>Ga0070661_100003873_pt1 | contig 10300 bp, 9 predicted proteins | sample KBSC43metaG_FD_64663 | JGI IMG/M metagenome (GOLD analysis project Ga0070661, IMG submission 64663) | Corn rhizosphere microbial communities from Kellogg Biological Station, Michigan, USA - KBS C4-3 metaG | ecosystem: Host-associated > Plants > Roots > Rhizosphere > Soil ...
CTGCCGCACCAGGGTTGCGAGCTGAGCATAGTGGCGGATGCTATGCAGCATGGAGTGGAACAGCACGGCCCGCCTGCTAGCGCTTGCCGGCCCCATGGATCGCGTGACGAAGTCGATACGCTCATCCCAATTCACTTCACCCGCCAATTGCCCCCGTAAGAGTGCCACGGCACGATCATGAGTCGAATAGATCGCTTCCACCGAATCGAAGGCAATATGCGCGTAATCTGTGGCCGGCAGGCCGGCGAGCCGCTCCGCGTAGCGCAATTCCACGGCCACAATGTGCTGCAACACGCCGCCGATCGTTGTTGTGCCAGCGATATCGCAGCTCACGGCCAGTAGATCCCTGTGCTGCTCCAGCAATGCCTGCCATTCGGCCGAGGTCTTTTCCAACCAGGCCAGCACCTCTTCCGCACTTAGCTGAGGTATCGACACAATGCTTCTCCTGACCAGGATCTGATTACAACCCGTTGCGCAGCGCTCTCCAACCAATGTCGCGCCGACGCTGCATGCCTTCGAACGAGATCCTTCCTATCGCGTCATACGCCCTAGCGAGCGCGATCTGCAACGCGGATCTTCCATCCACAGCACTTTCCGCTGCCGAAGTTACCGCCAGCACGCGTCCTCCCGCCGTTACGACTGCGCCATCCTTTATTGCCGTTCCGGAGTGGAAGACGACCGTATCCGCGTCGATTACAGAATCCAGACCCGAAATCGTCTGCCCCGAAGCGTACTTGCCGGGATAGCCTCCGCTAGCCGCGATGATGCAGGCGCTCGCACCGGGCCGCATCCTGATCTGGAGACCTGCCGTGGTACCGTCAATCGCCGCCTGGAAGAGGTCCACAACGTCCGTCTCCAGTCGGATCAGAATGGCCTGAGTCTCCGGATCCCCAAAGCGGGTATTGAACTCCAGCACCATCGGCAGCTTCGAGCCGTCCGCCTGTGGAACCATCATCATGCCGCAGAAGAGAATGCCTCGAAAGGGAGTTCCCGCTTCCGCCATTTTGTCCACGACGCGCTGCGCCACATGCTTCAACAGCCAGTCGCGTATCTCGGGGCTCAGCAGGCCATCACTGGTGTATGCACCCATGCCCCCGGTATTGGGGCCGGTGTCTCCTTCACCCACGCGTTTGTGGTCCTGGGCAGCTGCGAGCGCCACAGCGGTTCTGCCGTCACAGAGTGCGAAAAACGAGACCTCTTCGCCCTCAAGAAACTCCTCCAGCACCAGCGCCGCTTCCGCGGTTCCCAGCAGCGCACCCGAGAACATCTCCTCGGCTGCGTCCTCGGCCTCCGCGTTTGACTGGCAGATCACCACACCTTTACCCGCCGCCAAACCATCCGCTTTGACCACCATTGGCAGCTTAAACTTTGGCAGCGCTTGGCGTACTTCCTCCACTGAGGTGCAGCGCACATAGGCGGCAGTTGGAATACTGTGCCGCTGCATAAATTCCTTGGCGAAAGCTTTGCTGGTCTCCAGACGCGCTGCCGCCTTGGTAGGCCCGAAAACCCGGAATCCGCGTGCGGCCAGCTCATCCACCACGCCGGCGGCCAGCGGCAGCTCCGGCCCAATCACTACCAGCCCGGGCCGCTCCGCTTGCGCCAACCTCACCACCTCGGCGACATCCCCGACGTTCACCGGCACGCACCGCGCAAGCTGTGCTATTCCCGCGTTTCCGGGCGCGCATATCACCTCATTTACCTGCGCCGAACGCCGCAAAGCCCAGACTATGGCGTGCTCACGACCGCCTCCACCGATCACCAAAACTTTCATACCCGCCATTCGCTCCCTCACTCAGTCCGTCCGGCGCGGGACTGGGCCACGACCAGTCCTCGCGGGGTCGGCAGCAGCACCACCGAGATCAGCCCTTCGCGCTCCATCTTCAACGCAGCGTCACGCACCGTCTTCAGATGGGAGCTCGCGTCGTGCATCAAGATGATTCCGTTCGGGTTCATCTGTGGCAGGAATCGCTTCACCTCCTGCTCCCGGATCGGCATGTCCGAGTCCGAGAACAGCAGGTCGATCGTGCCCTCTACCTTCATCTCCAAGCTGGACTCGTTCCGCAATTCAATCCACCTCTGGAGCAGCGAGCCGTCAACCTTTTCCTTCGCTTTTGCGAACACCACAGGGTCGTATTCACAACTGATTACCCGGCCGAAGCCGTTCCGCTCGAGACCCCGGGCAATCCACTCCGTAGAAACCCCGAGAAACGATCCCGTCTCAACCACCAGCTTCGGCTTTATCGTGGTCACCAGCGCGGCGAGAAACTCCAGCACCTCCACCTCCGCCGTCATAGAGTCCATCATGCTCCAGCGCTGAGGCTCAGGGCACTCAGGCGTCGCTCGGTGATATTCGGGCTGAAGTGCGCCGGCTGCACGCTCGTGCTGGAGCATGACCTTGTGCTCCTGTTTCAGCTTCTTCGAAAAAAGTCCCATGCTGTCTATCGTATAGCTTTACCCGCGCAGGCCGCAGATACAGACACGCGAAAGCGCCGCTCCTGCCGGATACCCGGTCGGTGAGCGGCGCTTCGACTATCGAATCCTTATGCGTTGTGCTGCGGAGTATTGCGATGCACAAAATGGTACGGCGGCCACGGCCCGGAGAGCTGCATCTGACAGTCCTTTAGTTCGTGGGTGGCCGACGAGTACTTATTCTGGTACCGCTCGACAGTCTTGTTGTCGATCAGGTGAGCGATGTCCAGCAGCATCTTGCCGGAATCCATTCGCTTACAAGTGATCTCCTCGGCCAGTGGGAGAAACATCCGGTGCATCTGCACCGAAAGTGCGCGAGCCTTCGACTGACGCTCGCGTTGACGGGTCGCGCTCTCGCGCAGATTGCTCAGGTAATGCTGCCCGACAGACATGTCGCGGTGCAGGTTGGCCGCCGCGCAGATGTCGTCGACTACGACCTTGAGGTGCATCTCCGCCTTGCCGCGCAGACGCTCGACATTAGCCGTAAAGTGGCGCTGGTTGGACCGCACCGAACGACGCAGGGCGTCATCATCGGGAAACGTTGTCCCAAAACGGAAAGGAAGTACCGTAGATAGCTTGAAGCACTCCGCGATCACCCGTGCATGGTCCTTGGCTGCGCCCTGGTCCATGCGCGCGGAGTCTTCCGCGCTGTGCTCCGAGACAATAACCGCGAGTTCACTTGCTGGGAAGAGGAATACCTGATTGCCAAACAGACCACTGACGCTGGTCAGTGGCATGGGGCGACGGTGCCGGCAAAGTTCCGGAAAGGCATTTCGTTCTGCAATGCAATAGGCGTACCAGGCCATTGTCGTATCACTCCAAAGCGCAGGAATCTTTGACCCCTTCTACAGAAAGGGGTGAAACCACAAACCAATCGCCCGATCGGAGTTGCGTGCGAGCCGGGCTTTGTCATCGGGAGTTTGCAACCTTGCCTCTGTCGTACGCGTTCGGAAGGAACGTTCTGAACCGAACGCGAGACGGATAGTATGCCGATGAAACGATAATTGGCAAGCTCAAAATTCAGAGCAGTCGAGACGATTGCCTCCCGGCAACCAACCATCATTCAGACAGATGGTTACGAAAGATGAAGCAATAGGGTAGGGCTGTCCGCCCAGCCGGATCAGGTGGGTCGCGCACACCGCCGGTTTCCTGCGTTGATTCTGAAATGCCACTTCTATCCACGAACGGCTGCAAACCGGCTCGGACTATAGGCATCGAGAGCTACATCCGGGCGCTCACCTGTAATCGCCTGCGCCATCACCCGGGCTGTAACTGGCGCCAGCAGAATCCCGTCTCGATAATGGCCCGCGGCATGCCAGCAGTGCTTTCCCTCCCCCGCGCCGAGCACGGGCAGCTGATCCGGCGTACCGGGCCGCAGCCCCGCCCACCTCTCCATCTCCGCGGGAATCTCCATCTCTGGTACCAGCGACTGCGCCGCGGCGGCTATGCGCAGGATCACCCGTTCCTCGACGCTCTCGTCGAAGCCGGAGTGCTCTATGGTGGAACCGACCGTCACCCGGCCATCTCCACGCGGAATCATGTAGATACCTGGTGCGCGCACCACGCAGCGCAGCCGCTCCGAAGCGCACCGTAAGTTCGCCATCTGGCCCTTGACAGGGAAGACGGGCAGCCTCTCCAGACCGAGTGTCGCTTGTCCGGCCCACGATCCGCAGCAGTCCACAAACTCCCCAGCCGAGACGTGCCCCGCTGAGGTCAGCACCCTCACCGCTTCGCCAGGCTCCACTCTTTCCACCGCGGTCTGCTCCAGCAACAGCCCTCCCGCGGCAGTAAAGGCTTTGGGCAGCGCAGACTGCAGGTCCTTCGGGTCGACACTCCCCTCTTCGAGCCACTCATATATGGTTTCTCCAGCCTGTAGTCCCGGAGCAAACGCTGCGATCTCCGCAGCACCGGCGAGCCGGGCATCTGGGCGGGGTCGAGCTACATGCTGCATCGCCCATCGCGTCCTTACCGGAACCGGGACAGCGGACAGGCGCTCAATGCGTTCCAGAAATGCGGGATACAGCTCTCCACTCCTCACGGCTAGCGGCATTAACTCCGGCGGATTTTGTGGATCATGGACCGCAAGCATCCCGCCCGCAGCCGACGACGCCGCCCCCATCGCCCGTCCTCGGTCCATCACCGTAACCGACAGCCCACGCTCCAGCAGCTCGATGCCTAGCGACAAGCCAATAATTCCGGCGCCCGCAATTGCTACATCGGTTCCAGTATTCCCCGCCATCTCCCCAACTCCAGCGCTCTCAGTGCCGCCTGCATTGTCCCACCCACTCGTGGGTTACTGGCGCTTCTGCGTCGCATCCGTTTTAGCTCCGGTCTTCCATCTCGGCGGGGGCGCATTCTTGCGCGCCGCAGCATCCTCCGGACTCGATATTCCAACTAACCTCAGGATCTTACCCAGCACCAACATCACAGAGGCCATTCGCCCTCTCCTCTGTACGTAAACCTACGCTATTTTTTAAAGATGCGATCGCTGGAGGCTCTCTCGACTGCGGCAGTGCTCCGCTGCTTCTCATTTTGTCTTCTGGCCTGCCCTCTCACGATGGCGCAACCAGCTTCAAAGCCGGCACCGGACGTCATTGTCTTCACAAATGGCGATCAGCTCTCCGGCACGCTGGAGCGGGGTGTGGGCAGCTCCATCATCTTCAAAAGCGATATGGCTGGCGAGATCACCGTCCCCCTGGAAAAGATCAAGGAGCTCCGCTCTACGGGCAGCTTCGCCGTTCTGCGCAAAGACATTCCACCTACCCGCAGAAATGTCTTTCCCGGCACTCTCGATTATCAGGACGGCACTATGACAGTGCTCAGTCCTCTCAATCCTCCGCAGAGTGTGCCTGCTCCGCAGGTCTCCTACATCATCGACCAGCCAACCTACGACATGGAGCTTGAGAAGACACCGGGAGCTCTGTACGGCTGGCACGGTTCCATCAGCGGCGGGACCACAATCGTTCGCTCCACAAGCGACGGATCCACCTACACCGTAGGCCTGACACTGAGCCGAGCGATTCCCGCCGTCCCCTACCTGCCCGGCCGAAACCGCACCGCGTTCAATCTGCAGGAGACCTACGGTAAGCTCACCTCACCCGTCATTCCGCAGACCAACCCGCCCAGTCCACCCTCCGTCGCCCTCACCAGCATCTTCCATAGCGATCTGGAGCGCGATGAGTATTTTTCTTCCCGCTTCTACGGTCTGGCGCAGACCAGCTTCGACCACAACTACGCTCAGGGATTGAATCTGCAGCAGGTCTATGGTGCAGGCATCGGCTGGACCGCGATCAAGGACGCCCGTCAGGAACTCGATATCAAGACCACTGCCCAATACGAAAAGCAGGAGTTCGAAACTCCTGCCAATAACCTCAACCTGATCGGCTCGACGATCTCGGAGACCTACCACCGTGCATTGCCGCGCAAGCTCATCTTCTCCCAGAGCGTCAACCTGCTGCCGGCGTGGAACGAGTTGCACGCTTACTCAGCCAATGCGAGCGCCGGGCTGGTGATGCCGCTGTTCAGGCGGCTTTCTCTCTCTATCACCACGTCGGACAACTTCCTCAACGATCCTGCGGTCGGATTCAAGAAGAACAGCTTCCAGTTCGTCACCGCGGCCTCATATACGTTGCGCTGAAATATCGGGTTACTTGGCCGTAAGAATCGCCATCACCGGGTCTGGCAGCTGCTGGTCGGCATTCTTCAGCAGCAGGCTCACCTGCCACATCTCCGTATCACTTAGGACATGGCTATACGAAGGCATGCCCGTCAGGCGAATCCCGTTCGCGACTCGCCAATACGTTTCGCCCGCGGGATCATCACTCACGCCCACCACATTGCCACGCGGGTGTTTCTTCCAGAGCTGTGGAGCCTGCGGATACATATGCTTCGCAAACGCGACGTCGTGCCCCGGAGTGCCGTGACAGAAGGCGCATTGGGCTCGGTACACCTTCGCGCCGCCTTCGTAGACGTCCTCGCTTACTCCAAATGGTGGCTGCTTCACCTGGGCTGCGATCCGTGCTTTCAGCGGGACGCGCACAATCTCCTTTTCAAAAGGGAACGGCTTGTCTGCAGTGGCTACCGGAAGCGCTCCCCACTTCAGGTAACCCGCGAGGCAGACCCCTACCACTAAAATCCCCAGAACAAACCCCAGCAATACGCTGCCGAATCCTCCGCGCGAACCTTTGCCCTTCGCCATTTGTCCCCTCCACACAAGAACCATCGCTCAATGTTCTAATAAGACGTGGCGCACACTGCGTGAGCCTACGCGGTCGTGTGTCCAGGTAAAACGGTATCAAAAGCAAGTCTCCGCAGGAGTTCTCGTCTGATGTTTCCTTCGCTGTCCGGTGTAAGAACGTGCATGTATGCTGTCGCCGCCATCCTCATCGCTACCGTCGTGGCCGCTCTCCCCGGACAGGCGCAGAATCGCCGCATTACTCGCGAGACTAACGCCAATCGGCGCGCCCGCATTGAACGTATCACCCGCGAAACCTATACCCATCGCTGGGAGGTCGGCGGCGGCGGCGGCTTCCTTCGTTTCCGCAGTGGCGAGATCACCCAGAAGAACAGTGAGATCGGTTTCTGGATGAACGGAACGTATTACCTGGATCAGAAGCTCGGCGTCACCGGCGAGGTCCGCGGCTATTACGGCAACGCCAAGATCCCTAATTACAACCCTTTTGCCGCGCTCGTCGGCAATCCAAAGATCTCCGAGTATCCGTTCCTGGTTGGCCCAACCTACCGCTTCAGGCTTCGCCAGCACACCGCCGTCAGTGCCTTCGCGCTGGGTGGTACGGCGATCGGCAAATTCGACGGCGATTCCAAGGGAATCCCGGCTTCCCAGCTCGGCTTTTGGCCATCGACCAACGCTAAGCCTGCCTTCTCCGTCGGAGCGAACTTCGACGTGAACGTCTACCCTAACCTCGCCTTCCGCATCACGCCGAACTATCTCGGCACAACCTTTGGGGGCAACCTTCAGAACAATTGGGGGTTCAATATGGGGCTGGTCTACCGCTTCGGTCGGCAGTAAAGTAGCCGTCAAAACGAGGGTTTGAAGCGCTGCGGAGGTTTGCAGCACGTCGTTGCACTCTCGAGTACACTCGGCTGCAGTTGCATGTTGCGAGGCACGTATGAAGATTGCACGCTGGCAGGCTCTGCTCTTCGCCCTCCTTTGCATCACTCTTCTTCGTGCGCAGGCTCAGCCCACCACTCCGACAACACAGGATGCTCCCCCGCCGGCTCCTGATCAGAGCGGAACCCCGACCTTCCGCAGCAATGTTCCGCTTGTAGTCCTCGACATGGTCGTAACCGACGCCCACGGCATGCCCATGACCGGCCTCACGCAGGCGGACTTCCATGTTGAAGAGAATAAGGAGCCGCAGACAATACTGCACTTCGAGCGTGCCGGCTCCCGCATGCCCGCTCCTGAAATGAGCATTAACTCCACGGCGGAGTTGGACCGTATCGCACCTCAAGCTCCAGTCCAGATCATCGTTCTTGACGAATTCAACACCCGCTTCGAGGACATGGCCTTTGCCCGCTACTCGCTTAAGAAGTTCCTGCAGAAACAGCCGGGCAAACTCAGCACGCCGACGATGCTGATTGCAGTCGACCTGCAGCACTTCACCGTGCTCCACGACTATACCCAGAACAAAGATGACATTCTCAATGCGCTGAACAAGCACTTTGTGGCGTACCCGTGGCAGGTGCACTCGGGAGCATGGATCGTAGAGCGGTATGCCACCGCATTCATCACGATGCGTCGAGTAGCGGAGGCGGTGATGGGCCACCCCGGTCACAAGAACCTGGTTTGGATCGGCCGCGGTTTTCCGCACCTGAATATGGCGAACGTGGGGCTCGACACGACGAATCGACTGAATAACGCCGTGCAGGAGTGCGTAAACGTGCTGCGCGATGCGCGCGTTACGCTGTACACAATTGATCCGGCCGGCGTGATGGTGGACCCTGGAAAGTACGGCCAGGCCGCCGCAGACAACGATCCCTTTGGAGGAAACTACCAGTTCGCAGAGCTTGCTCGCGCCACCGGGGGCACCGCGCTGTACGGCCGCAACGACGTCGACGCGCAAATCGATACGGCCATCCAGGACGGCGCCAGCTTCTACACACTGACGTACCGTCCAACGAATTCCTCGCTCGATCCGCGCAAATTCCGGAAGATCACCGTTACGCTCGACCGCCCGGGCCTGAAGGTTCTCACGCGGCAGGGTTATTACCTCCGCTATGGTCCCGATAAAGTCGACCCAGTCAAGCCGTCCCTGCGGCTGGTGGCGGACTTGCTGGCCGCTGATCGCAGCAATATGGTCTACGACGGAGTCCCCTTCACGGTCATGCCCGCTCCGGCCGATCCCACAGAGTTCGACATCCACATTGATTCCAAGGAGCTGTTCTGGACACCGGCGACGGATACCGAGAAACGCCACACCGACTTCGTTCTCCTAGTCTCGATGTTCGATAAGAAAGGACAGCAGCTAAACCGCGAAGCGCGCGCCTACAGCATCCCAGCTACGGGCGAGGTGCCGGATGTCGGCCCGCTGGACCGCGGCCTGGACATCAAGTACCACGTGCTGAGTAATCCAAAGGCTGTCCGCGCCCGCTTCACTGTGCGTGTCACCGCGTCGGGCCGGATCGGTACGCAGGACGCGCAGGTCCAGACCCGCAAGTAAGTTCCGTCAAACGCGAACGGCAGGGCCGAACGCCCGGCGGTGCTCTTTTCAAACCTGCCGAACGACAGCTACTGCAGGATCGCCGTGCCCGGCAGGTTCGCCGCAATCCTCGCCTGCCACTCCGCCGGCCCAGTCTGGTGCACGCTCGTTCCCTTGGAGTCCACCGCCACTGTCACCGGCATATCCACCACATCGAACTCGTAGATCGCCTCCATCCCAAGGTCCTCGAATGCGAGCACCTTTGAGCTCTTGATCGCCTTGGATACCAGATACGCGGCACCGCCAACCGCCATCAGGTACACCGCCTCGAACTCTCGAATAGCCTCAATCGCCGCGGGCCCGCGCTCCGCTTTGCCGATCATCCCGAGCAGCCCTGTCTGCGCCAGCATCTGCCGTGTGAACTTGTCCATCCTCGTCGCCGTTGTCGGACCGGCCGGTCCGACCGCCTCGTCGCGTACCGCATCCACCGGGCCCACGTAGTAGATGAATCGGTTGTTGAAGTCCACCGGCAACTTTTCGCCGCGGTTCAACATATCCGTCAGACGCTTATGCGCCGCGTCGCGGCCAGTCAGCAGCTTGCCTGACAGCAGGATCACCTCGCCGGGCTTCCACGTCTTTACGTCGTCATGCGTCACTCTGTTGAGATCCACCTTGCGCGCATTTTGCGGTGCGTACGAAATCTTCGGCCAGGCCTCCAATGACGGCGGATCCACTGCGACTGGCCCGCTCCCATCCAGGTGGACATGCAGATGCCGCGTCGCCGCGCAGTTCGGAATCATCGCCACAGGTAGGTTGGCAGCGTGCGTCGGAAAGTCCAGGATCTTGATGTCCAGCACCGTCGTCAGCCCGCCCAGCCCCTGCGCCCCGATACCCAGCTGATTCACTTTGTTGTAGAGCTCGATGCGCAACTCCTCAATCTTGTTCTTCGGCCCGCGCTGCAGCAGCTCATGCATATCGATCGGGTCCATCAGCGACTCCTTCGCGAGCGTCGTCGCCTTCTCCGCCGTGCCGCCAATCCCGATACCCAGCATTCCCGGTGGGCACCACCCTGCGCCCATCGTCGGGACTGTCTTCAGCACCCACTCCACAATGGAGTCCGACGGGTTCAGCATGGCGAACTTCGATTTCGCCTCCGATCCACCGCCCTT
>Ga0070661_100003880_pt1 | contig 10292 bp, 8 predicted proteins | sample KBSC43metaG_FD_64663 | JGI IMG/M metagenome (GOLD analysis project Ga0070661, IMG submission 64663) | Corn rhizosphere microbial communities from Kellogg Biological Station, Michigan, USA - KBS C4-3 metaG | ecosystem: Host-associated > Plants > Roots > Rhizosphere > Soil ...
TTGACGGCATCGCGCTGCAAGGTTGAAGCAAGGCGGGTGTCGCCCACACCGGTGGCTGTGGCCGGCAAATCGACTGGCGGATCGACATCCACGCGACGGAAAATGATGCCGGTGTCAGGTGCGGCCGGCCGCAGCGTGAGTTCGACCTTGGTGCCGGAGTGAAGACCAACCCCGACAGTTTTGACAAGTTGTTTGACAGTGCGTTGCTTGAGCATTGTTGAATTATAGCAACCAACCTGCGGCCAGTTGTTATGAGATGTAACCTTGGAGGCTTGGAGGGAACAACGAACTGGTTTTGAGGTCGTCCCCTTCTAAACCAGCGTATAACATCCCCTATGATTCTGGCACTACGCACGCGTTTTCATATGCCGCGCATCAAGCAGATGCGCTCATTGCTCCCAAGCGCGCGAGCGTTCCACAGCCCTGTGCCAAGCCGCGAGACGCTCTTGCCGTTCGGTCTCGGACATGACCGGCTCGAAACGTTTTTGCACCTGCCATTGAGAGGCGATTTCCTCTTGCGAGTCCCAATAGCCAACCGCTAAGCCGGCAAGATAGGCTGCACCCAGCGCGGTAGTTTCGGTGACCGCCGGACGAACCACTGGCACACCTAATACGTCAGACTGGAATTGCATCAGCAAATCGTTACGGGCAGCGCCACCATCGACACGTAATTCCTTCAACCCGATCGCTGCATCTTTCTGCATCGCTTCCAGGATGTCGGCGTTTTGGTAGGCGATGCCTTCCAGTGTTGCGCGTGCAATATGCGCACTGGTAGTACCGCGCGTGAGGCCGACCATGACGCCGCGTGCGTAGGGATCCCAGTAAGGCGCGCCGAGGCCGGCGAAAGCCGGCACGAAGAAAACACCTCCGGCATTGGGCGCGCTCGTCGCCAGTGCTTCGACCTCCGACGAACGCTTGATGATGCCAAGACCATCGCGCAGCCATTGCACAGCGGCACCGGCATTGAATACGCTGCCTTCCAGCAAATAATCCGCCTTGCCCCCTTGCGTCAACGTCCAGCCTATGGTGGTCAGCAGGTTGTTGTGCGAAGCCATGGCTTCCTGCCCGGTGTGCATCAGCATGAAACAGCCGGTACCGTAGGTATTCTTCGCCATGCCGCTTTGATGGCAAGCCTGGCCGAAGGTCGCGGCCTGCTGGTCGCCGGCGATGCCTGCGATCGGGATGGGGTGGCCGAACAGTTCAGCCCTGGTAGTGCCGACCACTCCACTGCTTGGCACCACCTGCGGCAACAAGTCGGCAGGAATATCCAGCACCTCAAGCAGCTCGCCGTCCCATTGCAGGGTGTGTATGTTGAACAGCAGTGTACGGGACGCATTGCTGACATCCGTCACGTGTGCCCCGCAGAGTTTGTAGATCAGCCAGGAGTCAATGGTGCCAAAGGCGAGTTCGCCGCGCTCTGCCCGTTCGCGGGCGCCGGGGACGTTGTCGAGCAGCCATTTCACCTTGGTGCCAGAAAAATAGGCATCGATTACCAGTCCGGTCTTGTTACGAAACAGGTCCGTCTTGCCCTGCTCACGCAACGTTTCACACAAGCCTGCAGTGCGGCGGTCTTGCCACACAATAGCATCGGCAATCGGCATGCCAGTGGCGCGCTCCCAGATGACCGCTGTTTCACGTTGATTGGTAATGCCGATGGCAGCGATGTCGGCCGCCGAGACGCCCTGCTCTTTCAGCACCTGCTGCGCCACGGCGAGTTGGCTATCCCAGATTTCGCCGGCATTGTGCGCTACCCAACCTGGCTGCGGGAAAATTTGGCGGAATTCGCGCTGCGCGATGCCGCACATTTTTCCGGCGCGGTCGAACAAGATGGCGCGGGAACTGGTCGTGCCTTGGTCCAAGGCGAGAATATATCTGCTCATGGGATCGTCTCCATTAGCGTCGCCGCAAATGCAGCCACGCGTCGAGTTTTTCTTCCGTACCCGGCGGCAGATGCAAACCGAGCTTGCTGCGCCGCCAGAGCATGTCGGCGGCGGTAACTGCCCATTCGTGCCGCATCAGGTAATCAATTTCCGCCTCATACAGGCCGGGAGCAATTTCCTCCCCCATCTCGCCGATACTGTTGCGCCCGACAAGCAGAGTGTCAATGCGCGTGCCATAAGCGCGTGCGTAACGCGCCACCAATGCCGGCGCTAGCCAGCGATATTTTTGCTGCAGCCCGCTCACATAAGCATCGTATTCGAGCACGGAGCGATTGATAGGTTTGCTTCCGAACAGGTCGCCGCCCGGCAGGCAAGCATTCGCGGTCCATGCTTTGCCATGCACTTGCATTGATGGAGAAATCAGGTCAACGGCCTCTTCCGCCAGTTTGCGAAAGGTAGTGATTTTGCCGCCGAAGACTGACAACAATGGCGCACCCTGCCTGTCGATTTCCAAACGGTAGTCACGTGTGACGGCGGAGGCGTTGGTTGCTTCGTCCTCCACCAGCGGACGCACCCCGGCATAGGTCCAAATCACATCTGCCGGTGTTACCTGTCGGCGGAAGTAGCGATTGCACAGATCGCAGAGATAAACGATCTCATCCTTGTCGATGGCGACCCGATTGATGTCGTCCTTGTAATCGAGGTCGGTCGTTCCGATCAATGTGAATTCGTGTTCGTACGGAATTGCAAAGACAATGCGGCCGTCCGGATGCTGGAAGATATAGGCATGCGAATGATCGAACAGACGCTTGACGACGATGTGACTGCCTTTGATCAAGCGTAGCGATTTCTGCGACGAGCGGCGCACGGCGGTCTGCAGGAAACGCGCTGCCCAAGGGCCGGCTGCATTCACCAGACAGCGGGCCTTGACCATGGTCTTTTTCTCGCCCTCGCACAAACTCGCCAGCCAGTGGTCATCGTTGCGCCATGCCGCGTCACACAAGGTGCGTGTCAATACGCGAGCGCCCCGCTCTGCCGCATCAAGCGCATTCAACACGACCAGTCGCGCATCGTCGACCCAGCCGTCGGAATACACGAAGCCTCGCGTGAATTCGGACTTGAGCGAGCTGCCGACAGTATGCGTACTTAGGTTAATGCATTGCGAACCTGGCAATAATTCGCGCCGTGCCAAGTGGTCATACAGAAAAAGCCCGATACGGATCATCCATGGCGGCCGCTGTCCCTCGTCATGCGGCATGACGAACCGCAGCGGCCGCATGATATGTGGAGCAGAGCGCAGAAGCACTTCACGTTCGATCAGTGCTTTGCGCACGAGTCTGAATTCGCCATGTTCGAGATACCGCAGGCCGCCATGGATCAGCTTGGTCGATGCCGAGGATGTATGCGCAGCAAGGTCGTCCTTTTCGCAAAGCACGACCGACAGCCCTCGACCAGCAGCGTCGCGTGCAATACCCGCGCCGTTGATGCCGCCGCCGACGATCAGCACATCGCAATCCATGCTTTCCTGCGCGTTTCTCATCTGCCTAGACGTTTGCGAAAAGACTTTCTGCAAGATTACAACAACAGCGATGCCAACCGTAGAGAGAGCTGCAACGCTCCCTACTTTCAAGATAAAAAACCAACATGAAAAACGGCGCCCGCAGGCGCCGTTTTTCATGCTCGGAGCAAATCTCAACCGAGTTGCTTCAACAGCGTTTCGGCATTCGATACTTCAAACTGGCCGGGCAGATCAAGGTTGAGCTGTTTGACCACGCCGTCCTCGACCAGCATCGAATAACGCTGCGAGCGGATACCAAAGCCTTTCTCGACGAGATTGAACTCCAGCCCAAGTGCCTTGGTAAAGGCTGCGCTACCGTCGGCCATCATGCGGACCACGCCGGTCGCTTTCTGGTCACGGCCCCAGGCACCCATTACGAAGGGGTCGTTGACGGAGATGCACCAGATTTCATCCACACCCTTTGCCTTGAACTGATCGGCCAATGCAACATACCCCGGCAGATGCTGGGCGGAGCAGGTCGGCGTAAATGCACCAGGCAAACCCAAGATTGCAATCTTCTTGCCTTTGACCAAATCGCTGACGTTGAAAGTATTCGGGCCGAGCGAACAGCCCTCGGTTGCAACTTCGATGAATTCAGAAAGCTTACCTTCCGGCAAGCGGTCGCCAATCTTGATTGTCATGATGATGTCCTTCTGTTGTGGTCATGTGAAAAAACGCCGCGCCACCGTAAGTGGACGCGGCGTTTCAGAAGGAGTATGCCTTTTTCTTGACGAATGTGCAGGAAACCAGGCTTGCCTCGGTCCGATTGCGCAGTCAGCCTGCTCAGTCAGCCTGTTTACGCAGGAAAGCCGGAATATCGTAAGTTTCCATGCCATTCTTTTCCAGCGCGCGCACCGTCTCCGATGCCGACTCGCGGCGCCATACCGCCGGCGCCTTCAGTCCTTCGAAACCCGATGCAGCATGGATGTGGCCTTGTTGGCCGCCCTGTGACTGCATCATGCCTCCGTGGGCCATGATGGGTTCGTTGTGCGTGCCGGTGCGCAGTACCGGTGTCTGCACCAGTTGCACGTTCTTGCGAGCGCGGCCGAGGCCGGTTGCAACTACGGTGACGCGGATTTCGTCGCCCATCGAATCATCGTAAGCGATACCTTGCGCAATGGAGGCGTCGGGCGAAGCAAACGCACGCACGGTCGCCATGACCTCCTTGATCTCCTTACCCTTCAGGCTGCGGCTTGCGGTGACATTGACCAGCACGCCGCGCGCACCGGACAGGTCGATGCCATCGAGTAGCGGCGAAGCAACTGCTTGCTCTGCAGCGATGCGCGCACGATCGACGCCGGAAGCGGTCGCTGTACCCATCATGGCCTTGCCCTGCTCGCCCATGATGGTCTTGACGTCGTTGAAGTCGACGTTGATGTGCCCCGGCACGTTGATGATTTCGGCAATGCCGGCCACTGCGTTGTTGAGCACGTCGTCGGCATGCTGCAGCCATTCGATCATGCTGTCGTCTTCATAGATCTCTTCCAGTTTCTCGTTGAGGATCACGATCAGAGAATCGACGTGCTGGCTCAGTTGGTCCAGGCCATCGTTGGCAATCTCCATGCATTTCGCGCCCTCATAGGAGAAGGGTTTGGAAACGACCGCCACCGTCAGCGCACCGAGTTCCTTGGCCACTTCCGCTACTACCGGAGCAGCCCCCGTGCCGGTGCCGCCGCCCATGCCGGCTGCAATGAAGACCATGTGCGCGCCGCGCAGCGCGTCTTCGATACGCGCACGCGAATCCTCAGCCAGCTTGCGGCCGATTTCCGGCTTCATGCCGGCGCCCAGACCGGAATCGCCGATCTGAATGATGTTGTTGGCCTTCGAAGTTGCCAATGCTTGTGCATCCGTATTGGCGGCGATGAATTCCACGCCAGCCACGCCTTTGTTGATCATGTGTTGAACGGCATTTCCACCGGCACCTCCGACGCCAACGACCTTGATGACGGTGCCTTGCGTCGCGCTATCGATCATATCGATTTCCATTATGAGACTCCCTTATCAAGATTGCAGTTGTCAGTCGATAATCACCACTAAATATGGCGACTAGCGGCTGCTAACTGCGTGATTAACATTTAAAAATTACCCAAGAACCACTCTTTCATGCGCTGCCAGATGGCCTTTACCGAACCATCCTGCCTGGTGACCACATGGCCGCGCAGATACTGCTTTTTCGCCTCCAACAACAACCCCAGAACCGTCGAATAACGCGGACTGCGTACTACGTCGGCCAGTTGCCCGCTGTATTCCGGCACGCCCAAGCGCGCCGGTTTCAAGAAAATGTCTTCCGCCAGTTCGATCATGCCCGGCATCATCGCGGTACCGCCGGTCAGAACGATGCCGGATGACAGCACCTCCTCATAACCCGATTCGCGCACGACCTGATGCACCAGCGCGAACAATTCCTCGACACGCGGCTCGATCACGGCAGCGAGCGCCTGCCGCGACAAAGTGCGCGGGCCACGGTCACCGAGTCCAGGCACTTCCAGCGCCTCACCGGGGTCGGCCATGACCTGCTTGGCGACGCCGTAACGCAACTTGATTTCTTCCGCCTCAGCAGTCGGCGTGCGCAGCGCCATGGCGATGTCGTTGGTGATCTGGTCGCCTGCAATCGGAATCACTGCAGTGTGACGGATCGCACCTTCAGTGAAGATGGCGATATCAGTGGTGCCGCCGCCGATATCGACCAGCACCACACCGAGTTCCTTCTCGTCCGGTGTCAGCACTGCATCGGCGGACGCCATCGGCTGCAGGATGAGGTCGGACACTTCGAGACCGCAGCGACGCACGCACTTGACGATGTTCTGTACGGCCGATACCGCGCCGGTGACAATGTGTACTTTCACTTCAAGGCGGATACCGCTCATGCCGATCGGTTCACGCACGTCTTCCTGGCTATCGACGATGAATTCCTGCGGCACGGTGTGCAGCAGTTGCTGGTCGGTCGGGATGTTGACCGCTTTGGCGGTTTCGATCACGCGCGCAACATCGGTAGCCGTTACTTCCTTGTCCTTGATCGCCACCATGCCGCTCGAATTGAAGCTGCGGATATGGCTGCCGGCGATGCCGGTGAAAACGTTCTTGATCTTGCAATCGGCCATCAGCTCGGCCTCTTCCAGCGCGCGCTGGATGGACTCGACGGTAGCCTCGATGTTGACCACCACGCCCTTTTTCAAACCCTTCGATTCGTGCTGCCCGAGGCCGATCACTTCGTGCCGTCCGTTCGGCATGACTTCGGCCACCACGGCCACCACTTTCGAGGTTCCGATGTCGAGGCCGACGATCAGGTTTTTTGCATCTTTTGTCATGTCTTATCGTTTCGTTTTCTTGCCATTCAATCCGAAGGTCAAGCCCTGCGCTTTCAATGCCAACCCGTTCGGATACCGCATATCCACATTTTCTATCCGGTCCTGCAACCTGGCGACGAGCTGCGGATAGATGCCGATCAACCGGTCCACTCTGTCCTTGAGCGTCGCCTTCGTCTGCTCTCGCCCGAGTTCGACCGTTATGCCATTGTTCAGTCTTACCGACCATGCATAGCGGCTCGACAGTTGCACTGCCTCGGGCATCAGATCGACGGTCTTGAACCACTCGTTCAAATCCCGGTAGCGCGCCACTACTTCTTTCTCGCTGCCATCCGGCCCGGAAAACTCGGGCAGGTCGCCATCCTCTTCCGCTTCGGCCAGGTTGGCAGTGAAAAGATCGCCCTTGACCGATACCAGCCTGCCCGCATCGCCCCAAGTGCCGAGCGCTTCGTGCTCTTCCACCGTGACGATCAGCTTGTTCGGCCATTCACGCCGCACTGCTGCCTTGCGCACCCAAGGCACTGCTTCGAATGCTCCCCGTACCGCATCGAGATTGGCAGTGAAGAAGTTGCCCTTGATGCGAGGCACCGCCGTACTGCGCACGGTGGAGGGATTAACGTGCCGTAGCGTCGTTTCGCCGACACCTTCGACACGAATCGTCTTCAACGTAAACATCGGGCGCTGTGCGATCCACCAGGCACCGGATGCGACGAGCGCTACCACCAACGCGCCGAGCAGCGCGTTGGTGGTGGTGTTGAGCATCCTGACGTCGTGCCACATATCGTTTACGCCGGTTTCCAGTCTTGCGTTGGTTTCAGTTCGAGATCTGCCGAACGCAGGATCTCGACGCACAAATCTTCGTAACTCACGCCTGCCGCCTTGGCCGCCATCGGCACCAGGGAATGCCCGGTCATACCGGGCGAGGTATTGATCTCCAGCAGGAAGGGCTCGTTGTCGGCTGCGCGCAGCATGAAGTCGACGCGCGCCCATCCCTTGCAACCCAATGCATTGAAGGCACGCACGGCAAGAGATTGGATGCGCTTGGTCAACGCCTCATCCAGCGGCGCGGGGCACAGGTACTTGGTATCGTCACTGAAGTACTTGTTCTGGTAGTTGTAATTGCCTTCCGGAGCACGAATCTCGACGATGGGCAAGGCACGTGCATTGCGGCCCCTGCCGAGCACAGGCACTGTCAATTCACGTCCTGCGATGAATTCTTCCGCCAGCACTACCTCGTCGTACTTTGCACACAAGGCAAAGCCCGATTGCATATCGGATTGGCTGACGACCTTGCTGATGCCGATGGTCGAACCTTCATGCGGTGCCTTCAACATCAACGGCAAGCCAAGCTCGTTCGTCACGGCATGCAATTCGTCCGGCGTCGTGTTCCTGGCGTCGAGCACGGTAAAGCGCGGCGTCGGCAAACCGTGGTTAAGCCAGACACGCTTGGTCATCACCTTGTCCATGCCGATTGCAGAAGCCGTCACGCCGGAACCGGTGTAAGGAATACCAAGCTGCTCCAGCACGCCCTGCAGCGTGCCGTCCTCACCGTAGCGGCCATGCAAGGCGATGAAGACACTGTCGAATTTTTCCGCAGCGAGTTCGGCGATGCTGCGCTGGCCCGTATCGAACGGGTGGGCATCGATGTCCTTGCTTTGCAGCGCCTTCAGCACGCCATTGCCAGACATCAACGACACTTCGCGCTCTGCCGAACGGCCGCCGAACAGTACACCCACTTTTCCGAATTCGTTTGACATGATTGCTTCACTTTCAAAATAAGCTGCTTACCAGTTCCCTCCCCCTCTTAGAGGGAGGGAGCTTTACATCTCTACGCTTTTCCTGCCAACTTCCCCGGCACGCCGCTAATCGAGCCAGCGCCCATCGTGATCACTACATCACCATCCCTGGCAATGTTCATGATCGTGTCTGGCATCTCGGCGATGTCTTCCACGAATACCGGGTCCACCTTGCCAAGCACTCGCAGCGCATGCGCCAGTGCACGTCCGTCGGCTGCGACAATAGGATGCTCGCCCGCTGCATATACCTCGCCCAGCACCAATGCGTCTGCAGTCGAAAGCACCTTCACGAAATCCTCGAACAGATCGCGTGTGCGCGTGTAGCGGTGCGGCTGGAAAGCCAGCACCAGCCGACGTCCCGGATAAGCTCCGCGCGCTGCTGCCAGCGTAGCCGCAGTCTCGACCGGATGGTGGCCATAGTCATCGACCAGCGTGAACGAACCGCCATTCGGCAGCATGATTTCACCATAGCGGGTAAAGCGGCGGCCGACGCCGTTGAATTCGCTTAATGCCTTCTGCATCGCCGTATCATCCACACACAGTTCACGCGCAATCGCTACCGCAGCGCAGGCGTTCTGCACGTTGTGCATGCCGGGTTGATTCAATGTCACCTGCAGCGGTTCATAACCTTCCTGAATCACGGTGAATTCCATTTTGCCGTCCACGGCCTTGGCATCCACCGCGCGCACCTGTGCGTCCTCATGAAAACCGTAAGTCGTGATCGGCTTCGAGATGAACGGCATGATCTCGCGCACGCTCGCATCGTCCAGGCAAAGCATCGCCACGCCATAAAACGGCAAGCGGTTGGTGAACTCCACGAAAGCCTGCTTCAACTTTGCGAAGCTGTGGTCGTAGGTCTCCATGTGATCCGCGTCGATATTGGTGATCACCTCGATCACCGGCGACAGGTTCAAAAAGGATGCGTCGGATTCGTCCGCCTCGGCGACGATGAAGTCGCCAGTGCCCAGCTTGGCATTGGCGCCGGCTTTGGTTAGGCGACCACCGATGACAAAGGTGGGATCAAGACCGCCTTCAGCCAGCACGCTCGCTACAAGGCTGGTGGTGGTGGTCTTGCCGTGGGTACCGGCAATCGCGATGCCCTGCTTTAAGCGCATCAGTTCGGCCAGCATCATGGCGCGCGGCACGATGGGAATGTGCTTGGCGCGGCCAGCGATCACTTCCGGATTGTCGGGCCGCACAGCGGTGGAGGTGACGATGGCATCAGCACCTTCGACATGTTCTGCCGCGTGCCCGATCTTCACCTGCGCGCCAAGTTCAGCCAGGCGCTGGGTGGCGGCATTCTTGCTTAGGTCAGAGCCGGATACGCAATAGCCCAGGTTGAGCAATACTTCGGCGATACCGCTCATGCCCGAGCCGCCAATGCCCACGAAGTGAATGTTTTTGACTTTATGTTTCATGCTTGTCCTGCTAATTCTTCCAATACCTTGGCGATCTGCTCATTGGCTTCACGGCGGCCGATGCCATAAGCAGCCTCGGCCATCTTGAGGCAATCCTCCCTTGTGAGCGATTGCAACAGCGTCGCTAGCCGCTCCGGATCGAGATCGGTTTGCGGCAAGTGAATGGCCGCCTTCTGCTGCGCCATCCACTGTGCGTTATCGCGTTGGTGCGAAGTGGTCGATGCCACCAGCGGTACCAGCACGCTTGCTACACCCGCAGCCGTCAACTCAGACACCGTGATCGCGCCAGCGCGGCAGACCACGAGGTCAGCCTCGGCATAGCGGCGCGGCATGTC
>Ga0070661_100003895_pt1 | contig 10275 bp, 7 predicted proteins | sample KBSC43metaG_FD_64663 | JGI IMG/M metagenome (GOLD analysis project Ga0070661, IMG submission 64663) | Corn rhizosphere microbial communities from Kellogg Biological Station, Michigan, USA - KBS C4-3 metaG | ecosystem: Host-associated > Plants > Roots > Rhizosphere > Soil ...
TGGATGGGTGGCCGAGTGGTTTAAGGCACCGGTCTTGAAAACCGGCGACGTGCAAGCGTCCGTGGGTTCGAATCCCACCCCATCCGCCAACCCTCGCAGTCGCCGAGGACCGGTCTGTCGAACTGCGACGCATTAGATCTCCGCCCTTGCTAAACATTCAGCTTGCGTTCACGCTACAAATGTAGCACACACTACAAATGTAGCGCGGCGAGTCTGCCGTGCGTGAAAGGACCAAGATGCTCAGCAAGCTGCCGCCGCGTGAACGCCAGATCGTGGACATCCTCTACGAAAGAGGTGCTCTCCCAGTCGCCGATATCTGCGATGTCTTGCCTGTCGAGCTGAGCGGCTCGGCGGTTCGCGCAATGCTCAAGCGACTCGAGGACAAAGGCTTTGTGCAGCGTGCGGAGTCCGAGCGGGGATACCTCTACAGCCCGGTCGTTTCCGACAGCGTCGCCAAGAAGTCGGCGCTGAGCGAGATCGTGCGGGTGTTCTTCAACGGCTCGCCGGCGAGCGCCGCCAGCGCCTTGCTCGGCATGTCGGACAAGCTCAAGGAAGATGAGCTCAGCGAGCTCGAACAGATGATCGCCCGCGCACGCAAGGAAAAAGGGGGCCAGTAATGTCCGTCCTCATCGGGATTGCGCTCAAGTCGCTGCTGATAGCCGGCCTGACCCTCGGCCTGCTCCAGCTGCTGAAGTCACGCTCCGCCGCCGAGCGTTCGTGGGTGGCCCATATCGGTCTGCTTGCGCTCGTGATCATGGCCTTCGCGCCGCTGGTCCTGCCGAGCTGGAACGTGGAGGCCCCGGCCCTGCTCGCCAGCGCGGCCGGACCCGCTTCGGTTGTCCAGACGACGGCGGCGCCGGCGGCGTTCGGCCTTGCAGTCCCTGGCGCCGGGCCGGTGGCCTCGCCGGTAACTGAGCCCGTACTGCCTTCGCTCAGCCCGCTGGCAGCGGCGACCGCGCTTTATGCAGTGCCGGCGGCGATCCTGCTTCTCATTACCTTTCTCGCGCTCGCGCGGCTGATTGCGCTGCGCGCCCGCGCCGACGTGCTGGTCGATGGCCACTGGCTGAGCGCCCTCGCCCGCGCCCAGCGCCGCATGGGCTTCAAGCACGGCACCGCGCTGCTCACCAGCAACGAGCTCGCCTCGCCGATCAGCTGGGGGCTGATGCGCCCGGTGATCCTGCTCAACAGCCGCGCGGTCGAAGCAGCCGACGAGGCCGAGGCGATCATCGCCCACGAGCTCGCCCACGTCGCCCGGATGGACTGGATCAAGCTGCTGCTGGCGCGGATCGCGACCGCCTTGTTCTGGTTCAACCCCCTTGTCTGGGTGCTGGCGCGCGAGGCCCACCAGCTGCGCGAGGAAACCGCCGACGACACCGTGCTCGCCGCCGACATCGTCGACACCGATTATGCACAACTGCTGGTGGGCGTGGCCCGCCACGAATGCCCTGGACTGCTGCTTGGCGCGCACGGCGTCGCTCCGTCGAAAAGCTCGCTGGCTCGCCGCGTTGCCCGGGTGCTCGACGGAAAGTCGGTCCGTGGGCCGGCTGCGCGGCCGTTCGCGCTCGGCGTCTTCGCCGGAGCGGTCCTTGTGGCTGCGCCGCTTGCGGCTTTGACCCTCACTCCCGCTTCGCCCAAGCCAGCGAGGTTGGCGGCCACGAAATCGCCTGCCGGGCAGCCGGTCGCGCCTTATTACCCCGAAACTCCGGAACCGCCGACCGACCTCGGTCACATCATCGCCAGTGGCGTTTCGACCTCCGTCAACACAGCTGTCGCGGCCGCGACCGCGATCGCGCCGGACGTCGCCAAGCGCCAGGGCGACTTTCATACCGAGGGGCCCAACGGGGCGACAGTCGACAGCGTCAACGGCACCATCGTTGCCAAGAGCCCCAGTGGCGCGACCTCCACCATCTACCCGCCGGACAAGAAGGGCCGCCGGAAGATCGTCGCGGTCGCACCAAATGGCGCCACCGCGGTCACCTATGTCGATGCACGTGAGGTTCCCGAAAAGTTCTACCGCGCCGACCGCCGCCGCAATTCGGAGATCGAGCGGGTCATCGAAATGAAGGCGGTCGGAGTGACGCCCGAATATATTGGCGCCATGCGCGCCGCCGTCCCGCGGCTCGGCGGCCTCGAGTTCAGCGACTTTACCAGCATGAAGGCGGTTGGAGTCACTCCGGAATATGCGCGCGCGCTCGTCGCCGCCGGCTTTCCGTCGATCACCAGCGACGAGCTGGTCGAGGCCAAGGCCGTCGGCGTCACCGGCGATTATGTCCGAGCCTTGCGATCGGTCGGAGTTCGGGGCGAACTCGAAGATTTCGTCCAGCTTCGCGCCGTCGGAGTCGACCCCGCCTTCGCGGCGCGCGTCAAGGCAAGCGGGATCCGGGTCATCGACGCCGACGATTTGGTCGAGCTCCGAGCGCTTGGGATCAGCAAGCCGCCCGCACCGCCACGCAGCCCGGTTCCAGCCCGAGGAGGGAACCCCGATCCGGACGGATAAGCTGACCGCCTGACCCGTCACTGCCTGCAAGCTGATTTTAAACGCCCAACCTGGGCGAACGGGCGGGCTTTGCCCGATTCTTCAAGAAGGAGACCGACCGTGAACCGTCCTCTCGCCTTCATTTTTGCTCTGATGTGCGCGCTCGTCACAGTCGCGTCGGCCTGCGTTGCCCAGTCGCCCGATTGGATCCGCTTCACGCTGGAGCCAAGCTATAAGAACCCTGCCAAAATCAAGGCGAGCTTCCGAGAACAGCGGGGCGACCGCAATCACAACAATTGGTCGACCGGGTTCATGCCCTCCGATCTCATCGGCCTGGAGGTGTCCTCCTTTCGCAACCCCGGCACGCGGCCGCTTCACTTCGCCATAGCGCGTGAGGCCGGGCGGCTCGATTGTGGCGGCAACGGAGGCAATAATCATGCTTCGGGCAGCTGCCGCTTCACCGCCAACCCCGGGTTCATGCAGCTCCTCGCGAGCCGCGGGATCGGTCGGCCGACCGGGGACCAGATGTTCGCGCTGACTGCGGTCAATGCGCGCCGCGAGATGATCGATGCGATCTCCGCTGCACGCTATCCGGCCCCGTCGATCGACAATCTCGTGGCACTGGCGGCGCTGGGCGTCGATGGCCGTTACATCGCCGACATGTCCCGCGCCGGCTATCGGCCGCGATCGATCCAGTCGCTGATCGAATTCAAGGCGCTGGGCATCACGCCGCAATGGATCGCGGGTTTCGCGCGCCTCGGCTACGCCAACGTGCCCGGCGAAGGTCTCGTGCAGCTTCGCGCGCTCAACATCACGCCTGAATTCATCGAGGGCTACCGGCAGATCGGCTACGCCAACCTGCCGGTCGAAAAGCTGGTCGAGCTGAAGGCCCTGAACATCACGCCCGAATTCGTCCGTTCGGTCGTCCGCACCGGCGAGGCCATGCCGCCGGTCAACGACCTGGTCGAGATCAAGCTATTCGGACGGAAGCGTTGAACCTCCGCCGTTCGTGACCGCGGCAGGCGCATTGGTCGAATCGTTGGCCGATTGATCGACCGCTTGTCGCCTGCAGTCCTGCGGTTGCTTAGCTGGCGTCGCGACAAATCAAGGGGACTTCCATTGGCTCGGACGCTGTTGCTGGCAACGGCCGGGATGGCCGCGCTCACGCTCGGCACATCCGCGGCGGCACAGGTCGAGGCCCCGGCGCCCGCGGCTCAGCCGCCGGCGCTGGCAAGCCGAACAACCGGGTACGACGCGGCGTTCTTCGCCCAATATGCGCCGCGCAGCGCGCTCGACATCGCGCGGCGCGTGCCGGGGTTCAACCTCGACCTCGGCAATGCCGACATTCGCGGGTTCGCGGCCGCGGCCGGCAACGTCGTGATCAACGGTGCCCGGCCAAGCTCCAAGGCCGAGTCGCTCGAAACCACCCTGGCGCGCATCCCCGCCCGGCGGGTATCGCGCGTCGAGCTTGGGCCGGGCGACCTGTACGGCGCCGATTATTCGAGCCGGAGCCAGGTCCTCAACATCATCCTGTCGGCCGAAGGCGGGCTCGACGGCAATGTCACGGGTTCGCTCCGGCGGCTTTATACCGGGCGCCTGGTTCCGGACGGGTCGGTGTCGGCGTTGATCCGCCGCGGCGCCTCGAGCATCAATCTGTCAGCCGGCTTCGCCAACAACCTTAATCACGAGGAAGGCACCGACACGCTGACCGACGCCGCCACCGGCGAGCTCCTCGAGTTCCGGCGCAAGTTCAACAGCTATCACGACTTCAACCCCTATTTGTCCGCGAGCTGGGCGCTCGAGCGAGCGAGCGACAAGGCGCTGCGATTGAACGCTCGCTGGTCGCCTGGGCAGTTCGACCTGTTTCAGCGCAACCGCGTGACTCCGTCGGACGGGCCGCAGCACGACGACAACCTCCTCCAGGACTATGACAACCCGGTGTTCGAGCTCGGCGGGGACGTCACGCGCCCGCTCGCCGGCGGCGCGATCAAGCTCGTTGGGCTCGCGACGCGCCGCAAGCGCGATTATTTCGACTCCTACATCGAGCGCAACGGGATGATCGAGAATGGCGCAGTCCAGGTCGGCGGCTTCGAGCAGACGCAGAAAGCCAAGCGCAACGAGACGATTGGGCGCCTCACCTGGACCCGCCAGGACGTGGGCGGTTTCTCGGTCGAGGCCGGCGGTGAGGCGATCCTCAACACCCTCGACAACAGGACCGAGTTGTTCACGGTCGAGACGGACGGCAGCAAGAAGCGCGTCGACCTCCCGATCGACAGCGCGAAAGTCAAGGAAAAGCGCGGCGAGGCCTTCATCAACGTCGGCCGCCAGCTGAATCCAGCGCTGCGCGTCGATGCCGGCCTCCGTTACGAATTCTCGCACCTCACCGTCAGCGGCGACGCGTTCGCGGATCGCAAGCTCCAGTTCTGGAAGCCGAGCATCACCGTCGACTGGAAGCCGGGCGGGGGCTGGCACAGTCAATTCTCGGTCAAGCGCACCGTGGCCCAGCTCAACTTCTTCGATTTCGTGACCGTTGCCGAGCTCTCGACCGACCGCGTCAATGCCGGAAACGAGAATCTGCAGCCCCAGCGGGCGTGGGAGTTCCGCTTCACGGCCGACCATCCACTGCTCGGCGAAGGGCTGGTCAAGGTCGACCTCGGCTATGACCTCATCAGCAAGCTGCAGGACCGCATCCTCATCTTCGACGAAACGAGCGGCAAATTCTTCGACGCGCCAGGCAACCTCGGCACCGGCCGCCACGCCTTCGCGCAACTTACCGTCGACGCGCCGCTCGGCCGCGTTTGGAAAGGGCTGCGCGTCCGCTTCAACGGCACCGTCCGGCGAACGCGCGTCACCGATCCGATCAGCGGGGAAAAGCGCAACTTCAGCGATTTCTTCCCGGACTGGGAATGGAACGTCGACGTCCGCCGCGATGTCGGCGCTTTCTCTTATGGTTTCGTCGTCAGCGACCGCGACCGCTTCACTTTCTTCCGCACCGACGAGTTCGACACCAACTTTAACGGGGGTCCCTACGCGACCGCCTTCATCGAATATCGTCCGGGCCCGCGCACCTCGATCACGCTCGATGTCGACAATGCCGCGAATACCAGCGGCAACCGGAACCGGCTGCTGTTCTTCCCCAACCGCGCCGTGCCGCAATTCATCGTCAACGAGTTCCGCGAGCGCAATCGTCACCTGAATCTTGGCCTTACCCTCAAGCAAAGCTTCGGTGGCGGCGGGACGAAGGTCGCCGCCAGCGGCAAATAGGCGGGGTGGCGCGTTCGCGGGCCCGCCGCTAAGAGCCGCGCAACTTCATCCAACCGGGGACAAACGCCGTGGCCGAGCCAGCCATCCTGCCGTTCGACTGGCAGGATCCGTTCGATCTCAATCAACAGCTGACCGACGAGGAGCGGCTCGTCCGCGATACCGCCGAGGGCTATGCGCAGGAGAAGCTGCTGCCGCGGGTCACCTCGGCCTATCTCGACGAGCGCTTTGACCGCGAGATCATGAGCGAGTTCGGCGAGCTCGGGCTGCTCGGCGCGACCATCCCGCACGAATATGGCGGCGCGGGCCTCGGCTATGTCAGCTACGGCCTCATCGCCCGCGCGGTCGAGCGCGTCGACAGCGGCTACCGTTCGGCGATGTCTGTCCAATCGAGCCTCGTGATGTACCCGATCTTCGCCTACGGGACCGAGGAGCAACGCAAGAAATACCTGCCGAAGCTTGCCACCGGCGAATGGGTCGGCTGTTTTGGCCTCACCGAGCCCGACGCTGGCTCCGACCCCGGCGGCATGCGCACCCGCGCCCAGAAGGTCCAGGGCGGCTACGTCCTTTCCGGCACGAAGATGTGGATCACCAACTCGCCGATCGCCGACGTTTTCGTGGTCTGGGCGAAATCGGATGCGCACGACGGCAAGATCCGCGGTTTTGTCCTCGAGAAAGGCGCGAAGGGCCTGTCGGCGCCGAAGATCAAGGAGAAGCTGTCGCTCCGTGCCTCGGTTACCGGCGAAGTCGTGATGGACAGCGTCGAAGTTGGTGAGGATGCGCTCCTGCCCAACGTCGAAGGCCTCAAGGGCCCGTTCGGTTGCCTCAACCGCGCCCGCTACGGGATCAGCTGGGGTTCGATGGGCGCCGCCGAGGCCTGCTACCACGCGGCGCGCCAGTACACCCTCGACCGCAAGCAGTTCGGCCGGCCCCTCGCTGCCAACCAGCTCGTCCAATTGAAGCTCGCCAACATGGCGACCGAGATCACGCTCGGGCTGCAGGCCTCGCTGCGCGTCGGCCGCCGGCTCGAGGCGGGCGAGCTGATCCCCGAGACGATCAGCCTGGTGAAGCGCAACAATTGCGGCAAGGCGCTCGAGATCGCGCGGATCGCCCGCGACATGCACGGCGGCAACGGCATCTCGGCGGAGTTCCAGGTGATGCGCCATGCGGCCAACCTGGAGACGGTCAACACCTACGAGGGCACGCATGACGTCCACGCGCTCATCATGGGCCGAGCCATCACGGGTCTGAGCGCCTTTTAGTCGCGGTCATCCCGGCCTTGAGCCGGGACTCGACCACTCGCGCCTAATGGCAGGATTGGGTGGAAAGCAGACATTGGAGAACTGGCGTGAAACACGTTGCCGATGGTAACGAGGAGGAACAGCAAGAGGAGAGGCCAATGGCGCGATCGTTATTGTTACTTTCTGTGACAGCGCTGCTGCTGCTGCCCGCGTGCCAAGCAGGTGAGAAGCCCGCCAACGGCGCCACCGAAGTGAATAGTACTGCCGCTGTCGACACTGCCGCGGATGAGCAGGCGATCCGCGGGCATGTCCATCGTTGGCTCCAGCTCGTTAAGGCGAAGGATGCTGCAGGCATTGCGGCACTCTACGCCGAGGACGGCACGGTGATGCCGCCCAACGCCCCGATCGGCAAAGGACGCGCTGCGATCCAGCAGACATGGGCATCGATGATGCGGACGCCCGGCTTCGGTCTAACCTTCGTTCCGGAGCAGATCATTGTGTCATCCTCGGGTGACATGGCGCTCGATCGTGGCACGTATAGGCTAGCGGTTGCGCCCGACGGCACTGCGCAGACCGACACCGGGAAGTACGTGGTCGTCTGGCGGAAGATCGGCGGCGAGTGGAAAGCCGCCGCGGACATCTTCAACAGTGATTTGCCAGCCAGCGGAGGTTAGGGCGACCGCGGGCGCCGCATCGTTGCTAGAGGCCTGTTCGTCATAAGTTGCGGGTCGCCATCTGGACCGTGATCTGAATGGGAGCGCCGGTAGCCCGCTACTGGCGAGTCCAATGTCTGCAATGGGTCGAAAGCCATTGCAGCATCGCCCTCTAGCCCCTGCAATGACGACTAGGCGGCCCTTGTAATCAACCGTATGTTCCGCAGCGGAATATCGGGGGAACATCATGATCGGCTGGATTGTCCTTGGCGTTGCCGTCGTCGCCCTTGTGTACCTCGTCGCCACCTACAACCGTCTGGTGCGCCTTCGGGCGCTGGTGAATGAGGGCTTCAGCGGGATCACCGTCCAGCTAAGGCGGCGCGCGGACCTCATTCCGAACCTCGTTGAGACCGTGCAGGGCTATGCGACGCACGAGCGCGAGGTGTTCGAAGGCGTCTCGAAGGCGCGCGCAGCATCGGTGAACGCGGGCAGCGTCGAAGCGACGGCACAGGCCGATGCCCAACTCACCGGCATGCTGGGCCGTTTGTTCGCGGTCGCCGAGGCCTATCCCGAGCTCAAGGCCAACACCAACTTCCTCCAGCTGCAGGATCAGCTCGCCAATATCGAGGGCGAGTTGCAGGGTTCTCGGCGCTATTACAACGCCACGGTCCGCGACCTCAATTCGACTATCCAGAGCTTCCCGCCGGTGTTGATCGCGCGTCCGCTGGGCTTCACCGAAGAGCCGTTCTACCAGGACGAGGATCCCGCGATCCAAAGCGCTCCGAAAGTGTCGTTCGCCAAGCCGGCGGCCTGACATGCGGAGCGCCTGGCGCGCCCTCCCTGCCCTGCTTCTCCTCGTCGCGTCGGTCGCGGCTCACGCCGAGGAGCGCATCCTCAAATATGTGAGCGACGTCCAGGTCCAGCGGGGCAGCTCGCTCGAAGTCATCGAGACCGTCGACGTGCGCGCGGAGCGCACCGCGATCAACCACGGCATCTACCGCGATTTCCCGACCCGGTACCGGGGCCCGCACGGAAGCCGCATCCGGGTCGGCTTCCACTTCGAAGGCGCCACGCTCGACGGCGCTCCCGTGCCCGTCGATGTAAGCCCGCATGCGAACGGCGTCCGAATGAAGATCGGCGACCCTGAAAAATATGTCGAGGTCGGGGAGCACCGCTATGTGATCCGCTACCGGACGACGCGCCAGATCGGCCGGTTCAGGGACTTCGACGAGCTTTACTGGAACGCGACCGGGAACGGCTGGATGTTCCCGATCGACGAAGCCGAGGCGCGCATCCGCCTGCCGGCCCCGGCACGGTTCGGCCAGCGCGCCGCTTACACCGGAGCGCAGGGCTCGACCGCTTCGAACGCGGAGGTGGTCGACGAGAAGCCGGGAGAAATCCTGTTCAGGACCACCCTGCCCCTCGGCGCGTACGAGGGACTGACGGTCGCAGTCGCATTTCCAAAGGGCGTGGTTGCTGCGCCGACTTCCGGGAGCCGCTTCCTCGATTGGCTCGCCGACAATGGTCCGCCGATCGTCGGCGGGCTGGCGCTGCTTGGGCTGTTCGCTTTCTATTATGTCGCGTGGAAGCGCGCCGGCCGCGATCCGCCCGCGGGCACCGTCGTGCCCATCTTCTCTCCGCCCGACGAGCTCGGCCCGGCGGCTATGCGTTACCTGACGCGCATGGGCGCCGATAACCGCACTTTCGCTGCCGCGCTGGTCGATATGGGCGTGCGCGGCCACGTCCGCATCGTCGAGGAGGACGGTGGATGGTTCGGCAAGGATAACAGGAGAATCGAGCGCCTCGCCTCCGACGCTCCCCTGACCCCCGAGGAAGAGGCGGCTTTGCGTGAGCTTTGCGCGACCGGCGAATCGATCGAGATGGAGCAGGAGAACCACGCCAAATTCTCGGCGGCGAAGAAGGGCTTGGCCGATGTCCTGAAGAAGACTTACGAAGGCAAGCTGTTCAACAAGAACTGGGGCTGGGCGGTTGCCGGAGCGCTGCTGTTCCTTGCCGCCTTGTGGCTGGTCGCGGCAGCGATTGTCGCCGCAATGGGCCTCGACGTGCAGATGGTGCTGGTTGCTCTCGGCGCCGGAGTCACCGTCGCGCTGCTCCTGTTGTGGGTCCAGACCGCTACCGCCGTGGGAAAATGCCTGGCGACCGGTGTCGCGTTTGGCTTTGCGGCCCTCGCGGTCACGACCGGCGCGCCGGTCCTGTTCCAGGCGCTGGGCTCGGGGTGGCTTCTGCCCTTTGTCCCGACCCTCCTCGCGTTTCCGTTGGTCATTTCCGCTTTCTTCTGGATCGACGCCCCGACCAAGGACGGCCGCAAAGTCCTCGACCATATCGCCGGGTTCAAACAGTACCTGTCGATCACGGAGCGCGAGCGGCTCGACCGCATGACCGCGCCGAAGGACACGCCGGAGATTTTCGAACGCTATTTGCCCTACGCGATCGGGCTTGGGGTCGAGAATCGCTGGGCCGATCGCTTCGCCGGTGGGCTCGCCGCGGCCGCCGCTTCAGGACAGCAGGGCTTTCTCTGGTACTCGGGCTCCAGCAATCCGTGGGACAATCCGGCGGGATTTGCCGACAGCATGGGCTCCTCCCTGTCGGAAACCATCAGCTCGGCTTCGACCGCGCCGGGATC
>Ga0070661_100003906_pt1 | contig 10254 bp, 9 predicted proteins | sample KBSC43metaG_FD_64663 | JGI IMG/M metagenome (GOLD analysis project Ga0070661, IMG submission 64663) | Corn rhizosphere microbial communities from Kellogg Biological Station, Michigan, USA - KBS C4-3 metaG | ecosystem: Host-associated > Plants > Roots > Rhizosphere > Soil ...
CCGGCGCGGCTCTATCAGGCGCCGGTCGAGATCATCGAGGCGCGCGACGTCGCCTCGATCAAACCTGCGCTCGAACGGCTGCGCGCCGCGCGGCATCGCGCGCTCCACGCCGCGGGATTCCTGGCGTACGAGGCGGCAAGCGCGTTCGAGCCGGTGATCGGCGCGCTGCCGCAGGCCGGGACACCTTTATTGTGGTTCGGCCTGTTCGAGCGGTTCGACGAGATCGCCGCCGCCGACGTCGCCGCCAGTCTGCCTGATCCGGCGGCCGCCTGGCTGGGCACGCCGGTGCCCGATATCGATCGCGACACCTATGCCGAGCGTTTTGCCGAGGTGCATGCGCTGATCGAGGCGGGCGATCTTTATCAGGCCAATCTGAGCTTTCGCGCCCGCGTGCCGATCGCCGGCGATCCGCTCGCCGCTTATGCGCGGCTGCGGGGCGGCGCGCGCGCCGGCTATGGCGCGGTGGTATGGACCGGGCACGATTGGCTGCTGTCGCTGTCGCCCGAATTGTTCTTCGCGTTGGACGGCGGCCGGCTGACGACGCGACCGATGAAGGGCACCGCGCGGCGCGGCGCGACACCCGAGGAGGACCGGGCATTCGCGGCGGACCTGCGCGACGACGCCAAGCAGCGTGCCGAGAATTTGATGATCGTCGACCTGCTGCGGAACGATTTGTCGCGCGTCGCCGAACCGGCCAGCGTCGCTGTGCCCGAATTGTTCGCGGTCGAAACCTACCCGACGCTCCACACCATGACCTCGACCGTCACCGCGACGCTGGCGCCCGACCAGGATGCGATCGACGTGCTGGCGGCGTTGTTTCCCTGCGGATCGATCACCGGCGCGCCCAAGATCCGCGCGATCGAGGCATTGGCCGGGATCGAGATGGGCAGCGCGCCGCGCGGGCCCTATACCGGCGCGATCGGTCGGCTCGACGCGACCGGTGGGGCGATGTTCAATGTGGCGATACGAACCTTGGTGATCGAGAATGGGGCGGACCATGCGCAGCTGGGCGCGGGCGGCGGCATCGTCGCCGATTCGCGGATGGGCGAGGAATGGGACGAGGCGCAGGCCAAGACCGCGTTCGTCGGCGCCGGCGCGCGCCGCTTCGACCTGATCGAGACGATGGCGTTCGATCCGATCGAGGGGATCGCGCGGCTCGAACGCCACCTCGCGCGGATGAAGGCGAGCGCGACCGCCTTCGGCTTCACTTTCGACCGCCACGCCGCGCGCAACGAACTCCAGGCCGCGACCTTCCGGTTGCGCGAGCCGAAACGCGTCCGCCTGGTACTGGCTTCGTCCGGCGCGGTCGCGATCGAGGTCGCGGCGATGCCGGCGATGCCCGAGACGCCGGTCGCGGCGACGATCGCCCCGCTGCCGGTCGCGCCAGACGATTTCCGCCTGCGCCACAAGACCAGCGACCGCGCCTTTTACGACCGCGCGCGCCAGGGGTTCGAGACCTTGTTCGAGGTCGACGGCCAGCTGACCGAAGGCAGCTTCACCAATCTGTTCGTCGAGCGCGGCGGCGTGCTGCTGACCCCGCCGCTCAGCGCCGGATTGCTCCCCGGCATATTGCGCGCCGAACTGATCGAGAGCGGCCGCGCCGTCGAGGCGACGCTGACGCGTGCCGACCTCAAGCACGGCTTCTTCGTCGGCAATGCCTTGCGCGGGCTGGTCCCGGCGACGCTCGGTTGACGGTCAGTCGGTCGCCTCGACCCAGCCGCGCTTGAGCGGCTTGATCGCGAGCAGCGCGAGCAAAGCGGCGACGAGGTAGAGGCTCACCCCGATGATCGCGGCGTAGCGCAGCGAATCGGCGCCGTAGCTCGCCTTCAGCGCATCCGACAGCGTGCCCATCAACAGCGGCCCCAGGCCCAGGCCGAGCAGATTGTTGACCAAGAGGAAACTGCCCGAAGCGCTGGCGCGCATCCGTGACGGCGCCAGATGCTGGGCGGCGGTGACGATCGGGCCGAGCCAGAGCGTGTTGAGCGCGTTGGGGATCAAGAGCAGGAACCAGGCGAACATCGGATAGGGCGTGAACAGCCCGAGCATGAAGGTCGGCGCGGTGATCAGCCAGGCAATGGCGGGCAAGCGCGCGTACCAGGCGCGATCGACCGTGCCGAGCCGGTCGGCGAACACCCCGCCGAGGAAGATGCCGGTGGTCCCGCCGATCAGCAGCAGCGACCCCATGAACTGGCCGACCTTGATCAGGTCGTGATTGCTGGTCCAGCCGTAATGGACCGCGATGATCTTGGGCACCCACAGGGCCAGGCCATAGCCGGCCATCGAGCTGCACCCGGCACCGATCGACAACAGCCAGTAAGCCGGCTTGCGGGCAAGGATCGGAATCACTGCCAATACCGGCATTGCGTCGGCCTCGGCGACGGCTGGCGGCCGCGGGCGATCGCGCACGAGGAGCAGGAAGATCGGTGCAACGACGATGCCGGCGATGCCGACGGTAATGAACGCGGTCTGCCAGTCGACCAACGCCGCGATATAGGCGCCGAGCAGCACTCCCGAGCCGAGCCCGATCGGAATACCCATCGAATAGATGGCGAGCGCCCGCGCGCGGCGCTGGACCGGGAAATAATCGGCGATCAGCGCATAGGACGGGGCGACTCCGCCCGCTTCGCCGACGCCGACGCCGAGGCGCGAGAGGAACAGCGACCAGAAGCCCGCCGCGGTCCCGCACAGCGCCGTGAAACCGCTCCAGACCACCAGCGATCCGGCAATCACCCGCGTCTTGCCGATCCGGTCCGCCAGCAGCGCGAGCGGTACGCCGAGCACCGAATAGAGGATCGCGAAGGCGGTGCCGCCGATCGCCCCGAACTGAGCGTCGCTGAGGTGCAGGCTCGCCTGGATCGGCTTGGCGAGAATGCCGAGGATCTGCCGGTCGAGGAAATTGAACGTGTAGACGACCAGCAGCATCGTCAGCACCAATGCCGGATAGCCCGGCCGTTCGGTCCTGGTCGTCATCGCGCCCTCTCCTGATCGATGGGTCTGAGCCCTTGTCTTATGACGAAGCCGGGCACGCGGTGGCGCACCCGGCTCCATCCCCCCTTTTAACCCGTGATCAGAACTTGAGCGAGAAGGTTCCGAACACCTGGCGCGGATTGCCGTAGAACGCGGTCGCGATCCCCTCCTTGCCCAAGCTCGGAACATACGTGCCGGCCGGAACAGGCGCGCCGAGGCGGTCAGTGAAGCTGCCGTCCGCATTGGTATAGAGATATTGATAGCCGCCGGTCTTGTAGTGGATGTTGGTGATGTTCTTGGCGTGAACGCCGAACGAATATTGCCCCTTCGAGCCGAAGCTGTAAGTCAGGTTGGCGTCCCATAAAGTATAACCTGGCTGGTCAAGGAACGGGCTCGGCGTATTGAACTGATGCGTTTCGCTGCGATAGGCGACCGTCGTCGATGCATTGAACGATCCGCCGCCGACGGGAATGTTCGCCGCAAGCGTGCCCGATAGCGTCCATTTCGGCGTGTTCTGGAACACGCTGACGTTGGCGATGTCGATGGGCGTGGCGCCGATCCAGTTGCCGGAGAGGCCGGCGAACTTCTTGAACTTGGCATCGATATATCCGAGCGCGCCGTTGAACGAGATGTTCGAGTTGGCGCCGGCAAAACCGCGCGCGAGAATTGCGGTCGTCTCCAGCTCGATACCCTTCATCCGCGCCTTGCCGGCATTGGTCGTAGCACCGCAGAAGGTTTGGATACCTCCCGAAATGCAGCCCGATGCGCCGGGAATCTGGACGTTGGTATAGTCGGCATAGAAGCCATCGAGCGCCCAGGTCAGCCTTCGATCGAACGCAGCGCCTTTCCAGCCGATCTCGTAACTGCTCACACTTTCCGGCTTGAACGCCAGATAATTGTAGATGTCCTGATAGGTGCGGCCGACCGCCGGATTGCTGATAGGAGCAGCGGTGCCCGAACCGCGCGGATCGAAGCCGCCACCTTTGAAGCCCTCAGAATAGGACGCATAAAACATGTGGTCGGCGTTCGGCTTGAACGACAGGCTGGCACGCGGCGTGAAGCGCTTGAAATTGGCCGTGCCGCGGAAATTGGTCGACGCGCCAAGATTGAGCGTCGGGTTGCCGCCGAACTCGCTGGTCGCGCCGTAGAGCGGACCACCCAGGAAGTTCGTCTTATAGACGAACGACTTGCGCTGATCCCAGGTATAGCGGCCGCCGACCGACAGGCTCAGTTGCGGGGTGAAGTCGAACGTGAAGTCGCCGAATATCGACGACGTCTCCGTCCGCACGTCGCCGGCCGTATAGGCGTCGAGATTGGCCAGCGACGTATTGAGCAGCACGTCGAACCCGGTCGCCGCCTTGGCGCCGAGATAATAGAAGCCGACGATGCCGTTGACCTTGCTGCTCGACCATTGGAACTGGAATTCCTGGCTGGTCTGCTCGTTGCGATAGACAGCGGGGACGTCGACATCGACCGACGGGGTCGAATCGAAGTCGATCGGGGTGAAGCTGCGGTCCTTGCGCCACGCGCTGATCGACTTGAAGGTCAGATTGTCGGTCAGCTTCGCGGTCGCCGTCATCGACAGGCCGCCGGCCTGAATGTCCTGCTTGGGGAAATTGAGCCCGGCATTGGTGTCGTAGACGTTGGACAGCAGCGGCGATCCGGTCAGCTTGCCGGCAAACAGGCGGTGGCCGTTGCGCGGCGCCGACATGTCGTGGGTGTAATCGCCCGTGATGCGAACCAGCAGGCGGCTGTCCGGCGTCTCGAACTCGACCGTGCCGCGGCCGGCCCAGATGTCCTTGTTGTAATTGTCGATGCCGAGATTGCGGTTGCGGCCGAACCCGTCGCGGGTCAGCCGCGCGCCCGATACGCCGACGCGCAACATCGATCCGATCGGGGCCGACAGGCTGACGATCCCGTCGGCCTGGTTGTATGAGCCATAGGTACCGCGCGCGGCGACCTCGAAATGGTCGGGCAGCCGGCGCGTGACATATTTGATCGCGCCGCCGATCGTGTTGCGGCCGTAAAGCGTGCCCTGCGGTCCGCGCAGCACTTCGATACGCTCGACGTCATAGATGTCGAGCACCGCGGCTTGCGGACGGTTGAGATAGACGTCGTCGAGATAGATGCCGACGCCGGCCTCGAACCCCGGCACCGGATCCTGCTGACCGACGCCGCGGATGAAAGCGGCGAGCGTCGAATTGGTGCCGCGCGCGTCCTTGATCGTCGTGTTCGGCGTCGTGTTCTGGATGTCGGTCAGGTCGACCGCGCCCATCTTGTCGAGCTTGTCGGCAGTGAACGCGGTCACCGCGATCGGCACGTTGAGCAAAGTTTCCGAGCGGCGGCGCGCAGTGACGACGATATCGGCAGGGGCGTCGGCATTCGCCTGGGCATCGTCCGCGGACGACGCGGCGGCCGGAGCCGTCGCTGGCGTTTCCTGCGCGAAGGCGGGGCTGGCGAACAATGCGGTGACGGCAGCGCCGACATACAGCGCGCGAACGTGACGGTGACGAATCATCCCTTCAACCCTCCCAATGGTCTATCGTCCGTGCGGGAAACGACCCGGTTGAACGCTTGTTGATCCGCCCTATACTGAAACCTGAACCGGGTTTCAACTTGTCGGGTGATGGGGAGGCAAAAAGAATGGTCCAGCGTGGCTCAACTGCAACGCCTGTCGTCGGGACCGGCGGTGCCGGTGCCCGTGGGCTCGACGCCATTGCCAGCGAGGGAAAGGCGCCACGTACCGAGCGCGGGCGGCGGACGCTGCGCGCGTTGCTCGATGCCGCGGCGGTCGAATTCGGCGAAAAGGGATTTCACGAGGGATCGATCAGCGGAATTACGCGTCGCGCCGGCGTCGCGTTGGGGAGCTTCTATACCTATTTCGATTCGAAGGACGCGATCTTCCGCGCGCTGGTTCGAGACATGTCCGACCAGGTGCGCGACACCGTCGCCCCGGCGATTCGCGCCGCGCCCGACCAGATCGCCGCCGAGCGTGCGGGCTTATTGAGCTTTCTCGAGTTCGTCCGCGGCCACAAGGAGATTTACCGGATCATCGACGAGGCCGAGTTCGTCGACCCGGCCAGCTTCCGCGCGCATTACGCGACCACTGCCGAGCGCATCGAACAGCGGCTGAAGGCGGGCGCCGACCGCGGCGAGATCCGCGACGACGTGTCCGATGTCCATGCCTGGGCGGTGATGGGGATGAACGTGTTTCTCGGGCTGCGCTACGGCGTGTGGGCCGAGGACCGCACGCCCGAAGCGGTAGCGGATGTCGTCGCGGAGTTGCTGCGCGATGGGTTGCGGGCGCGGTAATATGCTACCGACCGCGCCACTTCCATGGGCCGTCATCCCCGCGAAAGCGGGGACCCATCTCCGGGTTACGCCGCAGGCTTACCGATTGATATCGAAGAACAAATCGAGCCAATCCGGATTGTCGCGCTCGATCAATTCGATCTTCCACGCGCGACGCCATCGCTTGATCGCCTTCTCACGGGTTATCGCTTCATAGATCGCGTCATGGTGCTCGACATGGACCAGCCGGTCGATGCCGTATTTCTTGCAGAACTTGCTTCCGGTGCCATCGCGATGCTGCATCATACGTGCGGCGATATTGGCGCAGACGCCGGTGTAGAGCGTCCCATTCTTGCGGTTAGTCAGAATGTAAACGTAGCCGCCGGGCATCAGGCGCCTGCCCGAGATGGGTCCCCGCTTTCGCGGGGATGACGGTTGGTCTTACCCTTCCAGTGCCCGCGCCAGCATATCGCGAATCGTCCTAAGCGCACTCAGCTCGACAGGCGAGCCCGGCACCGGACCCCGCGCCGCCGGCACATCGGCCGCCGGCGCGGGTGCCGCCGCGCCACCGCGTCCCTCGGTCGCCAGCAATTTCTGCACGCCGCGAATCGTATAGCCCTGCTGATTGAGCAGGTCGTCGATCCGCCGGATCAGCGCGACGTCCTCGGGCCGGTAGTAGCGGCGCTTGCCGGCGCGCTGCAGCGGACGCAATTGTGCGAAGCGCGTTTCCCAATAGCGCAGGATATGCTGCGGCAACCCGGTGTCTTGCGACACCTCGCCAATCGTACGGAATGCGCCAGCCGCCTTGTCGAGTGCGGCCATGCGCTGCTCCGTCAGCCCGCCTCGACGATGCGGTCGCGCATCATCTGACTGGCACGGAAGGTCAACACGCGCCGCGGCGCGATCGGCACTTCCACACCGGTCTTGGGATTGCGGCCGATGCGCTGTCCTTTGTCGCGCAGCACGAAGGTGCCAAAACCCGAAATCTTGACATTTTCGCCGCGCGCCAGCGCGTCGCACATATGATCCAGGATCTCCTCGACCAATTTGGCCGAATCGGCCCTGGATAGTCCCACTTCACGCTGTAACGCGTCGGACAGATCAGCCCGCGTCAACGTACCCACACTTGCCATTCACACCCTCCCTTGCGTGGCAGAAACTTGCCGTAACACAATGGTGGAGCGCATGAAATGGGGTTCCTACCCAATTTCAGGTATGGCCGGACCGGCTTAAACGGTCAGATTCGGACGACCGCCGCCCCCCAAGTGAAGCCGCCGCCCATCGCTTCGAGCACGACGACCTGTCCCGGCTTGATACGCCCGTCGCGCACCGCGGTGTCGAGCGCGAGGGGTACCGACGCGGCCGAGGTGTTGGCATGCTGGTCGACCGTGACGACCACCTTTTCAGCCGCCAGCCCGAGCTTGCGCGCGGTCGCGTCGAGAATGCGGGCATTGGCCTGATGCGGCACCACCCAGTCGACATCGCCGGGGACCAGCCCCGCCGCGACGAGCGATTCGTCCATCACGCTGGCAAGGTTGGTGACCGCGTGGCGGAACACTTCGCGCCCCTTCATCCGCACCTTGCCGACCGTGCCGGTGGTCGACGGCCCGCCATCGACATAGAGAAGTTCGTTGTGGCGGCCATCGGCGTGGAGCCGGCTGGCGAGGATCCCGGGGCCGTCCTCGGCGACGTCCCGCGCCTCGAGCACCACTGCCCCGGCGCCATCGCCGAACAGCACGCAAGTCGCGCGATCTTCCCAATCGAGGATCCGGCTGAACGTCTCGGCGCCGATCACCAGGGCGCAATTGGCGCTGCCGGTCTTGATCAGGCTGTCGGCGACCTGGATCGCGTAGAGGAATCCCGAGCATACCGCGCCGACGTCGAACGCGACGCAATCGTCGATCCCCAGCATCGCCTGGACCTTGGTCGCGGTGGCGGGAAAGGTCTGGTCGGGTGTAGCGGTCGCGAGCACGATCAGGTCGACCTCGTCCGCTGCCTTGCCCGCCGCGGTCAGCGCCGCGCGCGCCGCGTCGGCGGCCAGCGTGCCGGTGGTTTCGTCAGGCCCCGCAATGTAGCGGAAGCGGATACCGGTGCGCTCGACGATCCACTCGTCGCTGGTGTCGACGGTCTCGGCGAGTTCCGCGTTCGACACGCGCCGCATCGGCAGCGCGGACCCGGTTCCGGTGATGACCGCACGCCTCACGCAACTACTCCTTCGGGTTCATGCGCCTCGAAATATTTGAGGTCTTCGGCGATCTTGCGCGCCAGGTCGTCGCGCACGCTCTTGGCCGCGACCGCGATCGCATTGGCGACCCCGGTTTCGTTGGCGCCGCCATGGCTCTTCACGACGAGACCGTTGAGGCCGAGAAAGACCGCGCCATTGTGATTGTTGGGATCGAGATGGTGGCGCAGCAATTCGGTCGCCGGGCGCGAGATCAGGAAACCGATCTTCGACCGCATCGAGCTGCTGAACGCGCGGCGCAGCAGGTCGGCGACGAATCGCGCGGTACCTTCAGCCGTCTTGAGCGCGATGTTGCCGGAAAAGCCGTCGCACACGATCACGTCGACATCGCCTCGCGACAATTTGTCGCCCTCGATGAAGCCGGTGAAGGTCAGCGGCAAATGGGTCGCGTCGCGCAGCGCCTGGGCGGCGTCGCGAATCTCCCCGGTGCCCTTCTGATCCTCGGTACCGATGTTGAGCAAGGCGACGCGGGGACTGGCGAGATCGAGCTGGGTGCGCGCATAGGCCGCGCCCATCACGGCGAACTGCATCAGATTGCGCGCGTCGCATTCGGTATTGGCGCCAAGGTCGAGCACGACGGTGTCGTTGGGACCGAGGCTGGGCATCAGCCCGGCGAGCGCGGGACGGTCGATCCCCTTCATCGTGCGCAGCGAGACTTTCGCCATCGCCATCAGCGCGCCGGTATTGCCCGACGACACGGCGGCGGCGGCGCGGCCCTGCTTCACCAGGTCGATCGCGACGCCCATCGACGTGATCTTGGCGCGGCGCAGCGCGGCGCTGGGTTTTTCGTCGCCCTTGATGACTTCGGGCGCGTGGACGATTTCGGAATTCGCCGTCAGATTGGGGTGATTCTTCAACCCCTCGGCGATCTTCGCCTCGTCGCCGACCAGGAAGAAATGCGTGCCGTCGAATCGGCGCCGCGCTTCGGCGACGCCTGCCAACATCACCGCCAACCCCTCGTCACCGCCCATCGCGTCGATGGCGATCCAGGAGTTGGTGGTCACGCGTCAGTCCCCCCTCAATGGGCCCCGATCAACCTTCGACCGAGACGACCTCACGGCCATTATAATGGCCGCACGACGGGCAGAGGTTGTGCGGACGCTTCAGCTCGCCGCAATTCGGGCACTCCTGGAACGACTCGACCGAGAGCGCATCGTGCGCGCGGCGCATGCCACGGCGAGAAGGCGAGGTTTTCTTCTTGGGAACGGCCATTGCGGCGACAACCTTCAAATATCGAATTGATCAAGACGACTAGGCCCGGACGTTTATCGGCGCAACCGACGGGTCGGCCACGCGGTACAAAGGCTCGGGATGCATCGCGAAGCGTGCGCCTATAGCGATTTGGCGCGCCGTTGCAACCCGCGCGGCGTCGCGGTCAGCCGCCGTTCGCGTGACGGCAGCGCATCGGGCGTGCAGACGTCCCAGGCGAGTCCCAGCCGTTGCAGCAGGCGGATCAGTACAAACCCCCAATCGCTCTGCCCCGGATAGAGCCCGATCCGCGCCGAGCCGGGAAAGGCGTGGTGATTGTTGTGCCATGCTTCGCCCATGGTCGGGATCGCCGCCCAGGGCACGTCGTGCGCCTGCACGCCGGCCGCGTCGACCAGCCAGGATTGCGGACCCCGGCGATGCGCGAGGTGACCGACCAGCCAATGTCCATGGACCGAGATCGCGACGCGCGCGCAGACGCCCCACACCACCCAGGACCAGCCGCCAATTGCCCAGCAGGCGAGCGCGATCGGCACTTGCTGCGCCAT
>Ga0070661_100003908_pt1 | contig 10247 bp, 8 predicted proteins | sample KBSC43metaG_FD_64663 | JGI IMG/M metagenome (GOLD analysis project Ga0070661, IMG submission 64663) | Corn rhizosphere microbial communities from Kellogg Biological Station, Michigan, USA - KBS C4-3 metaG | ecosystem: Host-associated > Plants > Roots > Rhizosphere > Soil ...
GCGAGTTCGTAGTTCCGAGATCGATTCCAACGACTCGCGTTGCGCTCTCTTCAGCCATGTGGTCCACTTCTCCTGCCGGGTCCGCCTGCCCGTCTCATGCCATCCGCAAGCTATCGGCTGGATGTGCCGCAAGACGGGAGGGTTCGGCCCAAACTTCTATTGTCCTACAAAACAAATGGGCTTCGCGATTGCCACGAAGCCTTTGCGGGTTCACACCGCACTCTGTAAAATAAAGTGGAAACGCCGATGTAGCTCAGTTGGTAGAGCAACTGATTCGTAATCAGTAGGTCAACGGTTCAAATCCGTTCATCGGCTCCATCCTTTCCCCTTCCGGAGCGCCTCAAACCTTTGATTCGTCTAGGTAATTCGCCTGGACTCAGTGATCAGCCGCTGCGCGCGGAATACGTGCCCGAGCCTCTCTTGTGCCGTCTTGTATCCCGAAGTTTCGGGGTGTGCGTCACACTCACGTCACACTGGCGAGCGTACCACTTCGAGGAGCCTGGACCCGAGCGCGTCTGTCAGAGTTTGCTCCATGGACGTTATTCACGATCGTACCTGCAATAGCTTTCGCAGCATTGTCGTGCCACCAGAGGTGTCGCAAAGCCAGCTACCGTGTAGCATCGATAAACGCTGCCAGTCGCATTTCTGTCACTACCCCAGCAATAGCTAGCCGCCATCGCGGGTTGACGCAAACTGAAGGCACAACCGTCCGAAACGCTCGGCGACAGATCCAGTTGGGGTGCCGAGCCGACCGTGAGATTACGCGCTGGACCTGGACGGCAGCCCATTGACCGTTTCCACGGCCGTTTCGCGCGTGTACGCGGGGTGTGGGTACTTCGTGCGATGTTAAGAGGTTAGTTTTGGCTACGGCAGTCTAGGATGACAAGAATACTCTGGATGTCTGATACGCCGTGTCGTCCGAGTGGCTTCGGCTACGTAACCTGCGAAATTTGCAAGCGCCTAGCCGCTCTGGGATATGAAATCCTGGTTCTAGGCTGGTGGTCAGGCGAAGCGACGACATACCTGGGGCTTCAAGTGAAGCCGTGTCCCGTCTCTCCGACTGGGGCAGCCTCTGCGATCGCGAAGTATGTCGCCGAATTCAGGCCTCATTACCTAGTCACCCTCGGCGACATCCCGTGGCTCAGCTACCTGGCCGCTGACGATATCCAGAACTTCCTTTCTGCTAGCGGTACTCGGTGGTGTCTTTACTACCCGGTGGATGGCGCTCTTCCCGACGGTAGCCTTCCAAAAGATTGGGTGCGTGTCCTGTCGAAAGCTGATCTCGCGGTCACCATGAGCGAGTTCGGACTTGCGGCGACCGCTCGGTGCGGTATCGGCGCAACACTCATACCTCACGGATGCGATACGGAGTTGTTTCGCCCGCCTCAAAGCAAGGAGGATGCGAAGCGCTGCTTCGGCTATGAGGGCAAATTCGTCGTCTTCTCGGATGTACGCAATCATCGACGAAAGCTGATCCCACGCACGCTCGATATCATTCGACAGCTCAAAATTCCTCGCGACAGACTTGTGTTTCATTTGCACACTGCAGAATCGGGCCAAGAAGACGCAGAGTCATATCGCTACAATCTGCGCGCCGACATGGAACTGCTGGGACTAAGTTTCGTAACCGGAGTCCACGGCTATGCCGACCCTGTTGGTCTTAGCATGGCTGATATGGCCAGTCTCTACGCGGCGGCCGACGTCCACATTTTGACATCGTTCGGCGAAGGCTTTGGGCTCCCCACGCTGCAGGCGGCAAGCTCGGGAGTTGTGCCGATCGCCCCCGCAAATTCCGCGAGCACGGAACTGGTTGGCGGCCACGGGTTCGCGATTCCCTGCGACTCGTGGGCGAGGGACGAGTTTGGCCTCGTCCGAAAGTTTATTAATCGGCGTCAAGCTGCCTCAGTGCTGCAGGCACTCTTTGATGACCCAGATCTACTCAACACGCGATCTGCGGCCGCTCGAACATTTGCACTCAACTTCAGTTGGGACATTGCAGTTGCGGGATGGGATGCCCTCCTCCGGGCAGGGGGCTCATCGTCCGTGCAGGCGAGGGAAGTGTCATCGAGTAGCTCGTTATTGCCGCGGCGTCGGCTGGGTTGCCCGAAGGCACTCGCGTTGCGTCCCACTGGACACGATCCCTCAGTACTTCCAATTCCTCGCATAGCCATACCGACGCGCTTGAGGCTCCAGCGGAAGGGTGCATCAGCGGGTAGGAACCCAATCATATTGGCGGAAGCGTCATGTGTCCGTCGCCTTAGCCCTCTTGAAAGACTCTTCCCAGGGACTGTCGTCCTCGAGTTGGCGCACAGCAGTTGGCGCCGGAGCAAAGATCTGCAGAAGCTAGCCGCCGAGGCTACGTTGGTTGTCGACCCAAAAAACAGATTCCCGGGATTGGATCATGTCTGCGCATTGCTCGGCATTAATTTCCTTGGGGATAGCCCGATCTGGCCGTCGGTGGAAGGCAAGGCTTTGCTTGGCCAAGCGAGGCTTCTGTTGACAGATCATGCTCTGTCGGGACAGAGGGCGTCAATTGCGAGACGGCGCGCCCGCGACACGCCGGAGTCCGTGGTCAAGGTATTGTCGCGTAAACAACCTCGCGTTGACAAAGTATCGGAAACGGTCCGACACTTTTGACGCTCAATTAGGAGGCATGCGATAGCAGTTTGCCGACGAACCATTCGACGAGCTTTGAATGAGTAGATTTAGCTTGACCATCATTGCTAGCCGCATCATGAGAAAACCGGAAAAGCAGGTTTTTCAGCCACCGTAAGTAAATCAGACTTTGTCGCCGACCGGTATCCTCAAACGGCCCTGAGAAGAAGGGAGGCATAGATGGAAACAGCAATCAAGGAAGTAGCGAGCGTGATTGGGAGTCTTGGAACATACGCGCGCTTAGTCATCCTCGGAGTGTGGTTTCCCGGGTTCCTCATATTTGCAGAAATGGGATCCACATACTTTTTCTTTTTTGGTCCTCCCGGCGAGGGTATCTTCGGTCACATCACGGAAACGATCAAAAAATATGATTCTCCTGTTATCTCAAGCCTAATTGTCATACTAATTTTCGCCGTCTCTATTGCGATCGGTTACGTGGCGCGCGATCTTGCGTTCGCCATCAGCGATTTTTGGTTGCGGCGCAGATGGAGACCCACCCGGAAGCTGTCGGCGATTTGTGACGAAATCCGACGTGTCTATGGAGAATTTGAAGTTGACGAGGTTACTGGAGAATACAACGTCTTCGGGTTAGCCAATGGCGACGATTCATTAGTACGTAGGACTCCGGAAAGCTATGTTCGCGAATTTTGCAAGCAGTGGCTGAGGTTGAGAGCGCCAAGCCTGAATACAGAAGGGTTGGAGATTGAGATCAATATGGAAATGGGGCTCGTGATGCCCGTGGCATTAGCTGCCGCGGTATTCCTCTGGTTCCCTGGCAGGTATCTAGGATTCACGCTGGCATCCGTAAGCATCGCCGCCGCCGCCTTCATGATGTATCGCATCAATTGGGCTCGAGATTACGAGACAGAGCAAGCGATTGTGAACTTTCTTTTCGCCCATTGGGAAGGGGTCTCGGAGGCGATCACCCCTTCGGACTACGTCTCTGATTCCGAGGAGGAAGAATGAGCGGCAAGGGATCGAGTTGGGCGTTAGGGCATCCGCTCGCACGATTGTCCCTTTAACATGCCGCGGAGGAAGTGCACATCCCCTGAAGTTGCGGTAAAACAAACGAAGACAACGGCCGCACACAAAGGAAATCGCCATCGAAGGGGAGCCCAGTGCAATGCGCATCGCCCAGATCGCGCCGTTGTTTGAAAGTGTGCCGCCGAAGCTCTACGGAGGGACGGAGCGCGTCGTCTCGTTCTTAACAGATGAACTCGTCCGGCGTGGTCATGACGTCACCTTGTTCGCGAGCGGAGATTCCGTCTCTGCAGCGCAGCTCATTCCCGTGGTTCCGCGCGCGCTTCGATTGGATCCGGAGGTCCGCGATCCAATTGCACATCATTTCCAGATGCTGGAACAGGTGTTCCGCGCGGCCAAAGATTTTGACATCCTCCACTTCCATCTCGATCACTGGCCGTTCCCTCTCTTCTCGTGCCAGCCGACGCCGTTCTTCAGCACGGTCCACGGCCGGCTCGATCTGCCAGAGCTGTGGCCCGTCTATCGTGCCAATTCGCACGTTCCGCTCGTGTCCGTTTCTGATGCACAGCGCCGACCCGTACCTTGGGCCCGCTGGGTCGCCACCGTGCATCACGGATTACCGGAGAGACTTCTCACACCTACCCTTGTGATCCCGACCTATCTCGCGTTCCTCGGCCGCATCGCTCCCGAGAAGCGAGTAGACGTCGCGATCGAAATCGCGGGCAGGTGCGGGCTTCCGTTGAAGATCGCCGCCAAGGTGGACCGGGCGGACCAATGTTACTTCGAGGAGAAGATCCGCCCCCTTTTGGCACTACCGCACGTAGAATTCGTCGGCGAGATTAGCGAAGTCGAGAAGGCCGATTTCTTGTCGGGAGCGCTTGGCCTGCTGTTCACTGGGGATTGGCCGGAGCCCTTCGGCCTAGTCATGATCGAGGCGATGGCATGCGGCACACCGGTCATTGCCCTAAACCACGGCTCGGTGCCCGAAGTGATTGACCACGGGCTGACCGGATTCATCGTCCCTAACGTAGTCGAGGCTGTAAATGCGGTGAACGGACTATCGGCCTTGTCACGCACCTCGATACGCCGCCGCTTCGAGGCGCGGTTTACGGCAGAGCGCATGACCAAGGATTATTTGGCAGTTTACGCTCGACTTGCCCCTACCGTGACTTCCCGCGACTGGCTGCGATCGAGTGCGACTGACGGAAACGGTCGCTGAGGTCGAAGACGTCACTCCTTGCTCCGCTTCATACCCTGCTGCCAAAAGAGGTCATCGACATTGAGCGGTTCTTTCCGAACCCTGCTATTGTCCTTCACAATTCCCTGGCTCCGGTTGATGCCGCAACCCCTGCACGTCGGCTCGATCTGTGCCCGTACCGTTGATGCGCACCTAAATTCCGAAGAACTCTCTTTCTCACTGCGGGTCCACAACGTCCTTCGAGGAATTCGGAACCGCCGCGCTGCATGCCATCAGTGCTGGATCGGGGACGCCACAGCCCACGGGCGTGATAGCAGTTCCGGCCACCCCGCTCGACAAACACCCAGACATGACCCGCGGAGGTTGCGGTCTCGCGGGACTTTGTGAGGGCGCAAGAAGTCAGCGCTCAGTGGCGGCGCACCGGGTTTCGATTCCCAGGGCGGCACACATGCGGCGCGGGGGCCGGCGCTGGCGTGCTGGCCGCTTTCGCCGCGAGCTTCGCGTTCGTGTCCGCGATTTCAGCCGGCGTGTAAGTCCAGTTGACGTGAGTGAGGTCATAATTGGGGCCGGTCCACCCCTTGTCCTCGTAGTCCATGGCAAAGGAACGCTGGTCCGCTGAGTCGCCAAATTGCTCGCATTGCTCAGCCTCGGCCACCAACTTATCCATCGGGTATGTGAGGCGCACGTATCTGGTCCAGGCCTGCTCGAGTGTCGTTACGGATGCAGTCGTATGGATGTATGGGGTCGCATAGACGACCATCCGAGACGCCGTGGAACCTCTGGCATTGCAACGGTACCAGGTCCCTGGTCCCGATGCGTTCGCTGCTGCGGGTGGAGGGGGCGCTGGGTTCGCGACCGCCGGTTTGGACGCGGGCGCGGATGCGGTCTGCTGAACGGGCGGGGGGTGCTGAATCGACGGAGGCTGTGCGGCTGTCGATGGAGAGCCGGCTAGGACGAAGTTCAGCGTGGTGCCTAGAGGCAGCACGACCCGCTGGCCGGTTGCAACAGCAGCGACGGCCGAGGGTGCACTGACGCGCCGGCCGAATCCCCCGAGTACGGAGTTCATTGAACTAATCGCAGCGCCGGCGGCACTCTGCGCGGCGGATGTGACGCTGGCTGAACCGCTGGCCACGGTAACGGGCTGCCCATTGATAGTGACCGAGACGAGCTGGGTGGTCCAGCCCGAGCCACTATTCACGAGCGTGACGGCCGCCGCTGCGCCTCGCGGGATAATGACACCGTTCCCACCGTCGGCCTCCTTCGTCACCGACGCGCGATACTGCTTGCCCGCTGGATCTTTGCTGGAATCGATGGCGTCCAGCATCCTCACCGAAACGGGTGCGCTTGCCTGCGCATACAGTACGGGCGCCCAGTGTATTAATGCGATGAGAAAGGTTAGGAGAGAAAGGGGCTTGAAGGAGGCTGAAACTTTGCTTTGGCACATGATGTTTCCCTCAGTTTGAGGTAAGGAAGTGGGCAACCTGGGGGAGGAACGGATCATACGCTCTTTCCAATTCAAAATGGAAAATAGGGTGAGGGGGAAGTTGGGATCCGGCGAGAAATTCACCACAACAGTCTTTGTAAAATCAGTGTCCGAGGTATGGAAAGCTTGCGAAGGCAACGAACGCATGACCGTGCCATGCCCATTTCTTTCATCCCGCCTATGGAGTGTCTGCCTGTAAAGAAGCTTCCTGAGGGACCGGAATGGGTCTATGAGCTCAAGCTGGACGGCTACCGGGCCCAGGCTATCCGCGAAGCTAACGGTGTGCCGAAACGGTAAAGACCTCGGCAAGCGTTTTCCACTTCTTATTGAAGCTCTCGCTGGTGCAATCATGCCCAACACGGTAGTGGATGGTGAGCTCGTAGCGATCGGTGCAGACGGTCGTCCCAATTTCCAAGCCCTTCAGAACGCACAGGCCAATACCCCAGTCACGTTTTATGCATTCGACATCCTGTTAGATAGCGGCCAAGACGTGCGCGCCCTTCCGTTCCGTGACAGGCTTGCGCACCTTGATAGCGCATTTACCCCAGGGAGATCGGCATTGCTTTGCGAGAACTTCCCCGGCCCTGCAGCCAAGTTCGTCTCCGCTGTACGGCAATTAGGCGGTGAGGGTGCCGTTGCGAAGCATCTGGACAAGCCCTATGAGCCTGAGGGGAAGCGCTCGGGAGCATGGCGCAAAATCCGGCTGAACCTAGGACAAGAGTTTGTCATTGGCGGATACACTCCGGGAACCAATGGCTTTGATGCGGTAATAGTTGGCTACTACAGGCCTGCTCCGCCCCTGACCCGTGCCCAACGTGCAGCGCTTCCGCCGAGCCGTCGCCAATATGTGACGCAGCCTCCGCAACTCGTGTATGTCGTACGGGTTCGTGCTGGCTTTGTCGCTGCCAGTCGTCGGACTCTGTTTCCTGAGTTGGAGCGTAGACGCATCGACCGATGTCCGTTTGTAAACCTGCCGCAAGCTGGGGCAGGCAGATAGGGGCAGGGCTTGACGGCGGATAAAATGGCGGAATGCGTGTGGATCAAGCCGGAATTAGTCGCAGCATTTGAGTTTCTTCAATGGACCGACGCAGACCATGTAAGTCACATCAGGTTCATTGGATTGCGGACGGACAAGGACGCTCACAAGGTTGTTCGAGAGCAGACGTAAGGCAGCATAATTTTGACGTGGCATATCTGCCGGAGTTGTCACCGGGAGCACAGGCTTCTGGTCGATCGCCGGACGCGCTCGGTCCAACGTTTACGGAAGAGTTACACAAACAGCTTGGCATCAAGCTCGTTCAGCAGAAGGGACTGTACGATTACCTGATCGTGGATCACGCGGAACGACCGACGGAGAATTGACCGACCGTCAGATCGCGGGCCGTGCCCTTCCAGCAGCTATGCATCCTCATCTAAGCGCTCAGAACTCTTGCTCGATGAAGCGCTTTATCACTTCCACTTTTCTACAGCACATCTTCGCTTAAATGATCCTCTTATTGTGAGGCGCTGTGACCCACTAGCCCAGATATTTCAGGCTCCACGATCAGCTATGGCGCTTAATCGCACATAACAACGAACTTGAATAACGTTTTCTACCCAGCGGTTTCAAGCTTTCAGGCTAGTTGATATCGGGATGAATTCGTTCTAAGTAACTTGAGGGCGTCGTTCGCAGAGAGCGTCGAACTGTACAGCTGCCCCTGTCCCTGTTCGCAACCGGATAAAAGCAGTGAAGTCTGCTGGTCAGCGTTTCGGACTCCCTCTGCGGCAATCGTTATACCGAGCCCCTGAGCAAGACCCACCAGCCCTCGAACCACTCCAGCCTCTTCATCTTTGGACAACATGCCGCGTATGAAACTGCTGTCAATCTTCACCTTATCCATCTTGAAATTTCTCAGATGGTAGAGGCTTGAGTAGCCAGTTCCAAAGTTGTCCAGAGCAATTCGTGCTCCTGCGGAACGCAATGCTCCGCTACCACTGGACTCCAGGGTAGAGGCTTGGAATGCGATAGGCACGGTAGGCTGCGCCATTCGGAATGGCCATTAACCACACCGGCTGAGGATTAGGACCGGATGTGACTTCTTCCGTGACGGAGCCTCCGAACGACCCGGACAAATTAAACTCCGTGTTGCCGTTGGGGAGCAGTTCCACATTTCCTCCCCAGCTCGAGTACAGATAGTCAGGGACCCTTACCCGGGAGAGCACGGTTGCAGTCCTCGCGGCTTCGTCAACTTCGAGGACTGGGACGGTGGAGTACAGGCAGGCTGGACCGTTGCCGACCCCGCATGTGACTCCATCGGGGAACTCGCGGTCGTCGCCGTTGTCCATGAGGCTGAGCCGGAACTTACCCGTAGAGTTTGGGGTGATGTACTGGGCATCGTGCTGTGCGTAGAACCAATCGGTTGGATCGACGCCACCTTGCAGCTTGAAGTTGCCGCCTTCGCCGAGCTTCCACAGGATATCGCCGGTGCCCTTTCCGTCGCGGTAATCGATCTTCAGCACCCAATTCTGGTGCCGGAGCGAGATGATGAAGTTGCCGTCGTCTGCCGAATACTCGACCGAGTTCCCATGGGTCCAATCTGGGAACTGCATCGGGTGCCGGTTGACGTCCAGATGGTCGAAGGAGTTCCATGCCCAGACAGGGTTCCAAGAGGGGTCGAGGTCGACGACGACATCGCCCACAACCGTGGTTTGGCCGGGATAGCCGGGTAGATCGATCAAGTTCTTTCCGGCGGTCACCAAGATCAAGTAGTGGCCGTTGGGGAGCAAGACAAAGTCATGGGAGTAGTTCGCGAGCGTGATGTTGAAACCAGCTTTAGCCAGAGCAGCATTAAGGTGCTCCATGCTGAGCTCCCGGACGACATTTCCGGCTAGGTCGATTTCTCGCATAATGTTGGCGCCCGGAAGTCCCAGCGGAGACGAAGACGGGCAGATGAAGATGATCACGTAGCCGTCAGGCATTAGCCGCGCGGGATAGATTGAAGTTTCATTGATGCGGTCCGGGAACGGGTAAGTCCAGATGACGTTTCCGCGCAGGTCGGTGGCGAGGACGGTGCTAGGCGATGAGAGCAGATTGACGAGTTCGATTCCGGGCTGCGGAGTTCCGGTAACGCCGGGGGTCACCGGGAACCTGGCTGGGATACCCGGCGGCAGCGAGCCGGTGGTAAAGGTCTGGTCGCCATCCGTGGCCACGCTTCCATCCTTCAGCGTGACGGTTGCCTGCATGTGGTACGTGGTATTGGGCAACATTCCCGCTACATACATGCTGGCAGCCCGGCCCGGCTCGTCGACTGTTTGGATGGAGGTCTTTCGTCCGTAGTCCGTGGTCAGGCCGAAGCGAACTGACCAACTCCCAGGGAGAGGCAAGGTCAAGGTGTAGAGCGCGACCTGAGGGTTGGCGGTCGAGCTTACCGTTCCGGGAGACAATCCAACCCCGTGCCCCCTGGACATTGCGTGGCTGTTGGGGTCGCCGACATGTTGCGCTGAGGTGGTGGCGCTAAGGAACAACGCAGGAAAGACTGCAGCAAGGAGTACTACCAAACGTTTCAGACGCATTCTCTTCCGGTGTTAGTTTTCTCTGCGTTGGGAAGTGCGTTTAGCGGGTAAGCGCTTCGTCAGGAACAAAACACTTGGTCTGTCTGGCCATTTGCTTTACGTGGTGGGGATTCAATCCGGAATCCTCGTTCGCACCCTTGGATAGTGGCACGTCATCTCTCGATGAGTATCTTTTAACGAGGGGCCTCGCTCATCAGCAACGACGGACGACCAGGCACATCTATTTCGCTCGGTCATATAGGCCAATTGCTGGACCTTGGCTCATCCTGCGCCCCCTTTTCCAGTTCGTCGCATGGCCGGGGCCGGGACATTCGCGGTGTTGCTTATAAGCAACCTGGGTCCGGTCGACGAGCCAAAGCGGCCCCAAAAAGTAGCGGC
>Ga0070661_100003911_pt1 | contig 10246 bp, 12 predicted proteins | sample KBSC43metaG_FD_64663 | JGI IMG/M metagenome (GOLD analysis project Ga0070661, IMG submission 64663) | Corn rhizosphere microbial communities from Kellogg Biological Station, Michigan, USA - KBS C4-3 metaG | ecosystem: Host-associated > Plants > Roots > Rhizosphere > Soil ...
TCGCCGCGACGCTCGCCTCCACCGGCACGCCGGCGTTCTTCGTGCACCCGGCCGAGGCGAGCCACGGCGACCTCGGCATGATCGCTGCCGACGACGTCGTGCTGATGCTGTCGAACTCCGGCGAGACCGACGAGCTCGTGATGCTGGTGCCGCACATCCGCCGCTGCGGCGCTGCGATCGTCGCGATCACGGGCGACGCCCACTCGTCGCTGGCGCGCGAGGCGAGCGTGCATCTCGACGCCGCCGTCGACGCCGAGGCCTGCCCGCTCGGGCTCGCGCCGACGGCGAGCACGACCGCGGCGCTGGCGCTCGGCGACGCGCTGGCGATCGCGCTCCTCGACGCGCGCGGCTTCTCCGCCGCCGACTTCGCGCGCTCGCACCCGGGCGGCTCGCTCGGCCGCCGGCTCCTCGTCAAGGTGGCCGACGTGATGCGCGTCGGCGATGCGCTTCCCATCGTGCGCGACGACGCGACGCTCGCCGCGGCGCTGGTCGAGATGACCGGCAAGGGAATGGGGATGACCGCGGTCGTCGACGCCGCGCGCCGCGCGGTGGGCGTGTTCACCGACGGCGACCTGCGCCGCGCGATCGACCGCATCGAGCACGCGCGCACGCTGTCGATCGCGGCGCTGATGACGAAGAGCCCGCGCAGCATCGCCGCCACGCGCCTTGCGATCGATTGCGTCGAGGCGATGGAGACGCCGCCGCGCGTCACCAACCTCCTCGTCACCGACGGCGACGGCGTCCTGATCGGCGCCGTGCACATGCACGACCTCTTCCGCGCGCGGGTGATCTGACGGCGATGCACAGCGCCGCCGCAGCGCCGCACGACGCGCTCGCCGCCCGCCTCGCCGCGGTGAAGCTCCTGACGCTCGACGTCGACGGCGTGCTGACCGACGGGCGCATCTACGTCGACGACGATGGCCGCGAGACCAAGGCGTTCTACGCCGGCGATGGCCTCGGCATCCGCCGCCTTCAGGAAGGCGGCGTCATCGTCGCGTTCGTCAGTGGCAGCCCGTCACCCTCGGTGCGGCACCGCGCCGAGCGCCTCGGCGTCGTGCACGTGCTGCAGGGAACCAACGACAAGCTGCCGGGCTGGCGCGCGCTCGTCGCGCAGCTCGCGCTCGTGCCGTCGGAGTGCGCGCACATGGGCGACGACCTCCCCGACCTGCCGGTGCTGCAGGCGTCCGGCGTGGCGATCACCGTCGCGCATGCGCCGCCGCTGGTGAAGCAGGCTGCGCACTACGTGGCGCACACGCCGGCCGGCCGCGGCGCGGTGCGGGAGGTCGTCGAGCTGATCCTCGCCGCGCGCGCGAGCGCGACCGCGCCCGGCGCGGCGAGCACGCCGCTGCCGCGCGCGTAGGCGATAATGGCGCGGATGCCGCCCCCGCAATCGCCGCCTCCCGCCCGCGACGCCACGCGATGAGCACCGCCGGGCCGCTGGTCGTGAACACTGCGCGCGCCGCCCCCCTTCGGGGGGAGGCGCGCGCCGCGCGCTTCGGGGGGAAACAATGACCGCGACGCGTCGCCTCGACCGCCTCGTCTCATGGTCGCCGGTGCTGCTGCTCGGCAGCCTCGCGGCGCTCACCTACTGGCTCGACGCGCAGATCCAGCCGACCGTGCCGGTGCCCGACGGCAGCAAACGCCACGACGTCGACCTCTACGTCGAAAGCGTACGCGCGATCAACTTCGGCGCAAAGGGCAAGCCGCTGCAGATCCTCGCGGCGGCGCGCGCCGAGCATTACCCCGACGACGACAGCACGGTGCTCGTGAAACCCGACCTCGAGATCAAGGACCCCAAGGAGCCCAACTTCGAGATCCGCGCGGACATGGCGAAAGTCTCGGGCGACCGCGACGACGTCTGGTTCACCGGCGCCGTGCACGCGCGCCGCGATGCCGAGGCCGCGCACGAGGCGTCGCCGCCGCCGGCGGGCGCCGTGTCGCCGGTGGGCGCGACCTCGCTCACGACCGACTACCTGCACGTGCGGCCGCGCGAGAAGACCGCCGACACCGACAAGCCGGTCACCGTCGAGGACGCGCGCGGCACGGTCAACGCCGTCGGCATGAAGCTCGATGCCAAGGACGGCACCGTGCGCTTCCTGTCGCGCGTGCGCGGCACGATCGTGCCGTCCGCGGTGCCGTCGAAATGAGCGCGCGCATCAGTGTCCTCGCGGTGGCGACGCTCGCGCTCGCGCTCGCCGCGCCGGTGCACGCCGACGACGCCGACAAGGACAAGCCGATCAACTTCTCGAGCGACACCGGCGGCTACAGCCGCGCCTCGAACACCGGTGACCTGTGCGGCAACGCGGTGATCACCCAGGGCACGCTGACGCTGCATGCCGATTGCATCAAGTTCAAGGTCAATGCCGACAACTCGGTGTCGGCGACCGCCACCGGCAACCCGGTGAGCTTCCGCCAGCGCCGGGAGGGCACCGACGAGTACGACGAGGCGTACGCGCAGCGCATCGCCTACGACGGCCAGAAGCAGCTCGTCGAGCTGTTCGACCGCGCGCTCTTGAAGCGCGGTCCCACCAACGAGATGCGCAGCGACTACATTTCGTACAACCGCTCGACCGATTACGCGAGCGTCGGCACGCCGCCCAGCGCCGCCACGCCGACGCGGCCGGTCAGCCGCGTCACCGGCGTCATCCTGCCGAAGGACGTCAACGCCGCCGATCAGGGCAAGTCCGGCAAGGAGGCGCCGGTTGCGCCCAAGGCGGGCGACAACGGCGCGAAGGCGGGCGACGCCAACGCCAAGCCGGGCGACAACGGCAAGGTCGCCACGCCGGCACCTGCGTCCGCGCCCAAGCCTGCCGCCGACGCAACGGCGCCGCTGACGATCGACACCGACATGAAGTCGAAGTGAGCCAGCTCACCGCCACGCACCTTCGCAAGCGCTACAAGGCCCGAACCGTCGTCCACGACGTCTCGCTCGACGTCGCGAGCGGCGAAGTGGTCGGGCTGCTCGGCCCGAACGGCGCCGGCAAGACGACATGCTTCTACATGATCGTGGGTCTCGTCGCCACCGACGGCGGCCAGATCGCACTCGACCATGAGAACCTGTCCGGCCTCGCGATCCACCAGCGCGCGCGGCGCGGGCTCTCGTACCTGCCGCAGGAAGCGTCGATCTTCCGCAAGCTCACCGTCGCCGAGAACGTGCGCGCGATATTGGAGCTCGTCGAGACCGACACCGACGTCATCGCCAACCGGCTCGACGCGCTGCTCGAGGACCTGTCGATCTCGCACCTCGCCGACGCGCCGGCGATCTCGCTGTCGGGCGGCGAGCGACGGCGCTGCGAGATCGCGCGCGCGCTGGCGACGCGGCCCCGCTTCATCCTGCTCGACGAGCCGTTCGCGGGCGTCGATCCGATCGCCGTGCTCGACATCCAGCGCATCATCGGCTTCCTCAAGGAGCGCGGGATCGGCGTCCTGATCACCGACCACAACGTGCGCGAGACGCTCGGCATCTGCGACCGCGCCTACATCATCAACGAGGGCAGCGTCCTCGCCTACGGCACGCCCGACGAGATTGTCTATAATGAAGCGGTGCGGAAAGTGTATCTCGGAGAGCACTTCCGGCTGTAGCATGACGGGAGGAATCCCGCGGTGCGCCACATCGGCGTCCGCCCAACGCCCGACGATCGCAACGACGGAAACTGGATCGCGCGGCACCAAAGGCCGCGCCGGCGCACGTGAAGCAGACACTGCAACTCAAGCTCTCGCAGCATCTGACGCTGACGCCGCAGTTGCAGCAGTCGATTCGCCTCCTGCAACTGTCGACGATCGAGCTCAACGCCGAGGTCGAGCGGATGCTGCAGGAGAACCCGTTGCTCGAGAAGGCCGATGCCGACGCCGACGAGGCCGACGGCCCGGTCACCTACGACGCCGGCGGCGCGACGCCTGCGGCGAGCCCGAACGGCGACGATCGCGGGGCGCCCGACGAGCCGGCGCCGACGAGCTCCATCGACAACAACGATTTCGGCGACTACGGCGGCGGCGACGGCGAATGGGGCGGCGGGCCCTCGTCCGACGACGACGAGTTCTATCCGCAGCAGGTCGCGTCGTCGACGCTGCGCGACCACCTCAACGCGCAGCTCGCGCTCCTCAACCTGCCGCTGCGCGACCGCCAGCTCGTCGCCGCGCTGATCGACGCGCTCGACGAGGACGGCTACCTGACGTCGTCGCTCGAGGAGATCGCCGGCTACCTGCCCGAGGAGCTCGGCATCGATGCCGACGAGCTCAAGATCGCGCTCAACTTCGTGCAGAGCTTCGAGCCGGCGGGCGTGGGCGCGCGCGACTGCGCCGAGTCCCTGGCGCTGCAGTTGCGCGTGCTGTCCCCCGATACGCCCTACCTCGCGATGGCGCAGAAAGTCGTCGTCGAGCACCTCGCGCTCCTCGCCAACCGCGACTTCGCCAAGCTGAAGCGCTTGTTGCACACCGACGACGAAGGCGTGCGCGGCGTGCGCGACCTGATCCGCAGCCTCGCACCGCGGCCGGGCGCGGCGTTCGCCAAGACCGAGTCCAACTACGTCGTGCCCGACGTCATCGTGCGCAAGACGCGCGGCCGCTGGGTCGCCGCGCTCAACGAGGCGGCGATGCCCAAGCTGCGCCTCAACCGCATCTACGCGGACATCCTGACGCGCAACCGCGACTCATCGAACCAGCAGCTCTCGGCGCAGCTCCAGGAAGCCAAGTGGCTGATCCGCAACGTGCAGCAGCGCTTCGACACGATCCTGCGCGTCGCCCAGGCGATCGTCGAGCGGCAGCGCCGATTCTTCGACCACGGCGAGGTGGCGATGCGGCCGATGGTGCTGCGCGAGATCGCCGACATGCTGTCGCTGCACGAGTCGACGATCTCGCGCGTCACCACGCAGAAGTACATGCTGACGCCGCGCGGCACCTTCGAGCTCAAGTACTTCTTCGGCAGCCACGTCGCCACCGACACCGGCGGCGCGGCATCCGCCACCGCGATTCGCGCCCTGATCAAGCAACTGATCGGCGCCGAGAACGTCAAGGCGCCGCTGACCGACAGCCGCATCGCCGACCTCCTCGGCGAGCAGGGCATCCTCGTCGCGCGTCGCACGATCGCCAAGTACCGCGAGGCGCTGGCGATCCCTCCCGTCAACCTGCGCAAGACTCCATGATGGCGAAAGCTGGCCCGGCTCTTGCGTGGTCGCCGAAGCACCGTTTCCCGCTGTCCACAGGAGGTCCCTCGATGAACCTGCACCTCACCGGCCAACACCTCGTCATCACCCCCGCGATCCGCGACTACGTCGTCGCCAAGCTCGATCGGCTCACGCGGCACTTCGATCATGTGATCGACGTCACGGTGGTGCTCACGGTGGACAAGCTGCGACAGAAGATCGAGGCGACGGTGCACGTGCGGGGCAAGGACATCCATTGCGAAAGCGTCGACGCCGACATGTACGCGGCGATCGACAGCCTCGCCGACAAGCTCGACCGCGCGATCGTCAAGCACAAGGAAATGCTGATCGCCGGACGCAACGGCGGCGGCCTCCGCCAGGCGTCGTCGGCGCTCGCGCGCGGCACGGTGGAGTGAGCGCGGGCCACGCGTCCCGCCACGCGCGCGGCCGGTCGTTCCCGCCTGTCGCGCGGCGGCCCGCCACGCGCCTCGCGACCGCCGCCGGCATCGTATAATCGCCGCCGCGGTCGAGCGGCCGCGGCATGCCGGTGGGCGCCGGATTTCCCGACGTGAGCCACCACCCGGCGGGTGCAGGATGGGCCCGCCGTTTTGTTTTCGCGCTACCGATGAACCAGATCGCCGAACTCCTGCCGGCCGCGCACGTCGTCCTCGATGTCGACGTCGCCGACAAGCCCGCGCTGTTCGCGCGCCTGGGCGAGCTCTTCGCGACGAGCGCAGGCCTCTCGGCCGCCACGGTCGCGCACAGCCTCGCGGTGCGCGAGAAGCTCGGCTCGACCGGCCTGGGCCAGGGCATCGCCATCCCGCATGGGCGGCTGCGCGGCCTCAAGGAGGCGCAAGGCGCGTTCCTGCGCCTCGCGCATGCGATCCCGTTCGACGCGCCCGACGGCAAGCCGGTGTCGCAGGTCTTCGTGCTGCTCGTCCCCGAGCATGCCACCGACCAGCACCTGCAGCTCCTGTCGGAGCTCGCGCAGATGTTCAGCGAAGGAGCGTTCCGCGACCGCCTCGCCGGCGCCACCGACGTGAGCGGGATCCTGTCGCTCATCGGCGCATGGCAACCCGAATAAGCGGCGACGCGCACCTGCGCCAGGTCAGCGTCGAGCGCCTGTTCGACGACCTGCGCGAGCGCACCGGCATGCTGTGGGTCGCGGGCCGCCAGGGCGGCAGCCGCGTGCTGACGAGCGAGGCGTCGCAGAAGCCCACGATCGGGCTCGTCGGCCACATGAACTTCATTCATCCGTTCCGGATGCAGATCATGGGCGCGGCCGAGCTCGCCTACCTGCGCGCGCTGCCGCAGTCCGAGCTCGACCACACCGTCGAGCGGCTCTTCATCCAGGATCTCGTCGCGATCATCGTCGCCAACAACGAGGTGGTGCCCGACCTCCTGCTCGCGCAGTGCAACGCGCGCCACGTCGCGTTGTTCACCTCGCCGCAGCCGTCGCCGCACCTCGCCGACGTGATCCGCCTGTACCTTTCGCGCGTGCTCGCCGAGAACACCGCATTGCACGGCGTGTTCCTCGACGTGCTCGAGATGGGCGTGCTCATCACCGGCGCGTCGGCGATCGGCAAGAGCGAGCTCGCGCTCGAGCTCATCTCGCGCGGCAACGGCCTCGTCGCCGACGACATCGTCGAGCTCTACCGGATCTCGCCCGACACGATCGAGGCGCGCTGCCCCGAGGTGCTGCGCGACTTCCTCGAGGTGCGCGGCATCGGCGTGCTCAACATCCGCACGATCTTCGGCGAGACCGCGGTGCGCCCGCGCAAGCTCCTGAAGCTCATCGTCCACCTCGAGGACCACAGCAACGAGGCCTTCTCCGAACTCGACCGTCTCAAGGTCGACGCGACCTACCAGGAAGTGCTCGGCGTGCCGATCCGCAAGGTGACGATTCCCGTGGCGGCCGGCCGCAACCTCGCGGTGCTGGTGGAGGCCGCGGTACGCAACTTCGTGCTCAACCAGCGCGGCATCGACAGCACGAAGGAGTTCATCGAGCGGCAGCAGAAGCTGATGGAGGACGGCGCGTAAGCGCGAGGCGCGGGCGATGGACCTCGTGCTGATCGGCGGCGTTTCCGGCTCGGGCAAGAGCGTCGCGCTTGTCGCGCTCGAGGATTCCGGCTACTACACCGTCAACAACCTGCCGGTGTCGATGCTGGTCGACACCCTCGCCTACCTCGCGGGCCGCGGCGAGGCGCGCGTCGGCATTTCGCTCGACGTGCGCACCGGTCCGGGGCTGCCGGGCCTCGCCGAGGCGATCGCAGCGCTCAAGGGCCGCGGCTGGACGGTGCGCTTCATCTATCTCGACGCGACGGTCGAGGCGCTCGTCAAGCGCTTCTCCGAGACTCGCCGCCGCCACCCATTCTCGGCGACGGATCGCACGCTGCCGGAGGCGATCGAGTACGAGCGCAGCCTCGTCGCCGACGTGCGGATGCTGGGCACCGTGTTCGACACGAGCGAGCTCTCGGCGCCCGTGCTGCGCGGATGGGTCAAGGACTTCGTGTCGGTCGATCCCTCGCGCCTGACGCTGCTGTTCGAGTCGTTCGGCTTCAAGCACGGCATCCCGCTCGATTCGGACCTCGTCTTCGACGTGCGCTGCCTGCCCAACCCGTACTACGAGCCGGCGCTGCAGCCGCTGACCGGGCGCGATGCGGCCGTCGTCGATTTCCTCGAGCGCATTCCCGAGGTCGAGCGGATGTACGGCGACATCTACCATTTCGTCGCCGGGTGGCTGCCCGACTACGCGCGCGACAATCGCAACTACCTGACGGTGGCGATCGGCTGCACCGGCGGCCAGCATCGCTCCGTCTATCTCGCCGAGCGCCTGTCGCGCGCCTTCTCGCCGCGCTACCAGGTGCTGGTGCGCCATCGCGAGCTCGCCTGAGGAAACGCAGCGCGCGATGCCCTTCCCGTTCCGCACCGACCGTGCGCGCGAGCCCCGCGCGCTGCCCATCTTCCCGCTGCGCACCGTGCTGTTCCCCGGCGGCATCCTGCCGGTCAAGATCTTCGAGCCGCGCTACGTCGACATGGCGACCGCGTGCATCAAGGACGCGTCGGCGTTCGGCGTGTGCCTGCTCACGCAAGGCGAGGAGGTCGCGCCGCCGGGGTCGCCGCAATCGTTCGCGGCGATCGGCACCGAGGCACGCATCGTGCGCTTCGACATGCCGAGCCAGGGCATCCTGCACGTCGTCTGCGAGGGCGGCGAGCGCTTCAAGGTGCAGCGTCACGACGTGCAGCGCGACAACCTCGCCGTCGGCGAGGTCACCGCGCTGCCGGCCGAGGCGCCGGTCGCGCTCGCCGACGAGTACGCGCCGCTGGTGAAGCTGCTCGAGGCCATCGCCACGCGCATCGGGCCCGATAATTTTCCCGCTGAGCGGCGCTACGACGACGGCAGCTGGGTGTCGTACCGCCTCGTCGAGCTCCTGCCGCTGCCGCTCGCGATCAAGCAGTCGATGCTCGAGGTCAACGATGCGGCCGTGCGCCTCACCGTGCTGCGCAACTTCCTCGTCCAGCAGGCGCTGATCTAGCGCGCCGCGCGGACGTGACCCGCCGGCGGCGGCGCCGTGATGCCTCGGATGGACGGTATAATTCGCGCTCGTTCGTCACGCATTCGACGCCATGGCCGGCCACAGCAAATGGGCCAACATCAAGCATCGCAAAGCCGCCACCGATGCGAAGCGCGGCAAGATCTTCACGCGCCTCATCAAGGAGATCACCGTCGCCGCGCGCCTCGGCGGCGGTGACGCGTCGATGAATCCGCGGCTGCGCCTCGCGATCGACAAGGCCACGGCGCAGAACATGCCGAAGGACACGATCGACCGCGCGGTGAAGCGCGGCAGTGGCAGCCTCGAGGACGTCAGCTACGAGGAGATCCGCTACGAGGGCTACGGCATCGGCGGCGCGGCGGTCATCGTCGATTGCATGACCGACAACCGCACGCGCACCGTCGCCGACGTCCGCCATGCGTTTTCCAAGTACGGCGGCAACCTCGGTACCGACGGCTCCGTGGCGTTCCTGTTCAAGCACGTCGGCCAGATCATGTTCGGCCCGGGCACCGACGAGGGCAAGGTGATGGACGCCGCGATCGACGCCGGCGCCGACGACGTCGTCACCCACGACGACCGCAGCATCGAGGTCGTGACCGGGCCGTATGACTTCGTCGCGATCCGCGACGCGCTCGCCGCACGCGGGCTCACAGCCGACTTCGCCGAGGTGACGATGAAGCCCTCGAGCGAGGTCGAGCTCGAAGGCGAGGATGGCGAGAAGATGCAGAAGCTCCTCGACGCGCTCGAGTCGCTCGACGACGTGCAGGAGGTCTACACGTCGGCGGTCATCGACGCGTGACGGCGTGGGCGCCGAGCGACCGCGCAGGATCCTCGGCATCGACCCGGGACTGCGCATCACCGGCTTCGGCCTCGTCGAGACCGGCCGCGGCGGCATCGTCTACCTCGCCAGCGGCTGCATCCGCGCGACCGGCACCAGCCTGCCGACGCGCCTCGGCGTCATCGCCCGCGACCTCGCGCACCTGATCGCCGAGATGCAACCCGACGAGGTCGCCGTGGAGAAAGTGTTCGTCAACGTCAATCCGAACTCGACGCTCCTGCTCGGCCAGGCGCGCGGCGCGGCGATCGCCGCGGCGGTGCTCGCCGGCCTGCCGGTGACCGAATACACGGCGGGGCAGGTGAAGCAGGCGGTCGTGGGCCGCGGCCGCGCCGAGAAGCCGCAGGTGCAGGCGATGGTGCAGCGCCTGCTGCTGCTGCCCGGCGTACCGGCGAGCGACGCCGCCGACGCGCTCGCCTGCGCGATCTGCCACGCGCACGGCAGCGGCGGCATCGGCGCGATTTTCGCCGGCCGCCACCGGCTGCGCGCCGGGCGCATGCGATGAGCAGCACGCAACGCCAGCCCTCGGGCGCGCGTCCGCCCGGCGAGGAGGCGCGCGCGCGCGTACCGCTCGTGCGTCCGCGCGCCGTCATCTTCGACATGGACGGCACGCTGCTCGACACCGAGACCGTCGCGCTACGCGCGTGGGTCGAGGCGGCGGCCGCCGCGGGCGTCGCCTTCGACGAGGCGGTCGGGCGCGCTGTCATCGGCAAGAA
>Ga0070661_100003916_pt1 | contig 10241 bp, 10 predicted proteins | sample KBSC43metaG_FD_64663 | JGI IMG/M metagenome (GOLD analysis project Ga0070661, IMG submission 64663) | Corn rhizosphere microbial communities from Kellogg Biological Station, Michigan, USA - KBS C4-3 metaG | ecosystem: Host-associated > Plants > Roots > Rhizosphere > Soil ...
CCCCGGCCGGCTTCGACTATATCTTGTCGGAATCGACCTATGGCGGCCGCGATCGTCCGCCCTACACACTCGACCAGCGCCGCGAGGAACTGAAGACCGAAATCGTCGATGCGCTGTCGCGTGGCGGCAACCTCGTGATCCCCGTCTTCGCTGTCGAGCGCAGTCAGGAATTGCTGCATGACATCGGCGTGCTGATCAAGAACAAGGAGATCGCGCCGCAGCGCGTCTTCCTCGACAGCCCGCTCGCAAGCAAGGTCACCGCCGTCTATCGCAAGTATGAATCGATGTTCGACGACGTCGAGCTCAATGCGCAGGAGCTGTTCAACGACCCGAGCTTCCGCATCGTCGAGAGCGTCGACGACAGCAAGGCCATCAACCAGATCAAGGGCGGCGCGATCATCATGTCGGCCTCGGGCATGTGCGATGCGGGCCGCATCAAGCATCACCTCGCCAATAATTTGCCGCGCGCCAACGCCACCGTGCTGTTCGTCGGCTACCAGGCTCCTGGCACGCTAGGCCAGATCATTCTCTCGGGCTCCAAGACCGTCAGGATCAATGGCGAAATGATCCCGGTCCGCGCCCGCATCCGCTCAATGGGCAATTACTCAGCCCACGCCGACCATTCCGAGCTCATGGACTGGATCAAGAAGCGCCTGCCCGCTCACGGCGCGATCTTCCTCACTCACGGCGAAGACGAAGAGCGTAATGCCCTTCGCAATGCCCTCCTTGCCGGTGGCATTGCCGGTGACCAGGTGATCCTCCCGCAGCTCGATGATGCGGTGGAACTGCAGGCCGGTGGCGCCCGCGCCATGCTCCAGCCCGAGACGCGCCGCATGGACCTCAATCAGCTCAACGCCGACTGGTACAACGCCTATTCGAGTTTCGTCATCGATCTCAGCAACAAGCTCAAAGCCGCACCCAGCGATGCCGAGCGGCTGAAGCTCATGGCCAGTCTCAAGGATAAGCTTGGCGTTCCGCCCGTCATCCCTGCACCGACCCCAATCACACCCGTCAAGGCAAGTGGAACAGTGATCCACGAGGAGGCATCGGAAGACTAGATCGTGCCGGCCTGGGGGTCCATCAGCAGATGGACCCGATCGGCCCCAAGCCGCACTAGCTTCAGCATCATCGCCTTCCGCCGCGCCGGAGCCAGTGGCGTATCCTCGCCCTCGCGTATGATCTCGGCGCCATGCGCATCGGCGACGATCAGCCCCTCATCCTTGGGGAATACATCCTCGAGCTCGGGCGGCTTGGCGAAATAGAAGCGGTCGCAATAGTCCTTGTAGTTCGGCCATTTCGCATCGACCCGAAAATCGATCAGGCTCGACTTTATCTCGATGATCCAGATCTCGCCCTTCGGGCCGACACCGAGCACATCGGCGCGGCGACCATTGTTCAGCGACACCTCCGCGTAACAGCAGAAATCGAGCGTGGCGCGTAGATGGCGCATCACACCGCGTTGCACGCGCAGCGCAGTTGGCGACTGCCTGAGATCGATGATCTGAGGCAGGTCGCCGTCGCTCATTCTGCCGGGCTCTCGTGGGGGACCGGCCGCGACCCAAAGGCGCCGGCCAATGCAAAGCCAAGCACGATCAGGGGCAGGCCGATGCCATAGCTCCAGCGGATGCCCAACTCCTGCGCGATGCCTCCGAGCAGCGGGGGACCCAGCAGGAACACCACGAAGGATGTTTGCGCCAATGCCGCGACATTGATCGCCGCAGGCCGATCGGTACGTTGTGCAGCCGCCGACATCGCCAGCGGAAAGATCACGCTCGTACCAAAGCCCAGGAGCGCGAAGCCGACCAGCGAAACCTCCGGCATCGGCGAGAAGAAGACGATGAGCGTCCCCAAGGCGAGCACCGTCAGCAATGCGCGAGCGACGCCTGTGGGCGAGTAGCGCTCGACGAAGCGGTCCGCGAAGAACCGCGTGCTCGCCTGAAAGAAGGCGAACACCGCAACCGCGATGCCGGCGACGAACGGGCCGGGATCGAACAGATTGCGCATATAGATGGCCGACCAGTCCGCACTCGCGCCCTCCATCAGCATGGCGCAGAGCGTAACACCCACCAGCACCATGATCGGACCTGATGGGGCGGCAAACCGGGGCACCGTTTCGGTGCTGGTGCCGGCGCGATTGGGCGACGGTTCGAAGCGCCCGAGGAACAGCAGCGTGCCGATCAGCGACAGGGGAATGACGATCAGCAGATGCACCTGAGGCGACAGGCCGAGCTGGCCCATCGCGGCGCCGAACAGTCCCGCTGCGAAAAAGCCGATACTCCAGAATGCGTGCGCTCGGTTCATGATCCTGAAGCCCACCGCATGCTCGGTGCGGTCGGCCTCTAGGTTGATCATGAGCTCGATGCTGCCGATCAATAGTCCCACCGGCACGAGCAGCGCGAACAGCACGATCGGGTTCGGCGACAGCACCGCAAGGAAATAGAAGACGGACAGCAGCGGTATGGCCCCGAGCAGCGCTCGCCGATACCCGATCCGGTCGAGCAGGGGCGCGGCAAATGTCAGTGCGATAAGGGTGCCGATCGGTGTCCCGATGAGGCCGAGACCGAGTGCCGCCTCACCCACGCCCATTTGGTGCTGGATTTGGGGCAGGCGCGGAAAGATATTGCCCAGTGTGAAGGAATAGACGGCAAAGGCCGCATAGACCCGGTGCTGCGGGGCGAGGTGAAGGCCGAACTGCATGGAAGACTCGGTGAGGTGCGTGCGGATTGCTTAGCCGCCGCCTCAAGGCGAAACAATGGCCTAGAGCACGACCTGGAAATCATCGCGCAGGACGTCGACGCCCGCATCCGTCCGGACGATCTCGATCTTGCGGAACTGCCCGCCGCCCCGGTCGCTGTCGAGCGAACGGCTCTCGCCCATCCTGTTCCGTCGATCCGGCCCGAAATAGGTGGCCGTCTCATAGTAAGTCTGCGTCCGCCCGACCTGCCGCCCGATCCGTTCGCCCAAATCGCCCGATGCATAGGGCAGGGCGATGACGTCGTCGAAGCCCATCTGGATGCAGTCCTTGATGCACTCGATCGAGGGCTCCGGCGAAAAATAGATCAGCGGCAGAAAGCGCAACCGCATGTCCGTCGAAAAGCGCACGGCGTCGGCAATCGGCTTGAGCGCCCGCGTCTCCCTGACCGGTGCGCAGAGAAAGAAAAGCAGCGGCGTCTTGTCTACCTGGCGGGCCGCGTCATCGAGGCCGTGGTACTCATTGATCGGCGCAAAGCCGATCCGTCTCGCCGCATCGGCAAGCATGCGCCCCGCCTTGTCCGGCGGGCCAACGATCAAGGCTGACGCTCGCACCAGCATCTTCCTCCATCACGTCCGTGATGCTGTCTTCCCACCGCGGCATGACCAAGCCGTTAAGATTGCGATCCGTCAAACAAACAGGTCCGTGAAGCCGAAGCGCGTAACGTCTACCAGTCCGAGATCGGTCAGACGAAGCTCGGGGATGACCGGCAGCGCGATGAACATGTGCTGGATGAGCGCATTGTTCAGCGTGCAGCCGCACTGGACCATCGCCACGCGCACCGCCTCGGCCTTCTTCGCGACGATCTCGGCCCGCTCGTCCGACATCATGCCGGCGATCGGCAGCTCGACCAGCGCCAGCTGCTCGCCGCCGCTGACGACGATGAAGCCGCCGCCGACCTCCTGCAGCCGGTTCGCAGCCAGCGCCATGTCCTCGAGGTTGGTCCCGACGACGATCATGTTGTGGCTGTCATGGGCAACGGTCGCCGCGACCGCACAGTCGGCGGTGTAGCCGAAGCCGGACACGAAACCCTTTGCCATGCGGCCGCTTCCCGTGTGACGTTCGATGACGGCGGCGAGCGAGACGTCCTGACTCTTGTCGGCGGGAACGATTCCGTCCTCGACCGCCAGTGTTCGCTCGAGTGCACGCGTATTGGTCTTGTTCTCGATGATCCCGATCACGCGGGCGGTAACCGAATTGCGGCCCTCGGGCGCTGCTATCTTGAAATCCTCCGCGACCAGCCGCCTGTTCGTCTTGACTGTGTTGCGGGCAAAATCCGGATAGGCGTAGGGCGCAATCTCCTTGCTCAGCTTGCCGCGCTCGGCCCAGACTTCGCCATGCGCGAGCACCAACTCGATAGGCAAGGTCACGAGATCAGAGCTGATGATGAGGTCCGCGCGACGTCCCGGCGTGATCGAGCCGAGTTCGCGTTCGAGCCCGAAATGGCTGGCCGTATTGATCGTCACCATCTGAAGCGCTGTCAGCGGCGGCAGACCCTGCTTGATCGCGTAGCGCACGATGTCGTCGACATGTCCGTCGGTCATCAGCGTCGTGGCGAAACGATCATCCGTGCAGAGGATGAAATTGCGTGGATCGAGCCGATGCTCGGTAATCGCCTTGATCTGGGGCGCGATGTCGTACCAGGCCGAGCCGAACCGCAGCATTGCGCGCATGCCCTGCCGCACGCGGGCGATACCGTCTTCTGTCCGCGTCCCCTCGTGATCGTCGGATGGTCCTGCCGCAACATAGCCGTGAAATGGACGGCCCAAGTCGAGGGAAGCGTAGTGCCCGCCCACGGTCTTGCCCGCCCGCTGTGTTGCCGCGATCTCGCCCAACATTTGCGGATCGCCCATCGTGACGCCCGGAAAATTCATCATCTCGCCGAGCCCGATGATGTTGGGCCAGCCCATAGCCTCCTGCACGTCCTCGACGCTGATCGTGGCGCCGGCTGTCTCGAGTCCTAGCGCGGCGGGCACGCAACTGGGCATCTGCACATAGACGTTGGTCGGCATCGCCGCCGCTTCATCGTGCATCAGCCGTACGCCCCTGAGGCCGAGGACATTGGCGATCTCGTGCGGGTCGATGAACATGCTCGTCGTGCCGTGCGGGAGCACTGCGCGAACGAATTCCGTCACCGTGATCATGCCGCTCTCGACATGCATGTGGCCGTCGCAAAGGCCCGGGACGAGGTAACGGTCCCCGGCGTCGATGATCTTGGTAGCGCTCCCGGCGGTGTAGCCCAGATCACCACCGACCGCCGCGAACCGCCCGGATTTGATGGCGACGTCCGTTCCCGCAATGATTTCGCCCGAGTGAACGTTGACCCAGCGGCCATTGCGCACGAGGACGTCCGCGGGCGCGCGGCCCATTGCGACATCGACCAGCTCGGCGGCCGTGTCGGGCCAGGTTCGGATCGGCATGGGGTTCTCCTTGGACGCTCTTTAGAAGAGGCGGCACTGTCCATCCGCGTCAAGCCTTTGCAACGCTCGCACGTGACTCCGGGCCGTTTCACCCTTTAGTCTTGTCGCAACACGCCTTTTTGGGAGTTTGGCAATGGAGACCTTACCGGCTCCGCTGTTCTGGACATTGATCCTCTACTCGCTGTCCTTCCCGGTCCTTTGCTTTGTCATGGGCTATGGGCTGGTACGCTCGAGTGTTCGGCGCTGGGCACTGCAGCGCCGGTTCCGCGGTGTGATCGACAAGGAGGCCGAAATCCAGCGTATCGAAGCGGTGCATCGCGACGAACTTGCCAAGCTCGCCAAGGATGCCGAAGCGGCGCGGGGCAAGATCACCGAGCTCGAGGTGACCTATCGGGACAAACATGCGCTCTATAACGAGATGCTGCGGCAGGTCGCCATCTTCGATGACTCGATCGCCTATGCCGGTTTTGGCCTCTACGCCCCGCATTTCGATTTCGCCGATGGCGAGGCCTACCGCGCCCAGATCCTCAAGGTGCGCGATCAGCAGAAGGCGATGATCGCGGCCGATGCCGCCGTCGTCTGCCCGAAGGCGCCGGAGGGGGCCTCTCGCGGCGAAACGCCGGTCAGCCGCGCCATGAAGCTCACCCTGCGCGCCTTCAACGGCGAAGCCGATTCCGCCATCGCCAATGTCCGCTGGAACAATATCGGCGCAATGGAGCAGCGCATCATCCGTTCGCGCGAGCAGCTCGACCGCCTCAATGCGCCGCTCTCGATTTTTGTCTCCGCCGACTACAGCGCCCTTAAGCTCAAGGAGCTCTACCTCACGCACGAGCATCGCGAGCGGCTTCGCGGAGAAAACGACCGTCGCTCCGAGATGGCCCGGCGGGCCGGCACCGAACAGAAGCTCAAGCGCGATCTCGACCTTGCGCTCGACGACGAGGAGCGCTTCGGCAAGCTCCTGGCGCAGGCGCGCCTCGAGGCGTCCAAATTCGTCGGCGCCCGCCTCAAGACGTTCTCCGAGCAGATCGCAACTCTCGAGCGCGAGCTCGCCGCCGCGCAGGCCAAGGTGCTGCGGGCCCGCTCGATGATCGAAAAGCAGACCGCGGGCTATGTCTATGTCGTCAGCAATGTCGGCTCGCTTGGCGAGGACGTCATAAAGATCGGTCTGACCCGCCGTCTCGACCCCGCCGACCGCATACGAGAATTGGGGATCGACGCTGTGCCCTTCCCCTTCGACACGCACGCCGTCATCCAGAGCGATGACGCGACGGGCCTTCAGAAACGCCTCCACAACGCCTTCGATGCTCACCGGGTGAATGCCCGCGAGGCGGATAACGACTTCTTCCGCGTTCCCCTCAAGGATGTCGAGTCAGCGGTGAAGCTTCTGGCGCCCGGATCAGAATTCACCGCGGTCATCGAGGCTCAGGATTTCCGCGAGACGATGGCGTCCCGGGGAGAAGTGGCGCCGGCGACGGTCAGCTCCATCCTGCCCGCCACCCTCAAATAGAGAGGGCCGCCTCGACAGGCGGCCCCCGCTTGTCTGCTGCGAATGCGGATCAGACCTTGCTGATGCACACCGGCCCGGTTCCGGCGGGGATGATCCCCAATTGCCGGCCGGCGGCTTTGCTGAGGTCGATGATGCGACCCTTCACATAAGGCCCTCTGTCGTTGATGGTGACCTGGATCGATTTGCCGGTCTTCTGGTTCACCACCCGGACCACCGAACCCAGCGGCAGGGTCTTGTGCGCGGCGGTCATGGCGTTGGGGTTCATCCGTTCCCCATTTGCGGTCCGCTGGCCTGGCAAAGAATACCAAGATGCGCTGCCGCATTGATTGTTCGCCGCTAGACTTTCCCCGGTACCGAAAGAACAACAACCCGAGGCAAGTGCCACAGCAACAACGATGTGCTTAATCAAACAACTTACTCACGCTAGTTAACGACGGGCGAACCTAAAAAGCGCGAGGTGGCGAGATTATGAGGAGATTCTGGCAAGCAAAAATCAGCTAGCCGATGTTGCTATTATGTCCCCATCCATTGGCTGCGGTGCCGGCTCTATTCATGTCGGGAAAATCGCCTTGAATCCGCGACTTACGCGGATTCCTGAACGGCGCCGGAACAGCGTTAAGCATTCGTTGCGGCAGGTCGTCGCAGTTGCGGAACGGATCCAAAATGCCCCATTTGCCACAGGCACTTAAGGCCAGCGGGCGGATTTGGCCTATTTCAGCAATTGCTCGAGGGCGCTCATGTCGGCATCGGCGCCTGACGGCAGCGCCGCCAAGTCTCCCGATGCGGATTGGCCGTCGCCGCCCATCGATTGCAGCCCGAAATAGAGCAGCATTATCATGCCCACGAGCAGTCCTGCTCCGATCACGGTCGAAGCGAGCCCGCGGCCGAAAAAGCGCGTCGGGAACAGGATGACCGGCACGAGCGGCACCACGACGCTGACGATGAGCAGGAGTGCGTTCATCAGGCGAGACTAGAAGATCGCGATAAAGGAAGCCGGCGGACGATCGATAAGATTGCATCGATCGGACGATCCACGGTCCGCGCCGCTGGATTCTGCCTTGCTCCCGCCTTCTGTGGCGGACTAGCCTTGCCCCATGACGCTCCCCATCAAAGCCGCAATGTTGGCCGCGCTGATTGCCGTCGCCCCGGCCCCGGCTTTCGCCGAGAGCAGCCTCAACGCCTACGAAGCGTCCCGGGCGGCACTGCTGGCGGTGTGGGACGACCTGCCGCTGACCATTCGCAACGTGGCGCTGACCGAGGGCGCGCCGGCCGGCTATGGCGACTACGCCGTCCATGACGGCAACAGCTTCAAGCCGGGGGAGACCATCCACATTTATGCCGAGGTGCTCGGTTATGGCTGGCGCGACAATGGCGATGGCACGGTCTCGAAACTCCTCGACGCTGATCTCGCGCTGGTCGATGCGAGCGGGGCGACGGTCGCGAGCAAGCCGGGGTTCGTTACCACCGACGTCAAGAGCCGGGAAAAGCTGCTGGAATCGGACCTCGCGTTCAACGTGACCCTCACGGCCTTCCAGCCGGGCGCCTACAAGCTCCAGTTCACGGTGCATGACCGGGCGGGCGGCAAGGATGCCGTGTTCGACGTGCCGGTTACCCTTCTCGCCGCCGATGCATCCGCGGAGCAATCGTCCTCCGAGCCGCCGGCCGCGGCCAGCGCCAGCACGCCCTGACCGGTAGCGCCGGCCGCCGAAACCGCCTACATGGCCGCCATGCCTTCGTTCCGTCCGTTCGCCGCCGTCGTCTTCGATATGGACGGCACGCTGCTCGATACCGAGCTGATCTTCAGGGAAATCGTCTGGGACGTGACGCGCGATCTTGGCTTCGAGATGACCCATGACGTGCATGGCCGGATGGTCGGCTCCTCGCACGAAACGACCAGCCGCATCCTCGCCGAAGCCTATGGCGCGAGCTTTCCCTACGAGATCTTCGATGCCGAATGCCGCCGCATCATGCATGGCCGGATGGCGCAATCGGTGCCGGTCAAGCCGGGCGCGTCGGAGCTCCTCAGGGAGCTCAAGTCGCGCCGCATCCCCATGGCGGTCGCGACGTCCTCGCGCGCGCCGCACGCGCTCACCCATCTGGGGACGGCCGGGCTGCTCGACATGTTCCAGGCGATCGTGACCCGCGACGACGTGGTGAAACCCAAGCCGCATCCCGAACCCTATCTCACCGCCGCGCGCCATCTGGGCGTCCATGCCGCGGACTGCCTCGCGATCGAGGATTCGGTCTCGGGCGTCGCCTCGGCGAGCGGCGCGGGGATGCAGACCGTGATGGTCCCCGATCTCGTGCCGCCGACCCCCGAGGCCCGCGCGGCCTGCGTTGCGGTGATGGCGAGCCTCATTGAGGTGCGGTCGGCGCTCTTTGCTCAAGGCGACCTCGTCAGCAGCACCTGATCGCTGAGCACCGCACCCTGCGACCGCGCGATGCGGTAGCCGCTGGGCGCGATGATCTCGGCGAACCGCGCCAGCCCGCGCGGCCTGGTGTTGGCGCTCGAATGCCGGCGCATCAGCCGGTTGAGCTCGCCATCGCGAGTGACCGAGCCGGTGACGATATCGGCGCGCGGCGCGAGGGTCTTGAGCGCGCCCAGGATGTCGCTGTCGCTGCCGTATTCGAAGAGGCCGCCCTCCGAGGTCGCGGCGATCACTGCGTCTGCGGGTATGGCGTCGAGGACGGCCTTGAGCGCAGCCGTATCGGACCAATTGCCGGAAACATGGCGTAGAGCGATGTCGCAATTGGCGAGCGGTCCGGTCTTGAGCGCCGCCAGCATGGCTCCGGCAAACGCGGGGCCCTCTGTGTCGAGGTCGTAGATGACGATTTCGGCGGACCGGCCTTGGAGCAGCCCCTCGGCCTCGAGACGGATCAGCGTGTTGAGGGCATCGGCCGAGGGGCCGCCGGCGATTTCGAGCAGGACCAGCGGCCGCTGATTCCCTTTGAGCAGCGGGGTCAGGCCGCCCGCCAGCAGCTCGACGATCTGGGCAAGGCGCAGGCGGAGCGAGCGGACGGTCGGCGCGTCGGCGACGCGCTTGTCGATCTCGCTGGCATAGGGCGGCACGAGATTGGCGGCGCCAAGCTTCAGGACGTAGGTTGGAATGCCGCTCAGATATCCGGCATTGGCAGCCTGCAGCGCCGCGACGAGGCGGGATTGCTTCGCGATCGACATCATCACGAAGCGCAGCAGGAATCGCTGCAGCGGTCCGCGCTTTTTCTCCTCGGCCAGAGCGGCTGCTGCCATGGCCTCGATCTCGGCGGGCGCGCTGGGCGTCCCGAATTCGGGCAGTGACAGGTCGAGCACCGGCAGGCGTTCGCCATCGGGCGTTTCAGCAAAGAGCATCGGGGGTCTCCAGTGGGGCGGACATGGGGCGCAAGGGCCACTGGCGTCTTAAAATACCACGTGGGCAGTCGCGGACGCCAGCGATTCGGTCGTCCGGGCGTGCCGCGGCATCCGGTGGCCCGGACCCTCACCAGAAGCGGCCCTCGCAAATAGAGGGCGGCGGGGCGGGACGACAGTCCACGCCGGTAGTCGGCAGGAATTGGGACTGTCGTC
>Ga0070661_100003922_pt1 | contig 10237 bp, 10 predicted proteins | sample KBSC43metaG_FD_64663 | JGI IMG/M metagenome (GOLD analysis project Ga0070661, IMG submission 64663) | Corn rhizosphere microbial communities from Kellogg Biological Station, Michigan, USA - KBS C4-3 metaG | ecosystem: Host-associated > Plants > Roots > Rhizosphere > Soil ...
CCCTCCACCCGCTTGATCGCGCCGGTGAACGCTCCCTTCTCGTGTCCGAACAGCGCGCTCTCCACGAGTCCTTCCGGAAGCGCGGCGCAGTTCAGCTGGATGAAGGGGCGGTCGCGGCGGTCGCTCTGGTCGTGGATCGCCCGTGCGAAGAGCTCCTTGCCTGTTCCCGACTCTCCCTGCAGCACGACCGTCGCACGCGTGGGCGCCGCGGTCGCGACGGTCTCCATGATGCGTCGGATCGGCGGGCTGTCGCCCACGATCTGCCGCTCGTTCCGGAACTCCATCACCTCGCGGCGCAGCGCGTCGTTCTCGCGCTTGAGTCGCACGAGCTGGAGCGCCTGGTCCACGGCCAGCTCGAGCTGCTGCGGCCGCACGGGCTTGGTGATGTAATCCACCGCCCCCGCCTTGATCGACGACACCGCGTGCTCGATGCTCGCATAGCCCGTGAGCATGATCAGCGGGATCTCGTATCCCTCGCGCCGAATCAGTGACAGGAACTCGAGCCCGGTGAGCCCCGGCATCCGATAATCAGAGATGATCAGGTCGACCCCACCTCGGGCGAGGGCCTGCAGCGCCTCCGGAACATTGCGCGCGCCAACGGGCTCGTGCCCCGCGCGCCGCAGCGTGTCCTCGAGTATCAGCCCGACGGATGGCTCGTCATCTACATATAGAATGGTCGCCATTTAAGCTCCGGGGCGTGTGATTCGATACTCCCCAGCATACGCTGTTGCCCAAGGGTAGGCAATATATGATGCGAGTCACGAACACACTCATTCAACGCAACGCCACGATCACCCTGCAGCAGAATCTGCAGGCGATGGCGAAGGCACAGGCGCAGGTCAGCAGCGGGCAGAAGTACACTGCCTTCTCCGACGACCCGCAGGCACAGTCGTCGGTGATGCAGACTTCCAGCTCGCTGCGCGCGCTCGATCAGTACAAGCGCAACATCGACGATGCGACGTCCCGCGCGAACATGGAAGACTCCGTCCTCCAGCAGCTCGGCGACAGCGTGACGCAGGCGACGCAGATCGCGATGCAGGAGGGGAACGCGACCTCCACCGCCGCGACGCGCCTGACCGCCAAGGCGCAGATCGACAGCATCATCGATTCCGCCGTCGCGCTCGGGAACACCAAGTACCAGAACGACTACCTGTTCGGTGGCAACGACGTGACCGATGCGCCGCTGTCGAACACGCCTCCGTTCTATACTGGTGCCGCCGCAGACTCGGGCGCGCACACGACCGAGATCGCCGCCGGCCAGATCTTCAAGTCCAACCACAATGCCAAGGAGATCTTCCTCGATACGGGGACGCTCCAGGCACTGAAGGATCTCTCGACGGCGCTCGGCGCCAACGACACCGTGGGGATCGCCGCGGCATCTGCCTCGCTGCAGTCCGCACAGCAGGGGATCCAGGCGGTCGTCGGCGATCTCGGCGCGCGTGAGAACCAGCTCGACAACGCAGGCTCCAACCTCGACGCGCTCAAGACCAATCTCACGACCTTCAAGTCGAGTCTCTCCGAGGTCGATCAGGAGACGGCGATCACCGAGCTCGTCACGCGTCAGACCGCCTATCAGTCCGCCATGCTCGCGACGTCGCGCGTCATCGGGATGACCCTGACCGATTACCTTAAATGACCTCTGCCGCGCTCGCGTATTCGATGCCCAGCACGACCACCGTCGCCTCCGATCTCCTCGGCACCCTCTCCGTCGAGTCGAGCACGGTCCTCACGTTTCCCAAGGGACTGCTCGGCTTCCCCGAGTGCCGCGAGTTCGTGCTCCTTCCATCGGAGCGCGAGCACGTCTACTGGCTGCAGTCCGTTCAGTACTCGTCGCTCGCCTTCCTGCTCATCGATCCGTTCGTCTTCTTCGAAGGCTACACGGTCGATCTCGCGACGACGGAGTTGATGCGTCGCCCGGGCGGACCCGACGAGATCACCCTGCTCGCCATCGTCACCCTCCCACATACGCGTGAGGAGCGCCCGACCGCGAATCTGCAGGGCCCCGTGGTGATCGACGTTCGACTCGGCCAGGGCCAGCAGCTCGTCATCGCCGACTCGAGCTACGGAATTCGCGAGGCCTTCGATCTGTAGTAGTGGCGCGTGGCCCCTGCCGCGCGACCGTCGTGACGAACGCGGGGGCGGCGCCGGTTCACCCGGCGCCGCCCCCGCTCCGTTCGGGCGCTAAAGCTTTTCTCCGGCGCGTCGATAAATAGTCCAGACGGCCAGACCGGCCGGCTACCGGGAGCAAGGATGCTCCGACACCATCTGTTAATGGAGTAACAGAGCAATGAAGATCCAGACCAACGTCGCGTCGATGAACGCCCTTCGTAACCTGGGCGTCACCGAGAATCAGCAGAACGCCGAGATCGCCAAGCTGTCCTCGGGTTACCGCCTGAACCGTGCGGGCGACGACGCCGCCGGTATGAGCATCGCGAACTCGCTGCGCTCCGCTGGCAAGGGCCTCGCGCAGGCACAGAAGAACGCCCAGCAGGCTGGCTCGTTCCTTCAGATCGCCGACGGCGCGACGCAGACGCTGTCGACGATGCTCGATCGTATGCGCGAGCTGGCGACGGAAGCGGCCTCGGACAACGTGACGGATTCCGATCGCTCGAAGATCAGCGCCGAGTTCACGTCGCTCCAGAGCGAGTGGGATCGTATCGTCAACACGACGCAGTACCAGGGTCAGACGCTCCTCAACGGTTCCTTCAACATCGGTGACACCGGTACGCTGAAGGCGAACACCGCCGTCTCGAACGTCTCGCTCACCGGCGCATCGGCGAGCAAGACCTATACGATCACGCAGACCGCAGCGACCGCCGTGACGCTCAGCGACGGTTCCACCTCGCAGACCATCACGACGACCGCCGGCACCGCGGGTGGTACGCAGCACATGAGCTTCGACAAGCTCGGCATCTCGTTCGACTTCAAGGGCGTCCTCGGTGCGACCACGCTGAACAGCCTCACGGTCGTGACCGGTACGACGCAGGCAGCGAGCTTCCGCGTCGGCTCGGGCACCAGCTCGAACGACACGGTTTCCGTGGCGCTCGACAACCTGACCGCTTCGAACCTCACGATCGACGCGGGCACGATCAACGTGACGTCGTCGGCGAACGCGGCCACCGCGCTCACGAACATCAACGCGGCGCTCGGTTCGCTCAACACCGCCATCGGTAACATCGGTGCCGCGGAGAACCGGATGGACTACGCGACGGCGAACCTGAACTCGCTGATCCAGAACACCTCTGCCGCCGAGTCCACGATCCGCGATGCGGACATGGCGCAGGAGTACACGCAGTACACGAAGCTGTCGATCCTCCAGCAGGCAGGCACTGCGATGCTCGCTCAGGCGAATTCGAGCTCGCAGAGTGTCCTGCAGCTTCTTCGGGGCTGATCAACAGAAAACCGGTAGCCGAACGGCCGGGGAGGAATCCCCAGCGCCCTAGGCGCCGGCCACGAGACCGCAGGGACCTTCACCGGTCCCTGCGGGTTCGTCGCATACGGAGGAAATGAGAGATGACGAGTCCAGTTGGGTCGTTCCCGGGGCTGGGAAGCGGCATCGACTACAAGTCCCTGGTCGACCAGATGATTCAGGTCGAGTCGGCACCCGCGACGACGATGCAGTCGCGGATCGACTCGTACAACGCGCAGATCAGCGCGTACAAGAGCTATTCGGGGCTGCTCTCGACGCTCGAGACGGCGGCCAAGTCGCTCCGCGACGGGAGTGCGTTCCAGAACGTGCTCGCCACGGTCTCGAACGCGACCGGTGCCGCGGGACGTCCGGTGGTCAGCGCCAGCGCCAGCGCGGGCGCTGCTCCAGGCTCGTACGCGGTCCAGGTACTGCAGACGGCACAGGCCGAGAAGCTGTCGGGCGAGACGTTCGCCGCCGGCACCTCGGGCCTCGGGCTGTCTGGCGACTTCGTCATCAACGGCAAGACCGTCACGGTCGCGTCGAGCGATTCGCTCTCGGCGATCCGCGACAAGATCAACGCACAGAACACCGGCGCCACGCCAACGGGCGTGAGCGCTTCGATCATCACGGACGCCACCAATGCACAGCGCCTCGTCCTCACCAGTGTGAAGACGGGTGCGTCGGGCATCAATCTCATCGATGGCGCGCAGGGCGTCGCGCAGCAGCTCGGCTGGATCGATTCGACGCAGTCCATCAAGCACGTGACCAGTGCGGGTGCGCAGAGCGACAACTTCGCCTCGGCGACCACTGCGATCGCGTCGCAGCTCGGTCTCGCGTCCGTAGCCGGCCCGCAGACGGTCACGATCGGCGGCCAGTCCGTGTCGATCGACCTCAGCACCGACACGCTCAACAGCATCGCGGGCAAGCTCTCCGCGCTCAGCGGCATCCAGGCGACGGTGCAGAGCACGACCGTGAGCGGTGCGACCAAGTATTACCTCGACGTTCGCAACACCACGAGCTTCGTCGATGCGGGCAACACGCTCGGGCAGCTCGGCATTCTCTCGAGTGGGCGCGGGTCCGTCGCGCAGCAGCTCCAGGGCGCGGCGCTCACCGCGGGCGATGCTACGACCCCCGCCACCGGCGCGACGCTCCTCAGCAACGTGTGGAACGGCGGTGCGGCGTCGGGCGTGGCCGTCGGTGATACGCTCAACATCAGCGGTACGCGCGGCGATGGCAGCGCGGTGAACGTCACCTTCACCGTCGCTGCGGGGAGCACGGTGAACGATCTGCTCACCGCGCTCAACGATCCCACGACGGGCTTCGGTGGTGGAACGCGTCCCGCGGCGGCGTCGATCGACGCGAGCGGGCACATCGTGCTCACCGATGGAACGTCGGGGCAGAGCGCGCTCTCGATGCAGATCGTCTCGAACAACGAAGGCGGCGGTCGCCTCGATCTCGGCACCTTTGCGACGACCACGACGGGTCGCGCCCGGCAGCTCGTCGCCGGTGCGGACGCGAAGTTCTCGGTGGATGGCGTCGCGTTCACGCGATCGTCCAACACCGTCAGCGACGTGATCGCGAACACCACGCTCACACTGACGGCCGCGGACCCGACGGCGACGGCGAACGTCACGATCGACCGGAGCGCGACGGATGCGAAGACGGCGGTGCAGTCGTACGTGGACGCGTACAACGCCGTCATCGACTTCATCCAGAAGCAGCAGACGCCCGGTGCGGATCCTTCGAGCAACCCAACGCTCTACAACGACTCGATCCTGCGCTCGGCGCGCTCGTCACTCGCGACCGGCATGCTGACGACGGTGGGCGGCGCCGCGCCCGATCTGTCCACGGTCGGGATGGCCGGCATCTCGCTGACCAAGGACGGCCATCTCTCGCTCGACTCGAACAAATTTCAGACTGCGTTCACGAACCGCTTCGACGACGTCGAGACGCTGTTCATGGAGCGCGGCTCGTCGACGAATCCGCAGGCGTTCTACTCGTCGTCCACGGCGGCCACGCAGTCGGGGACGTATGCGCTGAACATCACGCAGGCCGCGACGCAGGCGACGCTGCTCGGCGCCGGCTTCAGCGGGACCTACAGCGATGACGGCACGCCGGATGTCATGACCGTCACCGACCCGCAGCACAGTACGTCGGTGCAGGTGCAGCTCACCAACGGAATGACGTCGCAGCAGATCGTCGACGCGCTGAACACGGCGTTCACCACGCCGGAGAAGCGCGTCGTCCAGACCGCGAACGTGATGACCGACGCGACGGGAAGCACGCCGGCGACGTCGAGCACGCTGATCACCGACCTGCACCAACCGGCTCCGGCCGGTGCTGGCGGCGGCGCGGTCCCTGGCGACAGCATCACGTGGACGGGTGTGCGGCCCGACGGCACGCCGTACAGCGGGTCGTTCGCGGTTGGTCCGGCAGCGCCGGTGTCGAGCATCGTCGCCGCGGTTCAGGCGTCGCTCGGCTCGACGGCATCCGTGTCGTTCGGGAACGGGCAGTTCACCGTCACGTCCAACACGGCCGGCAACTCGCAGGTCACGCTCGCGATCTCGTCCGACAACAAGGGCGGCGGACAGCTCGACTTCGGGAGCACGAACACGATCGCGGCCGGCCACAATGCGGCAGGGCTCGTCGCGAGCGTCGTCAACAATCAGGTCCAGATTGCGAGCAGCAACTACGGTAGCGCGGCTGGCGTGAGCGTCTCGTTCCAGGCCGGCGGGGCCGATGGCACCGCGCAGCTCGGTCTCTCCACGACACCGGTGAACGGCACCGACGTCCAGGGGACGATCGGCGGATTCGCCGCGACTGGGTCCGGACAGTCGCTCGTCGGCACGGCAGGTACACCCGTGGAGGGGCTGAGCATGCTCTACACGGGAAGCACCCTCGGTGCGGTGGGCACGATGTCGCTCACCCAGGGCATGGGCGCGTCGATCGATCGACTCCTCACGAACTGGACCCAGCTCGGCGGGACCGTGGACTCCAAGGAGCAGGCGCTCAACGACCAGGTCACCACGCAGCAGCGCCGCCTCGACGACTTCAACAATCGAATGGATATCCGCCGCCAGGCACTCCTCAAGGAATATCTCGCGATGGATACCGCGGTGCAGAAGCTGAATTCGCAGGGGAATGCGTTCCTCTCCGCGCTCAGCTCGGGCTCCAGTAGCTCCTCGAGCGTGTTCGGCTGATGCGCCAGCGCGGATCCGACCTTCCGGTCGCGGCACACGCCAAGGCCATCGCTGCCCTGGACGAGTTCGACGCGACGGCCGCGGAGTACATCGCGTTGCTCGATACGCAGCGCGCATTGCTGGTGCAGGGGAACAGCGCCGCCGTCGCAGAGTCGGTCACGCGTGGTGACGCGCTCGCGCTCCGTGCGGCTGCGTGTGGGAGGCAGCTCGCCCCGTTCCGCGAGGCACTTGCCAGCGACTCGCTGCGCGGCCCGAGGGCCGATGCGGTGCGGCGACGCCTCGATCGGATGATGCACCGGGCGGCGTTGCTTGGCGCTGCCGCGGCCGACGTGGCAGCCCGCTGCGAGACCGAGCGGAACAGCACGGGCGACGCGCTCGCGAGGCTGCAGGCCCCCGCAGGCGGCAAGGCGGGGCGGTACGCATATCCGCAGTCGCCGCGCGCCCCGCTCACGCTCGACACCCGCGGCTGACCGGCTGTTTCCGTTACCTCCGGACGTTTCCTGCGTCCGGTTCAAGTTTTCGGTCCGCTGTCCCGACACTGCCCACCATGGGATACAGCGCGTACACGTCCAAGTACCTCGAGAACGAGGTCGTCAGCCGCCCGAAGGAATGGCTGGTGCCCTTGCTCTATGAACATCTGCTGGCGCACCTGCGTCGTGCCCACGTGCAGATCCAGCAGCGCGACATCGAAGGGAAGGGCACCAGCCTCGAGAAGGCATCCGCGATCGTCATCGAGCTGATGGGTGCTCTGGATCGGGACAAGGGAGGCGAGCTCGCGCAGCGACTCGCGGCGCTCTATGCCTACTTCGGTAGCGAGATCCTTTCCATCGGGCGGACGCTCGACACCGGCCGCCTCGAGAAGGTGATCGGGATGGTGGGAAGCCTCCACGAGTCGTGGGTGATCGCCGCACGTACGCAATGGCCAGCCGGTGGTGGCGCCGCCGACGTGCGCAGCGCATCTCAGGAGCTGCGGTAACACCGCCATGATGACCCCCGCGCGCGTCCTCGAGGAGAACCTGGATCGGGTCGTGGACTCGGTTCTGCGCACGCTCGCCGCGGGCGGTGTCACGCCCGGTAGCGCGGTCGCATCGGATGAGCGCGATGGGACGCCGGCGGAAGCGCAGGTCCGCGAGACGATTGCCGATCTGTGCGGCCATGTCGCGTTCGCGCTGAAGTCACTCGAGCCGCGCCCGCACGGACTCGCCAGTTATCACGCGCCGGTAGCGCTGCCAAGTGCGGCGACCCGGTCGCTCGACATTCGCCGGTGACGCGCTCCGCCGCGGCGTTCTTGACGCACCTTTCGACCGCCCCACTCGCAGCTACGCCGATGACTCGTCCCGAGCCCCGTAAAGTCGGGTCGATGGGCGGTCGATATTTTGAGGCAAGGAGGAACCAATGCAGGTAAACAAGACTCCGGGCGAGATCGCCCGAACCGAGGCGGCCCAGCGCGCGCAGCAGACCGTCGCGCCCACGCCCGCAACGACCGAAGCACCCGCAGCCGTTCGTCGTGTGGACGCGGTGCAGATCTCCGACGTGGGCCGTGCCCTCTCGGGGAACGACGCGGACGCGGCCAGCGAGGCCGGAGCGCTCGATCCGCGTCGCGCCGACGAGATCCGGTCGCGTGTCCTGTCGGGGGCGTACAACTCGGTCGAGATGGCCGACCAGGTCGCCCGTTCGATCCTTCGTAGCGGAGACCTGTAGTCTCCACCGCAGTCTGGAGCCAAGCTCATGCGATTCCTCGTCGTTGACGATTCAGCCACAATGCGCCGCATCGTCGTCAATTCCCTCCAGCGCGTCGGCTTCACCGAGGTCGTCGAAGCCGCTGACGGGGCGGAGGCGCTCGAGAAGCTGTCGGGCATCGACTTCCTGATCACCGACTGGAACATGCCCAAGGTGAGCGGCGCCGAGCTGACGCGCGCAGTCCGCGCGCGGGACGATTCCCGCGGACTCCCGATCATCATGGTGACGGCGCGCAGCGTGCGCGACGACATCCTGACGGCGATGGAGGCGGGTGTGGACAGCTACGTCGTGAAGCCTTTCACCCCGCAGGTGCTGCGCGAGAAGATCGACGCGGTGCTCGCCTCGCGTGCCGCTGCGTAACTCGCCATGCCCACCTCACGGATCGCGGAGGTGTTGTATGACTCCGAGACGGTACTCCGTCTCGTGGACAGCGAGCTCGAGGAGCTTCGCGACGACCCTGCGGACGGGCATCCGCTAGCGGTCCTTCTCACGCTCATGCAGCGCGCCAATCAGGAGACGGCGTGCGTGCTGCGGACGCTCAGCCACGGGCGCGACGCGCTGGGTGACATTCCCCTGCGCGAGATTCGCGAGAGCGTGGACAAGCTCACCGAGGTCTCCACCGCGACGGAAGCCGCGGCGCATCGCATCATGGACGGCATCGATCGCGCGCAGGGGATGCTCGACGCGCTCGACCGCCTCGCCGAAGAGCCGACGGTGAACGGCGCGATCCAGGAAGCGATGGTGCGCGCGCGCCTGCGCGAGGAGCTCTTCCAGATCATCGGTGCGCTCCAGTTCCAGGACATCACGTCGCAGCAACTGGGTCACGCGGCGCAGATGCTCGGTGACGTGAGCCGCCGCGTGCACGCGACGACCTCGCTCCTCGGCGGCAGTTGCGCCGAAGCCGAATCGGTCGCGGCCGAGGCCTCGCCGATCTTCGCGGAATCGGCGTCGATCAAGGACGTCGGCGAGCGCCAGGCGGCAGCCGATGCGCTCTTCTGGGCCGAGCGCACGCGCAAAGCCGCGTCCTGACGGCGGCCGCTCCGCCATGTTCCCGATCGTTCCCGCGCTCGGTGTCGCTGCAGCGGCCCAGGGCGCACTGCTCGTTGCCCTCCTCCGCCGCGTCCGACAGCTCAAGCTGACCAGCGCGGCCGCCGCCGCGAACGTCGCGGACACGGCGAGCATCGCCGACAGCACCGTGCACAACGCGCTCGTCGAGCGCGAGGCGCTGATGGGCGAGATGCAGCTGCTTCTGCGCGGCCTCGACCAGAAGGTGCGTGAGCGCACGTTCGAGCTCGCCGAGGCGATGGAGAAGGCCGAGCAGGGAAACCACGCGAAGAGCGAGTTCCTCGCGCGCATGTCGCATGAGATCCGCACGCCCATGAACGGCATCCTCGGCATGGCGGGGCTGCTGCTCGACAGCGGGTTGACGGTGGAGCAGCGCGAGTACGTGGAGACCGTTCGCTCCTCGGGCGATGCGCTGCTCACGATCATCAACGAGATCCTGGACTTCTCGAAGATCGAGGCAGGAAAGCTCGAGATCGAGATCATCGATTGCAACGTCCGGACGACGGTCGAGGAAGTGGTCGAGCTGCTCGCGGAGCAGGCCGCGACGAAGAAGATCGAGCTCGGCTTCTACGTCGACGAGGCGGTGCCGGTCACCGTGCGCAGCGACCAGGGACGGTTGCGGCAGATCCTCATCAACCTGGTCGGCAACGCGCTCAAGTTCACGCACGCGGGACGTGTCTACATCCACGTGCGCGTGCTCGGAGAGACGCTGGAGCGCGTGACGCTGCACTTCGCGGTGCTCGACACGGGGATCGGACTCGCCGAGGAAGCACGCGCGCGCCTGTTCGAGCCGTTCCAGCAGGCCGACAGCTCGACGACGCGC
>Ga0070661_100003928_pt1 | contig 10225 bp, 7 predicted proteins | sample KBSC43metaG_FD_64663 | JGI IMG/M metagenome (GOLD analysis project Ga0070661, IMG submission 64663) | Corn rhizosphere microbial communities from Kellogg Biological Station, Michigan, USA - KBS C4-3 metaG | ecosystem: Host-associated > Plants > Roots > Rhizosphere > Soil ...
GTCGGTCCGGAATGGACCGGCGTCTTCCCATTGCGCATACGCGGTTCGATTACCTTTGCGGATCGCTATCCATCGGCCTTTGCAGGTAGAAACTGCGGGGCCCTGATAGGCTTCGTTAAACCACGGAACAACATAAGGCGCCTCGGGACGATGGCCCTCCTTGGCTTTGTCATTGTAGGGCAAAGCACAATAGAAGGGATTCAGCCCCGGTGTGAAATTCACTGGCATATAATTACTGCGATGAGTGGGATTAGGGTCATCCGTCCCACCGTAATTTTTAGTCCATTCTGTGTCCCACGAACTAGCGCGATTAGGGACTGGGTTGTTAGCGGAAGGTTTCTCGCCAATCCAGAAAATGGTAGTTACGATGTTACTCTTCCAAGGATAACGCTGGCCCGGTTCGAATTCTGTGGCCAACTGTCCCGGCGTGAACCCAAGTGAACTGATATCGAACACCGGATCCTCTGCCGTCTTCTCAGATTTTTTGCTGAATTTTGTTTTCGCAGGCTCCGCTTTCGAAGCGCCGCCGTGTGCGAACAGCGATGCGACCGAAGAAAGCAGAACCGCAATCGCGTGAGTAAATTTTCCAGGTTTCATTGTGTTGTTACAGCCGGCGCAAAACGGAACGGCGTAGCGTCTTTCTTATACTTCGTGAACGAGGACGCGGATGCGCGTCAGTCGATGCGAATTAGGATGCGCCTAAAAGTGGCCCAATGTTGACGCTAACCCGCGCTAGTCAAGCTAAAATTCAGAATATTCGCGCGTTATAACTACCGCGCGGCAGAATCTCTGAATCAAACAAATTTGCCGGGATTCAAAATTCCGTGAGGATCGAGCGCTCGCTTGAGCTGACGATGAAGCTCACGTGCCACGCTGCTGGTTGCTTCCGGCCACCATCGTTTTTTTGCCAGACCGATTCCGTGTTCGCCCGTGATCACCCCGCCCCACGCCAACACTTGAGCAAAGATATCGTCGAGCGCGTGTTCAACCTTTTCCCGCACAGCAGCGTCCCGATTGTAGCGGTCCGCCATGATATTGACGTGAATGTTGCCGTCTCCAGCGTGGCCGAAGCAGGCGATCGGAAACCCATGTTTCGCCTGCAGCTTTTCGGCGAATTCCATCAGATCGACCAGATGACTGCGCGGCACGACCACGTCCTCATTTAGTTTCGTTAGGCCAGTTGCGCGCAGCGAGTTGCTGAACTGGCGACGCAACGTCCAGAGCTTCTCGCAATCGGCTTCACCGATGGCTAGCTGAAGGGCGTTTGGTTTTCTCGTCTCAATCAAATCCGCAATCGCCGCGGCCTCGCTGCGCACGCTTTCTTGTTGGCCATCCAAGTCGACGAGCAAATGCGCGTTTCCCGCAGGCACGATCTTCTCGCCCAAATCGCGCCGCGCCGCCTCGAGCGTTAAATGATCGGCGACTTCAAGCGCCGAGGGTAGAAATCCCGCCGCAAAAATGGCCTGTACAGCTTCGGCAGCCTGCGGAGCTGTGGCGAATGCCGCCGATAAGGTCGCGCGTGCCGGCGGAAGCGGAAGCAGACGCAGCGTGATTTCGGTGACAATGCCAAGCATTCCCTCCGAGCCAACAAAGAGACCGATCAAGTCGAAGCCGGTTTTGTTCTTGTGCACACGCCCGCCGGTTCGCAGGACTTCACCGTTGGCCAGCACCACTTCCAGGCCGATGACGTAATTGCGTGTGACGCCATACTTCAAACAGCGTGGGCCACCTGCGTTGGTAGCGACGTTTCCGCCAATCGTGCAATCTTTCATGCTCGCGGGGTCAGGTGGATAAAATAATTTCTGCGCCCGCACGGATGCTTTGAGCTCACCGGTGAAAACGCCCGGTTCGACGATTGCCACCGCGTCCGGAAAATTAATTTCTTTGACGCGATTCATGCGCATAAGCGAGAGCGCAATTCCGCCGCGTACCGGCACGCATCCGCCTACGTAACCGAACCCGCCTCCGCGAGCCGTGACCGGAACTCTCTCGCGTGAGGCGAACTGAAGAAGCTTGCTCACATCCGTTGTCGATTTTGCAAAAACGACAACTTCCGGCGGATGCGTTGCGAACCATTTGTCACCGCTATGCGCCGCGACCATTTCCGGATCGTCTGCGACAACTTCTTTGCCGAGGATTTCTCGAAGCTTCGAACCGAGTTCCATTACGAGCAACGTCGCGCACGCCAGTTGTAGGGCAAGCGATCCGCGTCCAGGTGGATCGGCTTCTCCTGAAGGCGATGAAAATCAGGGGACGCGGAAATCAGGCAGCAGAGCTGCTTTTCTTAGGCAACGCGTTGAGGACAACGCGTTCCACCTTAGATCGTGCGCGCGATCATCAGTTGGTAGGGCGCGACCGCCGGGCGCGCCGTTTCGGATACGATTATGAGCGAGCGAAAGCGGAAGCGAACGAGGAAATGGTCACATGCCCATTACCTGGTACCCGCCATCGACGTAGATGACTTGGCCAGTAACAGCTGCGGCCCCATCGCTGGCGAGAAAAACTCCGGTAGCGCCTAACTCGGCGGGTTCACAACTGCGCTTTAGTGGCGCTCGTTCTTGATAATGTTTTAACATGGACGTGAACCCGCTGATTCCACGTGCGGCCAGCGTCTGCACAGGGCCGGCGGAAATGCAGTTTACGCGGATTTTTTTCGGGCCGAGATCGTAGGCAAGATAACGCGTGCTGGCTTCGAGACTGGCCTTGGCCACGCCCATCACGTTGTAATGCGGCACGACTTTTTCGGAGCCGTAATAGGTCATCGCGACGATGCTGCCACCGCTGGTCATGAGCGGCGCGGCTTCCCGCGCGAGCGCGACTAACGAATAAGCGCTGACGTCCTGCGCGACGCGAAAGGCTTCGCGAGTCGTGCTGACAAAATCGCCTTCTAACGCTTCCCGCGGTGCATACGCCAGCGAGTGAAGCATCAAATCAACTCGATCAGTCTGCCCGCGCACGTTTTCAAAAAATGCTTTGATCTCATCGTCGCTCGTCACATCGCACGGAAACAGCGGAGTCTTTTCGCCGAACTCGCTGGTTAACTCTTCGACATTTTCCTTCAGCCGTTCGCCTTGATAATTAAAAATCAGGCGCGCACCCGCCGCAGCCCAAGCTTTTGCGATCGCCCAGGCGATGCTGCGTTTGTTCGCCACGCCGAAGACGAGGCCGATTTTTCCCGCCAAAACTTTGTCGGTCATAAAAACGTTAAGAAGTTACAAGGTTACAACGGTTCGGCGGATAGCAAACCGACCGGCAAATGTTGCTGAGACGCTCCGCCTGTCCCGATAACCGATGCGCTTGCCCTACAACCGTACGACGCGATGATAAGTCGTCATGACGACTCGAATTATCCGTTGCTGCGCTTTGTTCGTTTCGATTTCCGCGATTTCAATCTTATCGGCACAAGAAACTCCGTCGCCTGCGACAGCGACTCCTTCTCCGTCACCGATGTCGCTTAGCGAGGCACTTTTTAAGAATCTGAAGGCGCGCTCGATTGGGCCGGCGGTGATGGGTGGTCGCGTGTCGGACATCGCCATTGACCAGCGCAATCCATTTGTATTCTACGTTGGCCTGGGACACGGCGGTGTTTTCAAAACGAACGACAACGGCGTTACCTTCCAGCCGATCTTCGATAAACAACCGATGCTCTCCATCGGTGCGGTCGCGATTGCGCCATCTGATTCCGACGTGATTTGGGTCGGAACCGGCGAAGCCAACGATCGGAATTCATCGGACTGGGGCGACGGCGTATATCGGTCGACCGATGGTGGTGAGACTTGGCAGAACGTCGGGATAAAAGACAGCCGCACAATTGCGCGCGTCGTGGTCGATCCAAAGAAAGCGGAAGTCGCATACGTCGCAGCCATGGGCGACTTATGGAAAGACGGTGGCGAACGCGGTCTGTTTAAAACAACTGACGCGGGCAAGAGTTGGAAATTGGTTCTGCATGCATCGTCTCCGCACGATGGACAGACGGGCTGTGGCGATGTCGCACTCGATCCAACGAATTCACAGATTGTTTACGCGGTACTGTACGCGCGGCAACGGACGCCGTGGAGTTTCAATTCGGGACCGAGTGTGACAGGCGGCGAAGATGTCGGAGGAATTTTCAAGAGTACTGACGGCGGCGAAAGCTGGAAAAAACTCGGCGGCGGTCTTCCCGGGCAGACTGGGCGGATTGGTTTGGCGGTCAGCGCCAGCAATCCAAACGTTGTGATGGCAGTTGTGCAAAGTTACGAAGGCGGCTTCGGTACGCTCGATGATTTGCGCAGCAAAAGCGGCGGCGTTTTTCGTTCAGAGGACGGAGGCGAAACATGGACGCGAATGAGTGCCATGAATCCCCGGCCATTTTATTTCAGCCAAATTCGTATCGATCCCGCGAATGACCAGCGCGTGTACCTCCTCGGGTTCGCGTTGTTCGTGTCGGATGATGCCGGGAAAAACTTCCGCGAGGATTTAACCGAAAAAACTCATCCAGATGATCACGCGTTTGCGATTCAGCCCGGCAGTGTGCCGCCTCCGAAGCCGCCTAAGCCTGAAGAAAAAAATAAGCCGCCAAAGCCTCAAGTTTGCCAGCGTGTGCTGCTCGGAACTGATGGCGGTGTCTATCAAAGCTTTGCCGGCGGAAAAAATTGGGACCATCTCAACAAAATTCCGGCGGGTGAATTTTACCGAATCTCGCTCGACGATACGAAACCGTATTTCCGAATCGCGGGCGGCCTTCAGGACAATGAAAACTGGGTGGGACCCAGCGCTGTCCAAAGCAAGGAAGGCATTCGCAATTCTGACTGGATTGCGCTCGCGGGTGGCGACGGCTTTTACGTGTTGTTCGACCCAACGGATCACGACACGTTTTACGCCGAAAGCCAGCAAGGCGAAGTGCACCGGATCAACCTTCAAAACGGCGAGATACGGCGTTTACGTCCGCAACCGGCTGAGGGCCAGCCGCATTATCGCTTCAACTGGAATTCGCCCATGATCATGAGCCGGCACAAACCCGGCGTGATCTATCTGGGAGGCAACTGTGTATTCCGGCTGACCGATCGCATGGAAAAATATTCAGTGATCAGTGCGGATTTAACGCGCAACGACCCTGCACGTACGACTGCCGCGGGAAGCGGCGCAGAAAATTACGGCACTGTGTTTTCGCTGGCCGAATCGCCTAAACGCGCAGGATTGCTGTGGGCGGGGACAGATGACGGCCGGCTCTGGGTGACAGAAAACGACGGCGGCAAGTGGACGGAGTTGACGGACAATTTGCCTGAGCCGGCGCGCGGTCAGTGGGTGTCGCGCATCGAGCCTTCTCAATTGGATGCGAATGTGGCGTACGTCGCTACCACTGGTTATCGCATGGGTGATGATCGTCCCTCGATTTTGCGAACAGCCGATTTGGGAAAAACCTGGCAGTCGGTCACAGGCGATCTTCCACCGGGCGACCCGGTCGAAGTCGTACGCGAAGATCCGGTGAATCCAAAACTGCTTTATGCAGGCACGCATTTCGGAATGTTCGCGTCGTTTGATCAAGGCGAGCACTGGTTGCGCATTGGGGATATCCCTGCGGTGCGAGTTGATGATATTCAGATTCATCCGCGCACATCAGATTTAGTCATTGCCACACATGGACGGAGCATTGCCATTCTTGATGACAGTGTTCCGTTTCGTGAGTTCACGCCGGAAATTGCCGCAAAGCCGGCTCACTTGTTCATTGTGCGGTCCGTGACTGCCAGATATCTGCAACCCGGATTCGCGGACTCGAACGGCAAAGGTGTTTATCGCGGTGAAAACCCAGCCGAGGGCGCATTGTTCACGATTTGGGTGCACGAATTTACGGGCGATGAAATCAAAATTGCTGTTACGACAGCGACCGGACAACCGGTGGCGAATCTTAAGGCGCCTGGCACGCCAGGCTTTACTCGTTTGAATTGGGATTTACGGCCCACCAAAGATGTGAGGGTAGAATATGGCGGTGAAAAGCCGGAGCGATTTCTTGCCGCTGGCGATTACACCGCAGAGCTAAGTTTCGGCACAACGAAAATGAAACAAAGCTTCCACGTCGATCTCGCCGAAGGCATCACGCCCCGGTGATATCCATGTCATGCCTGCGATTGGGATTACCGGCGGAATTTCCACGGGTAAAAGCACATTCGTCGAATGTCTTGGCAAGCTTCAGCCGATCGCAACATTCTTCGATGCAGACCAGGCGGCACATGCGCTTCTGAATCGGCCGGAAGTTCAAAAAGAAATCCGGCGCGAATTTAGCGCGCAAGTGTTTTCCAGCGCAGGCGACTTGAATCGAACGAAGCTTCGCGCCATAGTGTTCGCCGACGCGACCAAAAAACTGGCGCTTGAGCAGATCCTTCATCCGCGGATTCGCTGCCAATGGAGGGCAAAGGCGAAAGAGCATCGCGATTCTCCCAAGTTTTTCTTTGCTGACATTCCACTTCTTTATGAGACCGGCGGTGAAAGGTTGTGCGATCGAGTCGTTGTGGTGGCGTGTTCGCAGAAGGTGCAGTTGGCGCGCTTGCGAAAACGGATGTCAGTCAAAAGCGCCGAAGCCAAACAAATGATTTACTCACAAATGCCGCTCGATGAAAAAATCAGACGTGCGGATCACGTCGTTTGGAACAACGGCGATCGGACGTCCCTTATGAAGCAGGCGCGATTTTTGGTCGCATCATGGCAAGGGCAAACATGGACGAAAAAGTAGAAGCATCAGTTTCAGAGATGGAGACTGCAGTGGAGGACGGGCTGGCTGTGCAGGAACAAGATGGCGCCGATATTGCAGCGCCGCGTGCGCTTGACCTGAACGAGCTCCACGAGTTTACGGAGAAGAAGCTCAAAACGCTCGCAACCGATTTCGATGTGCATCTTCATCCGGCGCGCTCCCGGCATCAGCACATTCTCGACATTGTGCGTGCGGCAGTGAACGGTGGCGCAACCGTTTGCGCGGAAGGATTTCTCGATCAGGTGAGCGATTCCTTCGCCATGCTGCGCTGGCCGAAATTGAATTTTCTGCCGGTTCCTGAGGATGTGGCCGTTCCACGCAATCTAATTGAACAATACGATCTGCGACCCGGGCAAAAAATTGCCGGCACGGTCCGATTGCCGGTGCAACGTGAGAAGTTCCTGTCGCTCGATAAAGTTACGAAGGTCGAGGATCAACCGGCTGGAGAATGGAAGCAATCGGTTGGGTTCGACAAGCTAACGCCACAGTTTCCGCAGGGCAGAATCATCCTTGAAAATCCCAACACGAGCTCCGTCTGCGCGCGCGCGGTCGATTTGCTGACGCCGCTCGGCCGCGGGCAGCGGGGCCTTATTGTGGCGCCGCCTCGGGTGGGCAAGACCATTTTGCTGAAGGAAATCGCGAAAGCGATTCGGGCAAATTATCCCGAGATCGTTCTGATCCTGCTGCTGGTAGACGAGCGACCGGAAGAAGTGACGGATTTGCAGCGGGAGATCGATTGCGAGATTTACCATTCAAACTTCGACGAAAACGTTCAGCGCCATGTGCAAGTGGCGGAGATGGTAATAGAGCGCGCGAAACGCCTGGTGGAAATGAAACGCGACGTGGTGCTGTTGCTCGACAGCCTTACGCGACTTTCACGCGGCTACAATAATCTGGAGCCGGGCAAAGGCCGCATCATGTCGGGCGGCGTCGAATCGAAAGCACTGATCAAACCCAAGAAATTTTTCGGATCGGCGAGGAACGCAGAAGAAGGCGGCAGCCTAACCGTACTAGCTACGGCGTTGACTGAGACCGGCAGCCGGATGGACGAACTGATCTTCGAAGAGTTTAAAGGCACAGGGAACATGGAATTGCATCTCGATCGCGGGTTGCAGGAGAAAAGAATTTATCCGGCGATTCATCCAATGCTCTCGGCGACAAGACGCGAGGAATTGCTTTATCATCCAGAGGAATGGGAACGCGTGCTGATGCTGCGCAAAACAATGGCCGCGTTGCCGCCGCTCGAATCGATGGAAAAACTCATTGATAATTTGCACGCGACCAAAACAAACGCCGAATTGCTGTTGAGCGGACTGCGGTGACAGAGATGGCGCCCGCAAAATCTGCGTCAAAGGACGTTATCGCGTCGGAGCAGAAGCTCGCCGATTTGATTCGGCAAATTCAAGCGGCCGATCGCATCGCGATCGATACCGAGGCAGACAGTCTGCATTCATACCGGGAAAAACTTTGCTTGGTGCAGATCAGCGTTCCGTCCGCCGCGTCGGTTTGCGATTTCATTGTGGATCCACTGAACAATCTCGATCTGGAACCGCTGCGCCACGCATTGGAACCGCGAGAAATTATTTTGCACGCCGCCGATTACGATCTGCGGATGCTGCGGCGCGGCTTAAATTTCACGGCGGGGAGAATCTTCGACACGGTCGTTGCCGCGCGACTGCTTGGCATCCGCGAATTCAGTCTGGGTGCGCTGGTGAAGCGCTTCTTCGATGTGGAGCTTCACAAACATTCGCAAAAGGCAAATTGGGCGTTGCGACCGCTGCCGGCGCGGATGCTGGAATACGCGATGGACGACGTGCATTATTTGTTGCCGCTTGCCACAAAATTAGAGGACGAGCTCGAGCGACTTCATCGCCGCGATTGGTTTCGGCAATCTTGCGAGCGTGCAATTGAATTGGCCGCCGCCGAGCGCGAACGCGACCAGGATGAACTTTGGCGCATCGGAGGAGCCGGCGCGCTGGACTCGTATACCGGAGCGGTTCTTCGCGCGCTCTGGCAATGGCGGGACGGAGAAGCCGAAATGGTAGATCGACCGCCATTTCATATTTTACAAAACCACGATCTCTTGAAGGCGGCGGAAAGTTTCGCTTCGGGTCAGGTTCCCGATTACAAACATTTTTCCAGTCGACGGCGACAGACGTTCCTCGACGCAGCAAAAGTTGCTTTGCAATCGCCGCAATCGGATTGGCCGGTCATGCGGCGCCGCGCCGGCTCTCGGCCGACCGCAGAAATGCGTCAGCGCGCCGAAGAGTTGCGCGAACGGCGTGACAAAGCGGCAGAACAACTTGGACTGGAGCGATCTTTCATTGCATCACGCGGCGCTCTGGAAGCTATTGCAGCGGATCCGGCGCGGGCAATCGCCTTGCTGGTTCCCTGGCAACGCGAGTTGATTGGGTTGGGAGTGTGAGACTTCGGTCTCAGATACAGCTACAGCAATTATTTACGGAATGATCAACGTCTGACCGACCGTAAGGTCTTTTGGATCGTGAATATCCTTTTTGTTCGCTTCAAGTATGGCCTTCCACCGTTTCGGAGATTTATAAAACTTTCGCGAAATCGAAACGAGCGTGTCCCCCGACTGCACAACATAGGTTTGGCCCGCTTTCTTTGATTTCCTGGCGTCGTTTCGTTCCGACTTCTCAAATGCCGTTCGCGATACCGCGCGCTCTTCCAGTTGCTTGTGCAGCGTTAGATTTTCATTGCGTAACCGTGCCGCTTCCGCCCGAGTAATAGCGGAATCGCCGGACAACGCCGTAAGCGTGGCGATCTCATCGCGCTTGATCGAATTCTTGACGTCTTTTGCGTGCGGACCATTCGGGCTTAGCGCCAGGTAGCGTTTGAAATGGTGCAGGGCACTCACGGGATCGTTAAGCTTGTCATCGTAGATCAGAGCGAGTTTGTAGTGGATCTCTGCGCCGCGTGGGCTGTCGTCGAGGGCAGCTTCGTAGAGGTTCACTGCGCGTTCGAAGTCGCCCTGGGCTGATTTACTGTCTGCATCCTGGGTCAGTTGAGCGTGACGGGAATTGCCTATCTGATCGCACGCAGCCAACGCGCAAGTGAAAAACAGCGAGAAGCAAAGCCACTTCAACTTCGCGTTCACGCGCCGCAGTGAAAAAGAACGGGTGCGACGAAGCTGGAAGTTGGCAGTGCGGCGCATTCTCGGCAATTTGCTTACTTGTGAGTGTGCGTGCACTTCAAATCTTTTTATTGCTGGCGACGGCGTTTCTCCTCCCTCCCAGTCTTGCCCGTGGCGTGCTTTCAAAGGGAAACACCTATTCGATTAGCCTTGTCGATATCGACGGCAACAAACTTTCTACAGCCGACCGACACATCACGATCGTCGTGTTGACGACGAGTGCTGATCGCGAACAGGCACGCACCGTGGGCGATCATGTTCCAGATTTTTGTCTCGGCAATCCAGCTTACCGAATGATTACCGTTGTTCATTTCATCCGCCAACATCTGGCTTTAGGGCGCCGAATG
>Ga0070661_100003933_pt1 | contig 10223 bp, 11 predicted proteins | sample KBSC43metaG_FD_64663 | JGI IMG/M metagenome (GOLD analysis project Ga0070661, IMG submission 64663) | Corn rhizosphere microbial communities from Kellogg Biological Station, Michigan, USA - KBS C4-3 metaG | ecosystem: Host-associated > Plants > Roots > Rhizosphere > Soil ...
GAAGCACTTGATGGAAATTCAGCAGTATATGTGGTGAGAGTGGATGACGTAACAGCCACTATCGTTGAAAATGCAGACGTAGCTGCGCAACAAAAAAATCTTGAGTCACAAGGACGGATGAAAATTTTGATGAGTAACCAATATTCTCAATTTGGATATGGTCAGCAGTATGATCCTGCTGCCGTGCTGAGAAAGGCGGCAACGATCAAAGACAACAGGAACAGATTTTACTGATAAGAGACTGCCAACTTCTAAAGCCGCCTCACCGGGGCGGTTTTTGCTTTTAAACATTTAGCCAATAGTAATTGTTATTTTTGTGAATTGATCTTAGTATGAGTGAAGCCATTATAAATAAGGTATCTGACAGCGGGTTGATCACGCTTGACCTTGAACAATATTATCCGAGAGAAGAGGTGGTATTGTACGATCTCAAGGATTATTTGTTCATGGGCCTAATCTTGAAAGAAAAAGATTTTAGAGAGTCGCTTAAAAACCTGGATTGGGAAGTTTACAAAAATAAATATGTCGGCGTTACCTGTTCGGCAGATGCGATCATTCCACCCTGGGCATACATGCTTGCGGCTTCTTATCTGCAGCCGGTCGCCAAAGATGTTATAATGGGCGATGAAAAAGAAGTCCGTAAAACGATCTTTCTGAAAAATATACAAGGGATCGATGCCAATGAGTTTACGGGACAAAGAGTAGTAGTAAAGGGTTGTGGCGATACGCCGATTGGGGAATTTGCCTACATGGAAATAACCAAACTCTTAAGACCGGTTGTCAAAACGATAATGTATGGTGAGCCGTGCAGCACGGTGCCGATCTACAAAAAGCCCCCGACGCTTAAAGGGGAGTAGAAACGAGTCTCTAACGAGAAAATGATGGGTAGATTGCAGCATTTGATAAGTCCTTTAGGGTTTGGGTTCAGAACCAGCCTCTTCTTCGGAATACCCAGAGCATCCACACCGGGATCAATAACATTACACCGACGGCGCCGAAAAAACCAAAGCGGTTATGCAGCCATGGAATGGTCTCGAAGTTCATTCCAAATATTCCCCCTATTACGGTAGCAGGTGCCAATAGACAAGTAACAATGGCCATTACTTTCATTACCTCATTCATCCGGAGATTTACGCCATTGATGTACAGGTCCTGCATGCTCACCATTACATCACGATAGTTTTCACTGAGATCATAGGCCTGTACAATATGATCATAAACGTCTTTGAAGTATTTAGTGGTGCGGTCGTCAAGTAGATCACTCTCACTACGTTGTATGCTGCTTAAAATATCCCGAACGGGGACCAGATTTCTTTTGAGAACAATAAGTTCTTTTCGCAGCTGGGAGATCTTTGCCAGGGATCTTGTATCACTTCTGCGTATTACTTCCTCCTCCAGCAATTCTATCCTTTCTCCTAATTTTTCCATGACCAGAAAATAATTGTCAACGATGAGGTCAAGCATGGTGTAACAGATATAATCGGCTCCGGCCTGCCGGATCTTACTGTTCGGCATCCGGAGCTTATGACGAAGCTGGTCAAACACATCGCGGTTTGCATCTTCCTGGAAACTGATCACAAAATCTTTTCCCAGGGCAATGCTGATCTGTTCCTGTTCTACTGTTTTGGATTCTTCATTATAGTAAAGCATGTTCAGCAAGCAAAACAAAATTCCTTCCACCTCATCCACCTTCGGTCGCTGGTTAATGCTGAGGATATCTTCCATCAAAAGAGGGTGAATGCCAAAATGATTGCAGACAGTTTCTACATCTACCTTGCGTAAACCGTCAATATTGATCCAATTAATGCGATTGTTTTGTGTGTAGGTCAGTATGTCGTCAACAGTCTCAAACTTTTTTTCGTCACACACATCACTGTTATAATCAAAAACCGTGATTGAAACATGGTCCGCCTCTTCACGCGCGGGTACCGCCGTCGGATTTACAACGAGAATTTCTTTCGTGCGTTGTGTTCCGAATAATGTCGGCAAAACGAGATACTTCAGGTATTTGCTGGGCCGAATATTCTGCATGTTCATAACAGGAAAGGTAGGAAAAGATCAGGGCAGAAGAAAAAACGCAACGTTATTTTAAGCCATTATAATAATTGAACACGACCCTGTAATCATCATCCGATTTGCCCGACAGGTTATTTGTCTTTATGTACTTACTCACTTCCTCTTTTTTATCACTCAGAACATCGGGAAGATCTTTGAATTTTTTTACCTGCACAAAATTTCCATCAGATAAAGCATAGTATTGAAATGAAGTGTAGACAGATCGCTCTATAGTTGCCGAACCATACGGTTTGTTTTCATTCATCTGCTTTTTTATTTGCTTAAACACAGACGCTTTGCCTTCTATCAGCAATTGGTACCAACCGGTTATACGACTATTTGCATTAATGTATTTGCCATTAATAAAAGTGTAAACAAGTTGAGATAATGAATCAAACAGGATGAGTTTTTGTATTGGTGTTACCGCAACCAGCTCATTGCCCCTTGGGTCACGGTAATGAACTTCATTGTAATAAAGGTCTAGTTTCAAAAAAACACCCGTGAATTGCTTCTCACCATTGATCACGACATTTCCCTTAATCCATTCGTCGCTGAAATAAGGGGTCCCGTCCACTATTTTTGCAAATTTTGCAAACACGACAGGCTCTCCACCCACCACACTGAAAAACGATGGAGACATAGCACTGACATTACCTTCTGCTACATCGACGGTTTTTTGCGCCTGCAGCGAGATCGTATAGCTGCACAGTAATGCGGCGAAGAAAGGTTTCATTTTCCAGCCTTTCCGAGAAGTTAAAAAATTTCCCGCACTTCCTTTATCAATAAACCCACATATTATTTTAATGTCAAAGCGGGATATCGGCGGGTACCGGGCCACTGGAAATAAAATATTATTCCCTTTGAAAATCTAAGGCGCTCCGTTATGGAGGGCCTTATCCTTTTTATTGGCCATCGGTATGGTCGTTGTTAACTACACTTCTTCCAAAAACCCAAGAATATAACCATCAGGATCAGCAACATAAAACTCTTTTCCGTAAGCCATGTCCCGTAATGGTTGAGTAAACTCTACGGACCTGGCTGAGTATTCTTCGTACAGGTCTTCGATGCCCTGAACAGAAAAAACAATGTCCAGGTCTTCATTGTCCCTCTTGTTTTGCCTTTCTTCTCTCACGGGATTTCCTAATTTGAGATGAATAGAACAACCTTCTTTGATAATGCCTGAATAAAAGTCTTCATAACGAAAGTCCACGTCAAACCCCAGCTTTTCTGTGTAGAATTCCATAGAGCTGTCAAGATCGCTCACAAGAAGTTGAGGACTCATTTTTTTGATCCTTGATTTTGCAATTGTGTCCATAACGCTTTATTTATTACCTGATGTATAAATGTTCGCGATAATTCCTGCTGTTAAAGGAATTAAGCTTTCAAGATTCAGACCAATTTGGCGCGCACTATTGTCCCTCACCATCATTTTTATCAAAGGCCTTTTCTTTTGAAAGCGAACTGATATGCAATTCCTGCTGTGGAAGAGGGATCTTGATCGAATTATCTTTGAATGCACGATCGATTGCCAGCAGGATATTACTTTTTACTCCGGCCGCATCTGTTATGTTCCTCACCCAAAAAGAAAGTTGCATGTCAATGGCGCTGCTGTTAAATTGCCTGACGATCACATTCGGTTTGGGGAATAAAAGAATTCTTTCATCCCGCCTGGGAAGCTCCTCTAATATTTTGATGGCCTGCTCGAGGTTTGTTCCATAAGCTACACCAACCGGTACATCAACGGACCTGGAAGAGCTTTCGCGGGTCCAATTGACGAGATGTTGATTCAATAACTCTCCGTTTGGTATCACAACATCCGCTCCGGCTCCTGTGCTGATAATGCTGCTTCGAAATCCAATAGATTTTACTGTTCCTGATTGTCCACCGATTTCCACAATATCGCCAACGCTTACAGGTTTTTCAACTGAAATGATAAGACCACTCACAAGATTGTTAACAAGACTTTGCAAACCAAAACCGATACCAACACTTAACGCACTTAAAATAATAGTGAGCCTGTCCATGGGTATTCCAACAGCCGCAAATGCGACCAGTACACCAATGCTTATAATGGAAATTCGAATGATCAGCAGCCAGCTTCCAATTCCACTCTTGCGGCCAGCAAAGCCCTGCTCAGCAGGTCGATCCGAAGCAAAAAATGAAACCAGCCTGGAGATCATTCCGGAGATATAAAGGATCAGGAAGAATTCAAGCACATTTCCAATGGAAAAGGAAAACTCGCCAATCGTTCTTTTCTGAATGAAAAAATTTTTAATAGGAACAGAAATGAGTTTATATGCGTAAAAGTTTCGGGCGAATAAAACAAACCAACCGGCAAAGAGAAGAACATAAAATATCGCAGGCGCTTTACCTCCCACACGCTCAAAGTTGAATTTGAATAACTTCTTACCCTGCTTGTTATAAACCCGAGCGGCCTGTGCAAGCCCCTGGTCAATGAACTGAAGCGTCCAGAAAAATAATACCGCTAGCACGACATTAAAATAACCGGCAGTAAGACAGGTCTTAGAAAGGTTGTAACGACCGTATGAGTTGTTTAGGATCGACGCTATCTGCATGATTACAACAAAGCCAATAAAATAGATAAACAATTTCTCTCTTAGCTCCATTGTCCGTCTATTGAGCATTATTATCAAGCCGGAAAGGATGCCAACAATGGACAAGGCCAGCATGAGCCAACGTTCAGGTCTTGATGCCTGTAAGATCAGGTTGTCAAAACATGCCAAAAGGAATAAAAAAAACAGGGTTAGCCATGAAAGCATCCAATATCTTGCAACAACATTCTTCAGAATGAAGGTCAAAGATAGTCCGGAGATGGTCCATATTCCCGCGGTGAAAATAGATGGAGGGTCGATGAAGGCAAACTGAAAGACATTCAAAACAATAAAGAGGGCCGATAAAAAGGGATATTTCAATATGCATTGTTCACGGCTGTTTGCGTCCAGCAGGTTTTGTTTTTCCAAATTTCGCTTGATGTTCACAAGGAAAATTGTACAGACAATGATCAATACCATCATAAGGATGATCTTTCCAAGTTCATTGCGTACATAAAAGAAGAATGATAACCAGCCCTTCATCAATGAAAAACTAATAATATCTCCAAAACGACGAACGTATTTCACAGGTCCTCCCAGGTTACTCGTTTCGCGGTGGAATTGTTTTGAAGAAATCTCTTTTTGAAAAACGCCGATCTGTTCAATACTGGTACTTAACTTGTTTACCATCCGGTCTACAGTCGGCTGCAGATCCGAAATCCTGATCAACGTTTTTTTTAATGAACTGTCAATGGGTTTGATCTCATGCAATACAACGGCCAGCCGTTCTGTATACCTCATTAAAACCGCGGAATCCGAAGAGAACTTGTACAAAATATCTTCCTTGTAAAGTGAGTCAATTGTATTTCTAAGAACGACCAACTTTTTATAGTATTCATCCAACGACGATTTCCTCTCTGTCATCCGGGTCAACAATTCTCGCATGATCTTGTACGATGTTTCCAAATTACGGTGCGTTTGCATCGTGCCCGTATTGGTGAAAACACCATCGCTTGTAATGTCATACCAATGCTTAATCTTGTTTAATTCTGTCGTGAGACCCGCTGTATCAAGGCCATTCTCAAGATAGCCCTGGGCCTCGAGCAACAGCTGTTTCGTCAATTCAATCGTTTCGTCCTGTCTTGTGGCTATAGTATCTTCCGTGAACTTGAGAAGTTTTTTTTGCTGTTCACTATCTCCAAATTCTTTAATGCGTTGAAAGAGTTGATTTTTTGCCGAGTCATACTTGATTTCTGCAGAATCAGCAATGGGGTTTTGTTGAGTTGAATCGCTTTGCGAAAGGCCGAAGGTTCCTATCGATAAAATTAAAATTGTTAGCGCCAGGTATTTTACGAGCGGCAAGGCATGTCGCATGCTGCTTTTATTCTTTTTTAAAAGCCGCATTTTTTCCAAGTTGTATTCAACAATCGGCTGTATCATCGGGTTGTAACAATTCATTAACATCAGCGCGTATATGACTCACAAGGCTCCACTTTAGCCAAAAGAAAAAGTACGAATTTATTAGCCCGTAAGTATGATTTAACGGTTAAACCAAAGGCGGCTCGGCAATTGCCGGGAGACAACAATGACACACAGCTGCCGGGTCGAGCCCTGTATGACAGCCTTTGCTCTGTCACCCTGGACTTGATCCGGGGTCTATCATTAATGAGCTGATGTTAATCAGTTCTGCTAGTCCTGTTTCGTTTTTCAGGTCATTAATATCAAAATGAAAGAAGCTAGATAGCAAATCAATGTTAATAAAATTCCGAATAATGGTATCCTAAACCAAAATGTTTTTGCTAACCATGCATAAAATATGATAGTTGCGATGCTGAATAAAGGCAAAAAGTCATTTGCTGTTAAGAATTGAAAATGCCTGAAGGCTAAGTAGAAATTGAGAATTCCGATAAATAACGCTCCGCTGGCATGGCTTGCATTAAACCCTATCCACGCTTTCCAAAATGTCGTTTCCTTTGTTAGAATAAAATGCGACTTCTTCATCTCAGACATCACGACCTCATTTCTCGATTTAAATTTATTGGTAAAGAAAGTATAGAATAAATGAATACTTCCCAGGCCCAGCATTATTAATGACCCTAATTCCCAAAGGTATTTTGCGACCATAAAAAATTGCAATGAATTATTTCACGAAGGAGTATAAGTCAAAAACACCAACCCTGTCGAATAAGCTTTGTGATCAATAAGCGTCAGCCCGATTCTGTTCCGGATGTTGTTAAATAAAAGTTTTCCGCTGCCAAGAATAATGGGATGGACAGCAAGACTAATTTCATCAACTAGGCCAAGATTCAAAAGGGAAGTTGTGAGGCTTGCGCCGCCAAAAAGCCAGATATCTTTGCCAGGATCGTTTTTTATTTTGCTCACGCGATCCTCTATATCTCCGTTTACCAGGGTTGCGCCCGGTTTAACAGTTTGCAGTGTGGTGGAAAATACATATTCGTTGAGCTTGGGGTGAAGCATTTCAACGCCCTCCATACTCAGGGCAAGTTCATATGATTTCCTCCCATAAAAGACACTATCTATTCGCTTGAAAAATTCAGACATTCCATAATCCTGGTCCATAAAACACCAATCATATTCCCCATTTGGACCTTCGATGTAGCCGTCCAAACTGACTGCTAGTTGTAAAACAAGTTTTCTCATAGCCATGCGTTTTAGTGATGATGTACAAAGTTAGCAGCAGATTTATTTAATTCTTCAGACACAGCGGGTTGTTTAGATGCCGGGTTAAGCCCGGCATGACTAGTATCGTGCATGTCGCACTTGATCCGGTGTCTATGTTGAGCCGATTGAGTAAGAAGGATCAGGGAGCTAACTCAAAAAATTCGACAACTAAAATTTCGTTGTTGGGTGGAACGGATTTATCAGGAGTAAAACTTCCGAATTGACCATTGGGAAGTTTGATTGTTTGAGGATAATCTTGTAAGGTATCCCGCAAAGGGGAATTACAAGAGGGACAGTTGTTCGACGCTGCAATATCTCTCATTGTGACTCCTTTAGTTTTTGGATTCTCCCAATCAATTACAAATAGTTCACCGCAGTTGCTACAAGTTACTAACGAAAAGTTCGACCAACCTTCATGGAATAAAGCATATACCGGGTAGTTATAAATATTCGGAGCTACACATGCAAGTGTTATATAACATCTGATTTTCCTTTTAGGTATCATGATCCCGGTTTGTCGGAATTCTTCCGGCAAGTTACGAATACCCCGCCATCCCGACAGTATGGGGACGAATGGACCTTTATGTCGCGAACAATAGACCAACACAACGGAAGCTTAATAATGGCAATCTAGCTGGTTACATAAAAGTCCTTAAAAAAGAATTCCGGCCTCGCAGTAGGGGTAAGGGGCAACTGGGTTGTTGTATTAAAAACTACTTTTGGGCGCCGCTTTATTACAAGTAAAGGAATACAGTTTCATCGGCATGGAGTTTCAGGATGAACAGATCGCATTGCTGCTGTCCAAAAGGGACGAGGCAACATTCGAACGGGTTTTTAAAACACACTATAAAAACCTGCATGCTTATGCATTCACTATTTTGAAGGATGAAGACGAAGCCGAAGAAATGGTGCAACAGGTTTTTTTCAAATTATGGGAGCGGTCGGACCATCTTTCTTTTTCCGGTCCCATAGCGGCTTATCTCTACCGGGCTGTGCACAACGAAAGTCTCAACTTCTTAAAACACCAGAAAGTAAAAGCGGGCCACCAGTTGCATGTGGCATATAGTATGAAAAACAAAACAGAACAGGCGCAACCCAGGATGATAAGAAAGGAGCTGGAGAGAAAACTCACGGACGCATTAAATGAATTGCCCGAACAATGCCGCACTGTGTTTCAATTGAGCCGCTTCGAAGATATGAGGTACAAAGAGATCGCTGAAAAACTGGATATTTCAATAAAGACAGTAGAAAACCACATGGGCAAAGCATTGAAGTTATTAAGAACCAAACTGGTTGATTTTTTACCATTGTTATTAATATTATTATTAAAACTGTGATACCCTGGACTCCAAATTTGACCATATCAACGAGGACCTGCTGGTAAAATACCTGCTCAATGAGGCGACCCTCGAAGAGCAAGAACAGGTGAAGCAATGGTTGATCGATGACTCGAACCTTGCCTATTACAACCAGCTCAAAAAGATCTGGGACGACAGCCGGCAACTTGCACTCACGAGTACCAAAGACGAAAACAGGGCATGGCAGAAGTTTCAGCAAAGGATCCATCCCGTATCTGTTCGTCGGGCAGGTTTTGGATGGATGAGGATCGCAGCTTCTCTTATTATCCTTGCAGGTCTTGGCTTGCTGACTTACTGGATATTTAATGATCGTACAAAAGAGTTGACCGTTGTTGCGCAAAAGACCGTATTGAATGACACGTTACCGGATGGTTCTGTAGTTACGGTGAATAAGGGATCGTCTATTTCTTACCTGCCTAAGTTTAAGGGTGAGACAAGACAAGTGTCTTTAAAGGGCGAAGCTTTTTTTAATGTAACTCCAAACAAAAAGAAACCATTCATTATTTCAGCTAATGATGTACAGATCACCGTGGTGGGTACTTCTTTCAATGTCAAAACTAGTAACGGTAATACGGAAGTGGTGGTGGAAACGGGGATCGTGAAAGTAACAAGGGCAGGCAAGACAGTCGAATTAAAGGCAAATGAAGAAGTAACTGTAGGTACAAAAGACTCCATATTAACAAAAGAAAAAGTGAGCGACCAGCTATATAAATATTACAGGACAAAAGAGTTTGTTTGTAATGATACGCCGCTGTGGAAACTGGTTGACGTGATCAATGAAGCTTATAATTCACATATCGTTATCGGCAATCCCGCACTCCAAGATATGAGCATCACTACCACATTTAATAATGAATCGCTTGAGCAGGTGCTGAATGTCATCAGCATTACTTTTAACATCAAGGTGATAAAAGAAGGAGACAATATCATTTTACAATAACTGATTTAAGAGGAAATGAAAAAGATCATAGGCGTTGTTTTTTTAATTACGGGTATTGCTATTTCTTGTAGAGGTCAAAACCTTTTATCAAAAAATATTTCCCTTGACATCAGCGGCCAGCGGCTTGACAATGTGTTGGAGATACTTAGCAACAAAGGGGACTTCTACTTTTCATATAATTCTAAAATTGTAAAAAAGGATAGCCTGGTAAGCTTAAGTGTACGCAATAAAACTGTAAGGGAAACATTGCGCCTTTTATTCAATAATACTTATGAGTTCGTGGAAAGTGGTAACTACGTGATCATCCGAAAAGCCCCCATAAGAATGACAATGGTAACCAATAAAGCCGTGGTGGAAGACAAGATATATTCTGTAAGCGGTTATGTTTTTGATGAGCAATCAGGTGTTGCGATCGATGAAGCCAGCGTATACGAAAAAAAACAACTTGCATCTGCCTTGACAAATGATGCTGGTTATTTTAAACTAAAACTAAAAAGCAGTAAAACAAACGTAGCTACACTTTTTATAAGCAAAGAATTTTATGAAGACACTTCCATAGTGATCGAACCGCGGCATAACCAGGAGCTTACTATTACTATGATGCCGGTGGAAAGAGAAGAAGATAAAGTGACTGTT
>Ga0070661_100003939_pt1 | contig 10216 bp, 7 predicted proteins | sample KBSC43metaG_FD_64663 | JGI IMG/M metagenome (GOLD analysis project Ga0070661, IMG submission 64663) | Corn rhizosphere microbial communities from Kellogg Biological Station, Michigan, USA - KBS C4-3 metaG | ecosystem: Host-associated > Plants > Roots > Rhizosphere > Soil ...
ACGCCGGCGTAGTCCACATATTCCTGACGCGACTTGGCCTTCGGATCGGTGTCTTTCAGATTCTCGCCGTCATACACCTGCATCTTGGAGAAGATGCTGGAGTTTTCCGGTTCCTTCAAACGAGAAAGCACTGCGAATTGCGCCATCATCTTCAACGTTCCGGGTGCGCATGGCGCCTTGCCGAGCGAAGAACTGGTGATGAGCTTGTCGTAAATCTTGATCTCTTCCGACACGCGCAGGCAATACGGCACCTTCACGATGTAGATACGATCGAGGAATGCTTCGTTGTTCTTGTTGTTCTTGAAGGACTTCCACTCGGATTCGTTAGAGTGTGCCAGCACAACGCCATCGAACGGAATCGCGCCAAAGCCTTCAGTGCCCTTGTAGTTGCCTTCCTGCGTTGCAGTCAGCAAGGGATGCAGCACCTTGATCGGCGCTTTGAACATTTCAACAAATTCCATCAAGCCCTGGTTGGCCAGGCACAGGCCGCCGGAATAGCTGTAAGCATCCGGGTCGTCCTGCGAATAATCTTCCAGCTTGCGGATATCGACTTTGCCGACGAGGGAAGAAATGTCTTGGTTGTTCTCGTCACCCGGCTCGGTCTTGGAGATCGCGATCTGCTTCAGGATGGACGGATAACGCTTGACCACGCGGAACTGATTGATATCGCCATTGAACTCATGCAGACGCTTGACCGCCCACGGGCTCGGGATGGTTTTCAAATAGCGACGTGGAATACCGTAGTCTTCTTCGAGGATGGCGCCGTCTTCATCTGCATCGAACAGACCAAGCGGCGATTCGCTGACCGGCGAACCTTTGATGCAATAGAAAGGCACCTGCTCCATCAAGGACTTGAGTTTTTCAGAGATGGAGGACTTGCCGCCGCCGACGGGGCCGAGCAGGTAAAGCACTTGCTTGCGTTCTTCGAGGCCTTGCGCGGCGTGGCGGAAATAGGAGACGACCTGCTCGATAACTTCCTCCATGCCGTAGAAGTCACGGAATGCAGGATAAATCTTGATAACCTTGTTGGCGAAGATGCGCGAGAGCCGCGGATCATGGCGGGTATCGACCAATTCGGGTTCACCGATAGCGGCGAGCATGCGCTCGGCGGCGGTGGCGTAAGCGAGTCGATCGCGCTTGCACAATTCCAGATATTCTTGCAGGGAGTATTCCTCTTCCCGAGTCCGCTCATACCGTGCTGCGTAGTTGTCAAAGATTTTCATTGGGCGTCCTTTGATGTGAATCTACCGGTCATTTGGGTGTCGGATACAGATGTGAATTTCTACTCCGCAATTTCATAATACGCGCACTTTCAAGGAGTCGGTAGGAAATTTTTCGCATTTTTTTCGTAAGCGAAAATTGCAGGAGAAACCGCGTTCTGCTCCACGTTTTGAAAGGGTTATTTCTCGATTTTTTTCATGCCTAAATCGATGACATAAAACTTTTTCATCATGCATTCATCCCATGTCCGATTTGCGTAAACGCGACAATGACTGTGCGATGCCCAAGACGCCGCGCATTCAATGCGTGAATTAAATGGAAAAAAAGAGCGCTGTTTTTTTAATCGACTTACACAGCAAACATCACTTGCCGAACAAGCCTTTCAAGCCTTCCTGCAACTGCTCCTGTACGCGATTTTTTTGCTCTTCTATCGCCTGCTGTGCACGCGATCGGACTTCTTCTTTTTTCTCGTCGAGCTTCTGCTTCGCCAGTTCGCTTGCCATGTCGGCAAAATCGATGCGCCAACCGATGGCATTGAAATGACCGGCAAGCTTGACTGGTATCGTCAGCCCCTTAAGCGCCTGCAGTTCCGGGCCTCCTTGCCCCTGCAAAGTCGATACCACGGTGGCACGCATGAGATAGTCCAACCGTTCCGCACCGAGATCGATATCGCCCGCGCCGGTCACGCGCAAGAGCGGCGACTTCAACACAAGATCATCGTTATGCGCCACACCGGCCGCAATGCGAAAGCTGCCGGACAATTCGCTGAAATCGGTTTTCTCCGCCGCCGAAGCAGTACCGTTCTGCGGCGGAGCATCGCCGCGTAGCGCGCCTATATTCGTCTTTGCTTCGCGCACCGTTTGCGCGATGTTCACGCCGCGTACCGCACCATCGCGCAACTCCAGGCGCGCAGTGCCGGCAAGGGTCTTTTTCATTTGAGAGAAATCGCCCCCCGTTGCGCTGACATCGAGTTGCACATTGCCCTTGCCCTCGATGCGGTCATTGCCGGTTGCATCCTTCAGCAGCGGCCCGAGATTGATGCCGGCGAGTTTCTGGCGCACTGCCAGACGCATCGGATTCGATACAGCCAGCGACAACGAACCTGTCGCATGACCGCCGTACAAATCCGCTGTCAACGGATTTACCTCCAGCCGTCCGCCGGCGGCATGCAATTCGAGCCGCATATTGGCGGTGCGAATATTCTTCACCTTCAATGCACCCACCTTCAGCGCACCGTCCGCACGCACATCCTTGAGTGCAGACATGTCGGCGGGTTTGTCGGCCGAAGGGCTCTTTTGCGCGGTGGCAGACGGTTTGGCCTGATAGCGTTCAAGGTCCAGCTTGTCGATGGCGACATCAAATGTATATGCAGCAGGAGAAAAACTTGTCATCCCCAGCTTCGCGTCGAAACCGCTGTCGTCCAGATTGCCTTTCAACTGCGCGTTCAATGCTTCCTTGGCAAGGTTGATGCCAGCGTTGCCGCCTGCTTTTAGTGCAAGCGTGCCGCCACCCGGATTGGGCAAGGTGAATTGCGCGGCGATCTTTGGCAAGTCAACAAGATGCTTGGTGAGATCGATCATGACCGGCGTAGCGAGTGAACCGTTGATAGCCTGTCCATCCTGCTTGCCGGAGAAGGTCAATGCAAGCTGCGGCGATGTGAACAAGAGCTTGTCGATGTCGCCGGATAAAGCGCCGCTCGCTTTCGCCTTCACATCGAGTTTGGCGTCACGCACCGCCATGTCCAATGTCAACGCGGGCAACTTGAAGGCTTGCGGCGAACCTTCGAAAGCAGGCAGCGCGATATCGATGGAGATATTGCGCGTACCTTGTACAAGGCGCGCCTCGCCGGCAAGCTTGCCGCCCTCCACGCGCTGCTCGGTGATCGCCAGCTTCGGAATATCGAGCTTGAAGTCCTGCGGCTGACCGGCACGCTTGGCGCTGGCACTGAGCTTGATGCCATCAAGCACATAGCGTTTGCTGTCCGGCCGCAGGTCGGCGTCACCCGACAGTTTCAACGCCAGATCCTTCAAGTCCGCCACCGTTCCATTGAGTTCGGCGTCGAGTCCCTTGAATGCATATTGCTTGTGCGCGAGGTCGAAAGTGAAACCGCTGTCGAGGGCCAATGCTGCATCCACCACGGGTTTGTCCAGTCGTACTCTTGTGCCAAGCTTAAGCTTGCTCGGCACGCCGTCGGCCAGCCTGCCGGTATCGAGCTTGAGCTGATCGAGCATGAAATTGCGGCCTTCTTTGCGATCGTTCAACTGCAATTGCGCATTGCTCACGTGGACGCTATCGATGTCGAAGCGAAATTGCTGCCCGCCCTCCTCGTCTTTGGCAAGCAGATCGTCGAAGTTAGTGCTGCCGTCCTTGAAGCGACGGATATTGAGCCGCATGCCATCGACACGCACTTGATCCACCACCAGTTGTTTCGATAGCAATGGAATGAGCGCCAGCGACACCTTGGCGTGATCGACCGAGGCGAATACCGCATCGCTCTTGTGTTCGGAGAGACTGAGCGCGCCAAGGTCCACGCCCAGCCGGGGAAAGAAGCTGAGCTTGATCTCGCCCGGAATGACGAGGGTGCGCTGCTTCTTCTCCTGCACCTGGCGAATGATCAGCGGCTTGTAGTCGTTGGGATTGAAGGTTGCAGCAATGATGCCGACTGCGCTGAGCAGCAATGCCAGCAGGCTGCCGCTGGCGATTGCAAAATATTTGAGCGGTTTGTTCATGAGGAAGGTAAGCAATCGGTCTCTTGCCGGTCAGACAGGGATCATGCCGAATCATTCCCCAGTTACCGCAACGTCTCCTTACGCCGACGATGCTCTTTCAATGCGAAGCGTGCGGGGTCGAGGGCTGCGGCGAGTTCGCTTTCCACCGGCAACGGTTCGCCTTCCAACTGCGAGGCCAGCAGCTCGGCTGCGAACGACGCCCAGATCAGGCCGCGCGATGCATATCCCAACAACGCATACAGTCCCGGCAGGCGCGGCACATCGCGCAAACGACTGCCGGTAATCGGCAAGCTTGCATCGGGCAAGGCGCCGACCAAGGGCAGGCGGTCCGGCGCCACGCAGCGAAAACCAACGCGCCCGGCCAACTCCGGCATGGGCACGGAAAGCTGCGGCAGCAACTGTGCCAGCCGCGCCAGGTTTTCATCCTGACTATCCTGCCGCAAGGTCGGATCGGTGTCGAAATCGTAAGAAGCACCGACGCAACGGATGCCTTGCACCGGGCGGGTGATATAGCCGTCACCGCACAGCACCATCGGCAATGCAGGCAAATCGGCGGCAGGCACGTGCGTAACTTGTCCGCGAATGGCTGTCAGCGGCAAATCGCGCGTCTGTGGCAACGCTGCGGCTTGTGCGCCACTGGCCACGATGACGACATCGGCGCGGGCGACCGTATTGCCAGTCTGGTCGATTACCTTCCATGCATCGCCGTCGCGTTCGATGCCGGTCACATGACAACCGAATCGCCGTTGCAGACGGTCGCCGCAGGCAGCGAGCATCGCATCGCAGACACTGGCCGGCGTCACCCAGCCGCCTTGCGGAAACAGCCAGCCGCCGTAGTCAACTTGCGCGTCGATCAATCGCTGCGCCTGACCGGCGTCAATCCAGCGCACATAGTCGGCAGGATAAGCGTGCACCTCGACCGCTTCGCGCTGTACCGCTTCATTTCCCGCATCGCGCGCCAGCTGCAATACGCCGCAGGCCTCGCCGGTGAATGCATTGCCGATGCCGCCGAGTTCCCGTCCCATCCGCAGCGCAAACAGATACGCAGCGCGTGTCAGCCGCGATGGCACACTATCGTCCTTCGACACCAGCGGCATCACGATACCGGCAAGATTGCCGGAAGCTTCCTGTGCGGGCTTGTCGTGACGTTCAATCAAGGTGACTGTCCAACCGCGCGCCGCGAGCCGTTCGCATGCCGCACTGCCGGCAACACCGGCACCGATGACAATGGCTTCACGCCGCGCAGGCAAACAACGCACCGTCTGCTGCCAGCGTGGCGCAAAGCGGGCCGCCAGCATTTCGCGCTTGCGGCCAAAACCGGGCAGCTTTTCGCAAATGAAACCGGCCTGCGTCAGCGCCCTGCGTACCGCACCGGTCACGGTATAGGTCGCCACCGTCGCTTCCGGCGCGGCAAGACGATTCAAGCGCACGAGTATTTCCGGTAACCACATGTCAGGATTCTTGCTCGGCGCGAAACCATCAAGATAAAACGCATCGGCGGCGACATCGATTTGCGGCAGGCAATCGGCGATGTCGCCGAATATCAGCGTCAACACCACGTTTCCGCCATCGAGCAGCAGGCGATGAAAACCGGGCACTAACGACGGCCAAGCCTGACGCAGCAGCGCGGACAATTCCGCGAGTTCCGGCCACAGCGCGTGCAATGTTCCCAGGTCGTCGGCATGGAAAGGATGCTTTTCGATGGCGACATAATGCAGACGCTGCGAGCGCGCAGGATCTGCACGCCATGCGCGCCAGGTAGCAAGAAAATTCAGACCAAGACCGAAGCCGGTCTCGACGATGGTGAAACGCGACCGCTCCTGCCAGCGCTGCGGCAGGCGGTTCCCGCCAAGAAAAACATGGCGCGCCTGATCCAGCCCGCCATCGGCGGAGTGATAGACGTCGCCGTAGCTGTCGGCAAAGGGGATGCCATCGACGAAAGACAGAGAAGCGGGAACGAGGCGGCCAGGCATGGATGAGATGGATTTGACGCTGAACAGACGCGGCACCATGCACCGCATGGGAAAGCGCCGACATTGTTTAAACTTCACACTCGGTGCAAAGAACGCATTGTATCGGACTATGAATTCAGGACTGACGCAACGTCGCTGGAGCGGTTTTGCGTCAGTCCTAAAATTGAGATAATGCTGGATTCACTTACTACACATCCCCTATTCTCCGAAGATATGACATCTCCCGCCAAACCCGCCACACGCCGCCCTCATATCATCATCGTTCGCAACTCCCCGGTGCACGGCAGGGGCGTGTTCGCCGGGCGCAATATTCCCGAGGGCAGCCGCATCATTGAATACAAGGGCGAAATCATCACCGCGCGCGAAGCCGACCACCGCGTAAGCCTGAAGGACGACGACGATTTCCACACTTTCTTCTTCAGCCTTGAAAACGGCAAGATCATCGACGGCGGACGCTCCGGCAACAAGGCACGCTGGTTCAATCATTCCTGCGAACCGAATTGCGAAGCGCGCGAGGAAGAAGGACGCATCTTCATCTATGCGCTGCGCGACATCGAAGAAGGCGAAGAACTGAATTACGATTACGGGCTCGTCCTCGACGTGCGCCACACGCCGGCAATCAAGAAAGCTTACGAATGCCGCTGCGGCGCGAAGACCTGCCGGCGCACGCTGCTGGCGCCGAAGCGGAAGAAATAGAGCTGATTTTCAGCCTGCCGCTTTACAGCGCAATCTGACATTGATTGCGCCCTGTGAACCAGGTAGCGGCCCGCCGGCATATGCGAGCAGAGCCAACTATTTCCGCTGCAACCTGAAAATCGGCACCGACGACAGGATGACAAGCCCTATCGCCAGCGGAATGGTGGAAGCGAAGCCGACATATTTGAAACCAAACGCACCGGCGATTCCACCGCCGAAAAAAGCCGCCACCAGTAGTAAATGCACCCGCAGCTTTCTGCGATTGGCTGCAACATAGTAAGCGTTGTCGATCTTCTCTTCGCGATTCCAATACATCATCTTGCCAAGCTCGATGCCGATGTCGGTTAACAGGCCGGTAATGTGAGTCGTCCTGATTTCTGCGTTGGAAATCTTGGTAATCAGCGCATTCTGCAAACCCATCACGTAGCACAGCAGCACGGCGGTCAATGACAGGTTGACCAGTTCGTGCATATGCAGGTTGGCCCCCATCAGGCCGAACACCAGAAGCAGTATCGCCTCCAGCAGCAGCGGCGGCGCATAAACATTGCGGCCGCCATTGCGCCGCCAATAATTGACCATCAGTGCAGTCGAAGCCGCTCCGCATGCAAAAGACAGAATGGACAGCAAAGCTGTCGCTACCAGCGAAATGCGGCCGAGCACGAGGTTGTTGGCGATCGACGACAACATGCCCGTCATGTGCGAAGTGTATTGGCCGATGGCCAAAAAGCCGCCGGCATTCACTGCGCCAGCGTTGAACGCAAGCGAGGCGCCCAGATGCAGATTGGCGCGAGCAGTGCGTTCGGAGGATGTCAGCGAGGTCAAATAATCGATTGGCATGGGCGAAACGACACGCGAGGCTGTTGACTGGCCTGCCCTTTATATCATGCGGAAAGCAATACAACCTTCGTTGCAGAAAGGCTGTACAAATGACCGAAGAAAAAAGAGCGGAAGCATTCTCATGCTCCCGCTCCGAACCTCAGGGGATACCGAGGAAAGCTACATCCGTCGTATTGGGCAAACCTTGTTTATTTCGCCTTGAACCAGCGCGCCACACCGATCACGATGACAATTCCCAGCAGGTCTGCTAGCGCAGTGCGCTGGTTGACTTCGAAGCCGGCAAGTCCCTTGAGTCCGATGACAATTGTCCATGCGCTCAATGCCGACAGCGCAACGCCGGCAAGCGGGCCGGAGTAATGGCGCGTGAAGTTGCTCAGGAAATTCCGTTTCTTCGATTCGGGTTGCTGGTCCATGCAATGTCTTTCATGTAAGGACTTACGCAAAATTGTCCCAGCAAGGCGCGCCGCCGCAGACAGTACGAACTGTACGGCAAGGCGGCGCAACGCCGCTGGGGCAGTTTTGCGTAAGTCCTAGTAAATAGAGATGCCTGCGCAATCCCTTATGGTCCGGTGAGCACTGGAGTGTCCGGCTTGACGTCCGCCATCGTCGCGCTCGGGTGATCGCCGCTCCAGACCACGTAGTCATCGACCGCATACAGCTTGCAGGGCTGCGTGCTGTTTTTCTGGCACTCGGCAAGTACCTGTTCCACCGGATCATCGCCGTCTTCAGCCCAGCTCCATGCTCCTGTGGACGAGAGCGCGAAGGCGCGCGGGAAAGGCTTGCTCAGGAAGACCTTGTACTGTTCACGCCCGCTCTCGTGCAAATAAGGAATCGCGTTGACATCGTCAATCGAGGCATAGTCGGTTCTGGGAATCTTGATCTCGTCGGACAAGGCAACCACCGGCTCGGTGGGCATGCCGAGCTCCTTGAGGAATTTCTCGGTCTCTGGCCACCAGATCTTCACGCCGTCGCGGCTGCCACTCATGCCGTGCGCATCGCTCTTGAACGGGCCATAGGCGATCAGTTTCGCGTGGCCGCCGGCTTGCGTATAGGCATCGTACATGCGTGCAGCCAGTTGCGGGCTGAAGTGCTGATCGTTGGCGCCATAAAACCAGATGCTGGGCAAGGCGGTCCTGCTGCCGTAATCGGCAAAGGCTTTCACCAGCGAGGTTTCCCAACGGCAGTCGCCTCCATGCATGCGCAGGCCGCCGGCGAAATTGATCAGGCCACGCACGCCGGGAAAGTTGCGCGTGCCGAAGGCTAACGCAGTGAGCCCGCCATAGGATTGCCCGGCGATCACGATACGATTCTTATCGACCCATGACATGGTGCGCATATATTCCAGCACGCCCTCCAGATCATCAGCCTGGACTTGGCCGTGGGCGGTCATATTGCAGCCTTGATCGGCGTATTCGCCTGTGGAGTGCGAAAAACCTTTGCGCATCGGGATGACTACTGCATAGCCGCGCTTGACGAATTCGCGGCTTAACACCACGAAGCGGTCGCGTCCTTGCGAATGCGGATTGCCGAGGGCCTTGCCGTGGTTCATGACGACCAGCGGAAAAGGACCGTCGCCAGGCGGCTTGAAGATGGTGGTTTCAAGTTGCGCCGCCTCGCCGCCGGAGACGACGGGAATCATGATGACTTGCTCATTGAGCGCGGCATCAAGTGTGCTGGCCGGAGCGGGAGTAGAGAGGGTCAGAAGAATGATCGCAAGAGCAATCAGGCCGATCAAAGTCGGAATGGTCCAGTTCTTCTTCGCGTTACTTTTCTGCAGCAAAACTTCTGACATACATTTCACACACGTCGATTTGCACACCTCGCAGCGCGAACGCTGCACCTTGCATCGCGCGTGCATTGCTCATCGGAACGCACTAACTGGAAGTGCGCAATCGGTGTGACGAAATGCACGAATGCGGCGCCGTGGCTACCTCCCTTTCAAGAGCGCAAGCACTCTTGACGTAGCTCAACGTTGTCCATTCTAAGTATCGTCTTTCCCCGGTTCAATACTCATTCATGCAATTCGTAAAGATTTGTTTCGAGAAATTTGTGCGAGTGGAAATTTTCGTTGAAGAAAGATTAAAGATGCGTGCAACCGGCCTTGTCGCATACGCAAGAGGAGAAGGAATTACGATAAAAAAATTGCAGCGAAGAAGAATAAAAATGCATCTGTGCTGAACGAACACGCAACCTTTTTAATGCAAGCAGGTCAATAGCAGACAAAATGTTTTTGGAGAGGAAAGAAACATGAAAGTTGATGTTTATAAACGTCCGGAACCCGATGGTATCTATTCTTACCTTGCAGTTCCGGAAGGCAGGCCAATCCCCAACGAAGCTACGGCTATCGATTGGGAAACCGCAGAAAACAACATCGACCTGGATGAAGACAACGAACCGGTACTGGGTCTTCACGCTCAGGATGCACTGGAACAGATCCGGGACAAGGGATACGCGATTTCAAGTGTGCGGAAAAAAATCCGGATCGGCCCAAGCGTTTGATCTTGACGCAATGCTCCGAGAAAAACCGGTTCTGATGTAACGAACAACGAACCGAAAACAAGAAAAACATCAGGAGACTGAAACACCGGCTTGGCCGGTGTGGTGTATCCTGCACTGCCAGCCGGCATACAGCGGCAATCAAATCGCCGCTGATTTCACACATGGATAAAAAGACCAAAATAGGACTTACGCAAAATTGTTCCAGCAAGGCGCGCCGACGCAGACAGTACGAGCTGTACGGCAAGGAGGCGCAACGCCGCT
>Ga0070661_100003941_pt1 | contig 10211 bp, 7 predicted proteins | sample KBSC43metaG_FD_64663 | JGI IMG/M metagenome (GOLD analysis project Ga0070661, IMG submission 64663) | Corn rhizosphere microbial communities from Kellogg Biological Station, Michigan, USA - KBS C4-3 metaG | ecosystem: Host-associated > Plants > Roots > Rhizosphere > Soil ...
TACACAAAAAAACTCGATCTTACTTACTCACGTGGATTTTTGAAATTGTACAATAAAATGGATTCATACATCGGTGCAAAAATTATAAAACCGGATGGAACCGAATCGATAGTCAATACAAACGAAGAAGTGTTCACAAGAGATGAGGATAAGGATAAGGAAGGAAAACTTGCTATCTCAAATCTCCAGGTTGGAGATATACTTGATTACTACATTCGCGTAGAGAAGGTGCAGGAAGCAAGCAATGAAGTACAAGGACCTTACACTTTTTTAATGGGCGGCGAGTACCCGATGCTTTATTACAATGCCCGGTTGCAATTGGATGAACATGTGGGCGTTGAATATATCAGTGCAAACGGAGCGCCGTCTTTTAAAGAAAGCAAGAATAATAATGGTGATATAATCCTGGAATTAACACAAAAAGATTTTCCAAAATATCAAAGCACATTATGGACTTCGCCTTTGCGGCAATATCCTTACATTTCGTTGCAGTATAAATTTGTATCAAAATCTGAAGACAATCATACACATTTTAATCGCGGTGAAGTAAAGCATGGCTCTTTAAGTGACGATCTCGTTGATCAGTTCAAAAGAACTATTGAATCACCATCTTCTGCTTTACTCGATTTTTATCCGCTCGCTTTAACCGAAAACTATTTTAGCGGTGCAAAAAAAATGAAAGATGCGCCGCAAGACAGTGTTGTAAAAGTGTTATACAATGCCTGGCGATACAATGCATTTTGTTCTTTCGCAACCGATGATATAAACATGGCGAACGACATTAATTACAGTTATGCCAATAGCTTGGTTGGTGCTATTAATTTAAGCAGGATGCTTACTTCAATTGATATAGATAATGCAATCTATCTCGTGTGTTCACGCAATTCAACAAGTTTAAAAAATGTAATGAACATGAACGATTTTGAAGCGCTTGTAAAAGTATCTGCCGTAAAGCAGTACTGGCTTGCGTTTGATGATATTGTAACACAGTTCGATGAAATACCTGCACGATTCCAGGGTGAAGATGCAATAACAATGAAGCCAGAGAAACAAAAAAAATCCGTTAGTTATTATATTGGGCATGGCAAGATTCCTGTAACAACTGCTGACGACAACACAATAACAGAAAACATTGATATAACTTTTGATTCTTCCAATATACAATTGCTGCACATCAGCAGAACATGTCAACAAACAGGCGCATTAAGGCACAATGATCAAAAGCAGTTGTTGCTGATGGAAGATATGGAAGCAGATCTTGCAACCAACATCACGCAAAAAAAATTTGTTGAAAGATTAAGTGCCGATAAAAAAAATCAAAAGCTTGTTGATGAATTTTCTGCAGCGTTTGCAAAAGAACGAAGCAATCAAAGATCATATTTTTTTAACGAGATAGATCAGCAGTACGACAATAAGCCAAAGGACATCACTAACTACACAATATATCAACCGGCATTGTTTAGCAGTAAAGAATCCTTCGAATACAGCAGCACTTTCAGTATGGAGAACTTTGTAAAAAAAGCAGGTAATAATTATATTCTTGAAGCAGGAAAACTTATAGGCACTTATCAAAAGGTTGATGAAAAAGAGCGCAGCCGCAGTATAGATGTTTACATGCCGTGTGCAAGAATGTTAACCTGGAATATCACTGTCAATATTCCGAAAGGATACAGTGTAAAAGGCGTTGATGAAATGAATAAATCATTAAGCAATGCAACGGGTTCATTCAACTGCACAGCTACAACAAATGGAACTTCAGTGAAAATAAAAGTTTCAAGAATGTATTCAAACAATTTTGAAAAGGCTGATGCGTGGCCAAAGCTGCTCGAGTTGATGGATGCATTTTATAGCTTCACTGCACAAAAAATTTTATTCGAAAAAATAAAATCCTAGTGCACTAATAAAAAAATTATTGCGCCTCTTTTTAAATAAGAATTTCAACAATACTTAACTTGTGCCCTTTCTTATATTGCTAAACCGATTGTTGCTTTGAGATTTCTTTTACTGTTTTGTCTTTCCATTGCTTGTCTTTCATTAACTGCACAAAAAAAGGATAGTGCGTATCAATTGCATATTCGCAAAGCTGTATCGCCGATTGTTGTTGACGGTAAAATGAATGAACAAACATGGCTTGATGCAGATGTTGCCGGTAATTTTTGGCAGATGATTCCGATGGATACAAGTCATGCTATTGTTCCAACAGAAGTACGCATGACATATGATAATGTAAATCTTTACATCATTGCGATTTGCTATAAAGTAAAACCCGTGCCTTATATGGTTGAATCGCTGCGCCGCGATTGGAATTTTGGTAAGAACGACAATTTTATTTTTTGCCTCGATCCTTTCGAGGACCGTACAAATGGCTTAACCTTCGGTGCAAATGCAGCAGGTGCACAATATGATGGCATGTTGTATGAAGGAGGTTCAAACAATCTTAACTGGGATAACAAATGGATTTCTTCCGTAAAAAATTATTCGGACAAATACATTTTTGAAGCCGCTATTCCTTTTAAAACAATCCGCTATAAAAAAGGTGAACTGCACTGGGGAATAAATTTCAGCAGGCTTGATATTAATGTTGCCGAGAAATCAGCGTGGGCTCCGGTTCCAAGACAATTTCCTTCCGTGTCTCTTGCATATACAGGCACGCTTGTGTGGGATCAGCCTCCGCCCGATCCGGGTTTAAACATTTCTATTATTCCATATGCATTGGCAGGTTTGTCAAAAGATTATGAACATAACACGAAAACAACTTATAGAAAAGATATCGGCGGTGATGCAAAGATTGCTATCACATCTTCACTCAATCTTGATCTCACAGTGAATCCTGATTACTCACAAGTTGAAGTTGACAGGCAGGTTACCAATCTTGATCGCTATGAATTATTCTTTCCCGAGAAACGGCAATTCTTTTTAGAGAACAGCGATCTGTTTGCAAATTTTGGTTATCAGAATATCCGCCCTTTTTTTTCAAGAAGAATTGGTTTGAATGTACCCATCAGTTTTGGTGCAAGATTGAGCGGAAGCCTTAATAAAAACTGGAGGATCGGTGCGATGGACATGCAAACAAAAAGTGTTGACGAAGAAGGCTTGCCCGTTCAAAACTTTGCGGTGATTGCATTACAACGAAGAGTATTTTCACGCTCAAATATCCGCTTCATATTTGTAAATAAACAATCCCTTAATTATGATGTACCGAAAGATTCAACCGTTCCAACCTATTCTTTATATAATCGAAACATTGGCGTGGAATATAATCTTGCTTCGTCAAATAATTTATGGACCGGCAAAGCAATGTTTTTAAAATCTTTTAGTCCCGGGAATACCGATAAAGATTTTGTTTTTGCCGATAGCCTTCAATATCTCAGCCGAAATTGGAAGATCTCTTGGGAAAATGAATTTGTGGGAGAAAATTATACTGCAGAAGTTGGATATGTTCCCCGAAAAAATTATGTGAAAATCAATCCGTCAATAGCGTATTTATTTTTTCCCAAAGCCGGTGCCATTCTCAGTCACGGACCAAAAATAAGTTCGCTTTATTTTTTCAATAAAACATTTGAACAAACGGATAACACAACATTCCTTTCCTATCTTTTTAATTTTCGCGATCAAAGCACAGGCGATGTTTGGATAGCGCATGATTATGTGCAATTGCTTCAGCCTTTCGATCCTACAAATTCCAATAAAGACACCTTGTCAACAGGTACAGAACATCGATGGAATTCTTTTGGAATTGATTATGTTTCTAAACCCCAAAAATTATTCACGTATGATTTTTCAACACGCCTTGGTGGTTATTATGCGAATGGTACGCGTCTGAATCTTGCAGGCGATGTAGGATATCGCTTTCAACCTTACGTAAGCATCACTTTAAGTGCAAGTTATAATCACATCGATTTGCCTGAGCCATGGAATGTAACAGATTTCTGGCTCATCGGTCCGCGTGTTGATATTACTTTCACCAACAAACTTTACTTAACTGCCTTCATGCAATACAATAACCAGTTAAACAACATTAATCTCAACACACGTTTGCAATGGCGCTACAAACCTGCATCAGATTTCTTTCTTGTTTACACTGATAATTATTTTCCGGCTCCTATCTCTGTGCGCAATCGTGCGGTTGTGTTGAAGTTTACTTATTGGTGGAATTTGTAGAAAATTTTTTTTGTTATGAGCTTTTGTTCTTCGTGGCATCGTCTATTGCTACGCTCAGTTCAACGTTCCACTTTTATAGGAACTGAGCTTGCAGTCTATCCTAAGCTTGTCGAAGGATCACTCACTTAATCGTTCCGAATTTTATTCAACAGAAAATAAACCGGTAAATCGGTGACAAAAAATATGTTGAAGTTTTGTGTCTTTATGCAGCAAGATGATATTCTGCACCTTGTTGTTTTTTATAATTATTGATCATCACATCATCAACTTTCGCTCTATATTTTTTTGTGAAGAAAGTAGTTATCCAAAAATGTTTGGTTAGTAAAAATTGCGGACGTAAAAAAATAAAATCAGGGAAAAGATGATACCATCGATAGCCTTTTTCATAAAAATATTTTTTACAAACATTAGCGAAACCAAGATCATTCGCGGCAGCAAGAACTGCATCCCGCTGGCAACGTGATTTTAGAAATGGTTTTACAATGCGTGGTTGAAAACTATAAAAATAAAATTGATCACGAATCATTTTATAATTCTGGTATCTTGATCGTGCATCCAGTTGAGGGAAAAAAGGCATGCTGATAAATGGTGCAAGCAATAACAGTTTTAAGAAAAAGTTGTTTTGATTCAACCATACATCTATTTCAAGCTGTTTGTAAATTGTATAAAGAAAAAATATTTCAAGCAAGGTGAAAAGATGAAGAAGATAACCAACTTTTAGATATGTGATTAGTCTATGCATTTCTAAAGGTTATTGAATTTTCAAACAGAGTATAAATTTAACTGAAGAGAATAAACTCTGTCATGTTTTAACAATCTGCAATCTTTGTTTATTATATTCTCTTGCTCTCCTTTGCCACTCAACCAATCCTGCTATCGCCAATATCAATAACACAACATAATAAACACTTGTGAACACAAAACCTTTTACAAAATATAATGGAACAGACGCTGCATTTGTTGCGATCCACATTATCCAGCTCTCTACTTTTTTCTTTGCCATTAACCACATTCCGGTGTACGCTGTAGCGCTTGCAAAACCATCCGCCCATGGAATGGCGCCGGGCGCAAAAGATTTTTTTATATAAGTAAGCGCATAAAATATCACTGCATAAAATGCAACGAAAAATAGCAATTGCTGCATCCGTTCTTTTTTATCCGATGTAGTGATTATTACCACATGATGTTGCTGCTGATCTTTTTTTGTCCACAAAATCCATCCATAAATACTCATTACTGTGTAATAAAAATTTACACTTGCTTCACCAAATAAATGTCCTTTTACAGAAAGATATATGTAAATGATCGTGTTGATCAATCCGACAGGATAAACCAAAATATTTTCTTTCCTGCTGAAGAAAACACTTGCAATTCCTGTAAACACAGCAATATATTCAAGCAATGAAGTACCCTTCATTCCTTCAACAAACTGATGATATATTTCCTGTATCGCCATCCCGTGAAGATACGTTAGAGAAATATTTCATTCCTGCAAACAAAAAAGCATCTCACAAAATCTGAGATGCTTTCCACAATAAAACAAAAAATTTTATTCCGATTCAGCAACCACTTCTTTTACTTCAGGGATCATTCGTTTCATCATTCCTTCAATACCGGCTTTCAATGTGATCATCGAAGAAGGACAACCACTGCAACTTCCCTGCAACATCAGGTTTACAACACCTGCGTCATAACTCTTAAACTGAATAGCGCCGCCGTCCATTTCTACAGCAGGTCGCACATAATTGTCAAGCAATTCTTTTATACGTTTCACCACATCATCATCATCTGCAGCAACCGTATTGCTTGCTTCTTTTTTTATGCTTGCAACCTCTTCTTCATTAACTATCGGTCCGCCGTTTTCCAGGTATTCTTTTAAAAATTGTTTGATCGTAGGTATCACGTCCTGCCAGTCTTCCGTTTCGGCGGTTTTTGTAAGCGTAACAAAATTGCTTGCAATAAAAACGCTTTTAATGAAAGGAAAGCTAAACAATTCCTTTGCAAGGGGCGAGGGACCCGCTATTGATTCATCAGGAAAATCAATACTCTTTCCGGGATATAAAAGTTTGTTCGCTACAAACTTCATCGTTTCAGGATTCGGCGTCATTTCGGTGTAAATGCTTATTACCGGGTTACCTGTTTTTATCATATTACACTGTTTATTTTTAGAATTTTTTTTATGTGCCCAACTGCATTGCTGCTATTAGACTTGTGTTGTGTCACTCACTTGTACGTTCTGTCCTTTATTCAGCAAGGAAGCACAAAAATAATCATCATTCGCTGATATAGTTTACGAATCAGGGAAACTGCATCAAGTTTCCTGCCAATATAACTTTGTAAATACATTCTTTGCATCATGAAAAAAATCTATCATCTCAGCACCTGCGATACAACACAAAAAATTCTGAAAGACGTTGAAGTCAAAAAGAAAGGCGCAGAACTACAGGATATCAAAACAGAAAAGATCACACCGCAACAATTAGACGAAATGAAAAAGCTTGCCGGAAGCTATGAAGCATTGTTCAGTCGAAGAGCAATAAAGTATCGTGAACTCGGATTGAATAAAAAACAACTTACCGAAAACGATTACCGCAATTTGATTTTAGAGGAATATACTTTTTTAAAACGGCCGGTAGCGATTGTGAATAATCAGATATTTATCGGCAATACAAAAGATGTGGTAGAGAAACTAAAGAAAGCTCTATAATGTTGAATGGAATTACAGAAAGTACAAGAGTGCGACGCAACAAAAGTTTCATTTATATTCAATTGATCGGCTCATAAAAACTACAAATCACAAATTATAAACTACAAACTATTTCCCATTCCACGCTTTAATGATTTCCTCTGCATGCGCTTTATTTTTCGGACGCAGAAATATTTTTCTTATTACGCCTTTTTCATCAATTACAAAAGTTGTACGCAGAACACCCATGTATTTATGACCGAACATTTGCTTCTGGTCCCACACACCGTATTTTTCAAGAATGGAATGTTTGGGATCAGCGATAAGCGTAAAAGGAAGATTGAATTTTTTTTCAAATTTCTTGTGACTCTTCGCATCATCAGGGCTCACACCAATCACCTCAAAGCCGTGTTGTTTAAGCAATGCATAATTATCACGAAGGTTGCAGGCTTGTATGGTGCATGTTGGCGTATCATCTTCAGGATAAAAAAAGAGTACAACTTTTTTTCCTTTATAATCTGCAAGAGAAATTTTATTTCCGTTTTGATCAATGCCTTTAAATACCGGCGCCTTATCGCCTTCCTTTAATGTTACCATAAAATTTTTAAATAAAGTTACCGCTTGAATGTATAAGTTGTGGTAGTAATATTGCCTGCAACGTCAGTAACTGTGACTTTCAATGTATGTGAACCTTTGGAGCAATGCTCATCGAAAGTATAAATAAAATTATCTCCGGTTCGTTTTGCAAACATCAGCCATTGCCCGTCGAGTTCTGCACGAAAGGAATCGATCTCCCCAAGATCGTCTTTACATTTTAATACCAATCTTTTTGCAGCAGATAATATCGCACCATTCTTCCATCCAACGGGTGTAATAGTCGGCACGACATTATCAACAAGCAATTGCACAAAGCCAAGCTTGTTAAACTTTGCACTCATCCAATCTCCGTTCCAATCTCCGTTCTTAACCTGTTTGCTTGTGCCACTTATCAATTGCATTACTACTTTTTTTCTTGAAGGATCATTTGCTGCAAGCGTTGTTTTTAATTGTACAGTGAATGAGTCATGAACAGGAACTGTGTAATTATGCAATGCCACAAATGCAGAAGCGTTGTTTTTATTTGCGTTAATGTTTTCATTTAAAACGAATGGAACAACATCATAAAATGCATTCTTTGTGAATGATACTCTTACACTATTTCCTTTCACGAAATTTTCCTGGTTGGGCAAAAGAGGTTGTGCATTTGAAGGATAAGGATCGGTTCCGAATGCCTTATTTAACTGAATGAAAAAATTTATTGACGTTGCATTCCCTGCAGCATCTTTTACTTTTATGCTTATCGAATGCTGCAAAGTGTCTGAAAGAATGATTACACCATTAGTTGATGTAGGAGTAAAGATATTCATCTTATTTCCCGGCAATATGGCAAAATACTGTACATATTTTTTTTCTTTCATCAATTTAGAATAATCAATACATGCATTTACATAACGCGTACCTGTGTAAGAAAAATTATTTAATGTAAAAGCATTCATCAATGAATCATCCATATAAAGCTCCGCTTTGTAAACTCCTAAATTAAAGCCCGATGAATTGCTCAAATCTTCTGTACTTATTCCAAAAGAAACAAGCGGCGAATTTATTTTCACAACTTTAGTAGTAACAGTGTAAACATTGTTTTTTTTAATAAAAGAAATTTGTTTCCCTGAAGAAATATATGTACTGTAACGCCTGTCGTACCAATATAAAGCTTTTATTACCGGCGGCTTATTGTCAGGAACATTTAATCCAAACAACAATGGATTTAAATTGTTTCCTGTTTTTGTATCTCTGATCTCAAAATGAAGATGCGGACCTCCCGATGCACCTGTACTTCCGCTTAGCGCAATGAATTGTCCTTTTTTTATCGGGAACATATTTGCAGGCAATTCAAAATCCTGTTCCCACTTTTGTTCTTTGTATTCCTTTGTTTTTATATAATTATACAATTCAGGATAAAACGAATTCAAATGCGCATACAATGTTGTGTAACCATTTGGATGATTTATGTAAATAGCGTTTCCAAATCCGCCCTTTTCAATTTTTATACGGCTTATATAACCTTCGGCAGCGGCATGCACAGGAAGATTTTCACGCCCCTGTGTTCGAATATCCAGTCCCATATGAAAATGATTGGGCCGCAGTTCGCCGAAATTTGAAACTAACTGAATTGGTATATCGAGCGGATCTCTAAAATAATCCCGGGGATAAATTGAGGCTTGCGAAAAACAAATGTCATTAAACAAACAAAACAAAATAGAAAAAGAAAGGCCTTTCAAAAGATGTTGCATGGCGCAAAGTTATAAGCTTGCATAAAGTATCCGTCAACAAAAACTCAACAGCGGCTAAGCATACAAGGAATTTAATTTTCTTGTTTAGGTAAAAACTATATCTTTATTTCAGTTTGCGACTAAGACTAACTCTGATATCCTCTTTAACTTTTCGATATCCATATTAACCGGTAATTATTCAGTGTAATAGTAAATTACAATAATTCAAGGTTTTTAATCCGAAGTGTATAATTTCTCGCACAGCCTGCTTTTAACCGTACCCTATTTTTGTATGCAAGTTTTTCTGATCAATATTTCGATTTGCATTTTTATATAAGAAATTTTACCGGGCATCGTTGCTACTATGATGCTTTACTACTAATGAACTTAATGATTAGAATGATTTTTATGATACCGGCTTTAGTTTTTCATGGCATCTTCGTTGCGTCGCAATCACTTTGTCTGAAGAATATATGGCATCAGGAAGAACAATTCTCAAGTTCATTTTGCATGGCATTCATCTTCGGGCGTTATAGTCTGACATCACCCTTATACAAAATAATTTCATCGACACTATAAGACCGGGTTTATAAAAACAATCAGGCAATTGCTTTCAACAAACCATTTTGCTTTTCTCTTTTGTATTCTGTCGGTGTTTTCTTCATAATACCTTTAAAAACTTTATTGAAATAAGCAACATTGTTAAAACCGCAATCGTAAGAGATTTCTGTGACGGATTTTTCATGCTGCATTAATGCGCACGCACGTTGAATGCGGTATTGATTGATGAAATCTGTAAACGTACAATTCATCAACTTTTTGAAATAGTTGCAGAACGAGGGTACTGAAAGATTTGCTATAGCCGCTACTTTTTTTATATTCACTTCTTCATTATAATGTTGCTCCACATAAGTGAAAATATTTTGGAGCCGCGAATTATTTTTCTTCAGTAGTGATGAAAGATCTACATTGGGATTCAGTAATTCATATTCATTGGAAGCTGCCATAACATACAACGCGGAAAGCAGTTCCAGATATTTTTCAAACGCCGAAAG
>Ga0070661_100003950_pt1 | contig 10200 bp, 12 predicted proteins | sample KBSC43metaG_FD_64663 | JGI IMG/M metagenome (GOLD analysis project Ga0070661, IMG submission 64663) | Corn rhizosphere microbial communities from Kellogg Biological Station, Michigan, USA - KBS C4-3 metaG | ecosystem: Host-associated > Plants > Roots > Rhizosphere > Soil ...
GCCTTCATCACCTACATCATGCTCTGGCTCGGCCACAGCGAGGCGCACCGGCTGATTCCCATCGTCTACGCGGTTGCAGTCACCATGGTGATTCCCACCTACCACGGGGCTCGCGACGTGGCGGGGAAGTACGTGGAAGCCGCTCGAGCGCTGGGGGCGAGGGGACCGCTCCTGCTCTTCCAGATCCTCCTCCCCGCGGCGGGACCGGCGATGCTCGGCGGGCTCAGGTACGCGCTGGCCATCGCCTGGATGACCGCGGTCGGGGCGGAGATGCTGATGGCAGAGAACGGGATGGGCAATCTCCTGGTGGGAGGAGGAATGTGGTCGTCGCGGTTCCAGACGCGGTCCGATCCCGCGGTGATCATCGTGGGGATCCTGGCCCTGGCAGCCGTCGGGTGGGCGATGGACGCAGGGGCCAAGGTCCTCGGGGCGCGGCTCACCCGCTGGGCACGACGATGATGACCTGGACCAAGGCCAGGCGCGCGGTCATCGCCCTGGTGGCGCTCACCGCGGTCTACGTGCTCGCGGCCGAGATTGGCCACGGACGGCTGCCGGAACGGCTCTGGCTGGGAGCGCACTACGTGGACAACGTCAAGCTCCTGCCGACCTGGCGTCAGCTGACCGAGGAGGGCGCATTCCTGATCGAATCGAACATCCTGGTGGACAGCGTCGTGGTGAGCACCCGGAGGGTGACCCTGGGGCTGCTTCTCGGTTCCGTCGCCGGGATCCTGCTCGGCCTGCTGACCGGAGCGGCCTCCCGCCTGGAGGCACTGGCCGATCCCTGGGTGGCCTTCTTCCGCTTCACCCCGGCACTGGCGCTGCTCCCGCTCTTCGTCGTCTGGTTCGGCTACGGAGAGAGCTCCAAGATCCTCCTCATCGCGGCCAATGTCGCGGTGGTGACCTTCCTCGGGGCACATCAGGGCGTGCGCGGGGTGTCCAGGGTTTACCTGGATGCCGCAGCCTCGCTCGGGGCCGAGGGGTGGCTGCGATTCCGGAAGGTGGTCCTCCCCGCGGCCTTTCCGTCGATCTTCTCCAGCCTCCGGGTTGCCGCCGGGCTGGCCTGGGTGACCATCGTCGTTGCCGAGCTGGTCAACGCCCAGATGCCCAGCCTCGGGTACCTGCTGGCGCTGTCCGGTGCGTATCCCCGGACCCCGACCATGATGATTGCCCTGGCGACGATCGGCGCGCTGGTGCTGGTCTTCGATCTCCTGGCGCTCCTCCTCTACGCCTGGGGCACCCGCTGGATGGAGCGGGCGGCATGACGGCCGGCGCCCCTCCGCCGGTCCTCGAGGCAGTGGACGTGGGTTACGGGTATTCCGGTCCGACGCCCGTCCAGGCGCTGGACGGGCTGAGCCTGGAGGTCAAGGACGGCGAGTTCGTCGCCCTGCTCGGTCCGGTCGGTTCCGGAAAGACGACCCTGCTCCGGATCTTCGCCGGCTTCCTTCGCCCGGCAAGGGGACGGGTGCGTTGCAGCGGCGCGAGCGTCGATGGCCCCGGGTGGCAGCGGGGATACGTGCTGCAGGAGGAGGCCGTCTTCCCCTGGATGACCGTGCGCGGGAACCTCGAGTTCGGTCTGCTGGCGAAGGGCATGGGCCCGGACGAGCGGCGAAAGGTGAGCGACGAGCTGCTCGAGCTCATCGGGCTCACCGCATTCGCCGACGCCCATCCCAAGGAGCTATCCACCGGGATGTCGAAGATGGTGGAGGTGGCACGGGTCCTGGCGACCGACCCCTCCATTTTGCTGCTCGACGAGCCCTTTGGCGCCCTCGACGCGCACACCCGTCAGCGGATGCAGGACGCGCTGGCACGGCTGTGGGCGCAACGGCGGAAGACCGTGCTCTTCGTGACCCACGACGCGGAGGAGGCGCTCTATCTCGCCGACCGGGTGGTGGTTCTCTCGCCGCGCCCGGGACGGGTGAAGGCGAGGTTCACCGTGGACCTTCCTCGCCCGCGCTCCTTCGAGAGCCGCTTCTCCCCGGAGTTCCTGGCGCTCAAGCGCCAGGTCTGGGAAGCGACCGGCCTGGACGCGGGGTGAACCAGGGGCGAAAGCCGACCCGGAGGCGCATCGGCTTGAAGTCGCAGAGGAACTCGGCTACCTGACCTCGCTCGCAGCACGGCGATCATAGCTCAATTGGTAGAGCACCGGACTGTGGCTCCGGGGGTTACCGGTTCAAGCCCGGTTGGTCGCCCAACGAATCCGGAGCCTTGCAACTAGGGTGCTCCGCCTACGCTCGTTGGGACAATCTTGATGCCAACTCGCTGGATGGTCCCAACAACGCGCCTGGAGAGAGCGGACATGGTCTCGACCGTCGGCGGCACTCACAAGAGTCCGAGCTGGGGCGGGGACGTGGCCGGTGCAAGAGGGAGCGGCCTGGAGGGGAGCCGCAAGCGCTCGAGGATGGCCTGGGTCAGCGTGCTCTGTCACGGACGCACTACGAATAGCGGCGCTGCGGGAAGGAGCCGACCCCGGAGCCTTTTAAAAGCAAAACGAACCACTAGAAAAAGACGCCGTTCCGCTCCTCTCCAATGATCGCAGCGACTGTCACCGTCGTATCCGCCGGATCGGAGGCGAAGGAAAAGCCGGCCGTGTGTGCCGACCACTCGATCGCTACAGTTGCGAACTGAAATGTCCCTCGGAATTGGTCGGTAGTGTTTGTGAATTGGAAAGGCGAACCAGTTCCCGTCCAGCGCATCTCGAACGAGACGGTCGCCGGAACCGTCGGGCCCCCATGAAGCGCGTTATCCAGATTCCCGGCATCTGGAAGTGACAGTTTGGTCGCTCTGAACGACACGAAACCGTCGTCCAGCTCCCCCTCGACGCTGTCCTCGGGTACCGCCGCCGTCCAGAAGAGGCCACTTGGCGGGATCCCAAAGCTAAAGTCGTGAATCTGAGTCCCTCGTGAACCATCCAGGTTCACCGTGAAGAGATCCATTCAGGTGAAGCCGAAGGTACCCTTGTGCTTGCGCCCGTCAAGCCCAACGAACTTCCCGTCCATGACGCCATTGTCCACCTGGTAGGCGAGCCTGGTGCGGGTGCCGGCGGCGTCGGTGCCCGTTCCCTTGCCCGTGACTCTGCAGCTCGTCACCAAGCCCTTGAAGTCAGTGATCTCCGAGGGCTCTCGGAAGGGGATGACGGCGGCGACGAACGGAAAGTGGTGAACGAGAACGGGGGGCGGTGAGATCGCCGGAGGGCCTACGGTCACTCCGCCCGGAATGGGACGGGGGGCAGCAACGCGCTCATCCTCACAATCCTGATGGTCACGGTGATGCCCACTGGCCAGCGCCGGGAGCGATAGCGAGGAGGTCGCGACGCCAGCGACGGCTCCGGCTGTGAAGCCGAGGAACCGGCGTCTCGAGACATCGCACCGGCAGAAGTCAACGTGACGCAGGTACGGGAGAGTCTTCATGAATCCACCCCCAAGACTGCCCGGCGGATATCCCACGGTTCCATTCACGTCCAATCCTGCAGATCACGCTTGCTTACTAAGGAAACGATAGACCCCGAAGCTCAGCGACTCCTGCGCCTTTGCTCCAGTCCATGGCATGAACAACCCGGTGGCGTGTCGCTTCAGCCAGCGCGGGGGACGGCAACCGAGAGATTGAGGGCGTTCGCGCTGGGGATCGTCGGGCCCAGGTCGCGCTCCAGACCGAGCGGTTACGCCGCGAGAACGAGCAGCAAGAGCACCGCAATCGCAACGTCAACGACCGCCGTCCGGGTTGCCGCCGGAGTTCGCCTCCAGCTCCCGAAGAACGCCAGACCGGCGAGGGTGAGCTTCTCCACGATGGCCACGACCACCACCGGGGCGCGGACCTCGGGGTGGAAGGCCGCATAGACGAGCAGACTTCCCACGAGCGCGGCCAGTAGCCCCCAGTGGCGCGCGATGAGGAGCGTGAAGCGGTCATCGGTCTGAACGCCGAAGATCAGTGAGAGGGAAGTCCGCGGAACGAAGAGCTGGAGAAGGGCGACCGCGGTGTACAAGCCGGTGGCCACCAGAATGGCAACGCTGTGGGAAGCGATCATCCTTCCTCCTTGCCCCTCTCGAGCACTTGGATCGGGGCCCCAGTTCTAGCGATGCAGGCGTCGCTTGTCCTGAACGCCGAGCAGAACTAGTTGCTCGAGCGATTCGCCGAGGTCTCCGGCGAGCAGACGCACCTCCAGACCAAGACCTTCTTCGAGGCCAGGTGCCCGAACCCCGGCGAGAACCACGGCGGCCACGAGGCCGTGGGTGACGCGATGGCAGAGCCTGCGCTTTTGAAGAACCTCTTTCCTCGCGCTAGCAACCTCCGGCCGGCCGCAGGGTCGCCGGTGTCGAGACACCCTTGATGAGCAGCCAAAGCGCAAGCGCGACCTGGAATACGAGTGCCGGCAGCCACTGCGAGTAGCCGCTCAGCAGCCCCGTCGGGAAACCGGCGAGCTGCAGGGGCAGGGCCACCGCGAGCAGGCCCGACGCGAACACGCCTAGCCATGCGATTGAGACGGGGACCATCCGTCCGCGGAGGAGAAGATAGGAAAAGATCAAACTCCCAACGGCAAAGAAGATCGCACCGATGGGGACGCTCGGGACCGGCATCAGCAGAAATGTACGCAGCGCGTTTGTTGTGGGGATGTCGGGAGCGCCCGTCCCGCTTCCTGGCTTCGCCAGCCACAGCAGTCCCAGGTAGTTCGGGATTCTGAGCGTACCGAGCACGCCTTCGGCAACGCGACACACCAGGCCCAGCACCGCAAGCTCGTGGTCCTCGACGCGAGTGATCCCGTACAGCGTCACGCCCAGCACGAGGGCCGAGACACATTCGAGCACCACGATCAGAATGCTGAGGCGCACGTTCGTCGCATACTGGCCTATGCGCACGAGTTCAGCGGCACCACCGTCGGAGCCCCTCGCCTGGTCCATCAGCAGCTCAATGCAGATACCGATCGCTGCGTAGAATAGGTAAGTAAAGCCGGCGATTCTTGCGTTTGTGGTGCGCGTCATGTCGACTCCTCAGCGCGCTCGTGGCTGCCTACCAATGTCATCCCACTGGTAACTTCTTCAGCAGGAGCCAAAAGCCCATTGTCAGCTCGAAGAAAAAGATGGGAGCTCCATAGATCTCGACGTCGATGGTCTTCGCAAGTTCTGGAAAAATGATGAACGAGAACGCGCTCGCTCCCATCAGAAAGGAGGCGAGCATTCCCCACGCCGCCAAGGTCCTCGGAATGAAGCGGGACTTGAACCACAGATAGCAGAAAGCGGTACTTCGAAGCCCGGCGAACACGAGGCCGACGTTGTACGCGTCGGCATGCGCGCTGAGCGACAGTCTCGCGAGAGCCTGCAACCGGTTCGCTTCGAATGCATGCAGGTAGTCCGCACCACTCAGGAAACGCAGGACATCGAAGTCACTAAGCGTGACGACGACTAGGGTGGCGGTCTCGATCAACCCCCAGCCCGTGGCCAACAAAGCGAGGCTTCTATTGACGGGCACGAGGACCACGTAAAGAGCGATGATCAGGACTACATCAAGCGCGAAGACAGTGAGATTACTGGCGGTGCCCAGACGAAAGAGCCGTTCGTGCGCCACGATGTTCCGCGCCGTTTGCGCCGCGTCGCCGGAGACGATGAGATGGGCGCGTACATAAAACTCGGCGAAGATCGCCGGCGGCAGCGCAAGCAGATAAGCCCATCCGACAACGGTCGCTGCTTTGCGTTGCGCTCCGTCGATGGTGCCGAATGTCACGACGTTTCTCCGCCGTTTCGATGCCACCTCACGATATCGCATCAGGCAGGGAGGAGGAGAGCGGGGACCGACGAGGGCTTCGCTCGTTTGGGTCCTACCCGCGATTCGACAGGTTCTCGTACTGGACGAGTGGCTGGCCAAACCCTACGGCGAGACCCGATCCTAGGAACCACAACCACGCGATGTGGAAGGCGCTCCGGAAGCTGTACCCGGGCGCGTGGAGCCGTTGATGGATATGTGGACCAGGTCCTGGGCACGCGAAGCGTATGGTCGAGACGCTGCCCTGGGGGCATCGCTGGGGGCTTCGGAGCCCCCAGTCCTAGGAATGAGATGTTTGATGATCGCCGCGGCTCGCCGCATCTATCGAACATTCTTGAGTCGTGCTGCTCTGGTACCCTTCTTGCTCTTGCGAGCTGCCCGGACTGTGGCTCCGGGGGTTACCGGTTCAAGCCCGGTTGGTCGCCCAGGAACTTGCAGGACTTTTCGTGCTCTCTGTCCTTCGGTAGTTCCCGCGTGTGCTTCCCTTGTGCCTCGACTTGTCGCGGGCGAGGCGGGACGCGGCAAGAAGTCGGGCTGGAGCACCCGCACCGCATCGTGCAGGTCACTCCGGCCCAGGTGCGCATAGCGCGCAGTGACTGTAAGCACGCTTTGACCGAGCAGCTTCGCCACGGTGGCGAGAGGCACGCCGCGCTGGACCAAGTGGGAGGCGTAGTTGTGCCGGGTCATGTGGATGTTGAATGGCTCCATCCCGATGCAGCGGCACACGCGCTCGATTGGCGCGCGTGTAACGTAGCGGTCGAAGGGACTTTGGTCGTCGTAGGCGAAGACGAGCTCTTCGGGCGCACTGACGAGTGGCCGTAGAGCTCTCGCCACCTCGGAAGGGAAGGGGACAATCCGTGCCCGACCGCTCTTGGGGGTGGTGATGTCTCGGCCGTATCGCGATCGCCGCACGTGGGAGAATCAGAAGCTCACCTCGAGGCGGACGGCGAGAGTCTGGTCGATTCCGCCGGGCTGGAACCAGAAGAAGCTGAGGTCGACCTTCCAGGCCGTGAAGCCCACCAGCGGGCCGAAGATGAACTCGCGCGCCGTGGAGAACAGCCGGGTCCGTTCGGTGACGATCCCTGCGCGCAGCCAGGGCCAGGGCCGCACGTCGAGCTCGGTCCAGGAGTAGAAGAACCAGCCCTTCCCGGTCTGGACCTCCCAGACCCACTCGTGCTGGGAGCTCAGGGAAAGAGGGCCCCAGCTCAGATCGAGATCGAGCCCGGCGATGGGACCACCCTCGTCCCCGATCAGGGCGCCCACGCTCGGCATCAGACCGAGCTTGACCGTCTCACCAAACTCGAACCTCCAGCCGATCAGCGTCGACGCAGTCCCGATCGCCTCGTCGTGATAGCGAAGCTCGATGTGGAGCGGCCCGTGTTCTGCGCTCGTGTTGACCACCCAGAAATTCTTCTGACCGGGCGTGAGATACCAGAACAGGGAGACCCCCAGCGACCACGTTGATTCCCTGATGGGCTCGGCTTGGGCAGGCTCCTCGGCGAGCGCGGGCGAAGCGACCAGAAGGGCCACAATCGCTGGAACGCGGATCTCCCAGAGTCGTCTCACGGCGTCCCAAGGCAACGCCCTTTCCGCCGAGACCACCGCGTCTCCCTGTTCGTGAGGAGCGGATCCCCGCTCCATCTTTCCCTCCCTCGCCCGACACGACGTCTGAGACCTTAGCTACGAATCGAGTGGCCGCCGAATCGCACTGTCGACACGGTGCTGGACGATGCCATTCGCCCGGTGACCTCAGGCCGACAACGGCGACCGCGCTCTCACCGAGATCTCGCGATGCACTGCACAGCGAGCCCCGGCGGAACCACGCGAGCATCAGGACGACCGCGAGGACTCTGACCATGCGTGCGTCTGCAAACCGGAAGGGCCGCTCACTGGCGAGCAGGCCGCAATGCTGGCACGTTCTCTGCCGAGACGATCCCAGGTGTCGCATGGGGGACGACGTGAAGAAGCTCTGCCCCGGCGTCAAGCCCGGGCACGGGGCGATCCTCATCTGCCTGGAGAAGAAAGCGGAGCAGGTCTCTGACGCGTGCAAGGAGAGCGTTCAGGCCAAGGCGCAGGCCGTCTACGATGCATGCAAGCTCGACAAGGACAACTTTTGCCCGAAGGCCGAGCCGGGTGAGGGGCGCATCTTGCAGTGCCTCGGCCAACACGAGGCGCAGATGAGCCCTGAGTGCAAGACGGTCTGGAGCAAGGTGAAGACAGCGAAGGCGAAGGCCGAAGCCCAGGCGAAATAGCGATCCGTTCTACGAGAGGGCGATCCGCTGTTCCTTCCGGTCAAGGAAGCGCGGACCTCGGCCCTCGAACCGTCCGCTGGCGCCAACGTCTTTAGGAGGAGCGGTCACGGGGTGGTGAAACGGTCACCGGCTCATGCAGCCCGCCAGCGAGAGTTCCTCGGGTGGAGCGCGGTGAGCTTCCGGAAACTCGAGCTGACTACCTACCGGTTGCAGCCCGCGTACATCGGCGAGTTCTCGTCCCCTCGCTCGGGATCAACTTTTGACGCCAGGGAACGCGCAGAACTTGCGTGCCGGACCGCGCCCGGAGCCGCTCTGCGCAATCACCGATGCCCGAGCTTCGGGCTCCCGGTGAGGAGCTGGCACGAAACGTGTAACTCATGTAAATCCATAAAGGCGTGACGACTGCCCACAAGCCGGAGCCCCTGGGTCCGAACGGCTGGCCCCGGGTCTGGTTACTGGACCACGACGGAGCCATGTGCGCGGCGCTGGAGCGGCTACTCCGGGCGACGGCCATCGAGGTGGAGGTGTTCGAGGACCGCGCGTCGATCCTGGAGCAGCTCGAGCAGCGGCCGCCGAACTGCATGGTGCTCAGGCTCGGGCCGCGCGACCGACTGGGGCTCGAGCTCCTGGAGCGGGCGCAGGGCCCGGGAGAGCAACTGGCCATCGTACTGGTCAGCCGCGCGACGGACGTGGTGAGCAGTGTCCGGGCGATGAAGGGCGGCGCGGTCGACGTGCTCGAGCAGCCGGTGGACCTCGGCGCGTTGCTGGCGGCCGTGGTCCGCGGGCTGGCCCGGGATGCGGAATGGCGCGAGGCCCGGAGCAGGATGGCGGACGTCACCCAGAAGCTCGAGGTCCTGACCCCGCGGGAGCGCGAGGTCTTCGAGCTGGTGGCGACCGGCAAGCCGAACAAGCGAATCGCCGTCGAGCTCGGGACCAGCGAGAAGACGATCAAGGTCCACCGCGGTCGGGTGATGCACAAGCTCCAGGCCAGCTCGGTGGTGGACCTGGTGCACCTCTCCGACCAGTCCCGCTGCTTCCGGCCTGAGCGCCGGGGCTCACGCCAGGCGGCACAACAGGAGGCGCAGGTGAGCCCTGAGCGCAAGACGGTCTGGAGCAAGGTGAAGACCGCCAAAGCCAAGGCCGAAGCCCAGGCGAAATAGCGCTCCTCGTTTCGTGACCTCCGGCGCACCATGGCGACACTGCTGCTCCACCCAGGTGCCGCGGGTCGTGGTCCCCGGAAGCTACCCTCCTCTACGACCTTGGTCGTATCGCAGAGTGAGGGAAGCGCGAGCGAAACAGAGCCAGTCTCCGAGGGTCGCGGTCTACGCGCGTTTCCCGACGACGCTCCAGGACGCTAGGTCCATCGAGGACCAGCTTCGCCGTTGCGGTCGGTTCGCAAAGGAGCGCGGCTGGAGTCGGGGGCTCGTCGCATTGAAGCACGCGGCCCAAAGAGAAGGCGCCCAAGGCCACTGTGGCCGCTGCATTGGTTGGCGTCACGGACTCCGGAGTGACCTGCACGATGCGGTGCGGGTGCTCGAGCCGACTCCTGCGGCGGTCCCGCGTCGCCCGGGTCGCGGGGAGCCGGGGGCACGTCCACCGGGAGCTGAGCGGTCGGGCTGCTTCGGCAGGACGGTGGGGGCGCTCGTGGGCTGGGCGACGAGCCTGTGTTCGTTTACCGTGGAACCATGTCCGGAAACGAGACTGGCGGAATGAACCCCCTGATCCTCGCCCCGGTGATTCTCGCCGTGCTCTTCACGGCGCTGCTGGGATGCCTTGTCCTGGGACGACGCCTTGGCCGGCGGGATGCCGCGCGCGGAACGGACCTCAGCGGACTGGGAGCGATTGACGGCGCCGTCTTCGGGCTGCTGGGACTGCTCATCGCCTTCTCTTTCTCCGGAGCCGCCACGCGCTTCGACAAGCGGCGCACACAAATCGTCGAGGAGGCCAATGCCATCAGAACGGCCTACTTCCGGATCGACGTGCTCCCCCCAGCCAGCCAGTCCGCGCTGCGCGAGAGCTTTCGCCGATACGTCGACGCGCGCCTCGCCATTTACCGAGCCATTCCGGACGAGGCCGCAGTCCACCAGGCCACCGAGCGCGCCACCGCCATCTGGGACGAGATCTGGAAACAGGCGCTCACCGCCGGTCAGGCGAGCCCTGGGGGGAGGCCGGACCCCTTCGTCCTCTCGGCGCTGAA
>Ga0070661_100003956_pt1 | contig 10192 bp, 8 predicted proteins | sample KBSC43metaG_FD_64663 | JGI IMG/M metagenome (GOLD analysis project Ga0070661, IMG submission 64663) | Corn rhizosphere microbial communities from Kellogg Biological Station, Michigan, USA - KBS C4-3 metaG | ecosystem: Host-associated > Plants > Roots > Rhizosphere > Soil ...
TGCAAGGGCTGGTACGAGCCGGGCTGGCAGGAGAGCGAGCTCTTCGACCTCGACGGCGCGGCGCCCGACGAGTCGGAGGCCGTGGTCGTCGAGGTCACCCTGGAGCAGTTCGTGGCGACGCTGCCGTCCGGCGACGGCGACGTGGCCGCGCTCACCCTCCTCGAGGGTCTCGAGCCCGGCGAGATCGCGACGCGTCTCGACAAGAAGCCGAACGCCGTCTACCAGGCGATCCACCGCAACGCGAAGAAGCTGCGGGAGTGGCTCGAGGAATGACTGCCGACGTCCAGGCTCTCCTCGACGAGCTCGTGCGCCGCCACGCGCGCGGCGAGCCCCTCGACGTCGAGGCTGCCCTCGCGCGCGCGGGCGACCGCGCCGACGAGCTCGCGCCGTTGATCGAGGCGTTCCTCGCGCGCGCCCCGCGCCGCGCGCCCTCGCCGGATGCGCTCGCGTACGTCCGATCGCTGGACGAGCCGCCGATGCTGCGAGCCCGGGTCGGGAAGGCGCTCAAGGTCGACGACGTGGTCGACGCGATCGTCGCCGAGTGCAAGCTCGATGCGGAGGCTCGCCCGAAGGTGCGCCGCTACTACCAGCAGCTCGAAGGCGGGATCCTCGACCCCTCGCGGGTCGCGGCGTCGGTCTGGGACGCGATCACCGGCCTTCTCGGCCGCTCGCGGGCGCTACTGTCGGCGCCGCCCGGGCCGGCGCCTGCCGCGGCGCCGATGTACCGGATCGATGCCCAACTCTCGCTCTCCGAGCGGCTGGTGCCACGGTCGGCTGCGGAGCCTCAGGTGCCCGACGAGGTCGACGCACTTTTCCTCGGCGATCCTTCCGCCTGATCCGAGGGATGTTTGAACCGGCCCGCCGGCCGGTATTCCCTCTACAGAAGGCATTCGTACGATCAGGTTCAGGCCGATGCGACAACAGACAGCCCTCGTCTTGCCACTTGCGACGCTCGCGGCGCTCGCGCTCGCGGGCACCGCGTCCGCCGGTGACGGACTTCTCTCGAGCGCGCTCTCGCCCGTCACGCAGGTGGCGTCCCCGGTGACGGACGCGGTCGCGCCCGTCACGGAGGCAGCGAAGCCGGTGACGGACGCCGCGGCGCCCGTGACGGAGGCCGCAGCGCCGGTCACCGACGCCGTCGCACCGGTGACGAAGGCGGCCGCGCCTGTCACGCAGGCAGCCCAACCGGTCGTCGAGAAGGTTGCGGAGGTGGCGGTCGCCCCGGCCGTCCGAACGATCGCCGAGGCGGCGGCACCGGTGGTGAGCACCGTCTCGCAGACGACAGCGGCCGTCGTCGAGCCCGTCGTGAAAATCGCTGCGCCGGTCGTTGGCGCCGCAGCGCAGGCGGCCGCGCCGGTCGTGAACACCGTTGCACCCGTCCTCGACCAGACCGTCGGGCCAGTGACACGGCCGGCCGGTCGGACGACCACCGAAGCCGCACGGGTCACCTCGCCGGTCTCGCAGTCTCCGACGGCCGGGGCCGCCGCGCCAATTTCGCCTCTGCAGACCTCCACGCCGGTGCCCTCGGCCGACGTCGACGAGCTGCCGGCGAGCGCTCCGGTCGTGCAGGGCGCGGCGGGCGGCGCCGTGCCGGCGCGGCCGGCGCTCGCTGGCGGAAACGCTCTGCAGGCCACACGGCTTGCGCCTGGCATTCCGACGGCGATCACCGCGCTCGAGCCGTCGGCACCGGCCACGGTCGCAGCGCTGGCCGCCACGGCTTCGGCCACCCAGCCACACGCGACCGCCCCAGGCGACGCCCGAGCTCCCCTGCCCCGTGACCTCGGTCTCGCCTTGTTCGGTGGGCTCCTGGCGTTCGGTATAGCGCTTGTCTCGACCTCGTCCGCCGGTGCCGGCGGACACTCGCCTTCCTCCTCTGTAGCGGTGACCACGAGGCCGTTCCGGCTCGTTGCGCCCGCACTCCTCTGGCGCCTGCGCGCGCTCGCGGAGTGCGTGAGGCCGGAACCGCTTCTCGCACCGCTCGAGCTCCCCGGCTAGCGCCCTCGCGCTTCCGGTCGATCCGGGCATCCGCCCGGGTCTCAACGAGCTCGAAAGGAGACACCATGAAGCGGTATGTGATCGCTGCGATCACCTGTATCGCGCTCACCGTCGGGGTCAGCCCCGCGGCGGCGGGCGGGGGTCTCGGAGGCGTCGTCCAGACGCTGACCGGGACGGCCCAGCAGAGCACGAACACGGCTGGTGACGCGTCCGCGTTCAACGCGAACGGCACGTCCCAGTCGAACGACCAGAGCCAGACGGGCACGGGCGGCGACGCCTCCACCGGTGACGCAACCACCGGCGGCGCAAGCTGCTGCGACTCAGGCGATGCGACGAGCGGCGACGCCACGGGTGGCGACGTCACCCAGTCGCAGGAGGCGTCCAACGCGAACTCCACGACGCAGGAAGCGTCGGCGGAATCGAAGGCCGTGCAGGTGCTGCCGGTGAACGTGGCGGTCCCGATCTGCGTCGCGGAGGCGTGCGACATGGGCTCGGTCGAGCAGTCGAACACGAACACCTCGGGCGACGCGTCGGCGAAGAACGTCAACGTCACCGACCAGTCGAACGAGCAGTCGCAGACCGGAACGGGCGGCGACGCCCGAAGCGGCGACGCAACCGCTGCCTCCGGTGATGCGACGACCGGCGATGCCGCCGGCGGCGACGTCACGCAGTCGCAGCAGGCGTCGAACAAAAGCGCGACGAGCCAGAAGGCGACGGCGGTCTCGAAGGCGATCCAGATCGCGCCGGTGAACGTCGCCGTGCCGGTGTGCGTCGCCTGGAGCTGCAAGACGCCCGACGTCGAGCAGCGGAACACCAACACGTCCGGTGACGCGTCGGCGTCAAACGTGAACGCGACGTGGCAGGGGAACGACCAGAGCCAGACGGGCACGGGCGGCGACGCCTCCACCGGTGACGCAACCACCGGTGGGGCGGGCTGCTGTGGATCGGGCGATGTGACGAGCGGTCACGCCTACGGCGGTGACGTCATGCAGTCGCAGGAGGCGTCGAACGCCAACTCGACGTCGCAGGAGGCGTCGGCGGAGTCGAAGGCGGTGCAGGTGCTGCCGGTGGACGTGGCGGTGCCGGTGTGTGTCGCGACGTCGTGCAAGACGGGCTCGGTCGAGCAGTCGAACACGAACGCGTCGGGTGACGCCTGGGCCGGGAACGCGAACCAGACCGGGCAGTCGAACCAGCAGTCGCAGACCGGCACCGGCGGTAACGCCAGTGGCGATGCCGAGTCCCGCGGTTGCTGCAAGCCCACGTGGCATCACGAGCTGCCCGAGCCGAAGCACTGCGGTCACGCGGAGCCGAAGCCAAAGCCGAAGCCCTGCAAGCCGGAGCACGCCGGCGACGCCCGCACGGGCGACGCGCCAGGCGGCGACGTCACCCAGCCGCAGACGGCGACGAACGCCAACGACACGGCCCAGACCGCGCGGGCGGCATCGATCGCAAAGCAGGAGGGCGCGCTGAACCTGGTGCTCGCACCCGGGTGCCCGAAGCCTGCGCCGAAGCCCGAGCCGCACGGGTGCAAGCCGTGCTGAGAGAGGAGGACGTGAAGGAGACGGGTTGACGAACGGAACGGGCCGCCGGCACACGCCGGCGGCCCGGCCCTCGGAACGCGGGGAGGCGAGGCGGGAGCGGCACGCCCGTCTCGTCCTCGCCGCGCGCGAGCACGACGACCGGGACGCGCTCGAGGCGCTCGTGTGCGAGCACCTCGCGCTCGTCCGCAGCATCGCGCGTCGTTTCGGCCGGGAAGCCGACCAGCGCGACGACCTCGTCCAGGAGGGCGTGGTCGGGCTGCTCAAGGCGATCCGCCGCTTCGACCCCGGGCGCGACGTCCCGTTCCCCGCCTACGCGATCATGGCCGTGACCGGCGAGATTCGCCACCACCTGCGCGACCGATCCTCGTGCGTGCGCGCCACCGAGGCGACCACCGCCGAAGTAATCCCGCTCGACGACGACGTCCCGACGACGGCATCGGACTTCGGCCGCTCGGAGGACCGCGTCGAGCTCGGGCAGCGCCTCTCCTGCCTCGGCCGCCGCGAGCGGGAGGTCGTCTACCTCCGCTTCTTCGCCGACCTGACGCAGGACGAGATCGCCCGTCATGTGGGCATCTCTCAGATGCACGTCTCGCGCCTCCTCCGCTGCGCGCTCGAGCAGATGCGGGAGGTGGTGCCGTGAGCGAAGGTAGGTTCCGGGTTCGTGGTCGCCGAGCGCCGCATCGAAAGCGACGGTGTCGGCCTCCACCTCGAGCTCGAGGGGCCGGAGGATGGCGCGGCGGTGCTGTTCCTCCACGGGGTCGGCTCGAGCGGCCGGACATGGGAATGGGTTCCACACGAGCTGACGCGAGCGCGGAGGCTCGTCCGGGTCGACCTGCGCGGCCACGGTCGGTCGGACCACGCGCCCGGCACCTATGTCGTGCCGCGCTACGGCGCCGACGTCGTGGCCGTGCTGAACTCGATCGTGTCGCGCCCGGCGGTGGTCGTCGGTAACTCGCTCGGCGGCGTCATCGCCTGGTGGCTTGCGCAGAACCACCCCGACCTGGTCACCGCGGCGTTGCTAGAGGACCCGCCGCTCTTCGCCGGCGACACGCCCGAGGCCGAGGCCGGGCGCTTCAGGGACGTGTTCCACGCCGTCAGGGCGGTGATCCTCGAGAGCCGCGAGCGCGGGCTCTCGGAAGAGGAGACCGCCGAGCACATCGCGACGATCCGCTGGGGGCCGGCGGGCACGCCGCCGCTCGGCGAGCTCCTGACCGAGGACGGCCTCGCCACCCTCGCGTTCGGCTACCACAGGCTCGACATCGGGGTGATCGACGGTGCGATCGACGGCTCGACCCTCGCCGCGGTGGAGACACGCTCACCCGTCAACCTGCCCGTGCTCCTGGTCGCAGCCGACGACGCTGCCGGCGCGGCCTTCTCGACCGGCGACGAGGAGCGCCTCGCCGAGCGCCAGCCCACCGTCGAGGTGGTGCGCATCCCCGGCAGCGGCCACCGGATCCACGACATGCGAGCCTACCGCGAGACCTTCGCCGGCCACCTGCGCCGGTTCCTGGACACGTATGCGCGCTGAAAGCTCGCCGCACGGGGGCGACTAGTCTCGCTCGCCCAGGGCGACCGCAAGCGACCGGCTCAGGGTCTCGTGTGCCTCGAGCTCGGCCTCGACGGGAGCGAGGACGAGGTCGTCGGCCACTGCCTCGATCCCCGGGCGTAGCGAGCGCGCAGCCGCCCGCCGCCGGCGGCGGGCGCCCACGGCGTTGAGCGCGCGGGTGCCGAACGAGAGGACGACGCCCAGCACGAGCCCTCCGACCGCGAGCCACGTCGCGATCGGGGCGCCGCCGAGCTCGGGCAGGGGCACGACGTCCTCGATCCGGAGGTAGCCGGCGACGCCGGCGAGCGCGATCCAGAGAATGCCGAGGGCCGCCGCGGCGACCAGGAGCCACTGGAGGAGCGATGCCACGCGCCACCAGCGAGGCGCGCGAGTGTCGAGCTTTGCCGAGCCCACCGCCTGGTCGAGCCGATCGACCACGCGCGCGTCGCCCGCAGAAGCGGCACGACGGAGGAGTGTCGGCCAGGGCGCGGGGAGCCCTGCGCTCGCACTGTCCGCGACCTGGCGCACGGCCGTGGCGACCTGTGCCAGCTGCACGTCCGATGCGGGTGGCAAAGAGGTTCTGCCGGCGCCTGCTCCGCCATCGCCGAGGCGCAGGCGACGGAGAGGGTCCGGCTTCAGGCGACGGAGCCAGCGGGCGAGAGGCCATCCGCTCGCCAACGCGCCGCGATGGCGGTGCGCCTCGCCGACGGCCTCCACGACCCGTGGGACTCCTGCCGCTTCGGCGAGCGCGGTCACCAGCGCCTCTCGATCGGAGCCCTCGACGCGTGTCCGCCCAGAGGAGCCGCACCAGCGGCGCAGCTCGGCCGCCGCTGCTCCCGCGTCCGCGGAAAGGCGCTCGACTGCCGCCTTCCGCGAGGCGACGCGGCGGGCCAGAAGCTCACGGAGCCCGTCGACGCCTGCACCCGTCCTCGCCGAGACGACGAGGACGGGCGACTCGTCCAGCCCGTCCTCCGTGAGCAGCCGAGCGGTGTCGCGCCGTAACGCGTCGATCGCCTCCGGAGGGAGGATGTCCGCCTGGTTGAGCACGACGGCCATCGACTCGTCGTGGGCGGCGAGCGGTCGCAGGTAGCCGTCGTGGAGCGCGGCGTCTGCGTACTTTTGTGGCTCGACGACCCAGACGAGGAGATCGGCGAGCTCGACGATCCTGTCCACCTCGAGCCGGTGCGCGGCCTCGACGGAGTCGAAGTCGGGCAGGTCGAGAAGCACCAGGCCGCTCAGTCCGCCCGCGTCCAGGCGATGACGCCTCTTGATCTCGAGCCAATCGAGCAGGGAGTCCGCGCCGTCGCCCCAGACTGCCGCCTGCCCCGTGGACGTCGTCGGCCTGCGCCGTCCGACCGCCGCGAGCTCTGCTCCGCTCAGCGTATTGAAGAGAAGCGACTTACCGGCGCCGGTAGGCCCGACGAGCGCGACGACGGTCGACTCGACCCCGAGACCCAGCCTGGCTTCCGCCTTCTCGGTCACGCGCCGCGCCCGCTCGACCGGCTCCGGATCGAGCCGTCCGTCGGCGACGAGGACGGCCTCCGCCAACGCGGCCAGGCGCCGGTCGAGCGAGAGGCTCACGATGCCCGTCGAACGGCGTCGATCGCGCCGTGGAGACGTGCGACGGCCTCCGGCTCGGGCGCCTTGCCGTCGAGCACCGCGGCGAAGCGCTCGGTCTCCTCCCGAAGCAGATTGTCGACCCGTTCCGTGAGGTCGTCGCGGGCTCGGGCCGCGAGGGAGCGCACCGCCTGATCGCCCAGGAGCGCCTCGAGGAGCTTGTGCCCGACGGCCGACGTGCCGCCGGCGACGACCGCCTCGAGGCCCGTGATCCCGCCAGTGCTCGCGAAGACCGCCAGCATGACGGTGAGCCCGGCCCCGTTCACGCCGAGCGAGGCGAGCCGCGCTGTAGTGCGCTTTGCGGCCCCCTCCGTCCGAACGAGGTCCATGACGTACGCCTGCCAGGCCCGCACCTGGCCGCGCGCGTCGTCGCGAAGCTCGTCGGACGCACGCGTGAGCCCGGGCGCACCGTCGACGAGGGCCCTCCCGGCCGGAATCTCACTCCACGCGTGTGCGGCACGCTCTGCGGCGCGCTCGGCCGCTGCACGGACGACCGCCTCGAGCCGGTGCTCCACTGCCTCTCGAAGCTGATCCTCGCCCGGCTCGTGACCCGCGACGAGGCTCGTCAGTCGATCCCGCATCGCCGCGAGTCGCGTCTGGAGCTCTCGCATGAAGTCACCGGTGCCCACCACCTCGTGCCACCGGGCGACGACCTCGCCTCGGAGAAGGGAGCCGCTCCGAAGCGCATCCTCGACGTCCTGGCGCGCAGAGGCGTACGCGAGATCCGCCGCTGCGCGGAGGTCCGCGGCCGCCGCGAGTTGCTCGGACGCCGCCCGCTCCACCGCGCCCGCGCGGGCGGGAAGGCTGCGCAGGGCGCCGCTCAGCGTCCTGCGAATCAAGTCGCCCCGAGCGTCGGCGTCTGCTGCGAGCGCGTCGAGCCAGCGGCGCACCGGGGCGAGCTCCGCCGCGGGCAGCCGCCCTGCCTCGAGCCGTGTCTCGCCGACGACGAGCAGGACGGCGTCGATCCGCTCCTCGCGGATCATCTCCCCGAGATGCGCCGTCACCTCGCGCTCGGCATCGTCCGGTACCCGGTTGAGCACGATCGAGAGAGCCGTTCCTCGCTCGCGTGCCGTCGCGAGGAACTCCCACGGCACGGCGTCGGCGTAGCGCGCCGCCGTGGTCACGAAGAGCCAGGCATCGGCGGCTGCGAGGAGCTGTGTCGCAAGCGCGCGGTTCTCGGCGAGCACGGAGTCGATGTCCGGCGAGTCGAGGAGCGCGAGACCCGGTTGGAGCTCCGGCGCCGGCACGACCAGGAGCGTGCCGGGCGTCGGTGCGCCCCCTGCCACTCTCGGCAGGCCGGGCAGGATCCGGTCGCCCTCGAACCAGCGCACGTCGTCGGGGTGGCAGACGAGAACGGGCCCGCGCGTCGTGGGCCGCAGCACGCCCGACGGGCTGACCTCCGCGCCGACGAGGCTGTTGAGAATCGTGGACTTCCCGGCGCCGGTCGACCCGCCGACGACCATGAGCACCGGCGCGTCCATCTGTTCCAGGCGCGGCAGGAGGTAGTCGTCGGTCTGGCCGACGATGTCGTCCCGAGCGGCACGCGCCCGACCCGAGTCCGGGAGCTCGAGCTGGAGCCGGAGCGCGGCGAGGTCGTCGCGGAGCCGGCGCAGGGCGTCGGGAAGCTCGGGTCTCAAGGACCCGGGCATCATCGCATCGATCACCAGGCGCAGCCGGCGATCGCGGAGCGGGGCCGGACCACGTCACGGCGAGTACTCGAACCACTCGACGTCGGCCGGAACCGTGGCGCGCGCCCCGCCACCCGTCGCGTAGAGGCCGATCATGGCGCCGGTGAAGTGATGCCTCCCGGTGGCGGCGAGGATCGTCTCGGCGGAGAACGACCGCGTGGGGACGCTGCCGAGCTCCCTTGGACGGCCGGTCCCGCCGGAGAACCGGTACTCGCCCGCGGTCGCGCGGAGCTCGAGCGTGACCGGTCCTGCCGCGATCGCCTGACGCGCGAGCGTCGACGTCTCGCCCCGCAGCGTGACGTCGAGTCGAAGCTCCCGGCCGCCCGGGGCGAGCGCCACGACCAGGACCGCGTTGAAGTCCTCGTTCGCCCTGAGGCACAGCCCAGCCTGCTCGCCCGGGTGCACGGGCTCGAACTCGAGACGGACCTGTGCGGTCGCCTCGAAGTGCTGCTGGCGCCGGCAGACGAGCGCAGGCGAGGCGACGTCGCGGATCGTCGCCGCGGTTCCCCAGAGGCGCAGGAATCCCGGTCGTTCCCGGAGGGTGCAGCAGCCGCGAGCGGGGTTCCGGACGGAAAGCCAGCCCGTGGGAAGGCGTCCGGGCCGAAAGCGGAGTCGCTCGGGCGCGTCGGGCGCCCGGGCCTGCGCGAGAGCCGGTCCCTCGAGCCGAGCCCGGACGGGCGACATCCGCGGCCATCCGTCGTCGCCCCAGCGGACGGGTGCCAGGAACGTCTCGCGACCGAGGTGGTGGTGCCGGCCCCCGCGCGGTCGGATAGCCAGCAGCACGGCCCAGGTGGTGCCGTCCTCGAGGTCGACGAGGTCAGCGTGCCCCGTGGCCTGAATCGGCAGCCGCGGCCGGTCGCGGTGCGTGAGCAGCGGCCCGTGCGGAGAGGGGTCGAAGGGCCCGTACGGGTCGGTGGCGCGGGCGACCACGACCGAATGCCCGTAGCTCGTTCCACCCTCGGCCGCAACGAGGTAGTACCAGCCGTCTCGGCGATAGAGGTGCGGTGCCTCCGGCCAGATTCCACCCGTCCCGCGCCAGATCACGCGTGGCTCGACCGCGATCGGCGGCCCGCCCGCGAGCATCAACTCGCCCTGGTAGACGAAAGGATGATCGGAGTCGGCGCCGCGGCCGTTGCGTGTGTAGAAGACGCGACCGTCGAGGAAGGCGAGCGAGGGGTCGATGCCGTCGATGTCGAGCCAGACAGGATCGGACCACGGCCCGCGCGGGCTCGGCGCCGTCACGACGAAGTTGCCACGGCCGGCCAGGGTCGTGACGAGGAAGAACGTGCCCTCGTGGTGGCGAAGGGTCGGCGCGTAGATGCCGCCCGAGCTCGGGACGCCGCGGAGATCGAGCTGGCTTCGGCGCGTGAGCGCGTGCCCGACGGGGGTCCAGTGGACGAGATCTCGACTGGTGTAGAGGGGGACGCCGGGGAAGTACTCGAAGCTCGAGCAGGCGAGGTAGAAGTCGCGACCGACGCGACAGACGGTCGGGTCGGGGTGCATGCCCGGCAGGACCGGGTTGACAACCTTCACCGAGGCAGGCTCAGCCCTTCACGGCGCCCGACAGCCCGCCGACGATTCGACGCTGCGCCGCGAGGAAGAAGAGCAGTGCCGGCACCATCGACAGTGTCGTGAACGCGAGAATCGCAGCGGTGTCCGCGCTGTGCTCGCTCGAGTACTGGGCGACGCCGAGCGGGAGCGTCCACTTGCTCGGGTCCGTGAGCACGAGCAGCGGCAGGATGAAGTTGTTCCAGCTCGTGATCACCGAGAGGATGGTCACGGTCACGAGCGCGGGCTGCGACAGC
>Ga0070661_100003958_pt1 | contig 10188 bp, 9 predicted proteins | sample KBSC43metaG_FD_64663 | JGI IMG/M metagenome (GOLD analysis project Ga0070661, IMG submission 64663) | Corn rhizosphere microbial communities from Kellogg Biological Station, Michigan, USA - KBS C4-3 metaG | ecosystem: Host-associated > Plants > Roots > Rhizosphere > Soil ...
CTGGAGCTCACCCGAAGAGTACATCTCCTCGCGCTCGAAGAACGTGCGGCGCACGCTGCGCAACGAGCTCGCGTGGGTGCACGATCAGGGAATTCGCGTCACCTGGGAGACCGATCTTCGCCAGCACGCCGAGACGTTCGATGCATTCTATCGCGCTTCCTACGTCGCGCGGAACGGTCGCGTCGCCAACCTCGCGCCGAACTTTTTTCTCGAGCTCGCCAAGCATCGGTCGAAGGGCGTCCGCGTGCAGTGCGCGTGGCGAGGGCAGACGCTGCTCGAGATGGCCGTCGCGCTGGATGCGGGAGGCGCGCTCGATCTCTGCCTGAGCGCCCAGTCCGATGAGACGCGCAACGGTCTCCTCTATCAGCACTGCCTGTGCTATGATCCGGTCCGCGTGTCCATCGCGGATGGGATCTCGCGCATACACCTGGGACCGAGCGCGCTCTATCCGAAGGTGCTTCGCGGAGCCCGCCTCAGCACACGAGTGGCTCTCGTTCGCGGCTTGACGCCTGCGGCCCGCGCCGCCGTCCGCGTGCTCGCCCCGCTCACCAGCTCGCGCAATCGCGCGAAGCACAAACGCCTCGTGGGCAGGATCAACTCGGAAGGCGTGGCGCCGTGAACAAGTATCTCGCCGACGCCGCGACGTTTCCGGGCGACGCACGCCTCGCGTGGCGAACCGACGGAGCACACGGCCTCTGGGCGGAGTTCGCCGAGCGCACACTCTATCGGGTCGCCCGCTCGGCGCAGTACGATCTGTACGAGCGGGATCTCGCGACCGTGAAACGGGTTCCCGCGCCGGAGGGGCTCGAGGTGCGCATGCTCGCGCGTGAGGAGCACTCGAGGCTGGACGCGCTCATCACGCGCCGGCTTCGCGCTCGGCTCGATCGCACGCCGATCGATCGTGCGGTCTTCGCCGCGCTGCGCAACGACGTGGTGGTCGGATATTCGTGGTGGACCAGGAGCTTCGACAGCGCGCTCGACTTCTCGCCACTCACGCTTCCGTCCGATGCGATCTTTCACGGCTTCGTGCACGTAGCTCGCACCGAGCGGCATCGCGGAACCGCGGGCGCGCTCTTCAGCGTGGGCGAGCACTATTTCCTGGAGCAGGGAGCGCGCGTCTGCTGGTTTCTGCTCGAGCGCACCAACGTCGCCGGGGCGAGGGCGGCGGGCGGGCGCTCGGGTGGGCTCACGCGCCACGTCGCACGACTCGCCTATCGAAAGCTCCCGTTTCGCACGACGCGCACGCTCACGATCACCGATCCAGCGTGAGCGCGCCACCCGCGCTCTCCGAGCCGCCCGCGGAAACGACGATCGGCACGCGCGGGGACGGGCGCGGCCGGCGCATCGTGCTCTACGCCGCCACCCGCGGCACCACGGAGGCGATGCGCAGCGCGCGCGGGCTCCTGCTCGCCATCGTGCTCGGCCCGCGCGCCTTCGGTATCTGGACGCTCTTCCGCATCTTCATGCGCTACACGCCGCTCTCCGGGCTCGGCGTGCAGCGCGGACTCGAGCTCGAGATCGTTCAGGAGCGCGCAGTCGGAACCGAGCAGGCGCTCGCGCGCGCCGAGCTGTCCGCGCGGACGACGCTGGGCTGGATCATCGCCACCGCGATCGCCACCTCGCTCGCGGCGCTTCTCGCCTCGTTCCTCGTGACCGACGAGACATGGCGCCTCGCCCTTCGCGCGGTGTCGCTCGGAGTGGTGCTCGAGGAGCTGTGGGTGTACGCGACCACGTACCTGCGCGCACTCCGCGAGTTGCGCCGCTACGCGCTCCTCGAGATCGCGAACGCGAGCGTCCATCTCATCGCTGCGGTGGGAATGGCCTACCTGTTCGGATTGCGCGGTGCGATCGCGGGATTCGTGATCGGGGCGCTCGTGAGTCTCTGGACGGTTCGCGGGTGCGCGCCCTTCCGGCCCGCCCGCGCCGGAGTGGCGCTGCGCCGCTTGCTCGGCGTAGGGATTCCGATCGCCCTCTCCTCCGCGCTCACGATCGCGCTGAGCACGGCGGACCGGCTCGTCGTCGCGGCGTATGGTGGCGCGGCAACGCTCGGGCTCTACGCGTTCGGCGTGTCGGTCGCGGGACTCGCGGCGTCGCTCGCGTGGATCATACGGACGGTCATCTTCCCCGACGTGTACGGCTCCGCGCGACTCGCGGGCGCGTCGCCAGCGATGCGCGAGCACCTGCAACGCACCGTGCTCCCGTTCGCGTGTCTCTTCCCCCCGATGCTCGGCGTGCTCGCACTCGCGATGGAACCGGTCATGACGCTCGCGCTCCCGCGATATCTCCCCGCTGCACCGGCCGCGCGCGTGTTCATCTTCACCGCCGGCGCCGGAGGCATCACTACACTCGGAGCAATAGGTGTCGTGGCCGTGGGCCGGCAGCGTGCGCTTCCGATCCTCTCGGCCATCGCGCTCTCGATCAATCTCGCGTGCTCGATGCTCGCGCTGCAATTCGGCATGGGGCTGGCGGCGGTGGCCGCAGGCGCGGTGCTCGCGCAGGCCACCATCGCCGCCGGCGTGCTCGCGATCCTGGCGAGCCAGGCCGAGCACGAGCGCTCGCTTCCGCTCGTTCTTCAGGGATTGCTGCCGCTCGCGTGGTGTATCGCTTCCGTGCTGCTCACGAGCCGCCTCTACGATCCGCGCACCCTCGCGGGCGCCGCGGAATCGCTCGGCACCTATCTCCTGCTGCTCCTCCCCATCTCACCCCTCATTCGCCGCGGCTTCCGCAGCGCACGAAGCAGGGCGCTGCCTGCGAGCTACACCGAGTAGTTCGGCGCCTCGCGCGTGATGATCACGTCGTGCGGGTGCGACTCGCGAAGTCCTGCCGTCGTGATGCGCACGAACTCCGTGTCGGTGCGCAGCTCATCGACGTTCGCGCAGCCGACGTATCCCATGCCGCTTCGCAATCCGCCCACCATCTGGTAGATCACGTCGCCCACGGGCCCCTTGTACGGCACCCGGCCCTCGATCCCTTCGGGCACGAGCTTCTTCACCGAGAGCTCTCCCTCCTGGAAGTAGCGGTCGGCGCTCCCGTCCTGCATGGCCGAGAGGCTGCCCATGCCGCGGATCATCTTGAAGCGGCGACCCTCGAGGAGGAACGATTCGCCCGGGCTCTCCTCCGTGCCCGCGAGCATCGATCCCATCATCACGCTCGATGCGCCGGCCGCCAGCGCCTTCACGACGTCGCCGGAATACTTGACGCCGCCGTCCGCGATCACCGGAATGTCTCCGGCGCCCTCCACCGCATCCATCACCGCCGTGAGCTGCGGAACACCGACGCCCGTGACCACGCGCGTCGTGCAGATCGAGCCGGGACCCACGCCCACTTTCACCGCGTTCACGCCGCGCTCGACGAGCGCCATCGTGCCGGCGCGCGTCGCCACGTTGCCCGCGATCAGCTGAATCTCCGGCAACATCTCGCGGATCACCGACGTCGCCTGCAGCACGCCCTCGCTGTGCCCGTGCGCGGTGTCGATCACGAGCGCATCCACCCCCGCATCGAACAGCGCCCGCGCGCGCTCCTTGAAGTCGCCTCCCGAGCCCAGCGCCGCCGCCACTCGCAGCCGCCCATGCTGATCCTTGTTCGCGCTCGGGTGCTGGCGACGCTTGTGGATGTCCTTCACGGTGATGAGGCCGCCCAGTCGGCCCTCAGCATCCACCACCGGCAGCTTCTCGATGCGATGCTTGCCGAGAATTCGCTCGGCTTCATCGAGTGTGGTGCCGACGGGCGCGGTGATGAGATTCTCCTTCGTCATCACGTCCTGCAGCGGCCGATCGAGCTGTCGCTCGAACTGGAGATCGCGATTCGTGATGATGCCGATCAGCCGGTTCTCCCGGTCCACAATCGGCACGCCCGAGATCTTGAAGCGCATCATCAGCGCGTTCGCCTCGCGCAGCGTCGCTTCGGGACCGAGCGTGATCGGCTTGAGGATCATCCCGCTCTCCGAGCGCTTCACCCGGTCGACTTCGGCCGCCTGCCGGTCGATCGACATGTTCTTGTGGATGACGCCGATTCCGCCCGCGCGCGCCATCGCGATCGCCATCTCCGATTCGGTGACCGTGTCCATCGCGGCGGACACGAGCGGAATGTTGAGAGAGATCCCGGTCGTGAAACGCGAAGCGGTGCTCACGTCCTTCGGGTGCGTGGCACTGTGCCGCGGCGCCAGCAGGACGTCATCGAAGGTGAGCGCCGGCTCGGCGCGCACGCGCGACGCCGGCCTCTCGTCCTGTTGACGAGACGGCCCGCCCTCCGACGATGCGGAGACGACGGGCCGTGAATGGATGCGAGTACTGGTTGCCATAGCGAAAGCTAGGGCACGTCCTCGAGGGTGTAAAGTGTCATTTCGGGGGCTCGGCGCTGGGCGAGCGGAGCAGGGCGCGCGTGTCGGCGTGCGTGGAGTTCGAGAGCACGTCGCGGGGCGACCCCTCCTCGACCACGACTCCTTTCGCGAGCACGGCCACGCGATCCGCGAATCCCTCCGCGAAATCGACATCGTGCGTGGAGATCAGGAGCGCGTGCCCCTCCGCCGCGAGAGTGCGGAGCACCTCGCCCAGGCTGCCGCGCCGCGCGGGGTCGAGTGCGGAGGTCGGCTCGTCCAGCAGCAGCAGCGTCGGATCCGGCGCCAGCGCACGCGCGATCGCGACGCGCTGCGCCTCGCCGCCGGAGAGCTGCCGCGGATACGCGCTCACGCGGTGCGCCACTCCCAGCGTCGTGAGCAGCGCGACGGCCTCGGCCTCCGCGCGCGCACGCGTCCAGCCGAGCGCGTGCACGAGCGCGAGCGTCACATTGTCGATCACGGTGAGATGCTCGAACAGCGACTGCGCCTGAAACACCATCCCGACGCTCCGGCGCAGCACGCGAAGCCGCGATTCCGGCGGCACCGGCCCGGGCGCGAGCGCGAATCCATCCACCACGATCGACCCCGAGTCGAACGGCCCGAGCGCGGCAATCGCGCGGAGCATGGTGGTCTTCCCCGCCCCCGACGTGCCCATGAGCGCACAGATCTCCCCGGGTGCCACGTCGATGGTCACGCCTCGCAGCACCTCGTGCGAGCCGCGCGACGCGTGCACGTCGCGCACGTCGAGCGCCTGGGTCATGCGGCGCTCCACTTCCGCTCGAGCCGCCGCGCGAGCCGCGACAGCGGCAGGGACATCGCGAGATAGATCGCGGCGCACAGGAGACCCGGCACGACCCAGCTGCCGATGTTGGTGGCGTAGATCGCAGTCTGCTTGGTCAGCTCGACGACGGTGATGACGGACACCAGCGACGAATCCTTCAGCAGCGCGACAAAGTCGTTCGTCATGGGCGCGAGCGCGAGACGCAGCGCCTGCGGTCCGCGCACGAGCCGGAGTATCTGCGCTTCCGACAGTCCGAGCGTGCGCCCGGCCTCGAGCTGCGTACGCGGAATGGCCTGCAGCGCGGCGCGGTAGATCTCGGACTCGTAGGCGGCGTAGTTGAGGCCGAGGCCGAGCACCGCCGCGAGAAACGCGGGAAGCCGGACGACACTCGATAGCCCGTAGTAGAGCACGAAGAGCTGGAGCAGCACGGGCGTGCCGCGAATCAGCTCCACGTAGATCGCGAGCGGTGCGCGCACGAGCGCCGGCCCGTAGACGCGTCCCGCGGCCACCGCGATCCCCACCATGACGGCGAGCGCCATCGAGAGACACGACAGGAGCAGCGTGATCGCTCCCGCGCGAATGAGCGCGGGCAGATACGCACCCACGCTCTTCACGCTCCGTTCGGCGCTCACGGCATTTGCGGTGCTCGTATCCCCGAGCACGCGGGCGAAGTAGCGGGCCTGCCCATCGCCCCACACGTGCCACGCGCGAAACGTCTTCTCGAGCGAGCCGTCGCGCATGCGCGCGCGCAAAATCACGTTCACCGAGTCGCGCAGCGCGCTGTCGGCGCGCGCGAGCACGCCCACGTAGTGTCCCGTCGCCACCGGATCCGGCTCGATGTAGAAGCCTCCCGTGCGCCTCAGCGACCGCTCGGCGATGATGTTGTCGAGCAGCACGGCATCCACGCGCCCGGCCACCAGATCGCTGTAGGGATGCACGTCATCATCGTACGACACCACGATCGGACCGCCATTCCCCTTCGCGTCGAGCAGCATCTGGTAGGCGCCCGTACCGCCGAGCGTCGCGACGCGCCTGCCGGCGAGGTCACGGAGTGTGCGGTAGCGTGCGCTGTCGGCGAAGCGAACCGCGAGCACCTCGCGAAACTCGAAGTACGGGATCGTCACCGAGTGGCGCTCGCGCAGCTCCGGGCGATCCTCCACGCCGGAGAGGCCGATCGAGAAATCGCCCCGCTCCACCGACGCCTCGATCGATGCCCAAGCCACCTGGACGAACACCGGCTCGCGGTGCAGCCCGCGCCCGATCATCTCCGCGATCTCGACATCGAAACCGCGAACCCTGGACGGATTCGCGGGATCCGCCTCCACGAACGGCGCGCCGCCCTCGGCGTCACCACCCCAGCGGAGCGGCGCGTGCTCGTTGCCCGTGCGCGCACAGCCGCCCATCGCGAGCATCGCGACGAGCAATCCGAAACGAACGACGCGCGGCGCCGCGAGCTCGCGGCGATGGTACCACTGCGGGCGTGCCGCCGTCGTGGTGCCTATCGAGCGACTTTCCGCAGACGACGCCGGATGCCGCGGGGCAGGAAGAACGCGGCCGCCGCGATCACTTCCTGGAGCGCGCGCGGATGCAGATCCTCGATCGCGCCATCCCAGTGGTCGCGGATCACGCCCATGCCCGCGTTCGAGATCAGCCGCCGCACCGCGAGCATCAGGATGAAGACGTCGTCCACCTGGCCGATGAACGGAATGAAGTCGGGGATCAGGTCGATCGGCATCGCGACGTACGCGATCGCGATCCCCAGCAGCACCTTGTCGACCGCAGAGACGCGGGCGTCGGTGAGCAGCCCGCCCATGAGCCGCAGATACGAGGGGATTTGCGCGATCGTGCCGAGCAGGGTGCGCTTGGCACCGGTGCGAGGCGAGCGCCCGGTGCGCCGGCGAGTGCCTGCGCGTGAGCCGGCGGCTGTGCTGGTGGTCGCGGTCACGTCGTGGTGCCTCCAGAGGAATCGGCCGGGGGTTCAGCCGGGGGTGACGTAGGCGGAGCGGCACTCGGCCGCTCGGTCGTGGCGCGCGCCACATTTCGCTGCGCCGCGTCGACCACATCACTTGCAACTGACTTGCCAGCGGCCGCCACGCCGGACAGCACGCCCATCGCCTTGTTCATGAGCCCCATCGTCTCCGCGATCGTGGATGCGGACACGCGTCCCGCTCGCAGGGTGTCCTCCACGCCTTCCGCGAACCGCTGCAGCGCGTTCGGCGACTGCGCCGTCCGCTCGGCGTACTTCGACTCGAGGAACTCGACGTAGTCGAGCAGCTGATATCCGCGCTCGTCGGGGAGCGCCTCGATGGTGCGGACGATGCGGTCGCGTAAGGTGGGATTCATGGCAGGCTGATCGGTGAAATGCACGGCTGTCGCTTCGTGTGATTTACCACGCCGGTCCCGATACGGCTACGCCCCTCGCGGGTGGCGAAGGGCGTAGAGGGTCGAGCAGGAGCTGCGAGCGGGCGGCGTGCCGCTACGAGCGCCCCCAGCGTGCGCGCACTCCGCGCGCGTCGACGTGCGCGAACGGCCCGTGCACCGAGTTGCCGCGATACACTCCCACCCCTCCGACGAGCTCGGGGTGCGCCGCCTCGACGCGATCCACCGCGTCGCGGATCACCTTCGCGTCGCGGGAGTCGACACGACCGTCGTGATTCAGATCGCTCATCCGGCCGCTGCCGGTGTTGTCGACGTAGACGTCCGCCGCGTCGCCGTACTGGTGGCGGCTGTCGCGCGCGCGGCCGCCCTCACCCACGCCCTGGCGATTGTACTCGGGCGTGCGGAAGCCCGACATCACCGCCAGATGCTCGACGCGCACACCGTGCGCATTGAGGTCCTCGATCACGAGCTCGAGCTTGTCGACGAGGCGCTCGTTCAGTACGAGGTACTTCGGCCAGGTGTCCTGCTGATCGTGAGTCAGGAAGTCGCTGAGCCGGAAGTGCTCCGAGACGTACGTGCTCTCATTCTCCGCCGTGACCTCGATGAACCCGTTCGGATTCGCATACTCGAACGAGCGTGGCGGGCGATGCTCGTACGGCCAGTTTCCGATCCTGTAGGAGCCGATCCGGCCGGCCTGCTTGGCCGAGAAGGGAAGCATGGTGATGAGCGAGAAGGACCGGGTCGCATCCATGAGCGGGTGCACGCCCGGAACGTCGAGCGCGCTGTCGCCGAAGAGCTGGGCGAGAATCGGAATGGCGAGGGTGGCACTCCCGCGGGCGACGAAGCGGGCGCGGAGCTTCCCGCTGAGGCCGACGAGGGAGTCCAGGAACGCGAACGCCATCGGCTTTGCGGGCGTGGCAGCCTTCTCCGATAGCACGACGGGCGCAACTGCCTCCGGTGCGGCGTTCGGAACGCCAGGGTGCTCGTCGAGCTCGAAGGACGCGCCTGCGGCCACGCCCACGAACGCAATACTGGCAACGACTCCGAGAGCGCGGGCCTTGAACCGGCGTGCGCGGGGTTTGGAATGCTTCACGGGATGCCCTCCCTGGCAACCAGACGGACGACCGAACGTCGCCTCTTGGTTTTGCGTGTTGGCCGGAGCCAACGTGCCCTTTTACAAGGAGTCCTCGACCCCGGGAGAGGCCAAGGCGTCTTCATGATCTATGTTACAATAGACGCCCCCGGGGTGATACTGCAACCCGTTTCCGGTATCATTTGCTGACTGGCCAGACGGTCAGTATATGAAAACCGCCGTTCCCACCGGTACGACGCTGTAGAGGTAGGCAATGTCCTCGTTGCGCAACCGGACACAGCCATGGCTGACGGCTTTCCCGATCGAGAGCGGCTCGTCCGTGCCATGCAGCGCGTAGCCGTCGCCCATGTTCAGCCGGTGACCGCCCAGCGTGCCCTTGTACTTGCGCTGATTGGTGCCGTACGGCGGCACGATGATGTTGCCGCCCGCCGTGATCTCGTGCCCCTCCTTTGCCTCGAGCGGCACCTCGATCCCGTCCGGCTGCTTCCTCACCACATCGTTGCCGTCCACCTGGATCAGCGTCCCGTCGCCAACCGGGATCGCCTTTTTCCGATCGAGCGCCATGATCCCGAGCCCCTTCTTCTTCGCCTGCTCCACGTAGTGCCAGTCCGGCGGCACCCAGACGGGGTCCATCTCCTTGCTCTGCACCACCAGTCTGCCGCGTGGAGTGTCGAACTTGAACTCCTGTCGGCTGCCCTGCTTCTGGACGAGCGTCTTCCCGCTCCCCACGGCCACCTGGGTCGTGTAGAGCGTGGTGTCGCCCAGCTTGTACCAGAGGCGGCGATCCTCGATGCTCACCACGATGTAGGGCTTGGTCGCGGTGCTGTCCGGCTCCGTCGCGAGCATGGTTTGCAGCGAATCCGTGACCGTCCCGGCCTTGCGGCTCACGTCGTCGAGCAGCTCCCAGTTCCGGTTGAACACGATCCGGTTGATGTCGCGCTGGAAGCGCACGCGCAGCGTCGAGTAGACGAGCACACCGCTCCCTATGGCGAGCGCGAGGGTAACCCCGATCGCACCCGCCATCCACTTCCAGCCGCCCCGGGTACCCGCATCCCCATGCAGCGGGATCACGTGCGCCGAATGCGCTGGCCGATGTTCGGGTGAGGGAACGCCTTTGCTCGAAATGCTCATGTCTCTCGGGTGAATCGGATCACGACTGGCCGATCAATAAAAGTAAACAACGGTTCCGCGTTGCAGATTGGGCGTCACCGCCCGCAGGTCCTCCGCACTCACGCGAATGCTCCCGGGCAGAACGTAGGCCGAATCGTTCAGCGGACCCACGGTAGGCAGCGAATAGATCACCGTGCCCCCATTCAGGACGATTGCAACCGGCCCGAGAGCACCGACCTCCGACCTCGTCGGAGGCGGGGTGAGACCGCGATCCGTGTAGACCCACAGCGGAACGTCCCACGCATCCGTGGGCCCGAGTATGCGCTCCACAGTGCGCGTACCGCGCGGCGTCGCGAGGTGGACGGTGTCGCGCCCCGCGCCCACCTTCTTTTCCGGCGCGACCTCCACGCTCATCTCGCGCAGGAGAGCGCCGTCGCGCTCGAGATACATCTTCGCGCTGTCCACCGCGACCGCGAGATGAATCTCCTT
>Ga0070661_100003959_pt1 | contig 10187 bp, 7 predicted proteins | sample KBSC43metaG_FD_64663 | JGI IMG/M metagenome (GOLD analysis project Ga0070661, IMG submission 64663) | Corn rhizosphere microbial communities from Kellogg Biological Station, Michigan, USA - KBS C4-3 metaG | ecosystem: Host-associated > Plants > Roots > Rhizosphere > Soil ...
TCCGAGCAGGACGCCGAGGACGAGGCGCTGGTCGCTGCCGGCAAGGGCCGGCTGCGCCATCGCGACAGCGCCGACGAGCCGCTGCTGCGCGGCCTCGTGGAGCGCCATCTCGCGCTCACCGGCTCGACGCTCGCGCTCGCGATCCTCGACGACTGGGCGCGTGCGCGCGGCCGCTTCGTCAAGGTCTTCCCCGACGAGTACCAGCGCGCGCTCTCCGAGCTCTACGCGCGGCGGATGGCGGCGAAGGCGGGCGCCGCCGGCCGCGCCGAAGCCGTCGCGGCGCGCTGACGCGCGCACGCTGGTCCCACCCTTTTTCGTTCAACGCGTTCGCAACGCCGCATCGCCATGGGCAAGATCACCGGATTCCTCGAGCTCGACCGCGTCGCCGAAGTCGCCGAGCCCGTTACCGAGCGCCTCAAGCACTACCGCGAGTTCGTGCTGACGCTCTCCGACGACGCCGCCGCGAAGCAGGGCGCGCGCTGCATGGATTGCGGCATCCCGTTCTGCCAGACGGGCTGCCCGGTCAACAACATCATTCCGGACTGGAACGACCTCGTCTATCGCCACCAGTGGCGCGCGGCACTCACCACGCTCCACTCGACGAACAACTTCCCCGAGTTCACCGGGCGCGTGTGCCCGGCGCCGTGCGAGGCGGCGTGCACGCTCAACATCAACAATGATCCGGTCGGCATCAAGTCGATCGAGCACTTCATCATCGACAAGGGCTTCGAGGAAGGCTGGGTCGAGCCCGTCATGCCCGCCGCGAAGACCGGCCGGCGCGTCGCCGTCGTCGGCTCGGGACCGGCGGGACTCGCGTGCGCGCAGCAGCTCGCGCGCGCGGGCCACGACGTCGTGCTGTTCGAGAAGAACGACCGCATCGGCGGCCTCCTCCGTTACGGCATTCCGGATTTCAAGATGGAGAAGCACCTGATCGACCGGCGCATGGCGCAGATGGCCGAGGAGGGTGTGGCGTTCCGGCCGGGCGTCAACGTCGGCGTCGATGTCACTGCGGCCGAGCTGCGCGACGAGTTCGACGCGATCGCGCTCACCGGCGGCGCCGAGTCGCCGCGCGACCTCGCCGTGCCGGGGCGCGACCTCGACGGCATCCACTTCGCGATGGATTTCCTGCCGCAGCAGAATCGCGTCGTCGCCGGCGACCGCGTCGACGGCCAGATCACGGCGAACGGCAAGCGCGTGATCGTCATCGGCGGCGGCGACACGGGCTCCGACTGCATCGGCACGTCGAACCGCCAGGGGGCGACGTCGATCGTGCAGTTCGAGCTGTTGCCGCAGCCGCCGGAGCACGAGAACAAGCCGCTCACGTGGCCCAACTGGCCGATCAAGCTGCGCACGTCGTCGTCGCAGGAGGAAGGCTGCCAGCGCGACTGGGCGGTGGCGACCAAGCGCTTCGAGGGCCGGGACGGCCGCGTCGAGCGCCTCGTCGCGACGCGCGTCGACTGGAGGCGCGACGCAGGCGGCGCGATGACGATGACCGAGGTCCCCGGCACCGAGTTCGCGCTCGACGCCGACCTCGTGCTGTTCGCGATGGGCTTTACGGGTCCGCGCGCCGGCGTGCTCGACGCGTTCGGTGTCGCGCGCGACGCGCGCAGCAATGCGCGCGCGAGTGTCGACGACTACCGGACGAACGTCGACGGCGTATTCGCCGCGGGCGACATGCGCCGCGGCCAGTCGCTCGTCGTCTGGGCGATCCGCGAAGGCCGCCAGTGCGCGCGCGCCGTCGACGAGTACCTGATGGGCGTCTCCGAGCTGCCGCGTTGAGCGGGTCGCGTGGGGACCTCGGCGCATATGAGTCGCTCACCTTCCCCGTCATTCCCGCGCATGCGGGAATCCAGCATCGACGCAGCAATGGGAAGCGTGAAGCGTTCGGTGCAATGTCACGGCTGGATCCCCGCCTTCGCGGGGATGACGATGTAGCATGGCCGGGATCACGACCCTCGACATCGCCGACTGGCGCCCCGCCGTCGACGAGGCGCAAACGCTCGCGTATGCGCGCGCGCTCGAGGACGGCGGCGTGCTCGCGCTGCCGAAGCTCGCCTTCCCGCTCGCGCCCGGCGAGCGGCGCTTCCTCGATCCGCGCTGGTCGGACGGCCATGCCAAGAACATCGCGCTCGATCATGGCGCCGTGCACGGCACGAGCGCGCAGGGCGCCGACCGTGACGCGCTGACCGCGATGGTGACGCGCTTCGCCGGCGACGCGAGCGCGCTCGTCGCGGCGCTTTTCCCGCGCTACGCGCCGCACGAGCTGGCCGCGCGCACGAGCTTTCGCCCACAGCCGGCGTCCGGGCGCGCGGTGTCGTGGCGCAAGGACGACACGCGGCTGCACGTCGACGCGTTCCCGTCGCGGCCCAGCCACGGGATGCGCATCCTGCGCGTGTTCAACAACGTCAATCCCGACGGCGTGGGACGCGTGTGGCGCGTCGGCGAGCCGTTCGAGGCGATGGCCGCGCACTTCCTGCCGAAGATCCGCCGGATGCACGCCGGCGAATCGGCGATGCTCGCCGCGCTGCACGTCACCAAGGGACGGCGCAGCGAGTACGACCACCTGATGCTCCATCTGCACGACGCGGCGAAGGCCGACCTCGACTACCAGCGCCGCTCGCCGCAGCAGCAGGTGACGTTCGCGCCGGGCACGACGTGGATCTGCTTCTCCGACCAGGTGATGCACGCGGCGATGGGCGGCCAGTACATGTTCGAGCAGACGATCCACCTGCCGCTCGCCGCGCTCTACGAGCCCGCGCGCGCGCCGCTCGCCGTGCTCGAGCGCCTTACCGGGCGCGCGCTGGCGCCCCACGTGGCGTGAGCGACCTCATCCCGGCCTTCGACACGCGCACGCCGTGGCGCGCCGCTTGGCCTAACGCCCGATGAGCGCGGGATGAGCGCCGAGGCGGCGGCGCCGCGCGCGGCCCCGGCAATCGCCAACGACACGCTGCTGCGCGCGCTGCGCCGCGAGCCGGTGCCGCACCTGCCGGTATGGCTGATGCGCCAGGCGGGCCGCTACCTGCCCGAGTACAACGCGGTGCGCGCGCGCGCCGGCAGCTTCATGGCGCTCGCCACCTCGCCGGCGATGGCGACCGAGGTGACGCTGCAGCCGCTCGCGCGCTACCCGCTCGACGCCGCGATCCTGTTCTCCGACATCCTGACGGTTCCCGACGCGATGGGGCTCGGCCTCAGCTTCGCCGAGGGCGAGGGCCCGCGCTTCGCGCGGCCGCTCCGCGACGAGGCGGCGATCTCGGCGCTCGCGCCGCCCGACCTCGCGAAGCTTCGCTACGTGTTCGACGCCGTGGGCGAGATCAAGCGCGCGCTGCACGGCCGCGTGCCGCTGATCGGCTTCGCGGGCAGCCCGTTCACGCTCGCCGCGTACATGATCGAGGGCAGTGGCAGCGACGACGGCTTCGCGCGGGTGCGGCGGATGGCGCACGCGCGGCCCGACCTCCTCGCGCGTGTCGTTGCCGTCAATGCGACCGCGGTGGCGGGCTACCTCGCCGCGCAAGTCGACGCCGGCGCCGACGCGCTGATGCTGTTCGACACCTGGGGCGGGCTCCTGTCGGCCGACGCGTTCCGGCGCTTCTCGCTCGAGCCGATCCGTGAAGTGCTTGCGGCGCTGGGCGGCCGCGTGCCGACGATCGTGTTCAGCAAGGGCAGCGGCGCGCGGCTCGAGGCGCTCGCCGATTGCGGCGCGTCGTGCGTCGCGCTCGACTGGACGGTCGATCTCGCGGCGGCGCGCGCGGCGATCGGCGCGCGCGTCGCGATCCAGGGCAACCTCGACCCCGTCGTGCTGACGACGGACGCCGCAACGGTCGACCGCGAGGTCCGCGCGGTGGTGCGCGCCGCCGGGCCGACGCCGGGCTACGTGTTCAACCTCGGCCACGGCATCCTACCCGCCACGTCCCCGGAGCTCGTCGGGGTGCTGGTGGACGCCGTGCACGCCGAATCGCGCGCAAAAAAAAGCGCGCGCTGAGGACCTCGCCGCGCCCGAGGGAAAATGCCGGGAAGGCGCGCCGCGCCTTGGCTCCGCCGGGGTTGACAAAGCCCCGGAAATTCGTGTGGAAGGCAGTTATGCACATTCTGGCCGCGCCGGAACGAGACACGGGGCCGGTCGCGGAGCCACGCTTGGCGTCACGCGCAAGAACATGATTCGACGTCGTTTTTTCAGCCTCTCCCAGTGCGGTGTTACGCGCACGTCATGCACGATTGGACAGCCGTGCCGGAAGCCCGCGAAATTACGCACAAAGTTATCCACACCCACTGCCGGCAACTTCCGGGCCGGCTCAACCAAATGAACGACTTGGCCATGCTTTCTACATTTTGCGTTGAACAAGCGCGCCGATGTCGCATGCGCGCCGGGACGCGAACGCGATGAAACTCATCCACATCACCGACACGCATCTCGTCGCGCCCGGCAAGCTGCTCTTCGGCCTCGATCCCCAGGCGCGCCTCGCCGCATGCATCGACGACATCGCCTCGCACCACGCCGACGCCGCGCTCTGCGTGATCACCGGCGATCTCGCGCATCGCGGAGAGCTCGCCGCGTACGAGGCGCTGGCTGCCGAGCTCGACCGGCTGCCGATGCCGGTCCACGCGCTGGTCGGCAATCACGACGCGCGCGAGCCGTTCCGCGCGGCGTTCCCGGCAGCGGCGCGCGATGCGGACGGCTTCGTGCAGGCGGTGGTGCGTCGCGACGAGGGCGATTTCATCTTCCTCGACACGCTCGACGAGGGCGTCCACGGCGGGCGCCTCTGCGACGCCCGCCTCGGATGGCTCGCGGCGCGCCTCGACGAGGCGGGCGAGCGCCCCGTGTATCTCTTCATGCATCACCCGCCATTTGCGGTGGGCATGACGTGGCTCGACGAGATCGCTCTGGGCGAGCCCGAGCGCCTCGCGCGCGTGGTCGAGGGACACGACATCCGCCACCTCTTCTACGGCCACGTGCACCGCCCCGTATGCGGAAGCTGGCGCGGCATCCCGGTGTCGACGATGCGCGGCACCAACCACCAGGTACCGTTCGACCTCGGGCCCCGGATCGAGACGCTGCCGACCCACGAGCCGCCGGCATACGGCGTCGTGCTGATCGAGCCGGATTGCGTGGTCGTGCATTTCCACGACTACCTCGACCGCACCCGCCTCGTCGAGGTCGATGGCGGCTACGCCTACGCGCCGTGAGGTCCGGTAGCGCCCCGCCGCGGTGATCGCGCGCATCGCCGTCTGCGGCGCCGCGGCGGCGCCGTTCGACTACTGGATCCCCGCCGGCCTCGACGTCGTGCCGGGCTCGGTGGTGCGCGTGACGCTCAACCGGCGCAGCGTGACCGGGGTCGTCGTCGCGCTCGATCCGATCGCCGAGGTGGCGCCCGAGAAGCTTCGCACCGTCGACGAGGTGGTCGACCTGCCGCCGCTGCCGGCCGACGTGCAGGCGGTCGCGGCCTTCGTCGCCGACTACTACCACGAGCCGCTCGGCGCGGTGCTCGGCAATGCCGTTCCGCCGCTCGCCAAGACGCGCGCGCGACGGGCGCCGCCGACGCCGGTCGACGCATCCGAACGGTTCGCGCTCAACGCCGCGCAAGCGGCGGCCGCGGCGCGCGTCGAGGCCGCCGCGGGCGCGTTCACCGCGCTCGTGCTGTCGGGCGTGACCGGCAGCGGCAAGACCGCCGTCTACCTGGCGGCCGCGGAGCGGGCGATCGCGCAGGGCGGCCAGGCGCTGATCCTCGTGCCCGAGATCAATCTCACGCCGCAGTTCGAGCGCCAGGTTGCGGTGGCGCTGCCGGCGGCGCGGGTGGTGACGCTGCACAGCGCGCTCGCGGCGGGCGCGCGCAACGCGCACTGGCGCCTCGCCGCGGCGGGCGACGCCGACGTGATCCTCGGCACGCGGCTCGCGGTGTTCGCGCCGGCGCCGCGGCTCGCGCTCGTCGTCGTCGACGAGGAGCACGACGGCTCGTACAAGCAGCAGGACGGCGTGCGCTACCACGCGCGCGACGTGGCGATCTGGCGCGCGCATGCGCGCGGCGTGCCGATCGTGCTCGGCAGCGCGACGCCGTCGCTCGAGACGCTGCACAACGCGGCGCTCGGCCGCTACGAGAACCTCGCGCTGCCGTCGCGCGCGCGCACCGACGCGCGCGCCGCGACGGTGTCGCGCGTGCCGGTGCGCGATTCCGCCGCGCGCGACGGCATCGCCGGGCCGATCCTCGCGGCGATCGGGCGCGCGCTCGGCGCCGGCGAGCAGTCGCTCGTCTTCGTCAATCGCCGCGGCTACGCGCCGGCGCTCAAGTGCGCGGCCTGCGCGTGGCAGGCGATGTGCCCCAACTGCAGCGCGCGGCTCGTGGTGCACCGCGCGCCCGCGCGGATGCGCTGCCACCATTGCGGCCACGTCGAGCGCGTGCCGCGCGCCTGCCCGCAGTGCGGCAACGTCGACCTCTTGCCGCAGGGCCATGGCACGCAACGGCTCGAGGCGGCGCTCGCCGAGGCGTTTCCGGCCGCACGCATCGCGCGCGTCGACCGCGACTCGACACGCGCGCGCGGCGCGTTCGCGCGCATCCGCGAGCAGGTGCACGACGACGCCCTCGACATCCTCGTCGGCACGCAGATGCTCGCCAAGGGCCACGATTTCCCGCGCCTCACCAAGGTGGGCGTGCTCGGCGCCGACAACGCGCTCTACAGCGGCGATTTCCGCGCCACCGAGCGCCTGGCCGCGCTGCTCGCGCAGGTGGCGGGGCGCGCCGGGCGCGGCGAGCTGCCGGGCGAGGTGATCGTCGCCACCGACTTCCCGTCGCACCCCGTGTTCGGCGCGCTCGATGACGGCGGCTACGCGGCGTTCGCGCGCACGCTCTTAGCCGAGCGCCGCGCGACCGGACTGCCGCCGTTCTCGCACCTGGCACTGCTGTCGGCCGAGGCGGTGGCGCAGGACGACGCCGCGGCGTTCCTCGACGCCGCGCATCGCGAAGGCGTGTCGCTCGCGCGTGCGTTCGACGGCGTCGAGGTCAATCCGCCGATCGCCGCCACGCTGTCGCGGCGCGCCGGCTACGAGCGGATGCAGCTCCTCGTACGCAGCGCCGACCGCCGCGCGCTGCAGGCGTTCCTCGCGCGCTTTCGCGAGGCGGTCGATGCGCTGCCGGCGCGGCGCGTGCGCGTCGCGCTCGACGTCGACCCGGCGACGTTCTAGGGCGCTCGAGCGTCACAGCGCCGGCTCGCTATAATCGACTCCTCGCCCCGCGTTTCATTCGACCCTCCGCGCGCCCCGCGCGCACTCCATCGATCCCTTGGCCGACCTTCGCCGACAATTGAGTGGCTGGCTCGCCGACGCGCTGGCGTCGGCGTACCCCGAGGCGCGCGACCTCGCGACGACGCTCGAGCGGCCGCGCGACGCGGCGCATGGCGATTTCGCGAGCAACGCGGCGATGGTCGCGGCGCGCGCGCTGAAGCGCAATCCGCGCGAGATCGCCACGCGGATCGTCGCGGCACTCGCGCCAAGCGAGCTCGTCGCGAAGGCTGAGGTCGCGGGCGCGGGCTTCATCAACGTCACGCTCGCGCCGGCGGCGCGGCAAGCGGTGGTTGCGCGCGTGCTGGCCGAGGGCGACGCGTTCGGCCGCAGCGACGCCCGCCGCGGCGAGCGCGTGATGGTCGAGTTCGTCTCCGCGAATCCCACCGGGCCGCTGCACGTCGGCCACGGCCGCCAGGCGGTGCTCGGCGACGCGATCGCGGCGCTGTTCGCGGCGGAGGGCGCCGACGTCACGCGCGAGTTCTACTACAACGACGCCGGGGCGCAGATCGACAACCTCGCGCGCTCGGTGCGCGCGCGCATCCGCGAGCGCGAGGGCGTCGCCGAGCCGTTCCCCGAGGACGGCTATCGCGGCGACTACATCCGCGAGCTCGCCGTCCGCTACGTCGACGAGAAGGGCGACCCCGATGATATGGACGCGCTGCGCCGCTTCGCGGTCGCGGCGCTGCGCGCCGAGCAGGATGTCGATCTCCGCGCCATCGGCGTCGTGTTCGACAACTTCTACCTCGAGAGCTCGCTCTACACCGACGGCCGCGTCGAGCGCACCGTCGCGGCGCTGGTCGCGTCGGGGCACACGTTCGAGGAAGGCGGCGCGCTGTGGCTGCGCACCACCGCGTTCGGCGACGACAAGGACCGCGTGATGCGGAAGTCCGACGGCAGCTTCACGTATTTCGTGCCCGACGTCGCGTACCACGTGGCGAAGTTCGAGCGCGGCTTTCGCCACGTCGTCAACGTGCAGGGCTCCGACCACCACAGCACGGTGACGCGCGTGCGCGCCGGGTTGCAGGCGCTCGGGCTCGGCATCCCGCAGGGCTATCCCGACTACGTGCTGCACAAGATGGTGCGCGTCGTGAAGGGCGGCGAGGAGGTGAAGATCAGCAAGCGCGCCGGCAGCTACGTGACGCTGCGCGACCTGATCGACGAGGCGGGGCGCGACGCCGTGCGCTACTTCCTGGTGTCGCGCAAGGCCGACAGCGAGTTCACGTTCGACATCGACCTCGCGCGCGCGAAGTCGGACGAGAACCCGGTCTACTACGTGCAGTACGCGCATGCGCGGATGGCGTCGGTGCTGCGCCAGGCCGGCATCGCGTTCCACGACGCCGCCGCGTCGGTCGCCGGCGCCGATCTCGCGCTGCTCACGAGCTCCTACGAGATCGCGCTGATGCGCCGCCTCGACGAGTTTCCCGACGAGGTCGCGCTGTCGGCGCGCGAGCTCGCGCCGCACCGGCTGACGTCGTGGCTCAAGGAACTGTCGCAGGAGTTCCACAGTTACTATAATGCGGAGCGCTTCCTCGTCGACGACCCGGCGCTCGCGCGTGCGCGCCTCGCGCTGTGCGTGGCGACGGGGCAGGTGATTCGCAGCGGGCTCGCGCTGCTCGGCATCGGCGCGCCGCTCGAGATGTAGGAGCGGCGATTGCGCGAGGCGCAGCGGCGCCCGCGAGGCGCACCAAGGATTCATCGAATGGCTCGACCGCAATCCCGTCCTTCCCGCAGGCCCGCGCCCCGCAGCGCCGCCGGGGGCACGCTTCTCGGCATCTTCATCGGGCTCGTCATGGGCCTCGTGCTGGCCGCCGGCGTCGCCTACTACCTGATGAGCGGGCACAGCGTCTACCAGTCGCAGGTGACCGCGCAGAAGGACGTGCGCGACAGCGCGCGCGACGCGCTCAAGGCGCCCGGCGCGGACAAGGCGTCCGACAAGCCGCACTTCGACTTCTACAAGATCCTGCCGGGGGGCGAGGAGCCGAAGCTCACGCAGGCGCCGGCGAAGCCCGCGCCAGCTGCGGCCGACCGTGCGCTCGCCGAGAAGGCGCGCGACAAATCCGCCGATCACACGGTCGCCAAGGCGCCGGCGGCGACATCGCCTGCGCAGGCACCGGTGCTGACGGCATCGCTGCCCGAAAAGTCGGCGAATGCCGAGGCGGCGAAGGGCGCGTCGACCCACGATCGATTCTGGCTGCAGGCCGGCTCGTTCACCGACGAGGCCGACGCCGAGAACCTGAAGGCGCGGCTCGCGATGTCGGGCTGGCAGGCGGCGGTCCAGCGCGGCACGCTCGCCGACAAGTCGGTTCGCTACCGCGTGCGCCTCGGCCCCTACGACAACAGCGACGAGCTGGCCCGCGTCAGGAACCAGCTCGCGCAGCGGGGCTATGACGTCGCCGCGATCAAGTATTGAGCGCGCGCTGGCATCCGCCCGGCGGAGCGGCGCCGCCGGAACTTCGCCCCGCTGCGGCGGCCCAATGGGGCGCCGGTGACGCTCCGCGATGCCGGGCCGGTGCCGTCGCATCTGCGATCCGCGATCCCCACGCCACCGCAAGTCCAACAAACCAACGACCCGCTGGAGAACACGACGATGCAACCATCGCATGAGACGCCGCGCTCGTTCGCGCACGCGCTCGGCCTGACCCTTTCACGCTTCGCGGCCGTCGCGACGATCGTCGCCTTTGCCGCGCTGGGCGCCAGCAGCGCCACGGCGCAGCTCGTCGAAGGCAAGAACTACGCGCGCCTCGCCAACCCGCAACCGGTCGACACCGGCAAGGCGATCGAGGTGATCGAGTTCTTCTCGTTCGGCTGCCCGCATTGCGCCGACCTCGAGCCGATCCTCGACGGCTGGCTCGCCAGCAAGCCGGCCGATGTCGAATTGCGCCGCATTCCCGTGGCGTTCCAGCCCGCGTGGGAGCGC
>Ga0070661_100003961_pt1 | contig 10185 bp, 8 predicted proteins | sample KBSC43metaG_FD_64663 | JGI IMG/M metagenome (GOLD analysis project Ga0070661, IMG submission 64663) | Corn rhizosphere microbial communities from Kellogg Biological Station, Michigan, USA - KBS C4-3 metaG | ecosystem: Host-associated > Plants > Roots > Rhizosphere > Soil ...
ATCGGGCGAATCGTGCTGAAAGCTTTGTTCAGTGCGACTCCGAAGCAGAGAAGGAAGCCGAAAGCGAGGGCGGTCATCGGGGCGCTGATGCGGAACAAGACAACAAGAGCGATTACCGAGGTCAGCAATCCTCCGGCAAAGTCGACCAACCCGGTGCCCAACAGGTTGCGAACACCTTCCACATCGCTCATGATGCGGGACACCAGAGTTCCTGTCTTGGTGCCGTCGTAGAAGGTGACGGGTAATCGTCCGATGTGAGCCTGCACCCGCTGCCGGAGTTCCGCGATGAGGCGCTGAGCCGCCTTGGATAGAAGCTGGGTCAGCGAGAATGAGGTGATGCCCTGGATGATGGTTGCGCCAAGCACGAGCAGCAGCAAAGGCTTGAGCATCTCCAGATGGCGCTTCACAATCACGTTATCGATCAGGAACTTGGTGGAGTAAGGAAGAACAAGGCCGGAGACGCGATTGATGACCATCAATCCGAAGCCAAGCGTCAGCAGGGCACGGCGAGGACGCACCAAGTCCCACACCATGGGCAGCACGAGTTTCAGATTTTGCGGCTTCTTGCGGCCATCACCACTGGATCGACCGATGTAGTGCATTGCCTATTAGAGTACGCCACTCCGCACTTAGGCTCAGCCTCCATGGCCGTACCCTAGCCAATTGGGTGGTTGCCTACTGCCGCGACTTGTTCGGAGAGGAAAGGATGCTGGGCCAGGTCGTGCAGATTAGACTTGCACGGCAGAACCGCTAGGTTGAGGAAACGGTCGACTCCCCGCAGAATTTCTCGAAGGCATTCTTCAGCTCACAAGCGATGTCGATCGCCTCGCGCTGCTCGATGTCGCTTCGCTGCATCATGTAGACCAACTTACCGTCACGCAGCAAACCGATGGAAGGAGAAGAAGGCGGGTAGCCGGTGAAATAAGACCGGGCGCGATCGGTGGCTTCCCGGTCCTGGCCGGCGAAGACTGTAATCGCATTGGTAGGTCTCTCGCTATGTTGGAGGGCGAGGCGGACGGCCGGGCGCATGCGTCCGGCGGCACATCCGCATACCGAGTTCACGACGACCATGGTGATTCCCGGCTGCGCAACGGCACGGTCGACCTCGGCTGCGGTGCGCGCTTCTTTGATACCGAGACGGGTCAGTTCCTCGCGCATTGGAACAACCATGATTTCTGGATACATTCGCTGGCTCCCCTGGAAAGGTATGAGGTTTTAGTGTAACGCAGTTTTTCGATAACCGTTCAGTTGGTGGAACATATCGCAGCGACCCTCGCCGACGGGCAATTCGGACGTCATTTATAGTGTTGGGCGAGTGAACCTCCAGGAAAACATTCCACTCGCACCGCTCACGACGCTTCAGGTTGGGGGCCCTGCCAGATATTTCGTCGAAGCCAGCAACGTTGATGAAGTACGCGAAGCGGTGGAGTTCTCGCGGACGAAGAATCTGCCGGTGTTTGTGCTGGGAGGAGGAAGCAACCTGGTTGTCTCTGATGCGGGCTGGCCGGGATTAGTGTTGAAGATCGGCATCAACGGGATCAATCACCACCATGGCAGCCCCGTCGTATTCGAGGCGGGAGCAGGTGAAGAGTGGGACAACTTTGTAGCCATGACCGTGACGCACCAGTGTGCGGGATTGGAGTGCCTGAGCGGAATCCCCGGAAGCGTGGGCGGGACCCCGGTGCAGAACGTGGGTGCGTATGGGCAGGAAGTCTCAGAGAGTATCGCGTATTTGCAGGCGCTTGACCTGACCACCCTAGAGTGCGTGGAACTAACCAAAGAGGAATGCGGTTTTCAGTACCGCACGAGCATCTTCAACGGGACGGAACGGGGACGCTACATCATTTTGCGAGTCAGTTACGGTCTGAGATTTCATGGAGAGCCGAAGATCGCATACGCCGATCTCAAGCGATATTTTGCGGGATGGAGTACTACTCCCACTTTGGCTCAAACGCGAGAAGCAGTTCGCGAGATCCGCGCCAGCAAGGGGATGCTAATTCGGCCCGAGGATGAAGATTGCCGCAGTGCCGGATCGTTTTTCAAGAACCCGGTGCTGGATCGAGATCAGCATGCGCAATTGGAGAAAAAGGCAGCGGAACGGGGCTTGAAGATTCCCAGCTACCCGGCGCTCGAATCCCAACACAAAGTCTCGGCAGCCTGGCTGGTCGAGCACTCGGGATTCGTTAAGGGCTATTCTGCGGGCTCGGTAGGCATCTCCCACAAGCATTCGCTGGCACTCATCAATCGTGGCACCGCAAAAGCCGCTGATGTGATCGCTCTCAAAGAGGAAATCCAGAGCCGTGTCGAGCAGACCTGGGGAATTCTGCTGCAGCCGGAGCCGGTGTTTGTAGGGTTCTGAGGATTTCTATCCGTGAAAAACAGGACGGCCGTCGCAGGCGCCAGAGGATCACCATACCTGTGCATGCCGCAGGCAGAATTCGCTCCGCCCGGGAAACCGTCCCTACTACATATCGGCTAGAAGGCGCGCTTCTTGAAAAATTTTGACGAACATCTGGCGCGTGAGCTTGCCCGTGTTGGTGTTCTGGTTTGAGGGATGATACGACGCTAGCAAGATCTTGCCGTCCGGCATTTTGTAGTGCGCGCCATGGGCAAATACGTAATCTTTCTTTCCCTGGAGCAGACCGCGTCGTTTCAGGTGGTTCAGGTAGGCGTCGAACCCGATCCGACCAAGAGCGACGATCACTCGCAGTTCGAGGAGACCTTCGATCTCACGGTCGAGGTAAGAGGAACAGTTCGCAATTTCGGCCGGAGTGGGCTTATTGTCCGGAGGGGCACAGCGGGCGGCGGCTGTGATGTAGGCATTTTTTAGCGCCAGACCGTCGCCTCGATGGGTGGCCATAGACTGAGTGGCGAACCCTGTCTCGTGCAGAACCGGGTACATGAAGAAACCGGAGGAGTCGCCGGTAAATGGGCGCCCGGTCCGGTTCGATCCATGGGCGCCCGGCGCAAGTCCCAGGATCAGTACCCGCGCATTAGGATCCCCGAATCCGGGGACAGGCTTGCCCCAGTAATCCCAGTCCATGTAGGCGCGGCGCTTCTCACGCGCAATTTTTTCGCGATACTCGACCAGGCGCGGACAACGAGTGCATCCGACGACCTCGCGATTGAGGATGCGCAACCAATTGGGGAGCGCGGAGGCGTGAACTTGATCAGTGGAGGCAAGTGCACGAGTGGTGGGCGGCTGCGGTCGGCTGGCGACGTTCTTTGTATCACTTCCGGACGGCCTGGATTCGACAGTTCTGCTCACGCTCACTCCTATATTCACTATACGAGTTAAGCGAAGAAATCGTGGAGTTCGCAAGGGCTCCCCAAAGGCGGCGCAGAGAAGGTGGCTGCTTTTAAGCGGCAGCTGTCTTCTAAGTAGCCGGGCTTCGATTATGCCTACTTTCATCTGCGCCGGGAGGACGAAGGCAGGTGTCCTTACGTGCGGGCGGGTAGCAACGAGCTCTTCGCGGGTGGCCCAAGGCATCTATAGTTTGACGGTCGTCGCCGGTATCTTTACACTCAAAATTGCAGCCCGGGGCCTCGGGGCTCCCGCCTGCCCATTTTCGTTCAAAGGCTATTTGAAACACCTCAGAGGCTGAAGCCGGTTTTGGGCAGCGGAGAAAGGCCGCTCCCCTCGCCTTCCGGCTGGACTGCACCGTGGCTGCGCTGAAGCCGCGAATCCCCGCCACTCTGACCTGTTTCACGAAGTTAGAAGAGAGACAAAAGAGGAAACGTGAGTTCCACTGAGACAGCTGAAAGCACAAACCGGGAGATCCAAGTTGAAATTCCGGCGGAAGAAGTTGCGCGAACAACTGCAACATTAATTGAGAAGTATCAGAAACTTGCCCGCCTGCCCGGCTTCCGTCGAGGGCACGTTCCCCCGTCGATCATCCGCCAACGGTTCTCCGAGGACATTAAGAGCGAAGTGGTGGAAACTCTGGTGCCTCGCTATTTTCGGCAAGAAGCCGAGAAGAAGGGGTGGGTGCCGGTTTCGCAACCTCGAGTTACTGACCTGCATATTCATGACGGCGAGCCTCTTACATTCAAGGCCAGTTTCGAAATACTGCCTGAGGTGAAAGTCGAGGGTTACAAGGATCTGAGAGCCGACAAGCCGGAGATCACGGTCACCGATGCAGAAGTGGATGAGACTTTGAATGGATTGCGCGAGCAACACGCTGCTTACAATCCGGTAGAAGGACGTCCACTGGCGGATGGTGATTTTGCCCAGGTTTCACTCGATGGAACACCTAAGGAGACGGAAGGCGCCGCTGCACAACCGGTCCATATGGACGACATTCTGGTTGAGATTGGCGGGAAGGGCACCATGCAGGAGTTCACCGAGAACCTGCGCGGAGCCAATGCCGGGGAGGAAAAGACCTTCGATGTTGTGTATCCCGAAGACTATTCGGATAAGCGACTGGCGGGCAAGACGCTTACTTACAAGGTTCGGATCCAGTCGATCAAACAGAAGACGTTGCCGGAGTTGAACGATGCGTTCGCCAAAGAGCTTGGAGCTGAATTCGCCAACGTTAACGACGTGAAAACGCGCATTCGGGAAGGCATGGAGGCGGAGAAGAAACACCGCGCCGAACACGAGGCGAAGGACAAGTTGCTAGATGAGCTGGTGAAGAGGCATGACTTCCCTGTTCCGGAGTCGTTGATCGAACACCAGATTGATGTTCGTCTGGAACGGGGCCTGCGGGCTCTGGCCGCACAGGGCATGCGAGCGGACGACATGAAGAAGATGGACCTGAACCGGTTACGGGCGGGGCAACGTGACCAGGCGGTGCACGAGGTGAAGGCGTCGCTTCTGCTGGACAAGATCGCAGATGCGGAAAAGATTGAAGTAGGGGATGAAGAGATCGATCGCGAGATTGAAGCGCTGGCACAACAATCGAAACAGACGCCGGAGGCGATCCGCGCTCGATTGACACGTGATGGGGCCCTCGATAGGATTAGGAACAGAATCCGCAACGAGAAGACCCTCAACTTTTTGTATCACCAGTCCGCCTGAGGCGGGCCACTTTCGATCCTCCCCTGAACGTAGGACGCGTTGTCTGGGCAGGAGTGTGAAAGGCGAACGGGAAAGGACCGGAACCCATGCTGGTACCGATGGTCATTGAACAGACGGGGCGAGGCGAACGGGCGTATGACATTTACTCCCGGCTGTTGCGCGATAACATCATTTTCATCGGCACTCCTATCGACGACAACGTGGCCAACCTGGTCATTGCACAAATGCTGTTCCTGTCGCAGGAAGATCCGGAAAAAGACATTCAGCTGTACATCAACTCGCCGGGCGGATCGATCACGGCCGGGATGGCGATTTACGACACCATGCAGTATGTAAAAAATGATGTGGTGACGATCTGCATAGGCCAGGCCGCGAGCATGGCGGCACTGCTGCTGGCTTCGGGCGAACAAAAGAAACGGCTCGCGTTACCGAACTCTCGCATTCTGATTCACCAGCCCTCGATGGGCGGTTTGTCGGGTCAAGCGACTGACATTGATATTCATGCACGAGAGATTCTGCGCATGCGCGAAATCACGAACCAGTTGCTGGCAAAGCACACGGGGCAGAGATTAGATAAAGTGGAGAAAGATGTTGAGCGCGACTTCATCATGAACGCTCAGCAAGGGAAAGAATACGGAATCATAGACGATATCATTTACAAGACGAGATAGAGGTATGATCGGCATTCCGCCGGTCAATTTCCTGCATTCTCGGCGAAAACGTTCCCGAAGCGAGTCTGATGGTGGGGACGGGAAAAACTAAGGAGTAAGCCGAGTGAAAAACAGGTCGGGTACCGATGAGATTTTGCGATGTTCGTTCTGTCACAAGTCCCAGGACGCAGTCGCAAAGCTGATCTCATCACCTAGCGATTATCCGCGAGCGTACATTTGTGATGAATGCGTTGCGGTCTGTAATTCCATTCTGGAAGATGATCGCACGGCCACTCCCCCCGCCCAGTCTCCGAACACACTTCCCAAGCCGCAAGAAGTAAAAATCTTCCTTGATGAATATGTGATCGGCCAGGAGCAGACCAAGAAGAAGCTGGCAGTTGCGGTCTACAACCACTACAAGCGGATCTACATGAACCGCCAGCGGACCAGCGATGGCATTGAGCTGACGAAGTCCAACATCCTGCTGATCGGCCCAACCGGCACCGGTAAGACGCTACTTGCACAAACGCTGGCCAAGATGCTGGACGTTCCCTTCGCGATCGTGGACGCCACCACGCTGACGGAAGCGGGCTACGTGGGCGAAGACGTGGAGAACATTATTCTCAAGCTGCTGCAGGCGGCTGAAGGGGATGTAGGACGCGCTCAGACCGGGATCATCTATATCGACGAAGTCGATAAGATCGGCCGCAAGGACGAAAATCCGTCGATCACTCGCGATGTTTCAGGCGAAGGCGTGCAACAGGCTCTCCTGAAGATTCTGGAAGGAACGATAGCCAACGTTCCGCCGCAAGGCGGGCGGAAACATCCTCACCAGGAATTCACTCCGGTCGACACTACGAATATCCTGTTCATCTGCGGAGGCGCGTTTGTGGGCCTCGACAAGATCATTGGCCGGCGCGCTGGGCGTAAGGCACTGGGATTCAAGACCGGCGAGGAAGAAGCCGAAGCGGTGTCACCGGCGGCGAAGAAGAAGCAATCGGAACTGATGGCTGACGTTCAGCCGCAGGACCTGATTAAGTTTGGGCTGATCCCCGAATTTGTCGGCAGAATGCCGGTCGTGGGTGTGCTCGAGGAACTCGACGAAGCGGCCTTGATCGATATTCTCGTGCGTCCGAAGAATGCGATTGTCAAACAGTACCAGCGGCTGTTCGAGTTTGAGAACGTGCGTCTCAAGTTCAGCGATGAGGCTTTGCGGGCTGTGGCCCGGCAGGCTCAGAGCCGGAAGGTAGGCGCGCGTGGACTTCGAATGATCCTTGAGGAATTGATGCTCGATCTGATGTATCACCTCCCCAGCCAGAAGAAGGTGAAGGAGTTTGAAGTAACCAAAGACATGGTTGAAAAGAAGGCCGTATCTCTGGCAATGATGGAAAAAGCTGGCTAGCGTGGCGAAATAAGTGGCGTAAGATTTTTGGAGAAGCGAGTGACTCAAGCCAAAGAAAAATTCGAGAGCAAGAAACTTCCCATGATGCCCATCCGGGACGTGGTCATCTTCCCTCACATGATGACACCGTTCGTGGTGGGCCGCGAATCCAGCGTGCGTGCCCTGGAAGAGGCTCTCGCGGCCGACAAAAAGATCTTTCTCGCCACTCAGCATGACGCCAGCATCGACGAGCCGAAGCCCAACGAGATCTACCAGGTTGGAACCATCGTCAATATCGTGCAGAGCCTCAAGCTGCCCGATGGCAATATCAAGGTTCTGGTAGAGGGCGTGGAGAGGGGCAAGATTCTGCAGGTCACCGAGACCGAAGGGTTCATGCAAGCCACGGTACGGGTGGTGCGCTATACGGCGGAGCCCAACGCACAACTGGAAGCCGGGATGCAGCGGGTCACCGCTTTGTTCGAGCAGTACGTGAAGCTTTGCCAGTCCCTGAATTACGAAACCATGATCGCCGCTGTCCGAATGGAGGATCCGGCGAAGCTTACCGACACCATCGCAGCCAATCTTCAGCTTTCGATCGAGGAGAAGCAGGAACTGCTGGAGATTTTCGATCCCGCGGAGCGCTTGAGCCGCATCGGCGACGTACTCGATATAGAAATCGAAAAGTTGAACATGGATCGGACCATCCAGTCGCGCGTGAAGCGGCAGATGGAGCGAGCGCAGAAAGAGTACTACCTAAACGAAAAGATCAAGGCCATCCAGAAGGAACTGGGACGCGGCGAAAAGAGCGAGTTCGACGAACTGAAGAAGAAAATCGAAGCCGCCGGCATGCCGAAAGAAGTGAAAGACAAGGCCATGCAGGAACTCAAGAAGCTGGAAGCTATGCCGCCCATGTCGGCAGAGTCTACGGTTTCGCGCAACTACCTGGATTGGCTGCTGGCCGTTCCCTGGAAGAAGCGATCTAAGGAGATCCGTAACATCAGCCGCGCGGAAAAGGTTCTGAACGAAGATCATTACGGACTGGAGAAGATCAAGGAGCGCATCCTCGAGTTCCTTGCCGTCCGCCAGTTGGTTAAGAATCCGAAAGGATCGATTCTGTGCTTTGTCGGGCCTCCGGGCGTCGGCAAGACCTCTCTGGGCATGTCGATTGCGAAAGCGACTGGCCGCAAGTTCGTGCGCATGTCGCTCGGCGGCGTGAGGGACGAAGCAGAAGTTCGTGGCCACCGGCGCACTTACATCGGGGCCCTGCCGGGCCAGATCATTCAGATGATGAAGAAGGCCGGCACCAAGAATCCGGTTTTCATGCTCGACGAAGTAGACAAGATGTCGATGGACTTCCGTGGGGACCCGTCTGCTGCGCTGCTGGAAGTTTTGGATCCCGAACAGAATTTCATGTTCGTCGATCACTATCTCGATGTCGAATACGATTTGTCCCAAGTGTTCTTTATAGCTACGGCGAACGTGATGCACACGATCCCGCCGGCCTTGCAGGACCGCATGGAAGTTTTGCGCCTGCACGGATACACCGAGCAGGAGAAGATTGAAATCGCCAAGCAGTTCCTGGTCAAGAAGCAATTGCTGGCAGCCGGACTCAACGACAAGAACTTGAAGTTCACCGACGATGGGATTACGACCATCATTCGTGGCTACACGCGCGAAGCCGGCGTTCGCAATCTCGAACGGGAGATTGGAAACGTCTGCCGCAAGGTCGCTCGCAAGGTAGTGAAAGAGGGCGAGAACTACAGCACCGGTTTGACGGCAGAGAACGCGGCGGAGTTCCTGGGCGTAATCAAGTTCCGCGACACGCTGGCGCATGAGAAGAGCGAAGTCGGGTTGGTTACGGGCCTAGCCTGGACAGAAGTGGGCGGGTCAATTCTGAGCACAGAAGTGACTGTTGTTGACGGCAAGGGCAAGCTGACTCTTACCGGAAAGCTTGGCGACGTCATGCAGGAGTCCGCTCAGGCAGCGATGTCCTATGTGCGGTCGCGAGCGCAGCGGCTTGGGTTGCCGCGCGACTTCTATCGCCATCTTGATATTCACGTTCACGTTCCTGAAGGCGCCATTCCCAAGGATGGGCCGTCTGCCGGGATCACGATCGCAACCGCAATTTCCAGCGCGTTGAGCAAGATCCCCGTTCGGCGCGACATCGCGATGACCGGCGAAATCACTTTGCGCGGCAAAGTTCTACCCATCGGAGGCTTGAAGGAAAAGCTGCTGGCTGCACACCGCGCGGGGGTTTTCGAGGTGATTCTTCCTAAGGACAACGAGAAGGACCTCGCCGAGGTTCCAGAGAACCTGCGCAATGCCATGAAAATGCACTTCGCGGAGACGATGGATCAGGTGCTTTCGGTAGCCCTTGAGTCCCCGTTGCCCGAGCCCTTGGCACCAACGACCGAACCTGCGCAGACCATAGCTTCCCTTCCAACTCAGCCCGAGGCACCAACGGCTCATCAGTAAAGACAGGATCCAAGTTCGCGGGTGGCAAGGCTTGAGTACCTGCGGCGGCGAAGCGCGTCTTTCCAGCGGGGCTTCTGGGGGGAATGAAGCCCTCTTCTCTCTTACATACCGTTCGGAGCGGTTCACACTCTAAATGGCGCGGCCAAGAGCCTTGCGGGCAGCATCACGACGGCCCGGACCAGGGCTAAGGCCCCATGTACGGCTACTCCCAGGATTCGGAATGGCAGCAGGATCAGCCAGACGAAGGGGTATGCGATAAGTGCGAGCAAAGCCAGAGGCCAACAGATCACGAATAATAGGCACCAGAGGAGAAAACCAAGCATGGGTCAGACCTCCTCAGATCTACTGTAGTCTACGCAGCAGCATTGGGCGAAGTTCCGCTCGGTTTATCGAAGATTGATCGCCCCAAAATGGAGCTTTTCTCGGCCGGGAAGCGGGCATTTACCCCCAGGTACGTATCAACTATGCTCGGGCCGGATGTTCCATCTACATGTTATTGCCGAGATGACACTTGGGACTCTGCGGCCTAAAATTGGCTGCAGAGGAGTAGTACATGAGCGCTGATGACCCTTTTACGACAAGAGGTTTCGGCGTGAAGGGCAGGACCGGTCTACTCGCAGCTGCCGCGATTGTCGCGGTTCTACTGGTGAGCTTCCCCG
>Ga0070661_100003969_pt1 | contig 10175 bp, 10 predicted proteins | sample KBSC43metaG_FD_64663 | JGI IMG/M metagenome (GOLD analysis project Ga0070661, IMG submission 64663) | Corn rhizosphere microbial communities from Kellogg Biological Station, Michigan, USA - KBS C4-3 metaG | ecosystem: Host-associated > Plants > Roots > Rhizosphere > Soil ...
TGCGTGATACAGATCTCGCGCTGATCGTCATGGCCGCGCATGAAAGGGATGTCAGCGATCGTCACCTTCGATATCGGCTCTGACGCATCCGAGTTCGCCATCTTGACCGGAGAACGTGCCTGCTGATCGCACGCTGTCTGCGACGAGTGCGGCGTCACGCTGAAATACAGGTAAGCACCTGAGAACGTTGAGAGTGGGAAGGGGTTCTCCGGCATAGCCGTTACCGCACGCATACTGGCATTCCGCGGAGCGGAACGGGCATCCAGATGAAATGTGCTGATCTCGTGATCCTTTTGGCTGAAGATCCACTGCGCTGGGTAATCGAACGAGAGCCTGTAGACATGATCATGGAAGGTCTTGGTCTTCGGCGGCTGGGAGACAACGGGAGCCGTCACCCAGAGTCCCGCGATCACGGCGGTGAGCGTGCGGCATCGGCCAATCAGACGCATTCTTTTTAGACTCTAATCCGTGGGTTCGCGACGGTGTAGGCAATGTCTGTGAGCAGGTTGACCACTACATAGGTCAGACCGACGGCGAGGATACAGCCCTGCACCAACGCATAGTCGCGGTTTGAGATAGCCGAGAGAGTCAGCCGACCAATGCCCGGCCAGCTGAAGACTGTTTCCGTTACGATGGCTCCCGACAGCAGGCTCCCGAACTGAAGGCCGATGATTGTGAGCACCGGGATAAGCGCGTTCGCGAGTGCGTGGCGATACACCACCGCCGACTCTGTGAGTCCTTTGGCGCGGGCCGTTCGGATGTAGTCCTGGCCTAGTTCTTCCAGCATCGCCGTGCGAACCATACGTGTCAGCACGCCTGCGAGCCCGCTACCTAATGTGATTGCGGGAAGTATCAGGTAGACCCAGAACTTTGGCCCGAACACCGTCCCGTTACCCGCACCTGAGACCGGCAGCCAACCGAACTTGATCGAAAAGATCAGGATGAGGATTGGCCCCAGCGCGAAATTTGGAAACGATAGACCGCCGAGGCTCGCCATCCCGAGCACGCGATCCAGCCAACGTCCTCGATGGAGGGCCGACCAGACACCCGCAGGCAACGAAACCAGGATGCCAACCGCGAGGGCTGCCAATGTTAGCGCTAGGGTATATGAGTACCGTTGCCCTACCAGGTGCGTAACTGAATCGTGCAGCCGAAGCGATTGTCCGAAGTCTCCATGCAGTGCGCCTCGCCAGTAATGGAGGTATTGCACGTATAAAGGCGCATCAAAGCCGAGCCGGTGTCGCAGGTCCGATACGTCGGACGCGGTCGCTCCTTCCCCGAGCATCTGCACTACCGGATCTCCGGGGACAAGATGGATGAGCAGAAAGACCACAGAAACCACGACCCACAGAACGGGCAGTGTAGTCATCGCGCGACGAACGGGTTTGGGCAAAGGTGTCAGGGCGTCAGGGTTTACTGACAGCAGGTTCAATCTCCGGCTTGGTGTCCGGTTTGATCGTTTCGACACGAACCCGGGCTATCCGCCGTCCCGCCATCTCTTCCACGATATAACGTCGCCCCTCGTAATCTACGCTCTCACCTGGTGTGGGTAAGTGACCGAGTTGAGTCAGCAGAAATCCGGCTAGTGTTTCGACTCCCGCCTCGCGCGGAAACGTCCATCCGAGCTGCGTACCCAGGTCGCGAAGCGTCGTGCTCCCATCCAGTGCCGTGATGCCTTCGGCGTTCACTCTCGCCGTGCGGCTGGCGACATCAAACTCATCCTCCACTTCGCCTACCACCTGCTCCAGCACGTCCTCGGCGGTTACAATCCCGACTGTTGACCCGAACTCGTCTACCACTACGGCGATCTGTCTTCTGCGCCGCTGAAAGTCTTGCAGCACCTCCACCGCGAGCTTTGTCTCCGGCACCACAAAGACGTCGCGCATGACTTGGCGCAATGTAAGGCCGGAGTTTGTTGCTCCGCCTAACCCCAGCGTCACCGCACGAAAGTGCATGAGTCGCGATATGTCCTTGGAATACACCACGCCGATGATGCGATCCGTTTCGCTCACGGCCCCATGTCCTTCGCCATTCACCTCATACACGGGCACACGCGAGTGCTGCTCCTCAATGATCCGCGCGCTTGCCCGCTCGACCGGCATGTCCGCAGGAAGAGAAAAAATCTTGCTGCGCGGCGTCATTACCTCTCGGACTGTGACGTGATTCAGTTCGATGGCTCGATGGATAATCTCTTCCTGGAACGCAGGTAGCAATCCCATCCGCCGGGTTGCTGTGGCAATCAGTTTCAGTTCCTCCGGGGAGTGAACAGTACCCTCGCCGTGAAGTGGAGCTCGGAACAGTCGTAGCACCAACCCTGCCGAGTAATTCATCAGCCGCACGGCCGGCCTCGTCATTCGGATGAAGACATCCATCGGCCCGGCCACTGCCAACGCGATCCTCTCCGCACGCTGAAGCGCCAACGACTTCGGTACCAGTTCGCCCAGCAGCACTTCAAAATATGAGATCGCCGCGAAAGCGATCGCCGTCGCGACACTGTGTGCGTATACCACCGCGTGGGGCGGCAGCTTCTCCACCCAGTGGCCCGCCAGCAGCAATAGCGTCTGTGCGACCGCTGGTTCGCCCAGCCAGCCCAAAGCTAACGCCGCCACCGTGACGCCAAACTGAACCGCCGGCAGAAACTCGTCGATTGTGTGCTTGAGGTGAAGAGCAGTGCGCGCGCCAGGTCTCCCCAGCGCGAGCAACTGCTCCATACGCGTCTCGCGGACGCTGATCAGTGCGAACTCCGCAGCCACAAAGAAGCTGTTGGCCAGTATGAAAAAGGCCACCATCACAGCGCGGAAGAACATCCATTCCAGCATTCGTGCTGAGTCTAGAGCATTCCTGTGGGACTCGGAAGCTGCTTATACGATCACTTTGGAAATGGTCTTATCGATAGCATCCTTCGGGTGGTATCCGACAAGCTGGTCGGCTACTTTCCCACCCTTGAACAAGAGCAGAGCCGGGATACCGCGAATCCCATAGCGCATGGGGGTCGCGGTGTTCGCGTCCACATCCATCTTCATTACCTTCAGCTTCCCGTTGTACTGCGAGGCAACTTCATCGACCACAGGCGCCAGCGCGCGGCAAGGGCCACACCATGCAGCCCAGAAATCCACGAGCACGGGCTGCTCCGATTGCAGCACTTCCTTCTCGAAGTCGGAATCGTTCACCGCGGTCACAAACTGTCCTGCCATCATTGCTCCTTCCACTGCTCCGTTGGGCGGGCAGGGTACATTCAATATCACCTACATAATAGATGCTTGCGCACTGTAATCGATGCGGTGCGCGGAGGATGCGGGCAGACTGTGCCGGCCCAGATTCCAGCTCACACAGTAACGCCCGCCGGCCCGGATTTTCACGGGACGGCGGGCGGCGTAGCAGCCCTCCCCAGAACTGCACACGCGCACATACTACGAAAGGAGCCGTTTCGTTGTAAAGAATTTTCTTCGGCCGATTACGGGGCCAGGTTCACCGTCGCGGCATTGGGCCAGAAGACGTTCAAATGCTTTGGTTTACGATACCTGCTGCACCACGCCGGGCGCAATCCGTGTCTCCAAAACCTCGAGCCCAGGATCTTGGGCAGCCTGGCGGATGCGAGCCGTTACAGCGGTGGCTGGAGCTCCAGATTCGGCAATAAGCAGCACTCCTGGACCAGCGCCGCTGAGGGCAACTCCGAGGATTCCTTCCGAGCCAGCCAGCGGAAGCAGCATGGGAAGGAGCGGGCAGACCTGGTTTCGATACGGTTGATGAATCCGGTCCTGCATCGCTTCGGCTAACAGATCTCCGCGGCCTGCCGCAAAAGCTCCTGTCAGCAGTGCTGAACGCTGAATGTTATACACAGCTTCAGAGCGGCTGTAGCTCCCGGGCAGCAACGCTCGTGCGCGCTCGGTGGCGAGCGACGCAGCAGGAAGCGCCAGGAGCAGCTTCCAGTCGATTGCCTGCCCGCATGTGACCGCAACCACTCGCCGGGCTTCCGTCTCGGCCGAAACAGTCATGTACCCGAGCGCGCACGCAGCCACGTTGTCGGGGTGGCCTTCGCGACGGCAGGCCTCTTCCATGCACGCGTGCAGAGTCCAGTCGAGCCCGCCAAAATGATTGGCCAGCATGACTCCGGCCAACAGCGCTGCGGCGCTCGAACCGCAGCCCATCCCAAGGGGGATTTCGTTGCAGAGCCGCAGTTCCAGAGGCAAGACTCCGCCGCCGCTGCCACTCAATACCGCCCGGTAGGTCTCAAAGATTAGGTTGTTTCGGGTGTTCGAGCACCGATCCGCATTGCGTCCGGTCGCCGAGATTGTGAGTTCCGGCGCGTCGGCTGCCTCATTGACGCGTGCGTCTACGGTTAACGTCAATCCCATGGCTAATCCGGCCGCGTCGAATGCCGAACCCAGGTTGGCCGATGTCGCAGGCAGCGTCAGCCGGATGGGCCGCGGACTCTCACTCATGCAGGGCTACCAGCTCCTGCCGGTACTTGAGCGTTCATCTGCTGCTCCAGGGTTCTGAGCACTACGTCCTGATTGGCCTCGAGCACAATGGGCGCCTTCCGGAGTTCTGTGTGTCGCGCGAGGTCGTCGGCGGTGGCTCCCACCAGCTCTTCGGGCTGCAGCAGCTCCCCGCGATGGTAGTCGATGGTGTACTGCGGATCCTTGAGTGTATGGCCGGTCAACAGGAGCACCACCCGTTCCCCTCTGTTCACCTGGCCCTGCACGACCAGCTTCTTCAGACCCGCCAGCGTAACTGCCGAAGCAGGCTCACAGCCGATACCCTCGGCCCCAATTTGGGCTTTGGCCAGAGCAATCTCTTGTTCGGTCGCCTCTTCACACCACCCTCCGGTCTGCTCGATTACGCGCGCCGCCTTCTTCCAGCTTGCCGGATTGCCGATCCGGATAGCCGTAGCGCGTGTCTCTGCGGTCACAGGGTTCATCTCACGGTTAGCGTCACCGAACCAGCGGTACAGCGGATTTGCACCCTGCGCCTGAATAACGCTGATCTTCGGTACACGAGGGATCATTCCGAGCTGTTTCAGCTCCAGGAATCCCTTGCCCAGCGCTGACGAATTTGCCAGGTTGCCACCCGGAACAACCAGGTGCTCCGGAACCTGCCACTCCATTTGCTCCAGTATCTCCATGGCCGGGGTTTTCTGCCCTTCCAGCCGATATGGGTTGACCGAGTTCAGGAGGTAAATCGGAAATCGCCTCACGAGCTCCAGCAACAGCCGCACGCAGCCGTCAAAATCCGTTTTGAGCTGCACTGTGAGCGCGCCGTAATCCATCGACTGCGACAGCTTGCCCCACGCGATCTTGCCTTCAGGGATGAAGACGATTGACCTCAGACCGGCACGCGCTGCGTAGGCAGCCATCGCTGCCGAGGTATTACCGGTGGAAGCGCAGGCGACCCACTGGAACCCGCGCTCCACAGCAACCGAGAGCGCGGCGGTCATGCCGGTGTCCTTGAAGGAGCCGGTTGGATTCATGCCCTGGTGCTTAGCAAACAACCAGTCGACGCCAGCAAGCTCCGCACACTTCGGCAGGTCGTAAAGAGGAGTATTGCCTTCGCAGAGCGTGACTACCTTCTCGACATTGCGAACGATTGGCAGCAGCTCGCGGAAACGCCAAACGCCGCTCTGGTCGATCGGGAGGGTTGAAGTGCGCCGCTCCTGCCAGAGGTGACGGATGCCCCCAGGATTCGGAAGTCTGAGCTGAGAACCGCCTGCATCGGTGGTCGAATCGTGAACGCCTGCACTCCAGGGGTAAAGGACTTCATACAGTCCGTTGCACTCGGGGCAGCGGAAGTCGCTGCTGATGGAGTCCGCGCTGGTCTGAACACCACAGTCCACGCATCTAAGTTGATGTGTCGCACTCATTTCGCTTACCTTCAGCTTACTCTATGAAGCGGTCCCGCTGGCTGCGTGCGCGCAGAGCCGTTTTCCTGCTGGCAATCGCGTGCACGTTCCTCTGCTCGCACTGCATAGCACAGGCTCCACGTGAACTCCGCGTCCTTGCCGCTTCCGACCTGCAGCCGGTGATGCCTGCGCTGGCTGCGGCCTATGAGAAGGCCACGGGGATTCACCTTAACGTGAGCTTCGGTTCCTCCGCCACCCTCGCGACGCAAATCCTCAATGGCGAATCAGCGGACCTTTTTCTGGCGGCCGATTTTAGCTTCCCCGAGAAGGTGGTCGCCGCGAACCACGCTGACACTTCGGCGCCCATCGCCTATGCTCGCGGCGCACTCGTTCTGTGGGCGCGCAAGGACTCGCCGCTGCAACCGCTGACGCAGACCACGCTGCAGGAAGCAAAGTTCTCGCGGCTTGCGATTGCCAATCCCGATCATGCACCGTATGGACGGGCAGCCGTCGCAGCGCTCACCTGGATGAAGCTGTACGACCAGCTCAAGCCACAGCTCGTGGTCGCGGAAAATATCGCGCAGACCGCACAGTTCGTGGAGTCAGGCAATGCTCAGCTCGGGCTGCTCTCGCTCACACTCGCCTCATCCGACCACTTCCAGCAAATCGGGAGCTTCATTCGCATTCCGCGTACTGCATATCCAGAGATTCGGCAGTGCGCTGTCGTGATGCGTAGCTCGACTCACCGCGCCGAGGCTCACGCGTTCCTCGATTGGCTCCGCTCGCCTGCGATCCAGCAGAATCTGGCGAAGTACGGACTCGAACCAGCGCGGTAGCCGCGTCCGAGGTGTCGCAGCATTACACTTGAGCCGAACCTCTATGGACGTTCAGGCTCTCTGGCTTACTCTGCGACTTGCCCTTGGCACAACTGCGCTGCTGCTGGTGCTTGCGCTGCCGCTTGCGTGGTGGATCGCTTCAGGCAATGGCGTCGGGCGCGCTCTGGTCCAGACCGCAGTTGCGCTGCCGTTGGTGCTGCCGCCGACGGTGCTCGGTTATTACCTACTGATCCTGTTGGGACCTTTAACGACGCCTGGGCGGTTTCTGATTCGCATGCTCGGGCATCCGCTGGCGTTCTCCTTTGAAGGGCTCCTGGTTGGTTCTGTGCTGTATAGCCTTCCGTTCGCCGTGCAGCCGCTGGTGGCTGGCTTCCGCGCGGTACCGCGAGCCTTCCTGGAGACAGCAGCAACGCTAGGGGCTTCGCCTGCACAGGTCTTCCGTACGATTGCGCTTCCGCTTGCAGCTCCGTCGTTGGTAACGGCTGCTGTGCTGGCGTTTACCCATACGGTCGGCGAGTTCGGAGTGGTGCTGATGCTTGGCGGCAACATTCCGGGTGCCACACGAACGTTATCCATCGTGCTCTACGATCAGGTTCAAGACTTTAATTACGCTGCAGCGAACCGCACAGCCGCACTGCTGCTGGTGTTCAGCGTGCTTGCGCTTGTGCCGCTGTACCTCCGGCGGAGCGCCGATGCGAGGTCGCTGCTTGCCTGACGAACCCTTCCTTACCGTTGCGTTGCGGCACCAGATCGGCAGACTAGCGCTGGAGGTCGCGTTTGAGCTACGCCAGCCCTGGACGATCCTCTTTGGCCCTTCCGGTTCGGGCAAGACGACCATCCTCCGGGTCCTTGCCGGGCTGGTCACGCCCCTCTCAGGGATGATCGCGGCCCGGGATAGCGGAACCACGACTACGCTGCTGGACACGGGTGCCGCAGTGAACGTCGCCGCCTACATGCGCAGGATGCCCTGGGCGCCGCAGGCTTCGAGTCTGTTTCCTCACCTGACGGTCGCCGGGAACCTGGAGTATGGAGGTGGACGGCGCGAACCTGAGATGGAAGAGGCATTTGAGCTCAGGGGCCTGCTGGGCAAGTATCCGAGCCAGCTCTCCGGCGGCGAGGCTCAGCGGGTCAACCTGGCGCGAGCGGCTATGTGCCCCCAGCCCCGGCTGCTGCTGCTGGACGAGCCATTCACCGGGCTGGACCTCCGGCTGCGGTCGTCCTTGGTTGGGCACCTGCTGGAGTGGCAGCGGCGAACCCGAGCACCGATCCTGTCGGTGACGCACGATGTCGCCGAGGCATTCCAAGTCAGCGCGGAGGTGATCCGGCTAGCGGAGGGACGGGTCGCGGTGCAGGGGGCTGCTGTCGAGGTGCTCGGAAACGAGCGCGGGCAGCTGCTGAGCCAGTTGCAACCGAGCGGGAGCCCCCCCACCCCCACTCCGTAAATATTCTGTTTTCTTATATTTACCTGTAAATATAAGAAAACGCACGGACCCGAGAATTGAACCCTCAGATTACTAGGGCGCTCGTTTGTTCAGTCCGCTATTTTTATTATAGCAGGGTCTGTCAAGCCCCAAGCAGCGTAACTAGTTGCAAATACAGGGGAAATAGCCTGCTACGTGACACTCTGCTCCGCTGCCTTATCGAAGCCAAGTTGAACCGGCTCCTGCTGCAGGCGGATGCCTGTCCGATCCTGAACGCCGGCGACTATGGTGTCGCGCAGCGTGACGATCTCCAGGGCGGTCGCGCCGCCCCGGTTGGTGATGGCGAGGACGTGCTTGCTAGAGAGCGCCGCACGGCCGATGGCGAAGCCTCTGGTGAACCCGGCCAGTTCGATCAGCCAGGCGGCGGACGTCTTTACTGAACCAGCGTCATACTCCGGTCCGGGCGGGAATTGGGGAATCTTTTCCGCGGCACAGCCGGCGGTCTGTGCCAGACGGGCGATGGTCTCTCGAGGAACCACCGGATTTTTGAAGAACGACCCGGCACTGCGCGCATCAGGGTCGTCCGGGGAGAGGACCATCCCTTTGCGCGATCGGATGATTCGGATCGCGTCGGCGGTTTGGGCCAAAGTTGGAACGCCACCGCCAAGCTCGTCGAAGTATTGCCTCACATCGCGGTATTCGAGGCTGGGAGGCTGGTCGAGTTTGAGAAAATACTCCACCTTTGTAATCGCATAGCGGCCTACACGCTCAGTATTGAAGAGACTACGACGGTACGCGAAGCCGCAGTCCTCCTTTGACAGCTCAACAACCTGTTGTGTGGAGAGATCAACAGCGTGGACACGAGTAAGAGTCGACGCGACCTCCTGGCCGTAAGCGCCGACGTTCTGGACAGGCGTTCCGCCTACACTGCCGGGGATACCGGCGAGGCACTCGATGCCTGCCGCATTCCGCTCAACCGCAAGCCGCACGACGTCATCCCACTGCACGCCAGCATCGGCGATGATGTGTAAACCGCCCTGGCCGTCTTCCTCGGCGTGGAGTTCACCGCCGGCGATGTGGACCACGACTCCATCAAAGCCGTGATCACTGACGAGCAGGTTGCTGCCGCCACCGAGAATGAACATCTCGAGCCGCTGCTCGCGGGCGAAGCGGTGCGCCTCAAGGATCTCCTGATCCGACCGGGTCTCAACAAAGAAACGCGCCGGGCCGCCAACTCCGAGGGTAGTGTACGGCGCAAGTGCTATGTCTTCCTGAATCTCCACGTTCCCTAGACTAGTTCAACGATTGGGCACGGCTGTGACTGGCGTACCGCGGATGACACCCGTACAATCGAAGAGGTGGCCCGTTGCAACGGGGAGTGAACCAAGGCTCGCGAATGCGAGGAGGAGTTTTTATGTACCCAGAGGTGATGTTGATCCCTATGCGCGAGGAGCTGACCCGTGCGGGAGTGAAAGAGGCGCACACGGCGGCCGAGGTAGAGACCGCACTTGCGCAGCCCGGCACTACCATGCTGGTTGTGAACTCGGTTTGCGGCTGCGCGGCGGGCAAGATGCGGCCGGCGGTTCGGCTGGCTCTGCAGCACGGCACGCTACCGACGCAGGCGATCACCGTATTCGCTGGCCAGGACCGCGAGGCTACGGACAAGGCGCGCAGCTATTTCGCCGGACATCCACCTACATCGCCCGCTATCGCGATTTTGCGGGATGGACAGTTGGTTTACCTGATGCAGCGCTCGGCGATTGAGACCTCCACCGCGCCGGCGATTGCGCAGGAACTGACCCGCGCCTTCGACGCATACTGCGCGACGACGACAGCATAAGACAGAACTGTTGCGGAGCGGCACCCCACCCACGTGGTGGGGTGTTTGTTTTGAGTTCGACATCGCGATTAGCGCCGCTGTGAGGACCTCGCGTGCTGGCCGAGGGCATAAGGCAATCGGTCCCTCCAAAGCCGCCAAAAGGGTTGCTCGGGAGCAACTTGAGCCACATAGAACGATAGACTTGAACGTCTAAGCACACGAGGTAGTTTCCGCATGAAGAAGACGGTTGTCCTATTGGC
>Ga0070661_100003974_pt1 | contig 10172 bp, 8 predicted proteins | sample KBSC43metaG_FD_64663 | JGI IMG/M metagenome (GOLD analysis project Ga0070661, IMG submission 64663) | Corn rhizosphere microbial communities from Kellogg Biological Station, Michigan, USA - KBS C4-3 metaG | ecosystem: Host-associated > Plants > Roots > Rhizosphere > Soil ...
TGGGGTCCGCCGGCAGGGCAGTCGCGTCGCGAAGGCGGCGGGGAGATTGCAAGCTTCCCCATCGAGAACCTGCGCGGGTCGCGGCGAAAGACGCCGTTCTGATCGTTACACGAGCGCCTGCAGCGATCGCGCATCGCCGGGCGCCTTCACCTTCATGTCATTGTCGAAGTACACGTAGACCTCGCGCGACGCCCGCGGCGCGGGAGCGGAGTGACTGATGCGCGGATCGCCCTTCGGCTGCGAGCCACGCCGCCAGGCACGGATGCGACGCGCCCAGTCCGCCAGAGCTTCCTCGCCATAACCACTGGCGTACAACTTCTTGTCGCCATGAAGCCGGACGTAGACAAAGGGTGCGGTGACGTCGAAGTAGCGCGGAAACTTGCCCGCCGTGTCGGCAACGACAAAACCGACGCCGTACTTTCGAAGAAGAGCGATGAAGTCCGGCGTAACGAAACTCTCGTGCCGGATCTCCACCGCGTGCCTCATTCGGTGATTCCGTTCGACCGATAGCCACGCCTCGCGCTTCAGGTGCGCGTCGTGCTTCTTGCCTAGCGCCGCCGCCGATGCCATGGATTTCGGCAGGAGCCGAAGGAACGGCTCGAAGGTCTCCGCATCGAAGCGAAAGTTCGGCGGGAACTGCCAGAGGATCGGGCCGAGCTTCTCGCCCAGTGCAAGCACGCCTGAGGCGAAGAAGTTCGCCATCGGCTTCTCGATGTCGCGAAGCCGCAGGATGTGGGTAATGAAGCGCGGCCCTTTCACCGAGAAGACAAAGCCCTTTGGCACGGCCGCGTACCAGGCTTGCCAACTCTCCGGCCGCTGCAGGGAGTAGAACGAGCCATTGATCTCGATCGTCGGGAACTCCCGCGCGGCGAATGCGAGCTCATCGCGCTGAACCAGATCCTTTGGATAGAACACGCCGCGCCACGGTGCATAGCGCCAACCGGATATGCCAATGCGGATGCCAGTCATGGAACGATGGCACCGCACCGGCGGTGCAGCGACGGTGAAGGCTTTGTCAGCTGCCCGCGCGGTGCCGGCAGCCTGGCTCATGACCATCGACCATGCCCGACGCCTGCATGAGCGCGTAACAGATGGCCGTGCCCGCGAAGCGGAATCCTCGCTTGTGCAATGTCGCGCTCATGGCATCCGACGCATCGCTGCGCAGACGCGGCCCAAGGGCGAGGCGCGGCGGCGCAGCGGGCGCTTCGCCATCAACGAAGGTGCGGAGAAACGTCGATAGCGGTCCATGGACTTCCATCAGCCGGAGCGCCGCCCTCGCATTTGCCCGCACCGAGGCGATCTTCAGGCGGTGACGAATGATGCCGCGATCGCGACGAACCATGGCGAGCTCGTCGTCGGTCATCGCGGCGATACGCGCCAGGTCGTATCCGTGGAAAACGCGGCGGTAGCGCTCGCGCTTTCCAAGCACCGTACGCCACGAAAGCCCGGCGGCCGCCCCGCGTAACGTGATCAGCTCGAAGAGCCGGCGATCGTCGTGGATCGGCAGGCCCCATTCAGTGTCGTGATAGACGCGCTCGGCGTCACTCTGTTCGGCCCAGGCGCATCGCATACCCCATCTCTCACGTCCTGAAGGAAGGACGAGAATAGCCACGCGAAATGGTCACGGATGTCCGTTTCAGGTGGCGTGCGCCGTGCGAATGCTTACCAGGGCAGGTCGTCCAGATCGACGTTGCCGCCAGTCAACACCGCGCCGACGTGACGTCCGGCGACGCGCTCCGGGTTTCGCAGCAGGGCCGCAAGCACCGTCGCACTCGACGGCTCGACGACGACGCGTAACTCCGACCACAGCAGGCGCATGGCGGCGATCACTTCGGCATCGCTGACACGCAGCACCGTCACACCATGCTCGCGCAGTACGTGGAAGTTCGGCTCGCCGATCAACGTGCGCAAACCGTCGCAGATCGTGTCTGGCGTGAACGGTCCGACGCGCTGGCCGGCTTCGAGCGAGCGAGCGGCATCGTCGGCACCCTCGGGCTCCGCGCCGAACAGCATGATCGCGGGATTCATGCCGTGCGCCGCGATCGAGCAGCCCGACGCGAGGCCACCGCCACCGACAGGAAAGAGAATGGTGTCGATCCTGCGATCCTGTGCCAGCAGTTCCGGCACGAGCGTTCCCTGGCCTGCCATCACACGTGGATCCGCATAAGGATGGACAAGCGTCGCACCCGTGCTGGCGACGAGTTCGGCCGCCTTTGCCTCACGCGCGGCGGTGGTCGGCGCGCAGCGATGTACGGTGGCGCCTGCGGCCACGATCGCATCCACCTTGGCTTTCACGGCACCTTCCGGGACAACGACATGCGCCGTTATTCCGCGCGTCTGTGCCGCGATGGCCAGGGCGTTGCCGTGGTTACCGGAGGAATGCGTGACGACACCGCGTGCGGCGTCTTCGTCGCTCAACGACCAGACCGCGTTGGCCGCGCCGCGGAATTTGAACGCACCGCCGCGCTGGAGGTTCTCGCACTTGAACACGATGTGAGCGCCGACCAGTGCGTCGATGCGTTCGCTGCGGAGCACTGGCGTCACTCGTGCATAGGGCGCGATGCGGACGGCGGCATCACGTATGTGGGCGAAGGTCGGCAAGTTCACGTATCGAACTCCACGCCGCAGACGAAGCGACGTTCCTGCCCCGCCCCCAACGTAATCAGCGGCGTGCAGTCGTCTCGATTGAAGGCGTCGGGCATGCACTCCATCGGCTCCAGGGCGACCGACTTGCGCGCGTCGCGTTCGGCCGTGTCCGACGTAAAAACGAGCATGACGCCTTTCTCCTGCCACACTGAAACGCCCGCGCCGGTGTTCGGATCGCGCAGGTGCGTACGCGCCTTGCCATCGCTGTCGAGCTGCAGGTCGGCATAAGTGTGGTTGAGCTCGGTACGCCCGATGGCGCGCGCCTTGCGAAAATCGAGCGAGCGGTCGGCCTTGTCCATCGCCTGCCACGCGCTGGTACCGGGCAGTGGAATGAAATCCTTGTCGGTCGCGATGACCTTGTCGGCCGGCACGTGCAGTTCCCAGGTCTCGATCGGATTCTCCGAGAGACGAAAGTACGGGTGCCAGCCGAAGAACGTCGGCACGGCCTGCTGGCCGACGTTGCGCGTCTTCGCTTCCAGCGTGAGCCCATGCTCGTCGAGCGTGAAGGTCACATTGAAATCCAGCGCGAACGGGTAGCCCGGATTGACGCCCGGGCGGATGGCGTCAGTGAAAAGTGTCACCGACGCCCTGTCGTCGTCGGCGTGTTCACGTTGGACATCGAAGAGAGTGCCGCGAAGGAATCCGTGACGGCTCGCCCGATCGGCGCCGACGGCGCCTGGCTGCAAATCATAGGTGGTTCCTTCAAATGTGTAGCGCGAATCGTTAACGCGGTTGGCGAACGGCGTCATGATGGCGAAGCGCGATCCCTTGTGCCCGACCAGTTCCTTTTCGTTGCGGAATCCGTCGGTGACGGTGCGCTGCTGATCTCGGCAGCGGGTGGTGATCGAGAGCACGGTGGCGCCGCGCCGGGCGATCCGGACCTCGCGGTCGGCATCGGCGTCGACCAGGACCACCAGCTCGTTGGCGCCCAGGGTGGAGCGCGTCACGGTGAATCGGGACATGGGAGGCTTCCTTTTGACGAATCCGACCGCATGTTAGCCTGCCTGTCAGACCAGAACATGTGTTGTCTTACCGCCATGAGTGATCGTTCCGACGCCCCCACCTCCGCCATCCACCTCGCCGACTACCGCCCGCCCGCATGGGCCGTGGAAGAGGTGGCGCTCGAGTTCGACCTCGGCATCGACCACACCGAGGTCACCAGCCGCCTGACCCTGGTGCGGCAGGCGGATGAACCCATCCGTCTCAACGGCGAAGGCGTGGAGTTGCTCGAGCTGACCCTGGACGGCCGGCGGCTGGGCGACGGTGAATACATCCTCGCCAACGGCGTGCTGGAAGTCGCGGTGGACGCAGACCGCTGCACGCTCGGTGTCCGCGTGGCCGTCCGGCCCGCCGAGAACACCGCGTTCGAGGGCCTGTACCTCTCCGGCAGCCGGGACCGCGGTTTCCTGCTGACCCAGTGCGAAGCCGAAGGCTTCCGCCACATCACCTACTTCCCCGATCGCCCCGACGTCCTTTCGAAGTACACCGTCACCTTGCGCGCCGACAGGCAGCGTTTCCCGGTACTGCTCGCTGGCGGCAACCCCGACGGAGCGGGCGAACTTCCGGATGGTCGGCACTGGGCGCGTTTCGTGGATCCGCACCCGAAGCCGAGCTACCTGTTCGCCCTGGTCGCCGGGCGCCTGGAGCGGATCAGCCAAGACTACACCACGGCCGATGGCCGCGCCGTCGCGCTCCACATCTGGGCCGAGGCCGATGTCATAGATCGCTGCGACTACGCGATGGACTCACTTATCCGCAGCATGCAATGGGACGAGCGCACGTACGGGCGCAACTACGACCTCGATGTATTCCACATCGTCGCCACCCACGATTTCAACATGGGCGCGATGGAGAACAAGGGTCTCAACATCTTCAACGCGAAATACCTGCTGGCCGATCCGGACTCGAGCACCGACGACGAGTACCGTCATGTGGAAGCCGTGGTCGCGCACGAGTATTTCCACAACTGGAGCGGCAATCGCGTCACCTGCCGCGACTGGTTCCAGCTCAGCCTGAAGGAAGGACTTACGGTCTTCCGTGAGCAGAGCTTCTCGGCAGACATGAACTCAGTATCGCTCAAGCGGATCGAGGACGTGGCCCTGTTGCGCCGCGCACAGTTTCCAGAAGATGCCGGCCCGCTGTCGCACCCGGTGCGCCCGTCGCAGTACAGCGAGATCAACAATTTCTATACGGCCACGGTCTACGAGAAAGGCTCGGAGCTGGTTCGCATGCTCGCCGGCCACCTTGGCCGCGACGGCTTCCGCAAGGGCATGGATCTCTACTTCGATCGCCACGACGGCGATGCCGCCACGATCGAGGATTTCCTGAAGGCCCTCGGCGACGCCAATGGCAGCGACCTGTCTGCCTACCTTGCCTGGTACAGCCAGGCGGGTACGCCGCGACTGACAGCCGAAGCGCGCTATGACGCCGCGCAGTCGCGCTATCGCCTCACCCTGCGTCAACGCACCCCCGCAAGCGCAGGCCAGACCGTCAAGCAGGCGCTGCCGATCCCGGTGCGCCTGTCCCTGTTCGACGCGTCGGGCAAGGCGCTGCCGCTCCGGCTCGAGGGTGAGGCCACGCCCGGTGCCAGCGAGCGCACCATCGTGCTCGACGGTGCGGAGCGCAGCGTGGTCTTCGAGGACATCACCAGTGCGCCGGTACCGTCGTTGTTGCGCGGCTTCTCAGCACCGGTGATCCTCGAATTCGATTACGCGCCGGAGGAACTGGGCGTGCTGCTTCGCCACGACCCCGACGGTTTCAACCGATGGGAAGCCGGCCAGCAGCTCGCCGGCCTGGCCTATGACGACTGCCGCGACGGCAGGATCGACGGCGCGGCGATTACCGCCTGGACCACGGCCCTCGCCCAGCTCTTCGCCGATCCGTCGGTCGAAGATGCCCTGCTTGCCGAACTGCTCACGCCGCCCGGCGAGATCGAACTGGTCGAGCGCCAGCCCGAGCGCGATCCGGACCGCATCCGCGCCAGCCGGCAGGCCATGCTCCGTGCGCTGGCCGGCAAGATCGGCGTGGCCAACCTGCGTGCGCGTTACGACGCGCTGCGCGCGACCACCAGCGCCGCGCTGGACGCGACCAGCCAGGCCCGGCGCCAGCTCAAACGCCGTGTACTCGACTTGCTGTCATGGGTCGATGAGAGCCACGCGCGTAGCCTGGCTCGTGCGCAATACGACGAAGCGCCTGGCATGACAGACCGGCTTGCCGCGCTGACCACGCTGGCAACCGTCGATCCGGAAGCGGCGGCGCCCGCCTTCGCACACTTCCGCCATCGCTACGAGGGCAATGCGCTGGCGTTGGACAAGTGGTTCGCGGTGCAGGCACAACTGCCGGGCGACACTGCCCTGGCGCGCATCCAGTCGCTGGAGCGGGACGACGCGTTCACGCTGAAGAATCCGAACCGCGTGCAATCGTTGCTGGGCAGTTTCGCGCGAGCCAACCCCAGCGGCTTTCATCGCGCCGATGGCGCGGCTTATCGCTGGCTGGCGGATCGGCTCGTTGCGATCGACGCACTCAATCCGCAGGTTGCCGCGCGCGTGGCGACGGCCTTCAATGGCTGGAAGCGCCTGGAGCCGGTGCGTCGCGAGGCGGCGCACGCCGTTGTCGCAGAGCTGGCCTCACGCAAGGATCTGTCGCGCGACCTGACCGACATCCTCGCCCGGGTAGCCCTGGGCTGAACCCAGGATCAGTCGCCCAGTCCGGCCAGCGTTTCGCGGATACGCGCCATGCGCTGTTCGATGCGTGGACGCAGGCGACCCTGTTCCGCCTGGTTGCGTTGGTCGAGCTTCTCCATCGCCATTTCCAGACTGCCCATTTCGATGAGCAGGTCGTGGTGACGGATCATGGGTTCATTGGTGGACATGACAGCGTTCATGGCGTTTGGCCCCTTCCCTCGTTGTTCGGGATGTTGCGATGCATCGGGCGTGCCACACGCTTCGGCGCGCTAAAAAATGTGCGCTGGGTCACATCGAATCTCGCATCGTGGGAGAAACTGACGTACTGCGTCACCAATTGCCGAAACCGAGCACCTCGTTGACGAAAAAGTCACACACGGTTCATTGGATCGGTGTATGTTCACTTCAACGAAAAAAAGCCGAGGCGTTGGCCTCGGCTCTTCGTGCCAGTCACTCGGTTTCTGGCGCCCGGCAGCACGGTCATCCTGGATTCCCCCTGTTCCTGAGACCGCCGGGCGCCAGATCTCATTCGTCGAACCGAATGGGGCATCCTTGCCCACATCCCGCTTCCTTCTCCCGGCACACGACCAAACCCCTGTCGTTCGGTCTCAGCGCGCGTGTTATCGCGCAGCGTCTGCCCGGGTGAAGTGCACGGATTAACAAGCACGACCCGTGCCAACCTCGCCCGATGTCGACCGCGCTGCAACGCAGCGTGGATCGCGCCGCAGGCGTAACATGGCCGCCCTGGCCCCATGCCCGAAACCCTGACGATGCTGCATACAGAAACCTACGACGTGATCGTGGTCGGTGGCGGACACGCCGGCACCGAAGCCGCGCTTGCCTCCGCGCGTGCCGGCGCACGCACCCTGCTGCTCAGCCACAACATCGAAACCATCGGGCAGATGAGCTGCAACCCGGCCATCGGCGGTATCGGCAAGGGACACCTGGTCAAGGAGATCGACGCACTCGGCGGAGCCATGGGGCGGGCAGCGGATCGCGCGGGCATCCAGTGGCGAACGCTCAATGCGTCCAAGGGACCTGCCGTACGCGCCACGCGTTGCCAGGCCGACCGTTCGCTGTACAAGGCAGCGATCCGCCTCATGGTGGAAACGCAGCCCAATCTCGTGCTGTTCCAACAAGCCGTCGATGACCTCATCCTCGTCGACGGTCGCGTGGCCGGCGTGCGCACGCAGATGGGCCTCGATTTTCACGCTCCCGCCGTGGTGCTGACCGCGGGCACCTTCCTCGCCGGCAAGATCCACATCGGTTCGGCGCACTATGCGGGTGGCCGTGCGGGCGATCCGCCGGCGTCGGCGCTTGCCGCGAAACTGCGCGAGCTACCGGTCGCCGCCGACCGCCTGAAGACAGGCACGCCGCCGCGCATCGACAGCCGCAGCATCGACTTTTCAGTGCTCGAGGAGCAGCCCGGCGACGATCCCATGCCGCACTTCTCGTACATGGGATCGGCAGCGGAGCATCCGCGACAGGTGAGTTGCTGGATCACCCACACTACCGAGGCCACGCACGAGCTGATCCGGGGCTCGCTGGACCGGTCGCCGCTTTACAGCGGACAGATCGAGGGCGTCGGCCCACGTTATTGCCCATCGATCGAAGACAAGGTGGTCCGCTTCGCCGACAAGACCTCGCATCAGATCTTCGTCGAACCGGAAGGCCTCGACACGTTTGAGATCTATCCGAACGGCATCTCGACCTCGCTGCCGTTCGACGTGCAGTACGCGCTCGTGCGCTCCATTCCGGGTTTCGAGCGCGCGCACATCACGCGTCCGGGTTACGCCATCGAATACGACTACTTCGATCCGCGCGGCCTGCATCCCTGGCTGGAGACGAAAGGTATTCCGGGGCTGTATTTCGCCGGGCAGATCAACGGCACCACCGGTTACGAGGAGGCCGGCGCGCAGGGACTCATCGCCGGCATGAATGCCGCACTTGCCGTGCGCGGCGAGACGCCGTGGTATCCACGCCGCGACGAGGCGTACATCGGCGTCCTCATCGACGACCTCACGACCAACGGCACCATTGAGCCCTATCGTATGTTCACCTCGCGCGCGGAGTATCGCCTGCACCTGCGCGAAGACAACGCGGACCTCCGCCTGACGCCACACGGCTATGCCCGGGGCGTCGTCTCCGAAGAGCGCTTCCGTCGCTTCGAAGCGAAGCGGGACGCCGCCGATCGCGAAACGGCGCGCCTGCGCGGCATCTGGGCGGCGCCGACCAACGCGCTGGGGGCTGCCATCGAGCGCTCGCTCGGCATCGCCGTGAGCCGCGAGACCCACGCACTCGACCTGCTTCGTCGTCCGGAACTGGACTACGCCACCCTCACCGGCGTGCCCGAGCTGGGACCGCCCGTGGACGACACCGAGGTGGCGACACAGGTGGAAGTGCAGGCGAAGTACTCCGGCTACCTGGAGCGGCAGCGCGACGAGATCGACCGCCAGCGCAGACACGAAGCCACGGCTATTCCCGAGGGTTTCGATTACGACCGCGTGCGGGGGCTTTCCGCGGAGGTCCTGCTCAAGCTGAAACGGGCACTTCCGGTGACGATCGGCCAGGCGTCGCGCATCAGCGGGGTGACCCCCGCGGCCATTTCCCTGTTGCTGGTGCACCTGAAGCGCCGCGCCGCGTAGGAAGCGCATAGGCCAACCAGCAGTCGGCGGCGCCTCGGTCCATCTGGCATCATCGGCGCCTGTCAGTGCATCAGTAAAAGGTCGGCACCCATGCAAGTCTGGATCGGACGTAACGGCGAGCGCTTCGGCCCCTACACGGACGACGAAATCCGTCAGTGGCTGCGCGACGGCACCTGCCGTCCCGACGAACTCGGCTGGTACGACGGCATGGTCGACTGGCGCCCCCTGGGTGAGCTGTTTCCTGACGAGCGCCCCGCGGCAGCCGTCGAAGGCGCGCCGCCGATGCCGCCGTCCCCGCCGCCGTTCCTGGGCGTCACCGACGTGGCCGCGCCGGAGTACGCCGGCTTCTGGTTGCGCTTCGGCGCCTGGGTGATCGACTACCTCATCCTCATCGTGCCCTTCACCGCCATCAGCCTTGGGATGGGACTGAGCGCGATCGCCGGCGCCTTCCTCGAACAGATGAAGACCGACCAGGTGGCCGCCTTCGAGGCTTACGCCACGGCGATGCTGCCGATCACCTACGTGCTGATGGTCGTCGGCTTCGTCTACTACACCTTGTTCGAGGCCTCGAAGTGGCAGGCCACGCCGGGCAAGATGGCCGTAGGCATTCGCGTCACCGGTACCGACGGGCAGCGTATCTCGCTCGCTCGCAGCGCCGGCCGCAACGCCATCCGCCTGACCAATGTGCTGCGGTTCCCCGTGCCCCTGCCGCTCATCTGCTACGTCGTCGCCGCCTTCACCGAGCGCAAGCAGGGCGTGCATGATCTGCTGGCCCACACCTACGTCCTGACGGGCCGCGTGGACCAGGTCCCCGCGCCCGCGGTCGTCCCGCGCAGTGGCGATAACGGCCGCTTCGACGCCTGATCGCCCTGCCCGCCCCGGCCGCCCGGCCGGGGCCTCGCCTGTGCTTGCTATCATCCACGGCTCGATCCGACGTTTCGGCCGGCCGAGCAACGCACAGGAACCACATGCAGAGCATCGAACAACGTATTGCCCAGGACATCGCCGCGAAGCCCGAACAGGTGCGCGCAGCGGTGGAACTTCTCGACGGCGGCGCGACCGTGCCGTTCATCGCCCGCTACCGCAAGGAAGTGACCGGCGGTCTGGACGACATCCAGCTGCGTCTGCTCGAGGAACGCCTGCGCTACCTGCGCGAGCTGGAAGACCGCCGCGCGGCGATCCTCGAGAGCATCGTCGA
>Ga0070661_100003989_pt1 | contig 10150 bp, 5 predicted proteins | sample KBSC43metaG_FD_64663 | JGI IMG/M metagenome (GOLD analysis project Ga0070661, IMG submission 64663) | Corn rhizosphere microbial communities from Kellogg Biological Station, Michigan, USA - KBS C4-3 metaG | ecosystem: Host-associated > Plants > Roots > Rhizosphere > Soil ...
CGGCGCCGCCGGGATGCTGCTGCGCGCACCGGTCATCACCAACGGGCACATCGGCTTGCTGATGCTGTCGCTCGTGGTGGTGGCCATCATGCTTGGCTTTCCCACGGCGTTCACGCTGATGGGCATGGGCATGTTGTTCACCTGGGTGGCGTACGAGCGTGACACGACGAAGACACTCGACCTCATGGTGCAGGCCGCCTATAAGGTGATGGCCAACGATGTGCTGATTTCCATCCCGTTGTTCGTGTTCATGGGCTACCTCGTCGAGCGTGCGAACCTCATCGAAAAGCTCTTTCGAAGCCTGCATCTGGCCTTGTCGCGCGTGCCAGGGTCGCTGGCGGTGGCAACCCTGGTGACATGCGCGGTGTTCGCCACGGCCACGGGCATCGTGGGTGCCGTGGTCACGCTGATGGGGCTGCTGGCGCTGCCGCCGATGCTGCGTGCCGGGTACAGCGTGCAGATGTCGTCCGGGGCCATCACGGCAGGCGGGTGCCTGGGCATCCTGATTCCTCCGTCGGTGCTGCTGATCGTCTATGGGGCGACGGCCGGCGTGTCGGTCGTTCAGCTCTATGCGGGCGCATTTTTCCCGGGGATCATGCTGGCGGGCCTGTATGTCCTCTACGTGATGCTCCTGGCCAAGCTCAAGCCGGCCGTGGCGCCGCCGTTGTCGGCCGAAGACAGGGCGGTGGAGTTGCCGCCGCGGCTGACGCAGGCAGGTGTCGACGGCCAAGCCCGTGTGGTGCCGGCGCTGCTCGCGGCCATGAGGTCCGCCAGGCAGCACCGCGTGCCCACACGCTACCTCGCCGGCCAGCTGCTGGTGGCCTTGCTGCCGCTGCTGGTCGTGTTGTCGGTCGTCGCCGTCTCGTACCGGGCGGCCACGGTGGCACCGGTCTTCGATGCCGCGCCCGAGATGGAGCAGATCGGCGAAGGTGCGACGGAAGCCCCGGCCGAAGCGGGCGAAGGCCTGGCGGAGCCGCCATCCGATGGCCTGGCCGAACCGCCTTCTGAGGCGGTGCCGGTGGAATCGAGTCGCGCAAGCGAACCGGCGACCGCGCGTGCACCGGTGCCGTCGGCCGAAGCCACGGCATCGGTCCCCGGGAGAAGCGATGCACCGGCGGCCGCGGGCCCGTCAAAGGCCTGGTGGATCGTGATGTCCGCGGCCCTGGTCGCCTTGTTCGTCTTCTATCTGTTGCTCGACTTCAAGCGGCTCGAAATCTTCAAGATGCTGCTCACGTCGTTCTTCCCGCTGATGTTGATGATCCTGGCCGTGCTCGGGTCGATCGTGTTCGGCCTGGCCACGCCCACCGAGGCCGCCGCGGTGGGCGCGGCCGGCGGGATCTTGCTGGCCGCGGCCTATCGCCAGCTGACGTTCGCACGCGTTCGTGAATCCGTCTTCCTGACGGCCAAGACTTCGGCGATGGTGTGCTGGCTGTTCGTCGGGTCGTCCATCTTCTCTGCGGCCTTCGCGCTGCTGGGGGGGCAGGAGCTGGTGGAGCGTTGGGTGCTCGGCATGAACCTCACGAAGACCGAATTCCTCGTGTTGTCCCAAGTGATCATCTTCGTGCTCGGCTGGCCGCTGGAGTGGACCGAGATCATCGTGATCTTCATGCCCATCTTCGTGCCGCTGCTCGACAACTTCGGCGTGGATCCGTTGTTCTTCGGCCTGCTGGTGGCGCTGAACCTGCAGACGGCCTTCCTGTCGCCCCCGGTGGCCATGGCGGCGTTCTACCTGAAAGGCGTGGCGCCGAAACATGTGACGCTGAACCAGATCTTCGCGGGCATGCTGCCGTTCATGGCGATCCAGGTGTTGGCCATCGGGCTGCTGTACCTCTTTCCGGCCATCGGCCTGTGGCTGCCGCAAGTGCTGTACGCGAAGTGAGCGGGCTCCGTTCGACGGCCCTCTTCATGAATACTTGCGCATCGGCTGTGCCGGAACATGACGGTTGATCAGCGCCGTGATCGCGCGCGATTGGCAGTTCTCAGCCAGGGCGCGCAATCGCATGCAAAAGCCGGTGTAGCGGGGATCCTGCCGCTTCAGGCGGTCCGCCTCCTCGCAGATGGCACGCATGTCGCCCGTGCGGGCGAGGTGCTGGAGCACGAGGATCGCACTGTCCGGTGGTGCCGTGAGTTCGACCTCGGCCACGCGTGCTGCATCGTCGAGGGCCGGTGGCGCAGGCGCATGCAGCCAGGTCAGCTTGAGCAGGTGGCCGATGGTGTCGAGCAGTGCGCGTTCCTCGATCGGCTTGCTGATGAACACGTCGGCCCCGGCGGTTCGGCTGTCGGCTTCGATCTTCGGTGTGGCGCTCGCGGACGTGGCGATGACGGGCAGGCGAGGGTGACGGGCTCGCAGGCGGCGCGTCGTCTCGAAGCCATCCATCACCGGCATGACGAGGTCGAGGATGACCAGATCCACGGGGCGGCTTGACACCGCCTCCAGTGCTTCCTCCCCGTTGCGCGCCTCGACCATCTCGAAACCCAGGCTGTCGAGCGACTCGACGAGCATGATGCGGTTGTGCACCACGTCGTCGGCCACGAGGATCCTGCGCCGGGTGCCTTCATACCCCAGCGCCGCGGCTTGCACGGGCAAGGGCTGGGCTTGTGCCTCGACAACCGCCTCGATCTCGAACCAGAACCGGCTCCCGACACCCGGCTCGCTGTGCACCTCGATCTCTCCGCCCATCAGATGGATGAGCTGCCGGCTGATGGCCAGGCCCAGGCCCGTGCCGCCTTCGTGGCGAACGGCTTCTGCCACCTGCTCGAAGGGCTGGAACAGCCGCCCCATCTGCGCCTCGTTCATGCCGATGCCGCTGTCTTGCACCTCGAAACGCAGCCGCGCATTGCCCCGTGCCGCACCGTCGGGGCAAGGCAGGCGCGATGCCATGAGCACCACCTGCCCATGGTCGGTGAACTTGACCGCGTTCGACAGCAGATTGAGCAGCACCTGCCGCAGGCGCTTCTCGTCGACGCGCACGGCGACCGGCAGGTTGGCGTCGCAATGGAAGAGGAAGCGCAGGCTCTTCTCCTCAGCCTTCACGCGCACGATGTCACTGACCATTTGCAGAAAGCGCTGCAGGTTCACCTCGGTCGGATAGAGGGTGAGCTTGTCGGCATCGATGCGCGCGATGTCGAGGATGTCGTTGATGAGCATCAACAGGTGCTGCCCGCTTTCTTCGATGATCTTGAGCCCCCGGGCCTGCCGTGGGGTCAAGGCCTTGTCGCGTTTCAGGATTTGCGCGAAGCCGAGGATGCCATTGAGCGGCGTCCGCAGTTCATGGCTCATCTGCGCCAGGAATTCGCTGCGTTGACGCGCGAGCCGGCGGGCCTCGGCAAGCGCCATCTCGCGCGCAGCCTCCGCGGCCTTGCGTTCGCTGATGTTGCGCGCCACGCCGACCGTGCCGAGCACGGTGCCGTCGTCGTCAAGCACGGCGGTCTTGTAGGTCTCCATCCAGACCGGTCCTTCATCGCCGGCCACGCATTCCTCGGTGGTCTTGCGCTCATGCGAGGCCATCACCTCCTCGTCGTCGGCGATCTGGCGCCGTGCCAGCTCGTCCGGCAGCAGTTCCATGTCGGACTTGCCGGTCATCCCGGCAGCGGAATGGCCACGCGCCTCGGCATGCGCCTGGTTGACCACCAGATAGCGGCTGCTGGTGTCCTTGAACCATGCCCACATGGGGAGCATGTCGATCAGGGTGCGCAGGTAGCGCTCTTGCTGGCGCAGTTCTTCCGTGCGCGCCTGCACCCGCTGTTCCAGACCGGCGTTCAGCGTGCGGATGTCGTTCTCCGATTCTTGAAGCTGAAGGTTGAGCGACTGGAGCTGGCGGTGCGATTGCCTCAACCGGTACATGAACACCGCGCCGCCTGCGAGCACCAGTGCCACCGCCGTCAGGAAAGTCCAGAGCCAACGCTGCTGCAGTTCACGTTGGCGCAGCTGCGCCGTCTGCTGCTCGTTGCTGCGGGTGAGCGCGTCGATCGCGCGCTGCTTGCTTTCGCTCTCGTAGAACTTGATGAGTTGCACCATGCGTTCGCCGGCCTTTTCGCGCACTGCCTTGGCGGTCATTTCCGCCGCCTTGGTGCGCAGGTTGTAGGCGCGACGGTAGTCGCCCGTGGCAGACGCGATCTCGGCCAGGCGGTTGGCGCTGCCACTCATGTACAGCGCCACGCCCAGGTCGTTGGCCAGGGCGTAGGCGCGCTCGGCGGCCGCCTTCGCGCCGGCCATGTTCCCCAAGGCCTGCAGGGTTTCGCTGGTGAAGTTGAGTCCGAACCATTGGGCGATTCTGTTCGGACGGCGCTTGAAGATTTCCTGCGCCTCGTTGAGCACGGCGAGCGCTTCATGGTGGCGCTTCTGTTTGACCAATGCGGTGGCCAGATGATAGAGGCCGAACGCCTCTGCAAAGGGTGCTCCCACTTCTCTGAACACGGCCACCGTCTCGCGCGCCATGCGCTCGGCTTCCGGGAAGTCGCCCCGCATGACGCCGGCAATGGACAAGCCCGCCATGGCGAACCCCTCGAGCAGGCGGGAGTGTGCGGCCCGCGCCTGCTCGCGCATCTCCTGGTAGTGCTCGACCATCTCCGGGAGGCGGGCGCTTTGCTCGTACGCAATGGCGAGCCCGTGATGGGCGTATGTCATGGCCAGCGCATTGTTCGTTCTGCGGGCGATTTCCATGGCCTGGACCGCAATGGAAGCCGCCTCGCTGAATTGCTCGAAGCGCCGGTACAGCACAGCCGTGCGCAGCATCGCTTCGCCAAGCAGGTCTGGGCGGTTGACGTCTTCGAGCACCGTGAGGCCACGCTCGGTGGATCGGGCCATCTCATCGACCTTGCCCTGGTTGATGGCATTCAAGGTCACGTTGAGATCGGACTCTGCCTGGCCGATGCGGTCCCCATGCTGAACGGCCAGGTCATAGGCTGCCTGGGCATGTGCCGCCGCATCGTCGGTCAGGCCGAGGTAGGTTTCCGTGCGCGACACCAGGTTGAGCGAACGCGCCTGATCCACCGGCGTGGCGTCCGGCGGGAGGGATGCGTGCAGGCGCTTGGCCTGCGCGTACGCCTGGGGCACGTCGTTCTCGGCGAGGATTCTCACGCGCGTGGCTTCGGCCCGCCATGTGTCGAGCGCTTCCGAGGCGTTTGCCGGCCGGGCCGAACTGAACGCCAGGAACGCGAAACACAATGCGGGCAGCAGCGCTTGAACGGACTGGCGGGCAGCCGCGGTCATGGCGCTGTGAAGATGTCTTGAACGAATCACGCTTTGAGGCTACCTCGTCACCAGAAGCGCACGGTGGCGGCCAGGATGACCTGCCGGTCGTTGAGCCACGCGCTCTGGGGACGCGTGGACGACCCGTAATAGGAATGCCGCAACGTGCGCAGCAGATTGGTGACCTCGAGACCGAACGTCACCTGCTCGTTGTAGCGGTAGCGCAGCGATGCGTCGACCCAGGCATACCCGGCGGTGTAGGAAGGCACGCGGCCGATGCCGACGATGTTGGTCACCCCGTTAAGGTACCGGTCACGCCAGTTGTAGGCGATGCGTGCCGAAATGCCATCTCGTTCATACATGCCGACCACGTTCGCGCTGTGGCGCGAGAGGTTCTGCAGTGGCAAGGTGGCACCGCCCGGTTCGAGCGGGGTGCGGCTGTCGACGTAAGTGTAGTTGGCTTGCAGGCCGAAGCCCGGCAAAGCATCGTAAAACTGTTGGTATCCCAGTTCGAAGCCCTTGATGTCCGCCGGCAGGCTGTTGCGGGGCCGGCTCACCCGGTAGGTTTCGCCGTCGTGGACTTCATCGCTGCTTTCTGTCGTGATGAACCCGTTGACCTTTTTCCAGAACAGCGTGCCGTGAACGGCGGTCGTGCGGTTGAAGTACTTCTCGACCGCGAGGTCCAGGTTGTTCGAGCGCACGGGCTCGAGCTCAGGATTGCCTGCCAGGCCCTGGTTGAGCTCGGGATTGATCGGATTGCGCAGCAGTGTCAACGACGGCTGCAGCTGGTCGAAGTTCTGCCGCGTGAGGGTCTTCGAGGCCGCGGCCCGCACCACCAGGCCGTCCGGTCGCGCGTAGCGCAGCGTCAGGCTGGGCAGCCAGTCGGTGTAACGGCTGTCGATGTCGATCGGTGCCACCCCGCCCGTGCTCGGCAACGATTGGAAGCCCGAGGTTGACTCATGCGTGCGAACGACGCGCAGTCCGACCAGGGCTTCCAGCGGTTGGGCTGGCGCTTTCAAATGGGCACTGAGGTAAGCGGCTTGCGTGGTCTCGTCGAATTTCCAGACCCCCAGGGGGCTGCCGGCGTCCGGCAGCGGGGTCGTCAGGCCGAGCGCGGCTCGGAATGCGGCCGGGTCGCGCGCAAGGCCCAGGTTGCCCACCATGAAATCGGAGAGGCTCTGCGACCCCTCGCGCGGCATGAATCCGTAGGGATTGGGCATCACGAGCTCCGGACGATCAGCCGCCGACAGCCCGGTGATGTTCGCGTCGCCGAACACCAGCCCCGTCCGGTTGGACGCGCGCCGTTGCGCCAGGCGCACGCCGGCGCCGACCGAATCCAGGATGCCGGCCCGGGTCTCGTGCTCCAGGTCGAACCGCCAGGCCGTCAGCGTGCCATCGAAAGGCCGCTTGCGAAACGCGTGGCTGACGTAGTTGAAATTGCCCGGATTCTGCAGGTCGATGCCGCCCACGCTGGTGCCCGGGATGCGTGTCGTGAGGTCGTGCGTGAACGTGGGTGCCGTACCGCCGAACAAGGGCCCGCTGAAAAACAGGTCGTTGAAACTCCGGGTGTGGCTCAAGTCGGTCTTGAGGCGCAACTTGTTTGCCTGCCAGTCGCCCCCTACCGCGAACTGCCGCGTCCGATCGACGGTGTCCCGCGCAAAGCTGAGGATGGACACCGGCGCATTGGTCCAGGTCACCCGGCTGACATCGGTGGTGCCCGGGAACAGCTCCACGCTGCCGGGTTCGAAGCTGCCCGAAGCGCCCACGTTGATCTGATGCGAATCCTGCAGCGTCTCGAGCTGCGCATAAGTGGCCTCGGCATACCATTCCAGCGTCGGCATGGGCCGCCATTGCAAGACGAGGTTGGCCGAGGAGCGCCTGCGTTCGCCGACGCTGCGGGTTTCCGATGTGCCGTTCGGCGCGAAGACGGTCTGCCCCGCGACGAGCTCAGGGCACGGCGTGGTGCTGGCGCTGCAGGGCCGTGGGGTGCCGCTGCTTTTCTGGTCCTCCCGAAACGCTCGCCGCTGATGTGTGAGGTTCAAGAGCGCACCGAATTCACCGGCCGTGTCGAGCTTCCATCGACCGCTGGCCAGCACCGACAACTGCGGCTTGATCTTTTGCGCCAGGTCGCCCTGGATCAGCCGGCCCGACGTGATCAGCGTGCTGCCGCTGTAGTCGAAGGGGCGCCGGGTTCGCAGGTCGATCGTGCCGCCGAGGCCGCCTTCCAGCTGGTCGGGCGTCGACGTCTTGTAGACGTGCACGCCCGACACCATCTCCGATGGAATGTCGGCGAAGTCGAACACGCGGCCGACGCCCGCCGTGAACACTTCCCGGCCGTTGAGCAGCGTTTCGATCTGGCTCAGGCCGCGGATGACCACCACACCGCCTTCGCCGCGGTCTCGGGTGATCTGCACGCCAGTGACCCGTTGCAAGGCGTCGCTCACGCTCAGATCGGGCAGCCTCGCAATGTCGTCCGCCATCACCGCATCGAGCATCTCGATGCGGTCCCGCTTGACTTGCTGCGCCGAGGCCATGCTCGAGCGGACGCCGACCACGGTCACGGCCGGCAATTCGGTGGGCGGGGCGGTGGAGGTCGGCTTGTCGCCGCTGGGCGGGGCATCGGCCGCGGGCTGGGCATTCGAATCGGGCACGCATTCGATCGCGAGCGTCGCAGCCACGAACCAGTGTTGCCAACGCCAAGGTGAACTGCAGCCCATACGCGGTCACTCCTCGACGAATCATTATCTACGTCCACCGTGAGCCGTAAATGATGAAAGTGCCCATACCGTCGGGCAATCCGCCCCCCGATCAGGTGCCGTGCAGGTGAGGTCCAATACGGGCATGGACCATACGCACGACACCGACCAGCGCCTCACGCGCCTCGAAATCAAGGCCAGCTATACCGAGGACCTGGTGGATTCGCTCAACGAAATCGTTGCGCAACAGCAGCTGATGATCGATCAGCTCGCCCGTGAACTCACTCGGCTTCGCGCACAGATGCCGGCCCCGGACGCAGCCGCCTTCCGCAGCCTGCGAGACGAACTGCCGCCGCACTACTGAGGGGCATCGAATCGCAGCGGCAGGACGCCCTCGGTTCGAACCATGGCCGTCACGTCGAAACGCAGCAGCCGCTGTGCCCCGGGAAAGGCTTCAGCGCGGGCGGCATCCCACACCACCTCGGCGCGCACGGCGAGTTGCAGCACATCGCCTTGGTCGAAGTCGATGAACAGCAAACCAGCGCGGGGGTTGACCGTCAGGTTGCCCAGCGTGTTGAAAAAGAAGTTGCCTGCATAGTCAGGCAGCCAGAGGGTGCCGGCACCATCTCGTGCGGCGAACCCGGCAGGGCCGCCACGGTGCGATACATCGACGCCTTCATGGCTGGGGCCCGCACCGGCGCCGGGATGGGCCGATGCGATGAACAAGGTGTCGGCATGCGCAACGATGGCCCAGGCGCGCTCATCTAGCCCGGCGCCGCGAACGACGCGGGCATCGCCCGATGGGGCGGCGAAGTGGGCCTTGCGCGGCACGATGTGCTTCGGGCAGTTGCCGAAGCTGTGTTGCACGCGCACCATGAAGCCGTCGGCATCGAGCGTTTCGACGATCCCGTTCATCCGGTTGCGCCGTCGGGTGTGCGGCTGAATGCCCAGCAGCCCGAGCGGTTGACCCACGGACAGGGTCAGCGGGTCACCGGGCAGAGGAAGTGCGTGCACCGCCAGGTGCGTCGCATCCGGCGACTGCATGAAGCCTTCCGGATTGGCCAGCACCGAAGCCCACGGTTGCCCGCCGGCATCCACACTGCCCACCATCACGAACGGGAGCTGGGGGAAGAACTCGCGGTGCTGGTCCGGCATGTGGTCGCGGATCGCGCGGCCGGTCACCTCGGCCATGCGCTCATGCACGCCCAGGCGCCGCTGCACCGCCACCTCGCCTTCATGGAGCGTACCCATGTCCTTCAGGCGTTCAGGCCCACGCGCGTGGAGGCGAACGGCAGGAAGCCGGGGAGGGCTTCCATGCGAGCGAGCCAGCCGCGCACATTCGGATAGTTCTCGAGCGAGATGTTGCCCTCGGGGGCCCGCGCCGTGTAGCTGTAGTGGGCGATGTCCGCGATCGTGGGCTGCTCGCCGGTGAGGAAAGGTGTGGGGCCGAGGGTCTGTTCCATCAAGGCGAGCAAGGCATGGGCGCGTGCAATCAGCGGCGCCGTGTCCACAGGGCGCTGGAACAGCACCGCACCCCGAGCGAGCGCCGCGCCGTGCGCCAGTTCGCCGGCCGCGACCGACAGCCAGCGCTGCACACGCGCGGCGCCCACCGGGTCGGTGGGATACCAGTGCGCCGGGCCGTAGCGCATCGCCAGATACACCAGGATGGCGTTGGAGTCGGCGAGCGTGAGGTCTCCGTCCTGGAGGACCGGCACCTGCCCGAAGGGGTTCATCGCGAGGAACGCGGGGGCCTTGTGTACCCCTCCGCGCAGGTCCACGTCGACGGCCGTGTAGGGCAGTTGGAGCAAGTGCAGGAAGGTTTCGACGCGGTGGCTGTGGCCCGACAAGGCCATGCGGTGCAGGGTGAGGGTGGGCATGGGAATGTGCTCCAGATCAAAGGGGTGTCCGCATTCTGGTTGTATCGATCAGTGGAATAAATGGCTCAAAACGAAGTTGAGTACTCCGCTAATCGAATTAATATGGCCAAATGGACAAGCTCAAGGCCATGGCCACCTTCGTGCGCATCGCCGATGCCGGCACCCTGACGGCGGCGGCGAAAGCAGGGCAGGCCTCGCTGCCGGCCGTGGTGCGGTCGCTTGCGGCGCTCGAATCGCACCTTGGCGTGCGGTTGTTCAACCGCACGACGCGCCGCATCACGCTGACGGCCGAGGGCCGGCAGTACCTCGAACGCTGCCGGGCCGTGCTCACCGCAGTCGCCGATGCCGAGAGCGAACTCACCGCCGATGCGGCGCAGCCGACCGGG
>Ga0070661_100003994_pt1 | contig 10142 bp, 7 predicted proteins | sample KBSC43metaG_FD_64663 | JGI IMG/M metagenome (GOLD analysis project Ga0070661, IMG submission 64663) | Corn rhizosphere microbial communities from Kellogg Biological Station, Michigan, USA - KBS C4-3 metaG | ecosystem: Host-associated > Plants > Roots > Rhizosphere > Soil ...
CGCTGCTGTCACCGTTCGCCTGCGCGACGGGAGCCGCCACGATCACCAACGCGGCGACCGGACCTGGAGCATCCTGACTTCGGGAGCCAACGGTGCTGCCCACTTGCAGCTCGAGGGTGCGCACGGGCGCCGGTCCGCGATCGAGGCGCGCGCCGATGCCGCGCGCGAACCGTTGGTGATCCCGAAACAGCGCCGAGGGAAGTTGCATCCGCGAACGCTCGCAATGGACCTGTCGGAGACCAACTACCGGCGGTCGGAACTTGCATGGCTGGATGCCGGAGCTCCCCGCGCCACTGTCTCGCTTTGGGCTGACGCGGACCAGCTGTTCGTGATCGTCGACGTCGAGAAAGGAGACCTTTACTTCGCGCCACGGATCGACTCCAACCCGCTCGACAACGAGCATCCCGATACCAACAGCGACGGGGTTCAGCTGCATGTGCACGTTCCGGGCGCGCGCGACGGCGGAGGAGCTCCGCGTGAGCTCAGTTGGCTGTTGGTTCCGGAGCTCGATGGTAACCGCGTTCGCGTCACCGCTCGGGCGGGCGGCGGCGCTGCGCCGCCGCTGCATGCCTCATGGGAGCGTACGCCGCGAGGTTATTCGGTTCGAATCGCTCTCGAACGCTCGGCGCTCGGCGCCGACGCTACGAAGGCCTTCAAGCTTGGCGTCGCGGTCAACGAGATGACGCCCGACCGCGAGCGTCGGCGCGGTCAGCTCGTGATGGGTGGACGCGCGGGCGATTTCGTCTATCTGCGTGGCGACCGCCTGGCTCCCGACGACCTTCTCGATTTTCGAATTGCCGATGACTGATTCCGTTCTCGCGCAGGTGCACGTCGTCCTGTACGAGCCCCAGAACCCCATCAACATCGCCGCCGTGGTTCGCGCCATGAAGAACATGGGCGTGAGCTCGCTGCGTCTCGTCCGGCCGGTCGAGTACGACCCGTATCGGCTGGAGGGCATCGCGCACGACACGAACGACATCATCGAGCGCATCCAGACGTACATGGACCTCGACTCGGCGATCGCGGACTGCGTCCATGTCGCAGCCTATACGGCGCGGCGGCGAGCCGCGAAGTGGATCGTCACGGATCCGCGCGGGTCTGCGGCCGACATTCTGGCGGCGACGCGTCATGGACCCGCGGCGATTCTGTTCGGGCGCGAAGACAAGGGGCTCCCGAACGACGCGCTGGATCGCGCGCGGACCGTCGTGAACATTCCGACCACGGACCACGCCTCGCTGAACCTCGCGCAGGCCGTGCTGGTGGCGCTCTACGAGCTGCACTTGGCGGCTGGCGATGCGACACGAGTGATCGGGCCGCCGCGCGACGAGGCCCCGCCCGCGACGACCGAGCAATACGAGCGACTGTTCGCGAACGCGTCCGAAGCCCTCGAGATCATCGCCTTCTTCAAGACTCGCTTTCCCGAGCACATCATGCGTAGTGTTCGGTCGTTGGCGTTTCGGGCAAACCCGGACGCGCGCGAGATCGAGCTCATGCGCGCGATGGCGATCGAGGTCGTGCGCGCCACGGAGCGTGAGCGGAAGCAGCACGCCGCCGCGCTCGAGCGCGCGCTGGGCACGCGCCCGCCGGATGCCTAACGCTTTTCGTCTCTCGATTTTGCTTCGATTCCCGATTCCCGATTCCCGATTCCCCGTCCCGGTTCCCCGTCCCGGTTCCCCGTTAACAGTCATGAGATTTTCTCGCTTATTTGGCAAACCCGAGGAGCCGCAACAGCCCGAAGAACCTGAGCAGCAGGACGCAGAGGCTGTCGCGGACAACGGCGCCGCCGACGGCGAGGAATACGAAGGCGTTCCCGAGGGGGACTCCGACGCAGACCTCGACCAGCAGTGGCGTGGCCGCGCTGCCGACGTGATCCCCGGCGGAGCGTCCACCGGCAGCAAACGACCGGCGGCCCTCTACGGAGAAGGCACCGCCTTCGGTCCCACGCATTACACGCGGGCGTCGGGATGTCACATCACGACCGCCGGCGGCCACACGTTGATCGACTGCACGATGGCGCTCGGAAGCGTCGCCATTGGCTATGGCGACGAGACCATCACGCGCGCCGTGCTCACCGCCGCGGCGCTCGGCAACGTGTGCGGCTTGTCGCACACGAGTGAAGTCGACATTGCCGATCGGCTGTGCGACATCATCCCGTGTGCCGAGCAAGTCCGCTTCCTCAAGAGCGGCGCGGAGGCTGTCTCCGCGGCAGTGCGTATCGCGCGCGCCTACACGGGGAAGAGCAAGATCGTCGGGTCGGGATATTTCGGCTGGCACGACTGGGCGAACGACGGCCGGGGGATCCCTGCGAGCGCGCGGTCGGACACGCTGAGAGTTCCATTCGACGACGTCGCGGCGCTCGAGCGCGCGTGTCAGCAGGCCGGGGCGGACCTCGCGGCGATTCTCCTCGAGCCGGTCGTCGAAAAGTTGCCGTCGAACGAATGGCTCGAGGCAGCGCGGAGATTGTGCGATGCGCAAGGCGCCGTGCTGGTATTCGACGAGATGAAGACTGGCTTTCGCCTGCGCCCGGGCGGCTTCCAGGAGTACGGCAGCTTCGAACCGGATCTCGCGGCGTTCGGCAAGGCGATGGCGAACGGGTTCCCGATAGCCGCCGTCGTCGGACGCGCGGCCGTCATGGAAGCCGCCGCCGACACGTGGATCTCATCGACGCTCGCCGGTGAAACGACGGCGTTGGCCGCGGTCGCCGGTGTTCTCGAGTGGCACGACAAGACCGAGGTGTGTGACACGCTCTGGCGAACCGGTGAGGAAATGATGGGGGCCATCAGGCGAGCCATCGCGGCGAGCGGCGCGGAAGGCGTGAGCATCGAGGGCATTGCGCCGATGTGGTTCCTGCGCTTCGACACGCCCGAACGAGAGTCGCGATTCCTCGAGTTGGCGTTGGAGCAGGACGTGCTCTTCAAGCGCGGTGCCTACAACTATGCGGCCATCGCGCATGACGAGCAGACACTGATCGACATCGAGCACGCCGCGAGCTCGGCGCTCGTCCAGCTCGTCGAGGAGACACAGCCCTGATGGTGTCAGCCGCGCCGCTGGCGGGTCCCACTCCGCTCATCGACGTCCACGCGCATTTCTTCTTCGAGGGCTGCGGCCGCGCGGAATGGGACGCGCTGAACCAGGCGCGGTTCCGAGCGGGCGAGCGCATCGGGATCTCGATTCACGTCGCATCCATTCTTGGCTCGTGGGGTCGGTTCTCCCCGACGTACTTCGCGTCGCCCGCTGATACGACGCGCGGCAACGACGCGATGCAGGCCATCGCCGAGCGGAATCCCGACCGAGTGCGTTGGTACGTGGCGGTCAACCCTAACGACACGGCGTTCGCGCTCGCCGAGATCGACCGCCGTGTCGCTGCTGGCGCCATCGGCGTGAAGCTGGCCGCCGCTCGGCGCGCCGATGATGTGCTCCTCGATCCGATCGCCGAACGGGCAGCGGAGGGCGGCCTTCCGATTCTGCACCACATCTGGCAGCATCGACGCCGTCACTGGCCCGGTCAGGACGCGAGCGATGGCGCGGACCTCGCGCGCCTCGCCGCCAGACACCCGAAGGCGAGCTTCATTCTGGCCCACATCGGCGGGGGAGGGGATTACCACCACACGTTCGCGGCCGTGCACGACGTCCCCAACGTCTACCTCGATCTCTCGGGCAGCGGCGTCGACCGCGGGATGCTCGACGATGCCTACGCGGCGGTGGGCGCGGCGCGACTGCTCTGGGGCGCCGACATCACCCTCTGCACGGGCCTGGCCAAGCTGTGGGCCCTGGAGGTAATCGGCCTAACGAGCGAGGAGATGGCGGACGTGAGGTGGCGAAACGCGGTGCGGATCTTTCGTCGATTGGAGTGGGAACCGATCACGGGGAATCGGGAATCGGGAATCGGGAATCGCGAGCGTACGCATCCCGAGGTCGTTCCGATTCCCGATTCCCGATTCCCGATTCCCGACCGATGATCGACACCAACGCCTACATCGGCGGCTACCCGTTTCGCCACATCCCGCACCCCGAGCCAGCCATCCTCGCACGTGTGCTCGAGCGCGAGAAGCTCGACGGGGCGTGGGTCGGACATTTGCCGTCCGCGTTCTATCGAGATCCCACGCCGGGAAATGACGAGCTCTTTGCCGCGCTCGCGCCGCATCCGAACCTTCGCCCGGCGCCTTCCATCCGACCCGACTGGCCGGGCTGGGAACGCGCGCTCGCGTCGGCCATCGACCGTGGCGCACGTGCCGTACGCGCGTACCCGCCGCAGTGGGGCCTCGGCCCCGACGATGCGAGCATGCGCTCGTTATGCGCGGCATGCGGCGAGGCGGGCATCGCGCTCGTCTTCACGGCGCGGTTCGAAGACCTGCGGCAGCGCCACTGGATGGACCAGGCCGGAGACCTGAGCGCCGCAGCCGTTCGCGCCGTGGCCCGCGGCAATGGGCGAACACGTATCGTCGTCTGCTCGGCGGGGCGGGGCACGATCGAGGAAGTGCACTGGGGTCTGACCCCATCCGAGCGTGAGCTCGTGTTCTGGGACATTTCATGGATCTGGGGCCCGCCCGAGGACGAGCTGGCGTTGCTGCTTCGTGCGATCGGCGCCGACCGATTCGTGTACGGAACCGCCTGGCCGTTGCGTCTCGCGCAGACGCCGCGCGCGAACCTGGCGCTCCTGCCTGACGAGTTGAAGCACGTGCGGCTTGCCGATCCATCGGGCTGGTGAGGTATGACCAATCGCATTTTGAAAGTGGCTTCAACGCCCATTGAGGATCTTCGCAAAAAGCTTCTACGTCGGAGCTTGCGTCATGTCCCAGGCCTTGTCATACTTCCGCACTTGGCGGGGCCTTGTGAAAATCTTCACAAGGTCGACAACCGCGCTCGGAATTCCATCCTCGGTCCTCTTCGATGACCAGCAGGCGAAAGTGGGCGCTCGTTCCGGGGTTCGTTGCACTGGCTGGCGCTGTCGCCTTCCTCTCCGCGTACAGCGGCGCCTCCTCCTCGCAGAATTTCACCCCCGAACAGCCGATCAACTTTCCGCACCCGACGCACGTCCAGAAGCTCGGGATGAACTGTCTGTATTGTCATTACGCGGCGAACAAGTCGCCGGACCCCGGACTCCCCGCCGTCGGCACCTGCCTCGGATGCCACAACCAGATCGAAGTCGGTCCGAACCGTCCGAAGATCGACAGCATCCCCGCGCGGCAGAGCGCCGAAATCAAGAAGCTGCTCGACAACTACGCGGATGCGAGCGGCAAGCCCAAGAAAGCCATTCCGTGGGTCCGCATCCACAAGCTTCCTGAGTACGTGCACTTCCCGCACATGCGTCACGTGAACGCCGGCGTGGCGTGTCAAAGCTGCCACGGCCAGGTGCAGCGCATGCAGCGCGTCTACCAGTTCTCCTCGCTCAACATGGGCTGGTGCGTCAACTGCCACGTCAACGGCTACAAGCCCGCCGACGCCGTGCGGAACACGGAGGGCTATCCGACCGCCGCGGATGAGGCCCTGCCGCCGAAGAAAGCTCGCTACGATTGCAGCGCCTGCCATTACTGATTCGAGATCAGCTCACATGACCGAACCCTCGGGGTCCGCAGGCGTCAAACGCCGCGACTTCCTCAAGGTCCTGGGCGCCGCGGGCGCCGTCACGACCACCGTCGGATGCTTCCAGGAAGACGTCGAGAAGCTCATCCCCTACCTGGTCTCACCCGACGATACGGTCCCGGGCGTTTCCACCTACTTTGCCACGACGTGCCGCGAGTGCGCCGCCGGGTGCGGCCTCATCGCGGAGACGCGTGACGGCCGCGCGATCAAGCTCGAGGGCAATCCCGCGCACCCCGTCAACCATGGCGCGTTATGCGCGCGTGGCCAGGCGTCGCTCCAGGGGCTGTACAATCCGGACCGCTATCGCCACCCGATGGCGCGAAAGAACGGAAAGCTCGAGCGCATAACGTGGGATGAGGGTATCCGGACGCTGCGCGAGCGAATTGCCGGCCTTGGCGCCGGCGCGGCCAACGCGGTGTTCGTGAGCCAGCACGAGACGGGCAGCTTCGCCGCGTTCCTCGATCAATGGCTCGCCGGGTATGGCATGCCAGCGCACGTCGCCTACGATGGCGAAGCGCCGCACGCGGTGATGCAGGCCAACCGGCAGAGCTACGGGTCCGCCTGGCCCGCGCTCGACTTCAGCGCCGCGAAGCTGATCGTCGCCATTGGCGCGGACTTCATCGAACTGTGGGGCGCATCGGTGACGCAGCAGCTCTCGTTCGCCGATGCGCGCGCGAAGCTTGCCGACGCCCCGCGGTTCGTCTACATCGGCCCGCGCCGCTCACTCACCGGCCTCAACGCCGACGAGTGGATCGCCTGCAAGCCGGGCAGCGAGCTCGCGATCGTGAACGCGCTCGCGGGTAAGGGCGATGTCGCGGCGGCCGCCACCGCGGGGGGCGTCGACCAGGCCGTGCTCCAGCGTCTCGCCGGAGAGATCGCCGCCACGAAGCCGAGTCTCGTGCTGTCGGGCGTGACGACCGCGAACGCGCTCGACGTCGCGCTCGCCGTGAACGCGCTCAACGTGGCGGCCGGGAACGTCGGCGTCACGATCAAGCCGGCGGAAGCGCTCACCGCCTTCGATCGCGTCGGGTCGCCTAACGACCTGCGCGACGCCGTCCAGCGCATGGCGAGTGGGGCCGTCCCGATCGCGATGTTCCGCGGCGTGAACCCGGTGTACGTGCTGCCGAAATCGCTGCGCGTCGCCGAGGCGCTCGCGAAGGTGCCGTTCAAGGTGAGCTTCTCGCCGTTCCCGGATGAAACGACCGAGCTCTGCGACCTCGTTCTCCCGGACGATCACTTCCTCGAGTCGTGGGGCGATGCGGAGTCCGTCCGCGGCAGCGTCTCGCTGCAGCAGCCGGCGATGGACCGCGTGTTCGACACACGCGCGACCGCGGATGTGCTCATCGGCGTCACGAAGGGCGATCCCGCGACGGCGAACCGCATTCCCGCGGCGGACTATCGGTCGTGGCTGATCGGACGCTTCCCGGGCGGGGCGCAGGCGTTCGGCGCAGCGCTCGCGCGCGGCATGGCACCAGGGTCTGCGGCGCAGAGCACCGGCACTCCTCGTACCGTTGCCGCCGCCCAGCCTCCCGCGCCGGCACCGCTCGAGGGGCAGCAGGGTGATTTCTACTTCGTGGTCTATCCGTCGCCGGTCCTGGGCGATGGTCGCGCGACCAACAAACCGTGGCTCCAGGAGTTGCCCGACCCGGTCACGAAGATCGCGTGGCAATCATGGATCGAGATTCACCCGACCACCGCGGCGCGCCTCGGGATCGAGAACGGCGACCATATCACCGTCACCACGGCGGCCGGCACCGTCACCGCGCCCGCATACGTCTACATCGGCGTTAGGCAGGACGTGGTGGCGATGGCAACGGGGCGCGGCCACACGGGATACGGACGATACGCGCAGAATGTCGGCGTGAACCCGTTGGACGCGCTCCCCGTCGCGCACGACGCGAGCGGCGGTCTCGCACTTGCGACGGTCAAGGCCCGGATTGCGAAAACGGCGGACCATTCGCCGATCGTCAGCACCGAAGGCTCGGCCCGGCAGCACGCGCGTGGCATCGGTCGGGCCGTGACCGCGGCTGAACTGAATGGCCCCGAGGAAGAGGAAGTCGAGCACTTTGCCGGCGACAACAAGCACGACTTCCTGCCGGGACTTCGGTCGCCCGTCGCGAACGACGCGCAGGGCGTGTTAGGCAACCCCAAGTCGAAGGACAAGGGGATGTACGATCCGGAGCACTGGAGCGGCATGGCGAAGCGTCGATGGGCGATGGCCATCGACCTCGCGCGCTGCACCGGCTGCTCGGCGTGCGTCACGGCGTGTTACGCCGAGAACAACATCCCCACGGTTGGTGCGCCGTGGCAGGGTCGCTCGCTGCGCCCGTTCCACTCGGGCGATGGCAATGGATGGGACACGCGTCCCGGCGCGAATATCCTCAAGGGCCGCGAGATGCAGTGGATCCGCATCGAGCGCTACTACGAGGGTGGCGAAGACGGCTCGTCGGATTTCGACACGCGCTTCGTCCCGATGATGTGCCAGCACTGCGGCAACGCGCCGTGCGAGCCGGTGTGCCCGGTGTACGCGACGTACCACTCGCCGGACGGCCTGAACGTCCAGGTCTACAACCGGTGCGTCGGCACGCGCTACTGCTCGAACGGCTGCCCATACAAGGTCCGCTACTTCAACTGGCACGGTTACGGCGAGCCGGCACGTCGCCAATACGCGTTCCCCGAACCGCTCAACTGGCAGCTGAATCCAGATGTCACGGTCCGCGGGAAAGGCGTGATGGAGAAGTGCTCGTTCTGCGTGCAGCGCATCCGCGAGGCTGAGCATCGCGCGAAGCTCGAGGGCCGACCACTCGCCGCGGATGAGTTCACGACGGCGTGCGCGCAGGCGTGCCCTTCACGGGCCATCACGTTCGGTGACGCTGCCGACGAGAATTGGAGCGTCGCACGTCTCGCCGAAGACCGACGCGCGTATCACGTGTTCGAGGAGCTGAATACCTTCACGGCGGTGGTCTACTTGAAGAAGGTCAATCACCCCGCGGGAGGCGCGCGCTGATGGCGACCGTCGCTCGCCCCCGAGGCGCAACGGATCTCTCCCCGAGACCGAACGTCGCGTCGGCCAATCAACAGCTTCCTGGCGTCGCCGATTACGAGCAGGTCGATCGCGACATTGGCGGCAGCCTCACGCCCACGGCCGGGTGGTTCGGTGCGCTCGCAGTTGCAGTCGCGCTGTTCCTCTGGGGGGCCGGCACCTGGACCTACCAGATCTATTGGGGTCTCGGGAACGCCGGCTACAACCCGCCGGTGATGTGGGGCGTCTACATCATCAGCTTCGTCTTCTGGGTAGGTATCGGCCACGCGGGCACGCTGATCTCCGCCATTCTGTACCTCTTCCGTGCCGGCTTCCGCACCACGATCTACCGGTGTGCCGAAGCAATGACGGTGTTCGCCGTCATGACGGCGGGGCTCTTCCCGATCATTCACATCGGCAGGCCATGGAAGTTCTTCTGGCTGATCCCGTACCCGAACTGGCGGCTCATCTGGCCGAACTTCAAGAGTCCGCTGGTGTGGGACGTGTTCGCCATTTCGACCTACCTCACCGTCTCGGCCACGTTCCTGTACGTGGGGCTCGTCCCGGACATCGCCGTGCTGCGCGACCGCGCGACCAACCCGGTGCGCAAGCGGATTCTCGCCATCATGTCGTTAGGCTGGCGGAACTCCGAGAAGGAATGGCGTCACTTCGCGAGGATGTATCTCTTCCTCGCCGCCTTCTCGACGCCGCTCGTGCTGTCGGTGCACTCCGTCGTGTCGTTCGACTTCGCGATGGCCATCAACCCCGGATGGCACACGACGATCTTCCCGCCGTACTTCGTGGCCGGCGCAATCTTCTCCGGCATCGGGATGGTGTTCACGATCATCATCCCGATCCGCAAGTTCTTCCGCCTCCAGCATTACGTCACGATCAACCACCTCGACGCCGCCGCCAAGCTCTGTCTCTTCACGAGCATGGTGGTCGGGTGCGCGTATCTCGTCGAGTTCTGGGTGGCCTGGTACTCCGCCAACCAGTTCGAGCAGAAGTATTTCTGGAACCGCGTGTTCGGCGAATGGTGGTGGGCCGCGTGGATCATGCTGACGTGCAACATGGTCTTCCCGCTCTCGCTGTTCTCGCAGCGGCTGCGACGCAACCCGGCCTGGTTGTTCATCCTCAGCATCTTCATCAACCTCGGGATGTGGTTCGAGCGGTTCGTGATCATCGTGCCGACGCTCTCGCACGAGTTCGAACCGTGGCAATGGGCGCACTATGTGCCGAGCTGGGTGGACATCTCGATCCTTGTCGGATCGTTCGGCTGGTTCTTCATGTGGTTCCTGCTGTTCATCAAACAGCTGCCAGTGATCGCCATCGCTGAGGTGAAGGAGATTGTGCCGCCGAAGCTGCGGAGCCCGCACCCGCACGAGGATGCGATCGACGTGACTGGTCAACACCAGGCATACGAGCCTGACACGCCAGGGGAGTTCGCCTGATGGGTATCGTTGCCGTTTTCCGAGAGCTCGACGCGGCAGTCGATGCGATCGAGGATCTGAAGCGACAGAAGGTCGCGGACGTGACG
>Ga0070661_100003997_pt1 | contig 10140 bp, 7 predicted proteins | sample KBSC43metaG_FD_64663 | JGI IMG/M metagenome (GOLD analysis project Ga0070661, IMG submission 64663) | Corn rhizosphere microbial communities from Kellogg Biological Station, Michigan, USA - KBS C4-3 metaG | ecosystem: Host-associated > Plants > Roots > Rhizosphere > Soil ...
GGAGCGCCGTTCTCGTCCTCCGACTCGATTGCGGTACCGGCGAACACCAGCTCGGTCACGCACACGTTCAAGATGAATCTCAACGTCACGTCGTTCCCGACGTCGCTGCAGGTGCAGGCGTTCGCACGCAATGCGAACACCCGCGACTACGCCCGCAAGCCGGTCGGCAACAACGGTGTGATTCGGACGGACACGATCGTCGTCGTCGCAGGGCTCACCACGCCGCTCGCGGCCGGTGGACTCGTCGCCGATGCACTGTATCACCCGCCCACCAACAGCATCTATCTGAGCAACATCGAGCGCAACGAGCTCGACGTCTTCAACCTCGGCGACTCCACCTTCCACACGCCGATCCAGGTGGGCTCGCGTCCGTGGGGTCTCGCGGCATGGCCGCGCGATCGCGACGGCACCATGGGCGACACGCTGCTCGTGGCGAATTCCGGTGGTACGCTGATCAGCTACGTCAACACCAACACGCAGCACGAAGTCTTCCGCTATCCATTGCCGGTGCTGCTCGCGCAGTCGGTCACCTCGACCACGGGCTCCAACGGCGTGCTGACGGAGACGATCACCGACTACGTGTTCTCCGATCGACCGCAATATCTGGCAGCCACATGCCAGGGTGCGCTCGCTCCCGGAAGTCCGTGCGGCAACGTGGTGCTCGTGTACTCGACCACGCCGACGGCCGGACAGTCGATTCCGTTCACGAACCAGGGTACGGTTCGCTGGGAGAATCTGCAGACGCACCAGTCGCACTTCTTCTTCGAGCAGGCGATGGGCCAGTCCGTCGACACCAAGGACACGCTTCAGGTGCAGCGCTTCGCGGCGCAGGGTGTCGGTGCGAGTGGCGCGATCGTTCCCTTCCGTCAGGGTCCGTTCGTGACCGGCACGGATACGTCGTTCTACTCGATCGTGATCAAGGTGCCGGCGCTCGGCTTCCGCGACACCACCTACACGCGCAACTCCGGCAACTTCCGGCGCGCCGTGATGGGTGAGGGTGGTGCGGCCGGCGGCACGGGCTCGCAGCCGAACAGTCGCGCCATTCTCTACGACGTCACGCAGGGCTTCGTGTCCTCGTTCAGCGACAAGGGTCACACCTACGCTCTGCCGGTCCCCGATATCGATCTCGGTGTCTCGGGCTCGTTCCTCGTCACGGACTTCATCGCGAACACCTCGACCCCGGTCTCCGGTGTGGCGATCAACTTCGACGGCGAGCTCGCGGGTGTGCGAGCCGACTCCACCTATCTCTTCGACAACACGCTGCGACTGCAGGGCATGCTGCAGACGTCGGCGGGCAATTCGGGAATCGACTTCCACCCGCAGAACGCAGGCATACCCGCTCCTGGCCCGTCGGGCGGCACACACCTCTTCTTCGCGGCGTCGAGCCAGCCGCAGGTCGAGGTCTACAACACGAACTTCTACTCACGCTGTCTCGTGGTGCCGACTCGCGATCCCGTGATCGGTCCCATCAAGTCCGCGCCCACGGGCGGCGGCAACATCGTGATCGTGGGCGCCACGGCGCACGGCGTGGTGATTCTCAGAGTCACGGCCTCGCAGCTGTCGACCTGCTCGTAGGCTCGCACGCGTAGCTGAGCTCTTTCGGAAAGTTTTCCGGCCGCCCGTCGCGATCTGCGACGGGCGGTCGTACTTTATCCATCACCATCGTCGTCTTCGCCGTTTCCTCCAGCTCCCACCATGCTCCGTTTCACCACCGCCGGTGAATCCCACGGTCCGGCACTCGTCTCGATTCTCGAGGGGATGCCGGCCGGTCTCGCCCTCCTCGCCGCCGACGTCGACGTCGACCTCGTCCGGCGCCAGCAGGGCTATGGCCGCGGGCGACGCATGCAGATCGAGCAGGACGCGGTGCAGTTCCTCTCCGGTGTTCGCGCGGGCGAGACGCTCGGGTCCCCGATCGCGATGCTCATTCCCAATCGCGACTGGAAGAGCTGGACGGAGATCATGGATTCCGCGCCGCGCGAGGGCGACCCCGCACCGCGCAAGCGCAGCGTCACGCGGCCGCGGCCCGGCCATGCAGATCTCTCCGGCGTGTTCAAGTACGATCGCGACGACGCGCGCGACATCCTCGAGCGCGCCTCCGCGCGCGAGACCACCGCGCGCGTCGCCGCCGGCGCGATCTGCAGAAAGTTTCTCCGCGACTTCGGCATCACCGCCGGCAGCCACGTGATCCACCTCGGCGGCATCGACGCCGCGCGCCCCGACGTTCTTCCCGCGGATCTCAACGCGGCCGTCGACGCCTCTCCGCTGCGCACACTCGACGCGAGTGCGGAGCAGCGCATGATCGAGCGCATCGACGCCGCGAAGAAGGAAGGCAACACGCTCGGCGGCATCGTCGAGGTGATCTGCCACGGCGTGCCGGTCGGACTCGGCTCGCACGTGTCCTGGGATCGCAAGCTCGACGGCCGTCTCGGCGCGGCACTGATGTCGATTCCCGCGGTGAAGGGAGTCGAGATCGGCATCGGATTCGAATCCTCGCGCAGGCCCGGCTCCGAGGTGCACGATGAGATCGAGCTGCAGGCGAACAGCGCGCGCACGGGAAACGTGAAGCGCCGCACGAATCGCGCGGGCGGCCTCGAGGGCGGGATCACCACCGGCGAGCAGCTCGTCGTTCGCGTCGGCATGAAGCCGATCTCGACGCTCATGCGCCCGCTCGGCACCGTCGACTTCTCCACCTCCGCTCCTGCCGCCGCCACGGCCGAGCGCAGCGACGTCACCGCCGTTCCCGCGCTCGGAGTGATCGCGGAGGCGATGGTCTGCTTCATCGTCGCACAGGCGATGCTCGAGAAGTTCGGCGGAGACTCGGTGGCCGAGACGAAGAGGAATCACGACGCCTACATCGCGCACATTGGCAAACGGATCCACGAACGAGTCGAGTAGTCCCCACCTCATTCTCGTGGGGCTGCCCGGATCGGGGAAGTCGACCGTCGGGCGAAGGGTGGCCCGCAGGCTCGCGCGTCCGTTCGTCGATTTCGATTCGGAGATCGAGCGCCGCGAAGGGAAGTCGATCGCGCAGATATTTTCGGAGGTTGGCGAGCCCGGCTTTCGAGCGCTCGAGCTCGCGCTCACGAAAGAGCTGGCAAAAACCGGCGGAATGGTGCTCGCGCCCGGAGGTGGCTGGACTACTATTCCTGGTGCAGCGGCACTTTTACGTCCCCCCGCGCGTATGATCTACCTTCGAGTGAAGGCGGAGGTGGCGATCGGAAGGATCTTGCGGGGACGCCGTATTCGACCGTTGTTGCAGACTGCCAATCCGCTCGATACCCTGAAAAAGCTGCTGGAAGAGCGCGAAGCGGGTTATCTGGAGGCGGACCACGTAATTGACGTCGAAGTCGTTAAGTCGCAACAACTTATCGCCACAATAGCGCGTCTTGCCCTGCCTTGACAGCCAGACTAGCTTGCCAAAGTGGCACTGGAACGACCGCGGTAAGTCCTTTGTTTTTAATATATTCCGCGATTGGATACGATTGGCGGTCGTTTTGTGGCGATGGCGCGCGGCAATCGTGGATAGTGGGCGGCCGCGCCATCGGGAGACATAGATGACATTCAGAGTGCTTGGACCGCACGAGCGGGGACGGTTCGCACCGGACGCCTGGGGGCACCTCATTGCCCTGAGCGGATCCGGCCTGCTGTCATCGGCCGAGCTGGAGCAGCTGATCGAGCGAGCGCTTCAGCAGATCGATGGCCGCATCGCGATCGACGACATACGAGCACTCATGGAAGGCGTGGGCTATCTCGATGATGGCCTCAACGGCGACAATGTGACGGTGCACTGATAAATGGCGACACGCAAGAAAGGAAAGACGACCTCTGCGGCGAAGCGCGCGAAGCCTGCCAAGGCCGCGTCGGCGAACGGTGCGCTTGCACCGGACGCGAACGACGCGGCGGTGGCGGTCGCGAGCAAGCCCGCGCGAGCGAAGAAGGCGATCGGCGCCCCGCGCGCCGCGCCGGCTGCCGCCCGCAAACGCGCGCCCGCGAAGAGGAAGTCGTCGCGCAACGACATTCCGGAGCTCGACGTTCCGGGAATGGCGGGCAAGTCGCTCGTGATCGTCGAGTCGCCCGCCAAGGCGAAGACCATCGGCAAGTACCTGGGCAACGACTATCGCGTTCGCGCGACCGTCGGCCACGTGCGCGATCTTCCGGAGAAGGGACTCGGCATCGACATCGAGCACGGCTTCGCGCCGAAGTACGTTCCGGTTCCCGGGAAGGAGAAGACGCTCGCCGAGCTGCGCGGAGCGGCGAAGGTCGCCTCGCACGTCTACATCGCCACCGATCCTGATCGCGAGGGCGAGGCGATCGCGTGGCATGTCGCCGAAACCATCAAGCAGAAGGGAACGCCGAGTCCGGAGCGCGTGCTCTTTCACGAGATCACGAGCGATGCCGTGCATCAGGCGATCGCGAACGCCGGTGTGATCGACGAGCGGAAGGTGCACGCGCAGCAGGCGCGACGCGTCCTCGATCGTCTCGTCGGCTACAAGGCGAGCCCGCTGCTCTGGAAGACGGTGCGCAAGGGACTCTCCGCCGGCCGCGTGCAGACCGTCGCGCTGCGACTGATCGTCGAGCGCGAGCGCGAGATTCGCGCGTTCAAGCCCGTCGAGTACTGGTCGATCGAAGCGCTGCTCGAGAAGGACGGCCAGCGGTTCACGGCGCGCCTGCACCAGGTGAACGGAAAGAAGACCGAGCTTTCGAACGAGCGTCAGACCATGGAGATCGTTAACGCGGTGAAGTCGCGCGAGACGTTCCAGGTCACGGACCTGCGCCGCCGCGAGCGGCGCAAGAATCCGCAGGCGCCGTTCACCACGAGCACGCTGCAGCAGGAAGGCGCGAAGAAGCTCAGCTTCGGCAGCAAGAAGACGATGCGCGTGGCGCAGGGGCTGTACGAAGGAGTCGAGCTCGGCGCCGAGGGTGCGGTGGGACTCATCACGTACATGCGTACGGATTCCACGCGCATCTCCGAGGTCGCGGCGCAGCAGGCACGCGACTATCTGTCGGCGCTCTTCGGCCCGCAGTTCCTCGCGAAGGGCCCGCAGCTCTACGGCAAGGCGGGGCAGGCGAACACCCAGGACGCGCACGAGGCGGTGCGTCCCACGGATCCGACGCGCCGTCCGGAGCACGTCAAGAAGTATCTCACGCCCGAGCAGTTCAAGCTCTATGAGCTGATCTGGAAGCGCTTCATGGCGTCGCAGATGGCGCCGGCGGTGTTCGACACGACCACCGTCGACTTCCTCATCGATGGCAACGAGGGTCGCACGGGTGCCTCCGAGCCGCGCGCGTATCTGTTCCGCTCCACGGGCAGCATCGTGAAGTTCGAGGGATTCCTGACGCTCTATCGCGAGGCGCACGAGGAGGGGGAGGGACGCGCGCTCGAGGATGAGCAGGCGCTCCCCGACGTCGCACTGAACGAGCACATCCCGGTGAAGGAGATCGTGCCCCGGCAGCACTTCACGGAGCCGCCCGCGCGATTCAGCGAAGCGAGCCTCGTCAAGGAGCTGGAGCGGCTCGGCATAGGTAGACCATCTACATATGCGTCGATCATCTCGGTGCTCGCGGACCGGCACTACGTGCTGCTCGAGCAGCGCCGCTTCACGCCCACGCCGCTCGGCGAGACCGTCGCCAAGATCATGGTGATGCAGTTCCCCGACATCTTCAACGTCGAGTTCACGTCGGGAATGGAAGGAGAGCTCGACAAGGTCGAAGCGGGGAGCCTCGGCTGGCAGCGTGTGCTCGAGGAGTTCTGGGATCCGTTCCTGATCTCGCTCAACGGCGCGAACGTCGAGGATCTGATCGGGCAGGCGCACGATCTCTCAATGCTCGAAACGGAGCGCTGTCCGAAAGACGGCGGCAAGCTCGTGGCCAAGGGCGGCATCTTCGGGCCGTATCTCGCGTGCGAGAATCGTCCCGAGTGCACCTTCACGCGCCCGCTGGGGCGCGATCGCAAGCCGGCCGTCATGACCACGGAGATCTGTCACGAGTGCGGCAAGTTCATGGTGATTCGCCAGGGCCGCTCGGGCGAGTTCCTGGGCTGCAGCGGCTTCCCGAAGTGCCGCGGCACGCGCGCGCTGCCAACCGGCATCAAATGCCCGAAGGATGGCGGCGACATCATCCAGCTCCGCTCGAAGCGCGGGGGCCGCGCGTTCTACGGCTGCGCGAACCATCCCAACTGCGACTTCATCGCCTGGAACAAGCCGACGCTCGAGGAGTGCCCGGACTGTCACTACATGGGTGCGGAGATGAAGTCGACGAAGGCGCGCGGCGACTACCGCAAGTGCATGAAGTGCGGCAATGAGTGGGAGGTCGCGGTTCCCGAGCTCGAGCCCGCCGTCGCCGCGGGCTGATCGGGGCGCGATGAGTGACACGCGCGTCACCATCGTGGGCGGCGGGCTCGCAGGATCCGAGGCCGCGTGGCAGCTGGCGGAGCGCGGGCACGATGTGACGGTGCACGAGATGCGTCCCGTCGTGAAGACCGCGGCGCATCACACCGAGTCGCTCGCGGAGCTCGTGTGCAGCAACACCTTCAAGAGCACCGACACCTCCAACGCGCACGGGCTGCTGAAGGCCGAGATGCGCGCGCTCGGCTCGCTCATTCTGTGGGCGGCGGATGAGGCGCGTGTGCCCGGAGGTGCCGCGCTCGCGGTCGATCGCATCGTGTTCGCGAGCGCCGTGCAGAGCAGGCTCGAGGCGCATCCGCGCATCAGCATCGAGCGCGGCGAGATCACGACCATCCCCTCGCCCTCGGTGATCGCGACCGGGCCGCTCACCTCCGACGCGCTCGCCACTGCGCTGCGCGCGCGGCTCGGCGTCGACGCGCTGTCGTTCTACGACGCCATCGCGCCCGTGATCGCGTACGACTCGATCGATCACGACGTCGTGTTCAAGGCGTCGCGCTACGGCAAGGGCGAGACCGAAGCGGAGCGCGAGGAGGGCGCGTATCTCAACTGCCCGATGTCGCGCGAGCAGTACGAGTCGTTCATCGATGCGCTGCTCGCGGGCGACAAGTACCAGGGGCACGCGTTCGACGAGGCGCCCTATTTCGAGGGCTGCCTTCCCGTGGAGGAGATGGCCGCGCGCGGGCGCGAGACGCTCCGCTTCGGGCCCCTCAAGCCGGTGGGGCTGCGCGATCCGCGCACAGGTCGCGATGCGTACGCGGTGGTGCAGCTCCGGCAGGAGGATCGCGCGGGACGCATGTGGAATCTCGTCGGCTTCCAGACGCGGCTGCGCATCGGCGATCAGGAGCGCGTCTTCCGCTCGATTCCGGGGCTCGCGAACGCGGAGTTCCTGCGCCACGGAAGCATCCATCGCAATTCGTACGTCAACTCGCCGGCGTCGCTCACGCCCGCGCTCACGCTGCGAGACGACGGCCAGGTGTTTCTCGCTGGACAGATCACCGGCGTCGAGGGCTACACGGAGAGCAGCGCGACCGGGTTGCTCGCGGGGATCAATCTCTCTCGCGTCCTGAACGGCGGCGAGCCGGTGATCCCGCCGCCGACCACCATGCTCGGCGCGCTCTATCGCTATCTCCGGGAGGCCGATCCCGCGCATTTCCAGCCGATGAACGCGAACTTCGGCCTGCTCGACGAGCTGCCGAAGCCCGAGCGCGACAAGCGGCGGAAGCGCGAGCTCTTCGCCGCGCGCGCGCTGGCCGACATCGAGAGCTGGCAGCGCGAGCACTCGCTCGACGCCGCGCTCCCCGGCGCGGTCACCACGTGACGAGCGCGGGCAGCGCGAACGAGGGCGTCGCCAACGACGTCGCCGACTTTCTGCTGCACCTGGAGAAGGAACAGAACGACTCGCCCCACACGCTGATCGCCTACCGCCGAGACCTCGACGCGTTCGTCGAGTTCCTCGGCTCCTACTATGGTACGGAGGGTTGGACGTGGGGCGGCGTGGACAGGCTCGCGATCCGCGGCTTCATGGGCCACCTGACGCGCCGCGGGCTCGGCAAGCGCACCGTCGGGCGCACGCTCTCCGCCGTGCGCTCGTTCTACAAGTTCCTGCACCGGAACGAGATCGTCGAGGCGAATCCCGCGCGCACGATGCAGTCGCCCAAGCGCGACAAGTATCTCCCCGCGTATCTCGATCGCGCGCAGATCGATCTGCTCTTTCAGATGGCGGAGGCGCGAGCGTGGGGAGGGAAGTTCACCGACGTGCGCAATCTCGCGATACTCGAGCTCTTCTACTCCACGGGGCTGCGCCTCTCCGAGCTCGCCGGCGTGAATCGCGACATGCTCGATCTCGTCTCGCAGCAGCTCAAGGTGCGCGGCAAAGGCCGGAAGGAGCGGATCGTACCGATCGGCGATCACGCGCAGCTCGCGCTCCGCAACTACGAAGCGAAGCGGGACGAGCTCGCGCGCACGCTCGGCAAGATCGACCGCACGGCGTTCTTTCTCTCGCGCACCGGCACGCGCATTGGCGTGCGTGCGGTACAGCTCGTGGTCGGCAAGTTTCTCGAGGAGATCGACGAGGATGCGGGGCTCTCCGTGCACTCGCTGCGCCACACCTTCGCGACGCACCTCCTCGACGCGGGCGCCGATCTCCGCGCCGTGCAGGAGCTGCTCGGCCACGCCTCGATCGCGACGACGCAGATCTACACGCACACGAGCGTGGAGCGGCTGAAGCAGGTCTACGCCAAATCCCACCCCCGGGCATGAGCGCCGCTCCTGCGGCCCGCGCGCTTTCGGAATCCTCCTTGCATTGAAGACTCTCATGCGCGCTGAAACCATCCCCGTGGTACTGGGCCTGTTGCTGTTTCTGATCGCCGCCGCGATGATCGCCGACGCCATCGTGGCGGACAGCCATTCGCTGCCCGCCGAGCGGCGGAGCAGGGAGCGGCCGGAGCGGAGCAGGGCAGGCCAGATCGTCTTCGGCGTGGGCATGCTGTGCGTGGCCGCGGTACTCGTGGGCCGCGACCAGTGGCGCTTCACGACGCTCGCGATCGCCATCGCGGTGGTGCTCGTGGTGATCGGCGTCGGGTTGAACCTCCGCTACATCCGCGGCTCGCTGCTCGGCCCCGTGCTCGGCCGCACCGAGAAGCGCCGCGAGACGGACCGCACGCTGGAGCGCACCGAGCCCACGAAGCGAGGGCAGCGAAAGTAGGGTCTGTCCCTTGGCGGTCGTGGTATCTTTCGGCATGGCTCACGCATTTCCTACTATTTACGCCACCACCGTTCTCGGTGTGCGGCGCGACGGCAAAGTGGCCGTCGGCGGCGACGGCCAGGTGAGCGTCGGCGAGACGGTCATGAAGTCCAATGCGCAGAAGGTCCGCGCGTTGAAGGGCGGCAAGGTGCTCGCGGGCTTCGCCGGCGCGGCCGCCGACGCATTCACCCTGTTCGAGAAGTTCGAGGAGAAGCTCGAGCGCTACCCGGAGAACCTTCCGCGTGCGGCCGTGGAGCTCGCGAAGGACTGGCGCAGCGATCGCGTGCTGCGCCGTCTCGAGGCGCTGCTCGTCGTGTGCGACAAGAACCACGGGCTCGTCATCTCCGGCACCGGCGACATCATCGAGCCGGACGATGGAATTCTCGCGATCGGCTCCGGCGGGTCCTACGCCCTCTCGGCCGCGCGCGCGCTGCTCACGCATTCGCAGCTGAGCGCGCGGGACATCGTGCAGCAGTCGCTCGAGATCGCGGGCGACATCTGCATCTACACGAACAAGAACATCACCATTCTGGAGCTCTAGCGCCGCTGCATCCGCGCGCCGCATCTGATCATGCCATCGAATCGCACGCAGCAGGCAGTCGCACGGCTGGCCGATCTCACCCCCCGACAGATCGTGGGTGAGCTCGACCGCTACATCGTCGGACAGGGGGACGCGAAGAAGGCCGTTGCGATCGCGCTCCGCAATCGCTGGCGCCGGCAGCAGGCGCCCGACGAGATCCGCGACGAGATCTCGCCGAACAACATCATCCTGATCGGCCCCACGGGCGTGGGCAAGACGGAGATCGCGCGCCGCCTGGCGAAGCTCGCGGCCGCTCCGTTCATCAAGGTCGAGGCGTCGAAGTTCACCGAGGTCGGGTACGTGGGCCGCGATGTGGAGTCGATGGTGCGCGATCTCGTCGAGAGCGCGATCGACATGGTGCGCAACGAGCGCGAGGCGGACGTGGAGGATCTCGCGTACGAGAAGGTCGACGA
>Ga0070661_100004011_pt1 | contig 10120 bp, 10 predicted proteins | sample KBSC43metaG_FD_64663 | JGI IMG/M metagenome (GOLD analysis project Ga0070661, IMG submission 64663) | Corn rhizosphere microbial communities from Kellogg Biological Station, Michigan, USA - KBS C4-3 metaG | ecosystem: Host-associated > Plants > Roots > Rhizosphere > Soil ...
CGCGGACGCGAAGCCAGAGACGCTGCAAAGGAGAAGGCGAAGCGGGTGGTCCCATCATCGCGCGCTACCGAGCTCCTCGCGCAGCGAGCGCGATCGGCGCGCTGCCGAATCTCCGCGCGAAAAGCGAAGGGCCGTCCCGAGCTTTTCGCGGTAACTGCCTCGGGGCAAAGTATCGTGCGCGCCGCATCGCGGCGCGCGAAACTTTGCCACGTTATATCAACACGATGTCGTACTGCTCCTGCGTATAGAGCGTTTCGACCTGCAGCGAGATCGGCTTGCCGATGAAATCGCCGAGCTGCGCCAGTCCCTGCGATTCCTCGTCGAGGAACATGTCGATGACCGACTGCGACGCGAGTATCCGGAACTCGCGCGCATTGAACTGCTTCGACTCGCGCAGGATCTCGCGCAGGATGTCGTAGCAGATCGTCTGCGCCGTCTTGAACTCGCCGCGCCCGCCGCACGTCGGGCACGTCTCGCACAGCACGTGGGCGAGCGACTCGCGCGTGCGCTTGCGCGTCATCTCGACCAAACCAAGCTGCGTGAAACCGTTGACCGTGAGCCGCGTTCGATCCTTCTCGAGCGCCTTGTTGAGCTCGGCCAGCACGGCAGCGCGATGGTCGAGGTTCTCCATGTCGATGAAGTCGATGATGATGATGCCGCCGAGATTGCGCATCCGCAGCTGACGCGCGATCACCTGCGCGGCCTCGAGATTCGTCTTGAAGATCGTGTCGTCGAAGCTGCGGCCACCGACGAAGCCCCCGGTGTTGACGTCGATCGTCGTCATCGCCTCGGTCTGGTCGATGATCAGATAGCCACCGGACTTGAGATCGACGCGACGCGCGAGCGCCTTCTCGATCTCGTCCTCGACGCCGTGCAGATCGAACAGCGGTCGCTCGCCGACGTAGTGCTGGATCCGGTCGGTGAGCGCGGGTGTGTACTCGCGCGCGAACTCCTGGAGCTTGACGAACGTCTCGCGCGAATCGACATGCACGCGCGCCGTTTCGTCGGTCGTCATGTCGCGCAGCACGCGTTGCGCGAGATTCAGGTCCTGATAGAGCACCGTCGGCGCCGGCAACTGCGTCGAGCGATCGGTCAGGTCCCGCCATAGTTTGGTCAGGTACGCGATATCCGTCTGCAGCTCACGTTCCGAGGCCGCCTCGGCCATCGTGCGAATGATGAAGCCGCCGGCGGATCCTTCGGGCAGCAACGTCTGCAGCTTGCCGCGCAAGCTCTCGCGCTCCTGCTCGTTCTCGATCCGCTGCGAGATGCCGATGTGCGAATCCTGAGGCAGGTATACGAGCAGGCGGCCGGCGAGCGACAACTGGGTCGACAGCCGCGCGCCCTTCGTGCCGATCGGATCCTTGATCACCTGGACGAGCAGCGTCTGCCCTTCGTGCAGGATCCGCTCGATCGGCCGATGCTCGCCGTGGCCGTTTTGCCGATGCTCCCAGATGTCGGCGATGTGCAGGAATGCAGCGCGCTCGAGGCCGATCTCGACGAACGCGCTTTGCATGCCGGGAAGGACGCGGGCGACGCGCCCGAGACAGATGTTGCCGACAAGCCCGCGGGCACTCGCGCGCTCGACGTGAAGCTCCTGGACGACGCCCTGCTCGAGCATCGCGACGCGCGTTTCCTGCGGCGTTACGTTGATGAGGATTTCGTGCGTCACGGTCCGTGCGCTCGCAACACCGGGGAGACTGCGCGCCGGTTATAGCACGGGGTAACCAACGCGCGCGAGCAACGTGGCCGTTTCGCAGAGCGGCAGTCCGACGATTCCTGAATAGCTTCCCTCGATGCGCGCGATGAACGCGGCCGCGCGTCCCTGCATCGCATAGCCGCCTGCCTTGTCGAGCGGCTCACCGGTCGCTGCATAGCGGTCGATCTCGGCTGCGGCGAGCCTGCGCAGCGTCACTTTCGATGCGGCAAGATCGACTTCCGTGACGTCGCGATAGCGGACGGCGACGGCCGTCAGAACCTGGTGCGTGCGCCCGGACAGTCTGCGCAGCATTCGCGCGGCATCAGTTGCATCGCGCGGCTTGCCGAAGACTTCGCCATCGAGCACGACTTCGGTGTCGGCACCCACCACCGGACGCTCTGCGAGCTTGCGGCTCTGCATGCGCTGCCAGCCGATCTGCGCTTTGGTTCGCGCGATGCGCTCGACGTAGTGCTGCGGGGGCTCGCCGTCCTCCACCTGCTCGATGACGTCGCGGGCGCGGCCCGTGGCCTCGCGCAACAGCAGCGTCTCGAACTCGATGTCGAGCTGGCGCAACAGCGCCTGCCGTCGCGGGCTCTTCGACGCGAGGTAAAGCACTGGGGCGCTCATGCGAGATACCCATTCGACATGTCGAGGCTCCCTAGTCGCGATGGTACGGATGACCGGTCAACACACTGTGCGCGCGATAGAGCTGCTCGGCGAGCAGCACGCGGACGAGGCCGTGCGGCAGCGTCAGCGTCGATAGTGCCACGACGGCGTCGGCGCGAGCCTTGATCCCGGACGCCAGCCCATCGGCGCTGCCGATGACAAAGGCGATATCGTCGCCACCGGCCAACCGGCGCGCAAGTTGCGCGGCGAACTCGCGCGTCGTCCAGGCTGCCCCGCGCTCATCGAGCGCAATGATATGGGAGCCGCCGCACGCCGAGGTCACGCGCGTCGCTTCGGCTTCGAGCATCTGCTCGCGCGTTCGTCCGCGGTCCCGCGGTTCTGCCTTGATCTCGACCAGCTCGAACGACCACTCGCGTGGCAGGCGCTTCGCGTATTCGTCGAATCCCGCCGTCACCCATCCGGGCATCCGCTGCCCCAGGGCGACGACGCGCACCTTCACGCTATGCGGCCGTCGCCCTGCGGCGATAGTCGGGCGGCGCCCACAATTCCTCGAGGTTGTAATACGCGCGGACGGCGGGCTGCATCACGTGCACGACGATGTCGCCGGCATCGACGAGCACCCATTCACCGGCTTCCTCGCCTTCGACGCCGAGTATCGTCGCGCCAGCTTCCTTGAGCTTGTCGCGGACGTGATTGGCAAGCGCCTTGACCTGCCGATTCGAGTCGGCCGAGGCGATGACGAGGGTGTCGTACAGGCTGGTCTGGCGGCGAACGTCGAAGGTTGCGATGTCGCGCGCCTTGATGTCTTCCAGCGCCGCGACGGCGACTTGCTGCAGCTTTGCAAAACCCATGCGCGATGTTTACCTGGTCGAGACGTAGAGGTGGTGCGATTCAATATAGGCCATAACGGCAGCCGGGAGCAAACCGGCAAATTCAACCGATCGTTCGTGCCCCTTGGCCAGCGCCGCGCGTATCGCCGTCGACGAAATGGGCTGGGCGGTCACCGGCTGCACGTAGATGGAGCCTGCGGTCGCCGTGCGCAAGACCTCCGCATCGCTCGCGAGTCGTTTGTGCCACTGCGAGGCGAGCGGCTCCGTTAGCGCGCTTGCGAGGGAAACTCCCGGCCGCGGAATGACGACGACGTGCGCGAGATCGAACAGTTCTTCCCACCGATGCCAGCTCGGCAATCCGAGAAACGCGTCGGCGCCCACGAGAAGCGCCAGCGGCCGGTCGGGCATCTCGGTGCGCAGATCGGCGAGCGTGTCGACGCTATAACTCTTGCCGCCGCGTTCGATTTCGCGCGTGTCGAGTGAGAGCTGCGGAAATTCGCTGAGTGCCAACTCGAGCATCGCGACGCGGTCCGCCGCCGAAGCACGCGGGCGGCCGCGATGCGGCGGGTCTCCTCCGGGCACGAGCCGGACGTCGATCGGCGCGAGCGCGGCCGCGACGTCCGCCGCGAGGCGCAAGTGACCGTAATGGACCGGGTCGAACGTGCCGCCGAGGATTGCGAGCGGAATCAGAACCGGGAGCCCGGCTGTTCGAGGAACGCGAGCTCTTCGGCGGTCGACTCGCGGCCGAGCATGGCGTTGCGATGCGGAAAGCGGCCGAAGCGGCGAATGATGTCGCGATGCTTGTGCGCCCATGGCAACGGCGCGTCGACGCCCGTTTCGGCAGCGAGCGCCGTGAAGAGCTCGACCGCCCGGTCCTGCATGTCGAGCCGTTCGCTATGCTCGAACGGCATGTAAAGGAACGAGCGCTCGTGTGCGTCGAGCGCGCGGTCGAATCCGCGCTCGAGCGCATCGTTGGCCGTCGCGAGCGCGCCCGGATCGCCTGCGAACTGATCCGCCGTGCCGCGAAATGCGTTGCGGGTCAGCTGGTCGAGCAGCACGACGCGTGCGAGCGATCCATGCGCCGTCGTGCACCACTCGCCGAACGCGCCTGCGATTCCAGCGGCAAGCGCTGCGCCAAAGCGCTCACGGATCTCGCGATCGAATGCGTCGTCCTTGCGAAACCACGTGTCGCGAGCGACGTGCGGTGTCGGGCCAAACCAGAACGCGAGAATTTCCCTGGCGAGCGCTGCGAGCGGTGGCGACTGCGGCACGCTGATATCCATCGATTGGTTCTGCAGCGATTGCGGGTTCCCCGCTTATGATACGGACTTTCGTCGCGGTTCCCTCGCTCGAGGTCGCGGCGTTCGCATCCCGTGCAGACGTCCCGCCGCGACATCTTCCTCCTCGCCTGCTGCCAGGCGCTGCTGCTGACCAATGCGTCGGGGCTGATCTCGATGAACGGACTCGTCGGGTTCGCGCTCGCGCAGAACAAAGCGCTTGCGACGTTCGGTGCGACGACCTATGTCCTCGGCTCGGCGCTCGCTGCAATGCCGATGGCGCTGTGGATGGGAAAGGTTGGCCGGCGACGCGGATTCATGACGGGCGCCGCAATCAACATCGTTGGCTGCGTCATCGGGACCCTCGCGCTGCAGTGGCGAAGCTTTCCACTCTTCTGCTTCGCGACTTGCATCATCGGCGTGTACAACGCCGTCGGGCTGCAATATCGGTTCGCTGCAGCGGAAGTCGCAGCGCCGGATTATCGCGCGCGGGCGATTTCGCTGGTGCTCGCCGGCGGTGTCGTGGGCGGTCTGATCGGGCCGCAGGCGATTCGTCTCACACGCGATCTCTTTGCGACGCCGTTCCAGGGCTCGCTTCTGATGCTGGCACTGGTCGCGCTGATCGCGCTCGCCGTGCAATCGCAGGTCCACGTTCCGCGACCCGTGGTCGATGAGGACGCCGACAAGGGCCGACCGTTGTCCGTCATTGCGCGCCAGCCTGCGTTCATCGTCGCCGTTATTGCAGCGGCACTCGGTTATGGATTGATGAACCTGCTGATGACGGCGACACCGATTGCGATGGACTTCTGCGGTCATCCCTTCAGCGCCGCCGCGTGGGTCATCGAATGGCATGTCGTTGCGATGTATGCGCCAGGCTTCGTCACCGGCTCGGTGATCCGCCGTTTCGGCAAATTGCCGGTGATCCTGGCCGGCGTTGCGATGACGGTGATCGCCGTCATTGTTGCGCTCGATGGCATCAGCGTTGCGCACTTCATCGCGGCGCTGGCGCTCGTCGGCATCGGCTGGAACTTCATGTACACGGGCGGAACGACTCTGTTGACCGAAACCTATGAGCCGAGCGAGAAGGCGCGCACGCAGGGCCTCAATGACTTCATCGTATTCGCGACGATGGGCGTGTCGTCGGTGAGCTCCGGTGCGCTCGTGACGACGACCGGCTGGCAGACAATGAATCGCGCAGCCCTGCCGGTGCTCGCGGTCATCTGTGCGGCGGTACTGTGGCTGATGTGGCGCCGGCGCGAAGCGGTCAACGGGCCTGCGAAGGCTTAGGCGGACGCAGGCGAGCGATCAGCATGAGCACCGCGTAGACGGCGGCCCCCGCGATGGCACCGGTGGCGGCATCGAGCAGCAATGCCGTCGTGGCGGCGAACAGTCGTCCCACGATGGCGACGTCGCCCGCGCGTTCGCTCAAGCCCTCGATCGCATGGTGCAGCATGGGTACGCCATGGACGAGTATGGCTCCGCCCACGAGGAACATTGCGGCGGTACCTGCGACCGACAGGGCTTTCATGAACCATGGCGCGAAGCGCAGGATTGCCCTGCCCAGCGCGCTCTGTCCCCGCGCCAGTGCGCCCGTCCCGGGGTTCCGTGACAGATACAGTCCTAAGTCGTCGAGCTTGACGATGGCAGCGACGAGACCGTACACGCCGACGGTCATCAACAGCGCAACCCCGATCAGTGTCGTCACGCGCGCTATGAATGGAGCCGACGCGACGACGCCGAGCGAGATCACGATGATCTCCGCGGACAGGATGAAGTCGGTGCGCACCGCACCCCTGATTTTGTTTTTTTCGAGGGCGACGATGTCGAAGCCCGGTTTCGCGAGCGCCTGTGCCTGTTCGCGGAGGTGCGCGTCGTCTTTGGCATGTCGACGCGAAAAACTGTGCGCCACCTTTTCGAATCCCTCGTAGCACAGGAACAGGGCGCCAATCATCAGGAGCGGTGTCACGGCCCACGGAACGACCGCGCTGATCGCAAGCGCGGCCGGTACGAGGATTGCCTTGTTGACGAGCGATCCTTTGGCTACGGCCCAGACGATCGGCAACTCGCGCTGCGCATGCACGCCGGAAACCTGTTGAGCGTTGACGGCGAGATCGTCTCCGAGAACGCCGGCAGTTTTCGTCGCAGCTACCTTGGTGAGAGTCGCGACGTCATCCAGAAGGCTGGCGATGTCGTCGATCAGCGCGAGGAGGCTGGAAGTTGCCATGAGGGCGCGACGTGGGACGTTGACGTCAGCGCCGTGATGCTCCGGAAGCGGCCGCTGCAGAGGGTAGCGCCCAGTCGCGAAGCATAACGGTTCCGACCGTGCTTGCCCTGTCAGGTCCGGATCTGTCCGCTTCCGAGCACGACCCATTTGCGGCTCGTCAATCCTTCGAGTCCGACGGGTCCGCGCGCATGCAGCTTGTTGGTCGAGATACCGATTTCGGCGCCAAGACCGTACTCATAACCGTCGGCAAACCGCGTCGAAGCATTGACCATCACCGAGCTCGAGTCGACTTCGCGGATGAATCGCATCGCGTTAGGGTGGTTGTCCGTGACGATCGCATCGGTATGTGCGGAGCCATAGCGGGCGATATGATCGATCGCATCGTCGAGAGAATCGACGATGCGGATCGCGATGATCGGCGCCAGGTATTCCGCGTACCAGTCATCTTCGGCGGCGACGGTCATCGCCGGTACGAGCGCACGGGCGCGGTCGTCGCCACGCATCTCGACGTGCTTTGCCGCGTAGATCTCGCAGAGCGGTGGCAGCACCTGCCCGGCGATCTTCGCGTGGACGAGCAGAGTCTCCATCGTGTTGCACGGCGAGTAGCGCTGCGTCTTTGCGTTGTCGGCAATGGCGATGGCCTGCTCGACGTTCGCATGCTCGTCGACGTAGACGTGACACACACCATCGAGGTGCTTCAGCACGGGTACGCGGGCATCGCGCGCGACGCGCTCGATCAGCGACTTGCCGCCACGCGGCACGATGACGTCGACGTGCGCTTCATCGGTGATCAGATAGCCGACGGCGGCGCGGTCGATCGTGTCGACCAGTTGCACGGCATCGTGAGGTAAACCGGCCTCGCGAAGTCCCTCGACGATGCAGCGGGCGATCGCGCGATTGCTGCGAATCGCTTCCGATCCTCCGCGCAGGATCGTCGCGTTCCCGGATTTGAGACAAAGTCCAGCGGCGTCGGCAGTAACGTTCGGGCGCGATTCATAAACGATGCCGATGACGCCGAGCGGTACGCGCATCATGCCGACCTGGATGCCGGATGGTCGCATCGCAAATTCCGACAGCTCGCCAACCGGATCGGGCAGCGCGACGATCTCGTTCAGGCCAGCCGCCATCGCCTCGATCGAACGCGTCGTCAACGTGAGCCGATCGACGAACGCGTCGTCGTGGCCGCTCGTACGCGCCGCCGCGACGTCCTGTGCATTGGCGGCCAGTAGCACCGACTCATCGCGGCGGATCGCCGCCGCCATGCGTTCCAGCGCGCCGTTGCGCGTCGCCGTCGACGAGCGCCCGACGATTCGTGACGCGCGGCGCGCGGTTTCACCGACGCCCTGCATGTAGCGAGCGACGTCGACGGATGGCGTCAAATCGGGCGTGCGTGGATCGTTCACGGCCACGATTCTAGCGCGGCGCTCATTGCGCGCTTGCAGAACACGCGGTGTCGGCGGGTTGCGCCGAACGGCTACGGTCGTGCCGGTGTCAGCGTTTCGACGCCGGACGGCGTACCGAGCAGGATCACATCGGCACCGCGGCGCGCAAAAAGACCGACGGTGACCACCCCTGCGATGCCGTTGATCGTGTCCTCGAGCGCGCGCGGATCACGAATCGTAAGGTCGGCGACGTCGAGAATTACATTGCCGTTGTCGGTGGTGAAGCCCATTCGCAACGCCGGATTGCCGCCGAGCTTGGCGAGCTCGCGCGCGACGTAGCTGCGCGCCATCGGGATCACTTCGACGGGCAGCGCGAATTTGCCAAGTGTGTCCACGCGCTTCGACGCATCGGCGATGCAGACGAACCGGCGGGCGACGGCGGCGACGATCTTCTCGCGTGTCAGTGCACCACCACCACCCTTGATCATCTCGCCGCGAGGCGTCACTTCGTCGGCGCCATCGATGTAAACGGGAATGTCAGCGACGTTGTTGAGCTCCTCGACGTCTATACCGTGCGATTTCAGCCGGTCCGCGGTCTTCGTCGAGCTCGCGATCGCACCCTTGATCCGGTGCTTGATCGTCGCGAGCGCGTCGATAAATAGATTGGCCGTCGAGCCCGATCCGACCCCGAGCCACGCGTCGTCGACGACATAGCGAAGTGCTTCGCGTGCCACCAGTTGCTTCTGCTCGTCCTGGGTCATGTGCGTTCCACTTGTGTCTCGAGCGCTTTCTGCAGTGCCGAAGGCCCTCGATCTAACGCGGTTATCAGACCTTGATGTTGGTTTGCCAAACGTTGGGCAGGCGGTGATGGTTGTCCAAGTGGAACGCTGACCAGGCTTCCTGGGGGCACGTCCGGAAGTGGAGTAGTTGCCGAATTTGCTAACCGGGAATCTTGCACAGAATGCCTGCAACCGGTCGTAATCGCGTGCCTGTACGATCCCAAGCCCGATGGGCTCTTCGGAGGTGCAAGTTCGCATTTTTGCGAACTGCTCGAAAGTGGACAACACCAAGGCGAGCGATGAGCTCAGCCATAAGTCGTCAAACGAGCACTCGGCGAAAATCCGCGAGCACGCTCGCGAAATATGCGGTGAACCGCGCGGCCGCGGCGCCGTCGATGACGCGATGATCGTAAGACAATGACAGCGGCAGCATCAGTTTCGGCACGAACGCGGTGCCATCCCAGACCGGCTTCATCGCGCTCTTCGACACACCGAGAATGGCAACCTCGGGTGCATTGACGATCGGCGTGAACGCCGTGCCGCCGATGCCGCCGAGCGAGCTCACCGAGAAGCAGCCGCCCTGCATGTCGGCCGCTCCGAGCTTGCCTTCGCGAGCCTTGGCCGAAAGCTCCGCCATCTCGCGCGCAATCGTCGCGACGCCCTTGCCGTCAACGCCCTTGATGACAGGCACGACGAGGCCGTTCGGCGTGTCGGCGGCGAACCCGATGTTGAAATAGCCTTTGCGCAACAGCGTGTCACCGCTCGCGTCGAGCGATGCATTGAAATCCGGGAATTTGCGCAACGCCGCGACAGCCGCCTTGATCAGGAAGGCGAGCATCGTGATCTTCACGCCGGCCTTCTCGTATTCGCGATTCAGCGTGACGCGCAGCGCCTCGAGCTCCGTTATGTCGGCGTCGTCGAACTGCGTAACGTGCGGGATCATTACCCAGTTCCGCGCGAGATTCGCCCCGGAGATCTTTCGAATCCGCGACAGCGGCACCGCTTCGACGGGGCCGAACTTAGCGAAGTCCAGCGTGGGCCACGGCAACAGATCGAGGGCACCGCCGCGCGGCACAGCGGCCGTCGAAGGCCCGCGAGCAGCGTCGCTGCCCAGGGCGCGCTTGATGAACGCCTGCACGTCGGCCTCGAGGATCCGACCTTTGGGTCCGCTGCCGGCGATCCGCGCAATGTCGGCGCCGAGTTCTCGTGCGTAACGCCGGACGGACGGCGACGCGTGTGCGCTGCCGCTGCGCGGTTCGCTCGGCTCGCTCGCGCGTGCTGACGACACTGCATCTTGCGTTGAAG
>Ga0070661_100004032_pt1 | contig 10101 bp, 10 predicted proteins | sample KBSC43metaG_FD_64663 | JGI IMG/M metagenome (GOLD analysis project Ga0070661, IMG submission 64663) | Corn rhizosphere microbial communities from Kellogg Biological Station, Michigan, USA - KBS C4-3 metaG | ecosystem: Host-associated > Plants > Roots > Rhizosphere > Soil ...
ATGCTGACGATCCAGCCGTTCGACCCGTCGTCGATCAAGCAGATCGAGAAGGCGATCCAGGAGTCCGACCTCGGGCTGCAGCCGTCGAACGACGGCAAGCTCATTCGCTTGCCGATCCCGCAGCTGACCGAGGAGCGGCGCAAGGAATACGTCAAAGTCGTGCGGTCGATGGCGGAGGAGGGCCGCGTCGCGATTCGCAATGTCCGTCGCGACGTGATGCGGCACCTCGAAGAGCTCGTCAAGAACGGTGACGTGGGGGATGACGAGGAGCGCGCCGCGGAGGGCAAGGTGCAGAAGCTCACCGACGACCACACGGCGAAGATCGAGGAACTCCTGAAGCGCAAAGAGGCCGAGATCATGGAGGTTTAGGTGGCGCACCGCCCGTGAGCCTCCTCTCCCGGTTCCGCACCCTCTCTCGCATCAAGGCCGTTCCCGAGCCCGACCTCCCGGAGGTCGCCGGCTCCGTCGCGATCATCCTCGACGGCAACGGCCGCTGGGCGTCGCGCCGAGGGCTGCCCGTCGCTGCCGGTCACCGCGCAGGCGCGCGCAATGTGCGGAAAGCCGTCGAGGCGTCGATCGATCTCGGGATCCACGACCTCTCGGTGTTCGCGTTCTCGACCGAGAACTGGTCGCGGCCGCAGGACGAGGTCGACGCGTTGATGGAGATCTTCGCGGAGACGATCGAGCGCGAGCTCCCGGATCTCGCCGAGCAAGGGGTGCGCGTCCGCTTCATCGGCCGCCGCGACCGGGCGCCTGCGGAGCTGCAGCGGCGCATGACGGCCATGGAGGACCGCACGGCGCTGAACGCGCGCATCAATCTGTGGGTCGCCTTCGACTACGGCGGCCGCGCGGAGCTCGTCGAGGTCGCGCGGCGAATCGTCGAGAGCGGCGTCGACCCGGCTGAGATCGACGAGAACGTCTTCGCGGCGAACCTGTACGCACCGGAGCTGCCGGATCCCGACCTGCTCATCCGCACGAGCGGAGAGCAGCGCATCTCGAACTTCCTGCTCTGGCAGCTTGCGTACTCGGAGCTCGTCTTCTCGGACAAGCTCTGGCCCGACTTCGACGCACGCGATCTGCGCTCCGCACTGGCGGACTACGCGAGCCGCCGTCGAAGATTCGGCGGTCGATGAGCAACTGGCTCAGCCGCTTGGTCGTGGCAGCGATCCTCCTGCCGGTCGTTCTCGGTGCCGCGTACCTGGGAGGGTGGTACCTGTTCTCGCTCGTCGCGCTGGCCTGCGTGATCGGGCTGCACGAGTACTGGCTGATGGCCCGCGGCCTCGCACCGCTCGCGCCGGCCGGGTACATCGGAGCGGTGCTCGCGCTGCTCGGCGCGCAGCTCTCCGGGACCGAGTGGATGCTCGGAGGCGCGCTGACCACCTTCGCGCTCGCCTTCCTCCTGAAGGCGATCTCGGAGGCGCGCGCGGGCGCGACCGCATCCGTGAGCGGCACGGTGATGGGCACGATCTGGATCGGCGTCGGGCTGAGCTTCTTCATCCTGCTCCGGCACCTCCCGGAGCACGGCGTCCTCGCGCTCTACACCGTCCTGTTCGCCGTCTGGGCGGGAGACACGTTCGCGTATCTCGCGGGCCGGCTGTTCGGCCGCCACAAGATGGCTCCGTCGACCTCACCGGGCAAGACCTGGGAGGGCTTCGTCTTCGGGACGGCGGCGACGGTCGGTGCGGCGTTCCTCATCCTGTACCAGGACCGACACGACTTCCTCTCGATTCCCCAGTCGCTCGTGCTCGGCGTGATCATCGCGTTCGTAGGTCCGCTCGGCGATCTCTTCGAATCCCTTCTGAAGCGCGACGCCGGGGTGAAAGACAGCGGCAGCCTGCTCGGCGGCCACGGCGGCATGCTCGACCGGCTCGACGCGTTCCTCTTTGCCGCGCCGGCGGCCTACTTCGCGATCCTCGCGTTCACGACGTAGGCGCTTCGGCGAGCTGCTGAGTCGCACGAACCGGGTCATCGACAGGCGCCGGCAGCCCACGGGCACACTTCACCCATGACGCGGGTCGCGCTTCTCGGTGCCACCGGGTCGATCGGACGCCAGGCGGTGGAGGTCATCGCCGGCAACTCCGCGCTGGAGCTCGTCGCCGCGACCTCCGGCTCGACCGCGATCGACGGCCTCGCGCCGCTGACGCAGGTGGGAGGTGACCCGACCGCCCTGCTCGAGCGCGCGGCCCCGGACGTCGTCCTGAACGCGACGCTCGGGTTTGCGGGACTGCCCGGGACGATGTGGGCGCTGGAGCACGGCGTCACGCTGGCGCTCGCGAACAAGGAGAGCCTCGTCGCAGCGGGGGAGCTCGCGCTCGCTGCACGCGAACGCGGGGGCGGCGCGCTGATTCCGGTCGACAGCGAGCACTCGGCGCTCTTCCAGTGCGCGCTCGCTGGAGAGCCCGAGGCGATCGTCCTCACCGCGAGCGGCGGGCCGTTCCGCGGGCGCTCGCGCGACGAGCTTGCGGACGTCACTCCGACCGAGGCTCTCGCGCACCCGACCTGGGACATGGGCGCGAAGATCACGATCGACTCCGCCACGCTCGCGAACAAGGGCCTCGAGGTGATCGAGGCGCACTTCCTCTTCGGCGTGCCGTACAGCCGCATCGAGGTCGTGGTGCATCCGACCTCGATCGTGCACGGTCTCGTGCGCTTCCGCGACGGCGCCGCGCTGGCGCATCTCGGCTACCCCGACATGCGCGTCCCGATCTCCTACGCGCTCACGTATCCGGAGCGCGCGGCCACGAGCATCCCGCCGCTCGACCTGACCGCCGGGCCGCTCGAGTTCTTCGAACCGGATACCGAGACGTTCCGCATGCTTGCCCTCGCGCGCGAGGCCGGAGAACGGGGCGGGACGTTCCCGTGCGCGTTCAACGCGGCGAACGAGGTCGCCGTCGCGGCGTTCCTCGACGGCCGCATCGGGTTCCTCGAGATCGCGTCGCTCGTCGAAGACGCGCTCGCACGCGCGGACGGAGCGCCGGCGCGCGACCTGGACGAGCTGCGGGAAGCCGATCGCCGCGCACGCGAAGCCGTGGAGGCCGTGTGGGCTTCGTAGCGGCGATCGTCGGGCTGGCGCTGCTCATCCTCATCCACGAGGCGGGCCACTTCTTCGCCGCGCGGGCGGTGGGCATGACGCCGCGCAAGTTCTACCTCGGCTTCGGGCCGCCGCTCGTGAAGGTCACCCGCGGCAAGGTCGAGTACGGGATCGGCGCGTTGCCGCTCGGTGGTTACGTGAAGATCCCGGGGATGAGCCGCCCCTCTCCGGGCGACTTGAAGGCGACGCTGCCGCCGGAGGTGCGAGGGGCGCACGGCGCCGAGCTGGCACGGCTCGACGCTGCGATCGGGCGCGGTGACTTCGCCGACGCCCGCGCCGAGCTCGAGTTGCTGCGTCCGCTCGTCGGCGATACCCGGTACGTCCAGGAGCTGGCGTGGTCGCTCGAGCCGGATGCGTACTGGCGTCAGGCGACGTGGCGCAGGCTGGTCGCGATCGGCGCCGGCCCCGGCATCAACCTGTTGTTCGCGTTCGTGCTGTTCACCTGTCTCTTCATCATCTCGACGACGCGCAGCACGAACGTGATCGCGCGCGTCGAGGCCGGCTCGCCTGCGGCGGCAGCCGGGGTGCATACGGGCGACAAGATCGTGTCCGTCGCGGGGACGGCCGTGAAGCCGGACGACATCGCCCACGCGATTCGCGGCACCGGCGGACGGCAGTTCCGGCTCGTCGTCGACCGCAAGGGTCGGCGCGTCGTCATCGGGCCGACGCATGCCCGCCTGGCGGACGGCGCGTACCGCATCGGGATCGCGATCGAGGGCCGCGCGGGGCCGGGCGAGTCACCGCAGGCCGCGGCCAAGGACGCGCTCTCGCTCTCGTGGGCCGTCACCGCCGACACCGCCCGCGGACTCGCACATCTCGTCACCGGCCGCGACACGAACCACGTCTCGAGCTCGGTCGGGATCGTGAAGGCGCAGTCGCAGGCGTGGCGCCAGGGGCTTCGCGACTTCCTGTCGGTGCTCGGGCTGATCAGCCTCGCGCTCGCCCTGATGAACCTGATCCCGGTCCTGCCGCTCGACGGCGGCCACATCGTGCTGGCGCTGGTCGAGAAGCTGCGCGGGCGGACGTTCGCGCAGTCGGTCTACGTCCGCTACAGCGTCGTCGGCCTCACGCTCTTCGCGGTGCTCATGTACTTCGGGCTGCGGAACGACCTGTTCGGCTCCGGTGGCTAATCTGAGCCTGTGGCCAGCGAACGCTCGGTAACGGTCGGCGGCGTCAAGATCGGCGGCGGTGCACCCGTCGTCGTGCAGTCGATGACGACCACCAAGACGCACGACGTCGCGGCGACGACCGCACAGATCGCGGCGCTCGTCAGCGCCGGCTGCGAGATCGTGCGCGTCGCCGTTCCGAAGACCGAGGATGCGGAGGCGCTCGGGAAGATCGTCCGGTTCTCGCCGGTGCCGATCATCGCCGACATCCACTTCAACGCGAGTCTCGCGCTGAAGGCGATCGACCAAGGCGTCGCCGCCGTCCGGATCAATCCGGGCAACATCGGCGGCCCGGAGAAGGTCGAGCAGGTCGTGCGCGCGGCGAAGAACGCCGGGATCCCGATGCGGATCGGCGCCAACTCGGGCTCGCTGCCGAAGCACCTCGAGCAACTGGCGCAGGACGATCAGGCCGAGGCGCTCGTGGAGGCCGCGCTCGAGGAGGTGCGGCTGCTCGAGACGCTCGACTACCGCGACTTCAAGATCTCCGTGAAGTCGAGCCACGTGCCGACGATGATCCGCGCGTATCGGATGCTCTCCGACAAGGTTCCGTACCCGTTGCACCTCGGCGTGACCGAGGCGGGGACGGCATTCAGCGGCTCGATCAAGAGCTCCGTCGGGATCGGGACGCTGCTCGCCCAGGGGATCGGCGACACCATCCGCGTGTCGCTCGCCGCCGACCCGGTCGAGGAGCCGAAGGTGGCGTTCGAGATCTTGAAGGCGCTCGGCTTGCGCGAGCGGGGGCCGGTGATGATCGCCTGTCCGTCGTGCGGGCGCGACAACGTCGGCGTGCACACGCTGGCCGAGGAGGTGGAAGCTCGGCTCCAGACCTACCCGGAGGCGTTCGAGGTGGCGGTGCTCGGCTGCGCGGTGAACGGCCCGGGGGAGAGCGGCGACGCCGACTTCGGGATCGCCGGCGGCCGCGACGTCGGCTTCATCTACGCGCACGGCCGGGTGCTGAAAAAGGTGTCGAGCGACATCCTGGTCGACGAGCTGTTCCGTGAGATCGACCGGTGGATCGCCGACGGCATGGTTCGCCCGAAGCGCCTGAAGATGGCGAAGCCGGCCGCGCTCGCGATGGCCGAAGCCTCCGCGATCCCGCTCGAATAGCGAGCCGCCGCGCCCGCGGGCGCCTCTCGGTAGCCTGCGCGGGCAACGATGATCGCCCGCGCCTCACAGCTCTTCCTACCGACTCTCCGCGACGCGCCTGCCGACGCCGAGGCCGTCAGTCACAAGCTGCTCGTGCGCGGCGGCTACATCCGGCAGGTCGGCGCGGGGTTGTGGTCGTTCCTGCCGCTCGGCTGGCGGGTGCATCGGAAGGTCGAGCAGATCGTCCGCGAGGAGATGGACGCGATCGGTGCGCAGGAGTTCCTGGCTCCGGTCCTGACGCCGGTCGAGCTCTGGGAGGCGACCGGCCGCGACAAGATCACCGAGCTCTTCCGCACCACCGATCGCGCCGGCCGACGCTTCATCCTGCCGATCACCCACGAGGAGACGTTCACGTTCCACGCGCGCGAGATTCAGTCGTACAAGGAGCTGCCGCAGCTCTGGTACCACTTCCAGACGAAGGACCGAGACGAGCCTCGCCCGCGCGGCGGCTTGCTGCGCGTCCGCGAGTTCATCATGAAGGACGCGTATTCGTTCGACCGCGACGAGAAGAGCGCGTACGAGTCGTTCGAGCGGAACCGCGCGGCCTACCACGTGATCTGGGATCGATGCGGCGTCGACGCGCAGGAGGTGAAGGCCGAGAGCGGGATCATGGGCGGCGACCTGACCTACGACTTCCTGGCGCCGTCGGGGTCGGGCGAGAACACGCTCGTTCGCTGCGAGAACGGCGACTACGCCGCCGACGCCGAGGTCGCCCGCGGCATCCCGCGCGCGCCGGAGCCCCCGGCGAGGCTCGACGCACCAGAGGAGATCGAGACGCCGGGCGTGACGACGTGCGAGGCGCTCGCCGAGTTCCTGACGGTCGACCTGGCGGCGACGTCGAAGGCGATGCCGGTCACGACCGACGACGGACGTGTCGTGCTCGCCCTGATCCGAGGCGACGATCGCCTGTCGGAATCGAAGTTGCTCTCCGCTCTGAAGATCGGCTCACGTCCTTCGACGGATGAGGAGATCCGCTCGGCGTTCGGCGCCTCGGGCGGGTCGCTCGGCCCGGTCGGCTTCACCGGTGAGGTGCTCGCCGACGACACGCTGCGGGACGGCCAGTTCGTCGCCGGCGCGAACAAGGACGGCTTCCACCTTCGGGGTGTTGAGGCCGGTCGCGACTTCGAGCCGCGATTCGCCGATCTCCGTGAGCCGATCGAAGGCGACCGGTGCCCCGAGTGCGGCGGAGCGCTCACCTTCGAGACCGCGATCGAGGTCGGTCACATCTTCTATTTCGCCGACAAGTACAGCGACGGCCTCGACGCGACGTTCCTCGACGAGGACGGCCGGGAGAAGCCGCTGCTCGGCGGCAGCTACGGGATCGGCCCCGGCCGCGTGATGGCCGCGATCGTCGAGCAGAGCCACGACGACCTGGGAATCGTCTGGCCGCGCTCCGTGGCCCCGTACGATGTCCACCTCGTGGTGTTGAAGGGCGCGGAGGAGATCGGCGAGCAGGCTGCCGCCGCCCTCGATGGGGCGGGGCTCGACGTCCTCCTCGACGACCGCGACCTGCGGCCGGGCGAGAAGTTCGCCGACGCCGACCTGATCGGGATCCCGACCAGGGTCACGGCCGGCAAGAAGAGCCTCGAGGACGGGTTGGTCGACGTCCGCGATCGCGCGAGTGGAGACGAGCGACGTGTGAAGGTCGCCGAGCTCGGCAAGGAAGTCGCGTAATGGCCCGCCGGAGACGCTACGCGGCGGAGCCGTTCGGCCCGGCGGTCGAGCGGCTGATGAACGAAACGGGCGTCACGTACCGGGCGCTCGCCGCCAAGACGAGCCTTTCAGCGGGCTATCTGAACCACCTCGTGCACGGGAACCGCCCCGTGCCGTCCAACGACGTGGTGGAGACCCTGGCGCATGCCCTCGACGTGGATCCCGAGTTCTTCCGGGAGTACCGGCTCCGCGTGATCACCGAGAAGCTCGAGGCGATGCCCGATCTGGTCGACAGGCTTTACAAACGCCTTAACGGCTGAGCCTAACCCGCGTTTTCCGGGGTCGTCTTACCCCATGAGCCGGTGGGGTCCCGGCAAGCGACCACTGGGGGGTTAGGGGCCCCACCGCTCGTCTTGACGCGCGGACGGAAGCCGGCTCAGCTTGGCGTGAGATTGCGCTGCCAGCTCACGGAGAACGTGCGCCCGTCGGTGCTCGCATCGCCCGGCAGCGCGCCGACGCCGTCGCCCAGCGGGTCTCCCGCGCCGAAGAAGCGGTCGATGCTGCCGCTGGAGATCAGCTCGATCGCCGTCGACGTCCACGTCCCGTCGGTGAGCGTGCCCGGGTGCGCGTTGCCGATCGCGGCGATCTTCGAGAACGTGACGGTGCCGAAGTTCGTGAGCGGGACGGGACGGCAGCGCCCGGCCGCCGAGCAGTCCGACGGCGCCTCGGCGATCCACTCTGCGGACGCGGTGTCGAGATCCTGGGTCGCCGTCATCACCTTCGAGAAGCGCGTATGCCGCGTGAGGTCCTTGAGCGAGAAGGTGAGCTTCTGGCCGGCGACGAGCACCGCGGCGCTGATCGTGTCGCCCGCGTTGACGATCAGCGGGATCCGCACGGACGCGGCCGGCACGAGCTCCCACCAGGCGTAATACGTCGGCGTCTTCGACGAGCCGTCGCAGTCGGCGCCGGTGCCGAGCTGCTCGAGCGAATTCGACGCGGGGTCGTAGCCGCCGAGGCCGACCCAGAACGCCGCGGACGAGATGCGGTCGGTGGTGCAGGTGCTCTTCGGCACGCGCCACGTGGCGGTCACGTCGGTGAATTCGGCGGGAGCTTCGGGATCCGCGGAGATCGCGGCGTACCCCGACCAGTTCGAGCTGACCTCGGGCGTCATGATGGTGCCGGCGCGCGCGGTCCCGGCGACTGCGGCAAGGGTGCCGAGCACGAGGACGGAGACGAGGAACGCGCGCATCGCAGCACCGTAGCCGCGCGTCGCTGTGGCGCGCTTAAGATTTCCGCGTGGCGTATGACGAGGAGCTTGCGGCACGTCTTCGGATACTCGTCGGCGGCGAGACCGGTTTGACCGAGCGGAAGATGTTCGGCGGGCTCGCCTTTCTCATCAACGGAAACATGTCCGTGGCGGCAAGCGGACAGGGCGGGATCCTCGTCCGCGTCGACCCTGCCGCGTCGCAGGAGCTGGTGCGCGACACGGCGGCGTACCCGATGGAGATGCGCGGTCGGTCGATGGCGGGATGGCTACGTGTCGACGCCAAGGACGTCGCCGACGACCCCGCGCTGCGCGAATGGGTCGAGCGCGGCGTTGGCTACGCGCGATCGCTGCCGCCGAAGTGACTCTGCCGCGAACTCGGCCGTTTCGGCACCGCTGCTACGGTTGGGCCGTCGCGGGGCGTGGCGCAGCCTGGTTAGCGCGCTAGTCTGGGGGACTAGAGGTCCCGAGTTCGAATCTCGGCGCCCCGATAGTCGAAAGCCCTGCTAACGCGGGGCTTTCGTTCTAGCCGATTCGGTCGTCTCCCGACCAGCGCACTGTCGGTCAGTCGAACCTCGATCGGTGACGTGTCCGCGTCCATGAGGGCGGTATGCGCTTCCGCTTCGAACGGGATCCGTAGGTCACCGAGTTGTTCAAGGATGTTCGAGAGCGTGTACTGGAATCCGATCGCCGCGTCGATGGACGGCTGGATTGTGGCGTCGTACTCATGGGTCAGCAGTTCCACGTTGGAGAACGCTGAGCGTCGTAGAACTTCAGGGAACGGGTCGTGTCGGCCTCGCGGATGCGGGCCGGCGGGCGTGTCGGCCAGATATTTGCGGCGGATCTCTTCGACCTGGTTCCAGGGCGGCTGGTCGAGCCAGACGCGGTTCGGATCTGGGTCTGTCACGAACCCGACGATTGCGACTGCTCCATTCTCTGAATCGAGGATGCGGTCGAGCCTGCGTAGTACCGCGTCTGGGTCGCGCATCCAGTGGAACGATTGGGACATCACAGCCCCGGCAAGCGATCCTATTTCTGGACCGACTGCTTCAAGGTCGTCGGATCCCCCGACGACGAACGAGACGTTCTCGAGGCCCGCCGCGTCAGCGCGGCGTTTGCCCTCGGCAATCATGTCCGGCTCTGGATCCATCGCTATGACCTCCCGCACGAAAGGAGCAATCTGCAACGACACCTGCGCAGGCCCTGCGCCTAGATCAAGAACGCGGCCATGCGGCGACCATCCGAGCTCGCTTGCAAGGCGGTGCGTGAATCCCAGGCTCGGGCGGTCTCGATATTCGGCGTAGTACCAGGCGGTGCCTCGGTACGGCCGCTGGCCCTTCTCGAGGCCCGTCCACTGCTGATCGCTAGTCACATCAGAATGCTTGCCGACCGTCGACGACTATGTCGGCATGTGTGTGCGGCTGTTCGCGAGCGACGTATCCGTTCTCGGCGTCGAACCCGCGCTCCCACTGCTCGCGTGCCTCCTCGCCGTCTCGAGCCACGCCGCGTTCAATGCAAAGCTCGCGTGGCGTCTCGACCCAGATCTTCAGCGCCAGGTATGGGCTGAACGCTGACCGTATCGCGGTGACGCCTTCAAGGATCGTCAACTGTTCCGGCTGCAAGGTGATGCGATCGGGTTTCGTCGCTCCCCATTGCGTCGGCTGAAAGGTTGCCGGCCGACCCGCCGCCAGGGGAATCAGTACTCGCTTGACCAGTAACGGCCACCAGTTGATCGGGTTGTCCCAGCTTGCGAAGTCGTCGGTGTGGACGACCTGTGTGCC
>Ga0070661_100004035_pt1 | contig 10099 bp, 6 predicted proteins | sample KBSC43metaG_FD_64663 | JGI IMG/M metagenome (GOLD analysis project Ga0070661, IMG submission 64663) | Corn rhizosphere microbial communities from Kellogg Biological Station, Michigan, USA - KBS C4-3 metaG | ecosystem: Host-associated > Plants > Roots > Rhizosphere > Soil ...
CGAAGTGTTTCCTGATCTTACGATCACCCACAGAGAATGAAAATGTCAGGGAAAGATTCCTCGCATCCGCTCGGAATGACGATGCCTGTCATCTCGACGAAGTGAGAGATCTTTCTCTACTCCTTTTTTTAAAGGAGGGCACGAAGGTTAAAAAATACGCATCATCCGAACCTTCGTGTCCTTCGTGTGGTTCGTGGTGAGACCGTTTTTATGAGCACAGCGAACGAACAATCTGCGAGCTCGGCGAAACGTTCCAGTAGGCCTTCCTATCAGCAATCCGTGGACGAAGTATTGGCTGCGCTCGCTAGCGACGCGCAGCTTGGGCTGAGCGTGGCGGAGGCGCGGGGGCGACTCGAAAAATACGGCAAAAACGAGTTAACCGCGGAAAAGCCCGTGCCGGCGTGGCGGAAATTTCTCGCGCAGTTTCAGGACGTGCTCGTCATCCTATTGCTGATCGCAACGTTGATCTCGGCGGGATTGTGGCTGTACGAGCGCGAATCGGCGTTGCCGTATGAAGCGCTGGCGATCTTCGCGGTCGTTCTGCTCAACGCGATCATGGGCTACGCTCAACAGGCTCGCGCGGAGCAAGCGGTGGCGGCGCTGCGCCAGATGTCCGCGGCGCGTGCCAACGTCGTTCGCGACGGCGTGCAGCAGAGCATCCCGGCGACCGGAGTCGTCCCCGGCGACATCCTCCTTATCGCAGAAGGCGACACCGTTCCCGCCGATGCGCGGCTGATCCAATCCACCGCGCTGCAAACGGCGGAGGCGGCGCTGACGGGCGAGAGCCTGCCGGTCGCGAAGGACATCGAGCCGATCAGCGACGAGGTAGGAGTCGGCGATCGCGATAACATGATCTTCAGCGGCACGGCGGTCACCTACGGGCACGGCAAAGCGGTAGTGGTAGCGACGGGAATGCAAACCGAGATGGGACGCATTGCCGGGTTGCTGAAAGAAGCGCCGCAAGAGACGACACCGCTGCAACACGAGCTCGATCGTGTCGGCAGGTTGCTGGGGCTTATCGTCATCGTCATCGCCGTGGTGATGATCGCGACCATTATTCTCATCGAAGACGTGCGCGGCTTCGCGGGGCTTTTCGACGTGCTCATTCTTGGCGTCGCGCTTGCGGTGGCGGCGGTGCCGGAAGGCTTGCCGGCGGTGGTGACCGCGGTGCTCGCCATGGGCGTACAACGCATGGCAAAGCGTAACGCCATCGTACGCCATCTCGCCGCAGTGGAAACTCTCGGCTCGGCGAACGTGATTGCTTCCGACAAGACCGGCACGCTCACGAAGAACGAGATGACTGTGCGCGCGGTCGTCACGGCGAGCGGGCGTGTGACTTTCCGGGGCACGGGTTACGCTCCCGAAGGCGAAGTAAGTCAAGACGGAGCTGGCGCGATCGCCGGTGCTTTGCGCATCGAGCTGGAGCGCGCTCTGGCCGTCGGCGACCAGGCCAACAATGCCGTATTGCAAGAGCACGATGGCCGTTGGACGGTGCAGGGCGATCCGACCGAAGGCGCGCTCATCATTGCGGCACGCAAAGCCGGTCTGGAGGATGAAGCGCTCGACGCGCGCTTCGAGCGCGTGGGCGAAGTGCCTTTCTCTTCCAAGCGCAAATTGATGACGACGATTCATACAGACGCCCAAAGGCAGGAGCGCCTGCTGGTTTTCACCAAGGGCGCACCGGATATCCTGCTCGCCCGTTGTTCGAACGAACTGGTGGGAGAAGAGAGCCGGCCCCTGACAGCGGAACGGCGCGCGGAGATTCTCCAAGAAAACGAGGAACTCGCCGGCGCGGCGCTGCGTACCCTTGGGGTGGCCTTCCGCTCCTTGCCGGCCGGTGCATTCGCCGCCGACGAAGTCGATGAGCGCGTCGAACAAGACCTCGTGTTCGCAGGGTTGATTGGCATGATCGACCCGCCGCGCGAAGAGGCAAAGGAGGCGGTTGCCCGCGCCAAGGGGGCAGGGATACGGCCGATGATGATAACTGGCGATCACCCTAAAACTGCCGCTGTCATTGCTGATGAACTCGGAATCACCGAAGACGGGCGAGCCGTCACCGGCGCCGAGCTCGAGAGAATGTCGGAACAGGTGCTCGACCGCACGGTGCGAGAAGTATCGGTCTACGCGCGGGTCAATCCCGAGCACAAATTGCGCATCGTCAAGGCGTTGCAGCGCGAAGGCGCCATTGTGGCGATGACCGGGGACGGGGTGAACGACGCGCCAGCTTTGAAGACTGCCGATATCGGCGTGGCCATGGGGATTACCGGAACCGACGTCTCCAAACAAGCGGCCGACATGGTGCTGGCCGACGATAATTTCGCAACCATTGTCGCGGCCGTCGAAGAGGGGCGCGCGATCTTCTCGAACATCCGCAAATTCTTACGCTACCTGTTGTCGTCGAACATCGGCGAAGTGATGACGATGTTTTTCGGCGTGCTGCTGGCGCACGCGATCGGGCTCAGGCCGGAAGCAGGCGGCGTGACGTTGCCGCTGCTGGCAACGCAAATCCTCTGGATCAACCTCGTGACCGACGGCGCCCCCGCGCTCGCGCTCGGCCTGGATCCGGCGGACCCGGAGGTCATGAACGCGCCGCCGCGCCCGCGCGGCGAAGGGGTGATTACCCGCGGCATGTGGGCGGGAATTTTGTTCGTCGGCGTGATCATGGCGGCGGGGACGCTGCTCATTCTCGATGCCAGCTTGCCCGGCGGCCTGATCGAAGGCTCGGGCGATATGCGTTACGCGCATACGATGGCCTTTACGACCCTGGTGTTCTTCTCGCTTTTCACCGTTTTCAATGCGCGCTCCGATACCCGGAGCGCGTTCACGGGCCTGTTCGCAAATAGGTGGCTCTGGGGCGCCGTCGCGTTAGCGCTTCTCTTGCAGGTCGCGGTGCTTTATATCCCATTCCTGCAGCAGGCGTTTTCGACAGAGCCGTTGAGCGCGGGCGATTGGCTCTTTTGCGCCACGGTTGCCAGCTCGGTACTCTGGTTGCGAGAATTGAGCAAGGTGATTAGTAGAGCAAGAGGTAGCACGCCCGCGAAATGGCAAAGCGCAACGGGCAAAGTGTAGATCGTTCGCGAGTGCAATCGTTTTGATTTTCCGAGTATCGCTGTTTTCTAACTGTATGCCTGCGATTTGCTCTTAACCTTTGCTCTTGCCGTTCCGCTCGCCTGTTGACTCTTTCAAAGAGTTTGCGAGACGACGCTGATGAAAACAGCATGAGGTGGGATTTATGACGCGAGGAAACATGCCGATTTCGTCCCGCTGGTTTCAAGGAGCGATGCTGACTTACCTCTTCGGTTTTACCGTCCTCGGCATGCTCGCCTATCTTGTCTATCGTGACCAACCGCCGATCCCGGCAAAAACTGTGGCGGGCAAAAACGTGCTTTTCACGCGTGACGATATTTTCGGCGGCATGAACGTCTTTCAGCGCTATGCGCTGATGGAGTATGGCTCCGTGTACGGTCATGGCGCTTATCTGGGGCCCGATTTTACCGCCGAGTATCTACACAACAGCGCTGAGTTTCTGGTCAAGGGATACGCCGGCGCGCCGGCCGGAGGTCTTTCAGCGCGCGAGCGGGTCGTCGCGGAACTGCACAAGAACACTTACAACCCGTCAGAAGATTCGCTTGTCTGGAGCGGGCCAAGAGAAGCGGCGCATAAAATGATGGAAGAGCACTATCGCGCGCTTTTTTTCGCCAAACAAACGCGCGGCGGAGCGCAGGCCGAGTGGATTACAAACCCGGACGACATTCGAAAGCTTACCGCTTTCTTCGCTTGGACGGCCTGGACCGCGGCAGCCGATCGCCCGGGAAAATCCTATTCCTACACGAACAACTGGCCACCGGACCCGCTCGCGGGTAACTTCATTACCGCCGATGCCATCACCTGGAGTGTCATTTCCATCATTGGCCTGTTAGGCGGAACTGGTCTCATCCTGTATTTTTTTGGCCGCTATGACTGGCTGGGTTGGAGCGATGCGGAAACCCAGCCGGTGCGATTTCGTCCCGTCGAGCAAGTGGCCGTTACGCCGGCGCAACGAGCCATCGTCTGGTTTCTGTTCGTATCCTCATTGCTCTTTGTGTTGCAAACTTTGACCGGCGGCCTGATCGCCCATTACCGCGCCGAACCGGAGGGATTTTTCGGCATCGATTTCTCGGCGATTCTGCCTTTCAACATCATGCGCACATGGCACGTTCAGCTGGCAATTTTCTGGGTCTCGGCGTCTTACCTCGCCACCGGCATTTTCATTGTCCCGTTGATCGCAGGACGGGAGCGCTCCGGCCAGGGCGCGCTGACTGTTCTGCTTCTGATTGCGGTCGCCATCGTTGTTTTCGGCAGTCTCGCGGGCGAGTACGTGGGCGCGCGCGGCTGGTTGGCTGGCGAACTGTGGTTCTGGCTCGGCCATCAGGGATGGGAATACCTCGATCTCGGCAGGCTCTGGCAGATCCTGCTGGTGATCGGACTTTTTCTCTGGGTCTTTATATTGTTTCGAGGACTCAGCGGGACGCTGCGCGAAGAGCACTTCGGCAACATGCCCTGGATGCTGTTTTATACCGCGCTTGCGATTCCCGCCTTTTATGCCGTCGGGTTGCTTGCGAGCCCTCGCTCCGGATTTGCCGTCAACGATTTTTGGCGTTTCTGGGTGGTGCATCTCTGGGTCGAAGATTTTCTCGAGCTGTTTACCACGGTGATTGTCGCCTATATGTTCGTCTTGCTCGGAGTCGTGCGCCAGGCCACGGCACTCCGGGTGATCTATCTGGATATTATTCTTTACTCGCTCGGCGGCGTCATCGGCACGATGCACCACCTTTATTTTAGCGGCACTCCGGTGGCGCACCTCGCTCTTGGCGCGACTTTCTCGGCGATGGAAGTGATTCCTTTGTTGTTGCTGTCATTGGAGGCATGGTCGTTCATCAAATCGGGCGAGCAGAAGACGATGGAGCGTTATCATCTCCACCGTTGGGCAGTTTGGTTCCTGGTATCGGTAGGAGTATGGAATTTTCTCGGCGCCGGCGTGTTCGGATTTTTGATCAATCTTCCGGTCGTGAGCTACTATGAAATCGGCACGGCGCTCACTGCCAATCACGCCCACACCTCGATGATGGGAGTTTACGGCATGCTCGCCGCCGGGCTTTTGCTCTTCTGCTTGCGTTACTTGACCCGTGCCGACCGGTGGAGCGATCGCGCTGCCAAGATATCTTTTTGGTCTCTGAATATCGGCTTGGCTTGGATGGCGTTCGTCAATCTTTTTCCGCTGGGCATTGTCCAGCTCTATTATGCCGTGGATCTGGGTTACTGGTACGCGCGGAGTTTGGACTTTATCAATATACCCTGGGTCAACGTTCTCGAATGGGCGCGCCTGCCGGGCGACGCGCTATTCATTATCGGTGGAGCTTTGCCTCTGCTCTGGCTTTGCTGGCAGGCGGTGCGCTATCCGAACCCGCGCCGTATTGAAGCGGAAGCCGAACTACCGCGCATGCTGTATACCTACGAGTCGTAGCCGGGCAAATCATGAGGATCGAATCGCTCGTTACCTTTCTGAGATCATCCTGCGTTACCTGCTGCGCGCCAAGCTCGGTTTGCAGCCGAATCGTGACACGATCACGGCGAACCCATCAACTAAAATGATCTGGTTGCCACCGACGAGTACTTCGAGCCCGCGATTAACATCATACGTCCAGATCATAGCCCGCTCGCGCCAGCGCACGGCGCGTGGCTTCCATGACAAACGCGGTGTCGACATGCGGTAAGACCTTCACTTCAGGATAATTCTGCAACCGGTGAAAAATTTCATCGGCCTCGGCTCCCGCCAGCGCCTCGCACTGATCGTACATCCCGCCCGGATCCTCTTCGAGCGGGTTATGAGCTTTAAGAATCGCGCGAATCGCCGCGACGATTGACGCCGTGGGCGACGGAACGAGCAGCGCTGTCAACGCACCATGGTCGAGCCTCAGTCTGGCCGCGATCGGAAGCGCGTCGCCGCCGCGCGCTTTTTGCGCCGCGGGAAGAAGAACCTTTTCCTCCATCGCGATATGTTTCAGTAGACCGGCCCGAAATTGGGCATAAGCCGCGGCGTCGATATTCGCCGGGTCAGACATGGCGCGTTCGAGCAGAGCATCGAGACGATCGTGATCACCGGCAAGGTAGCAGTGAATTTTTCCGGGCATAGGAAATGTCTTTCGTGATTGTAAATCCTAGCAGCGCTGCTGTTATTTAAGTCTTCGAAAAATTTTGTTCGAGCTGTTCATCTCATACGTAACCACGAAAACGCCTGTAAGTAGGTATTTCCTCCAGTTTGAGTTTAAGATACTCGCCCACCAAAATCGCGGCGGGATAAAGAACCTCCTCCTCCGTTTTCGCGTGCAACATTAATTTTTCGGCAAAGCGTGCATGCATTGGTTTCTTTTCTCTTCTCGCTGCGGCGCTTAATTTTCTAAGCAGGGTCACAATGGCTTTATGTTCCCGGAGCATCTTTGGCAATTCGTCTTTAAACCGGTCCGTCATAGCCACGACGCTCGCCATCGTCGGATTGACTTTGCCTCTTGCCAATGACGCTAACAAGCCAATCGGCGGCAGAGCAATCTCCTCCTCCTTGATAAAATGCTCATGCAGAACTTTGGCCATGGCTTTCGCCGCTTTGCCGGTCTTGCCGCCCGCTTTGGTCGCGCGCGCGAGATCCGCGTGCAGCTCTTCATGCTCCAACTTCAAAGATTCAGGAATTTTGGGAGTCATATCGCGGCTCCTTTCGGTTAAAGACACAAAGTCTCATTTCCTTCAATTTGATCTAGCCGTAAGAGATATACCGCCGGGCATAACGATAATACCTGAAAATTCGTAGATTGCAGCGACTTGCTGTCGTACAGTCGGAAAACATCCAGCTGAAATTTCGCATCGATGTGAGACGAAGATGCCGCTCATCACCCCGGTTCGTTTGCAGCTAGCATCATCTCTGTGACAACTTCTGTCTATCCCCGCATGCCGGGAGCTCAGCAGGCGTTCCGTTTTTCTGAAGGTGCGAGTCATCGAGTGGCGCTGCGGTCGAGTAAACACGAAAGCACAGTTTAAGCTAGCCATTATGCAGTTCCTATGAGCCATGTCTTCACGATCCTGACGACGCTGTTGTTTCTCTATGCGTTGATAACCGGCATATTTCTGTTGATGGAAAACCGGCGACCTCAATCCACTTTGGCCTGGATGCTTGTTCTGTTCTTCGTCCCCGGAATTGGATTGCTGATCTATTTTTTCTTTGGCAGAGACACCAAGGCGTTCAGCAAACGGCGAAAGCTGCTGATGCAAGATCTTGAGGCGAATGCCCGTCCGTTGCTATCACCCATATTGTCGCGCCAGGACGAGGAGCTGGCGCGCCTCGAAGGTAAAAGTATTAGCCACAGAAAGCTAGCGATTCTCGTCCGGCGGAACTCCCTTTCCGTGCTGACAACGCGCAACCGGGTCGAGATCCAACAGGATGCGGCGAAGTTTTATCCGAGCCTCATCGAAGACACAAAATCTGCGCAGCACTCGATCCATCTCCAATACTTCATATGGGCGGTGGACCCGTTCACCGATGGGTTACGGCAAATCTTGATCGAGAAAGCGAGAGCGGGCGTTGAGGTCCGGCTGCTCTATGATCCAATAGGTTCCCAAGCACATGTGGGCCGGAGGTATGTCAGAGACATGTTCGCGGCGGGAATCCGAATGGCACCGACATCACCGCCCTACCAACTGCATACAGTCGGCTACCGCAATCATCGGAAGATCACCGTCATCGACGGCGGCATTGCTTATACCGGCGGTATGAATATTGGCCAAGAGCACCTGGATGGTGGCGTAGGATTTGATTCCTGGCGCGATACCCAAGTCCGGCTCGTGGGAGAAAGCGCAGCCGTTTTGCAATCGGTATTCATGGTCGACTGGTACAACGCCGTCCGCGAGAACCTGTTCTACGCCAAATACTTTCCCGGCGACGCAATGGATCCAGCGGAGGGCGACGTTCCGGTGCAGATCCTGACGTCGGGTCCCGATTCCCAGTGGGCTGCGATCAGACAGCTTTACGCCTTCATGATCGTGACAGCACAGCGACATGTCTACCTCCAATCACCATTTTTTATTCCGGATGCGACCATCGCCGAAGCTCTGAGGGCGGCGGCCCTGTCCGGAGTCGACGTCAAAGTGATGGTGAGCGCGCGACCCTCGGGCAACAGACTTCCCGATTGGGCGGGAAATACCTATATTGAAGAGATCGTAGCCGCTGGCGTACGCGTGTTCCTTTACGAAAAGGGCTACCTGCATGCCAAAACGATCAGCATCGACTCCGACATTTGCTCGATAGGCTCGGCGAACATCGATATCCGCAGCTTCAGCATCAATTATGAACTCAACGCGGTGTTTTATAGCGAGCGGATCGCCAAAGAAGTTGAAAACGATTTCGAGCGGGACCTCGAATACTGCAGCGAATTCGACCCGGCGGCTTATCGGAAGCGTGGCACCGCGCTCCGACTCAGGGATTCGGTTGCAAGAATTCTTTCTCCCTTATTGTGACCTGGTGCAGACCGCACTTTTGACATATTCACATCTCGGCGTGCGGAGCGCACGCATTAGCAGATCACCCATTTCATACTTCTCTGCGCCTGGACGGTGCATCTTCTAATTAGGTTGGACCAATCGCTTAAGGCTACCTTATGCATTAACAACCGCAACAGCGCCTGCGATACGCGTTGTTGATTAGTTTTACGTTGATCTCGAGGTCGGGCTCTAAGCATACTCCGCCCTCAAGGAACTATTAATCGACTTTGTTTCGTCAGAAAGGCGCACGCGGTTCAACATCAACGCATTAAGGGTCAGCGGCGTGACAGTAGAAGCGCTCATCGCCAGAGGGGCCCATTCTAGACGTAACAGCACGCCGAGCGAAGGGTAAAGCACGCCGGCGCTTTCGATGCCTGCGCGTTCTGGACCATCTGCACGATGCGTGAAAGCGCGGTGCCGGCGCCTACCGCCGTAGCTTGGAACTTCAACGCGCCGGTCTGATTGACCGTGCCACCGATGACTTTCGGCCCTTGAGTTTTAGCGACTGGCTGGGACGGGCTCGCCGGTAATCATGGATTCGTCAACATAAGACGAGCCGGAGACGACCTCACCATCCACCGCGACGCGGTCACCCGGACGCACCACGATCTCGTCACCAACGACGATTTCTTCAAGCGGAAGCTCCTTCTCTATTCCCTGACGCTTCACGCGGGCTGTAGCGGCGCGAGCTTCAAAGAGCTTCGACGGCCTTACCGGTGGCGAAGCGACTACGCATCTCCATCCAGTGTCCGGCGAGGCTAAAGGTCGTCAGCATCGCCGCCGCCTCGTAGAAGGCTTTACCTTCAAAGATAAAAGTCGCCGCCACCGAGTAGGTATAAGAGACGAGGATGCCGAGCGCGATCAAGGTCATCATGTTCACTTCGCCGCGACGCAGCGCGCGCCAGGCGGCCGAGATGAACGGATACCCCGCCACCACACGACCGGCGTTGCCAGCAAAAAACCGAAAAGCCCCGGCGAGAGTGCGACTGGCTGTGACAGGTGAAAACCGAAGAGCGCGCCGAGGTGCGAAATAAATAAAGAGCGGCAGCGATAAGACGAGCGACACCATGAAGCGGTGCAGCAAGTCCCCGACCATCTCCGCGCGGTGTCCAGCGTGCTCCTCATGACCGGCGTGAACGTCCGCGACAGTTTTCGCTGGAGCACGGCCATGTCTTATCGCTGTATCGTCGCGCGCGCCAACACGCGGGTGACCGGCGTGCGATTGCGATCCGGCACGAGGCGTGCAGTCGCACGCGTAACCGCAGCGGCGCAACTGATCTGCGAGCCTTTGCGGCGTTGTCACAGCCGGATCGTAACTGAGGGGTGCGCCACTCCGCGCGTGCGGTCAAGATGCGCGCCAGTGACGCCTCGAAGCTCACGGAAGCACGCTTCGAGGCACGCGTAATCGCTTCCGCTGTAAGCGTTCTTGATGTCCACCTCGGCCTCCACGCCCATGCGGAGCAAAAAAATCCAGTTCCGGACCGATGGGAACGATACCACTCGGGTTGATCGCTTTGTGACTGGTGTAATAGTG
>Ga0070661_100004037_pt1 | contig 10098 bp, 7 predicted proteins | sample KBSC43metaG_FD_64663 | JGI IMG/M metagenome (GOLD analysis project Ga0070661, IMG submission 64663) | Corn rhizosphere microbial communities from Kellogg Biological Station, Michigan, USA - KBS C4-3 metaG | ecosystem: Host-associated > Plants > Roots > Rhizosphere > Soil ...
AATTCGTATGCGCCGATGATGTGTTCGGGGCGGAAGTCGCGCGAGCCGAGTCCGTAGCTGCCGCCATAGATGGCAGGAACTTCTTCGAGGGAGATCTTTGGAATGCCCGCAGTGCCCTGAACGGCCTTCGAGAGCGCCGTACGGATGTCGCGACCGAGTGGATTGTCGCCGCTAAGTGCTTCGTCGGTGCGCTCTAGGATGATGACGTTTTTCTTTCCCTTGAGCGCGGCCACAATAGCGGCTTCCGGGAACGGCCGGATGACATTGACATGGATAGAGCCGGCCTTGACGCCGCGTGACTCGCGGAGGTAGTCGACAGCGGCTTCGATGTTTTCAGCGGCTGAGCCGAGGGAGACGAAAACCGTATCGGTGTCGTCGCACTTGTACTGCGTGACCAGTCCGTAATAGCGCCCCGTGAGATCGCCGAAGTCTTTGTACGCGGCTTCGAGGAAGTCCAGGATCGGCTCTGCAAAGTTGTTGCGGCGCGCGATGACGCCGTTCATATAGTGTTCCTGGTTCTGAACGGGGCCAAGCAGGACCGGGCTCGCGAGATCCATCATCTTGGGGACGCGACGGCGTGTGGGTCCGAAGAGAACACGCTGCGCCTCTGTCGGGCAGTCGATGATGTCTTCGGGCGAGCCGAGGTATTCGCGAATCAGCTCAGATTCATGCTTGTAGAACGTCCGTTCCAGGTGGCTCGTCAGGAAGCCATCCATGATGTTCATGCCGGGCGTGAGCGAGAGCTCGGTGACACGGCGCAGAATGAGCGCCTGGTCCGCCGCCTGCTGTGCGTCCTTGCCGAAGACCATGATCCAGCCTGTGTCGAGCGCGCCGTAGATGTCGTCGTGTCCGCAGTGGACGTTGAGGGCGTGCTTGGTGAGCGCGCGGGCGCCGACCTCGAGGACCATCGTGGAGCCCTTGCCTGGCGCATGGTAGTACTGCTCGACGCCGTAGACTACGCCTTGGCCGGAAGTGAAGTTGACCACTCGCTTGCCGCAGACGGAGTGAGCAATTGCGCCGCCCTGGGCTGCGTGTTCGCCTTCCGTCTCAATGGCAATGGTGTTTTTGCCGAAGACGTTGAGATTGCCCTCGGCGTAGGCCTGCTGGAAAAGCTCGCCTCCCTCGGTAGAAGGCGTGATCGGGTAGAAAACGCCGGCCTCGGCGATGCGCGTTTCGGTGTGATAGGAAACGAGCTGGTTTCCGTTGGCTGTGACCCGGATTCCGGGATAACGAGCAGCTTCCGACATTGTGTCCCCTCCGTGCGCGGGCACCCCGACGCGGGGTTCCGGCATAAGCTCAAAATCATTTCCATCCGACAAGCGTCAGTTGAAAGACCCAACGCCGCGGCGGTCCCGCAATTCGCGGGAGAAATCTTTTCTCCGGGCTCCATTCGAGCGCCTGGAGTGGATGGTTCTGGTGACCGCTGTGAGGCTGCGGTTTCGATCCAAGTCCCTTGTTAAGTGCAATAGCCAGAATGAAAGCGCGTGAGGTACCCAAGGGGGAGTCGCCCCAAAGTTGGCATATCTACCAGTATGCACCCGCGATGCGGTACGGTGTATCACCGTGTACCAGAAGTTGGGATTGGGTCAGAGGAGTGGGCAAGTGATGGGCGGAACTATACTTGGACGGATTCAAGGGCCGATTTTAACCGGCCTGCGTAGAGGGTAGCGATGGGAGAGTCAGGAGTGGCGGGCGGGAGGTTCGCAGCCTATCCGAGCCTGCATGGCAGAGCCGTTCTGGTCACCGGCGGAGCATCGGGGATCGGGGCGTCAATTGTGGAGCATTTTGCACGGCAGGGGTCGCGGGTGACGTTCCTGGACGTGCAGGATGAGGCGGCTGCGGAACTGATTGAAGGGCTGCGGCCTGAAGTGACGTCGCCGCCGGTGTATGTTCATTGCGACCTGACTGATGTGAGTGAGTTGAAGGCGCGGGCGGCTGAGGCGATTGGCGCGCTGGGCGGTGTGGACGTGCTGGTGAACAATGCGGCAAACGATCAGCGGCACCGGATCGAGGACGTGACGGAGGAGTACTTCGACCAGTCGATCGCGGTGAACCTAAGGCCGCAGTTCTTCATGATCCAGGCGGTGCTCCCGGCGATGAAGGCTGCGCGCCGGGGTTCGATCATCAATATGTCTTCGATTTCGTGGATGATTCCATCGACGGGTGTGCCGGTGTACGTGACGACCAAGGCGGCAATCGTCGGGCTGACACGGACGATGGCTCACGAACTGGGGCCGGCGGGGATCCGCGTGAACGCGGTGCTGCCGGGGGCGATTGCGACGGAGAAGCAGAAGCGGCTGGTGTACACGCCGGAGTACAAGGCGGAGATCATGGCTGCGCAGGCGCTCAAGCGAGACATTCTGCCCGAGGATGTGGCGCGGCTTGTGCTGTTTCTGGGGGCGGATGATTCCAGCGCGATTACGAATCAGAGTTACGTGATTGACGGCGGATGGGTATAGCTTCGCAGGGATCAGGGATCAGGGATCAGGGATCAGGGATCAGGGATCAGGGATCAGGGATCAGGGATCAGGGATCAGGGATCAGGGAACAGGGAACAGGGAACAGGGAACGAGGGAACAGGGGACGAGGGCTCGATGCGGGAATTCGCCTGGTCGGCGGTGGCTGGTTTCGCGTGCTGATTTTAGCGGCTGGCGGGCAGAGTGTGGGTTCGCACGTCGCGCCCGGAGGCGATCATGTCGCTCCGCGGTCGGCGGAGTATGCGCGGGTGCAGAATCGGCTGGCGCGAGGATGGAACACGTGGGACGTGCATAGCGTGGCAACGCGGGTGCTGCTGCCCGAAGGGTTGGCGATTCATGTGGGGATGAAGCACAACTCGTCGCTGAATGGAGATGCTTTTCTTGGAGATGCGCTGAATAAGCCTTGACCGGTACGGGGATGGAATCGTTACCATTTTTGCGGTCGGATACCGTAAGATTTCCCCGGGAGCGATTCGCGATGAAACGGACACGCCTTTTTTCCTTTGCCTCTACTTTTCTCACACTGCTTAGTGGTGCTGCGTTGGGGAACGTTCAAGCCACTGCGCAGACAGCCGTGGAAGCTCAGAAGGTCGCTGCGGAGATTGACCGGGTTGCGCACAACCTTCCGCCGGCGTCGCGGAGCGTGATTACGCGGCTGACCCTCATGCGTGAGCTGCCAGATGGCACGTGGAAGATGCATTCCGGCGATGTGGCGCACGGCGAGGCGGCGAAGGTCGATGAGTCGGGATGGCAGGATCAGAAGGTTCCAGGCGAGGCTTCCAATGACGCGGTGTGGTTCCGCCAGACTTACACGATTCCCGAGACGCTGCACGGGTACGACCTGACGGGCGCGCGAATCTGGTTCCAGTTTCACGCCGAGGCAAACGGGCCGATGCCGGAGATTCTCTACTTCAACGGCAGGCGCGTGGCGCTGGGCGATGATCTCGAGCCGGTGGTGCTGTTCGACAGTGCCAAGCCGGGAGAGAAGGTCACTGTCGCGGTGAAGCTGCTGCATACGGTGGACAAGAAGAAGATTCGTGGCGCGTCGCTGAAGATCGATTTCCCGGAGAACCGCCCGAATCCAGAGGATCTGCGCGAGGAGTTTCTTGCAGCGGCTGTAATGGTTCCGACGCTGGCGCCTTCGGGTGATACGAAGAACATGGCGACGCTGAACGACGCGATTCGAGCGGTGGATGAAAAGGCGCTGGATGCGCACGATCAGGCGAAGTTCGACGACAGCCTGAAGGCGGCGCACACCAAGCTGGAAGCACTGCTGCCGCTGATGCAGACCATGACGTGGCATCTGACGGGCAATTCGCACATCGACGCGGCATGGCTTTGGCCCTGGACCGAGACAGTTGACGTGGTGAAGCGGACGTTCGGGACGGCGCTTCAGCTGATGTATGAGTATCCGCAGTACACGTACACGCAGAGCGCGGCTGCCTACAACGAGTGGATGCAAGAGAAGTACCCCGACATGAACGACGAGATCAAGAAGCGCATCAAGGAAGGGCGCTGGGAGGTTGTCGGCGGCATGTGGGTGGAGCCTGATCTGAACATGCCGGACGGTGAGTCGCTGGTGCGGCAGCTGCTGGTGGGAAAGCGGTGGTATCAGAAGAACTACGGCGTGGATGTGCGCATCGGGTGGAATCCGGATTCGTTTGGTTACACGTGGCAACTGCCACAGATCTACAAGAAGAGCGGCGTGGACTATTTTGTCACGCAGAAGATGACGTGGAACGATACGAACCAGCTGCCGTTCAAGCTCTTCTGGTGGGAGTCGCCGGATGGCTCGAAAGTGCTGTCGTATTTCCCGCATGATTATGCAAACGGAAACTTGAGCCCGCTGCGGCTGGCGCATGACACGGTGCAGGCACGCGAACGCGCGACTGGCATGACGGACATGATGGACCTGTACGGCATCGGCGACCATGGCGGCGGACCCACGCGCGCAATCCTGGACGAGGGATTCCACTGGGCCACGCCGTCGACGCCGCAGAAGGTGATGCCGAAGATCGAGTTTGGTCTGGCGCAGCCGTACTTCTCGAAGGTGGAGAAGGAAATTGCGCCCGAGAGCAAGGAGTGGAACTACCAGTCGATTGCGAAGGGGTATACGCCCCCGGCTGCCATTGAGGGAAAAATTGCGATTCCTACGTGGAAGAGCGAGATGTACTTCGAGTATCACCGCGGAGTGATGACGACGCAGGCAACGCACAAGAAGAACATGCGCGACTCGGAAGTGCAGGTTCTGGATGCGGAGAAGTGGGCGTCGCTGGCATGGCTTGACGGGCGGCACTATCCCGGGGATGAGCTGACCGAGGACTGGAAGAAGGTGCTGTTCAATCAGTTTCACGATCTGGCGGCAGGCTCGGGTATCGGGATCATCTATAAGGACGCTCAGAAAGACTATGACGTGGTGAAGTTCTCGACCAACGAGATCTCGCGTCATGCGCTGGCGACGGTCAGCGAGCGAGTGAACACTGCGGGGCAGGGAACACCGGTGGTGGTGTTCAATCCGCTGGGATGGGAGCGCTCGGGTGAAGTCAATGTGCATGTGCAGGCCAAGGCTGGCGTAACCGCAAACGGCGCCCAGGTTGTTGACGTGAGACCGGAGCAGAACACAGGCTTTGCGGATGTGAAGCTGCACGTGTTGAACGTACCGGCCATGGGATATAAGGTCGTTTGGGTTGGCGGCAGAGGCACGGCCGAACCGGCAGAGAAGGCTGTGACGGCGAAGGATGGGGGAGACACGATCACACTGGAGAATGCGAAACTGCGCGTTTCCGTGAGTAAGCAGACGGGATGCATTACGAGCCTGTTCGACAAGAAGACCAACTTTGAGACTCTGGCTTCGGGCGCCTGCGGCAATCAACTTCAGTTCTTCAAGGACAATCCGAAGGACTACGACGCGTGGAATATCGATCCGGGAACCTTGGATGTGAAGCCGGAGACGATCGAGAAGGCGGATTCCGTCGAGCTGCAGAAGACGGCGGAGCCATCGATCAAGATTACGAGCCACTACGGTAAGTCGAAGTTCGAGCAGACGATCGAGTTCTCGGCAGAGGGCGACGAGGTGAATGTCCGCAACCGGTTCGACTGGGAGGAATCGCACATTCTGCTGAAAGCAGCGTTCCCTCTGGCGGCTTCGGGGCCGTTTGCCACGTACGAAATTCCGTACGGCTCGATCGATCGGCCGACCACTCGCAACAACTCGTGGGAGAAGGCGCAGTTTGAGGTTCCGGCAATGCGCTGGGCTGATCTGGGAGACGGCAAGCATGGGCTCTCGGTCATCAACAACACGAAGTATGGCTACGATGCGGTGGGCAACCTGCTTCGACTTACGCTGCTGCGTTCGCCGAAGTGGCCTGACCCTGTCGCCGACATGGGGCAGCAACATTTTGAATACGCGCTGTATCCGCATGCCGGCACTTGGAAAGACGCCATGACGGTGCGGCACGGGTACGAGTACAACTATCCGCTGTCGGCGCAGGCGACGACGGCTCATGCGGGAGCCCTGCCGGCAACGCACTCATTTGTCTCGGTCACGCCGGAGAACGTGGTGCTGACGGCAGTGAAGAAGGCGGAAGACGCGAATGGCCTCATCTTCCGCGCGTACGAGTGGGCGGGGAAGGACTCGACGGTGGAGTTCCATGTGCCGCCGGGTGCGACCAGCGCAACGGTCACGGACATGCAGGAAAAGCCGGAGGGCAGCGCACTGACGGTTTCAGGCGACGTCGTGAAGGCACCCATTCATCCGTATGAAATTCTGACGGTGCGGGTCGACTACAACAAGGGTCAGTGACATCAGGAGTCAGTGGTCAGGGAGGCGCGGCCGATTGCCGCGCCTCTCGTTTTTTGACGCGAAGCCTGGATGTTGTTGCGCGCCCCGCTCAGCTCTTCTTCGAGGTGACGGCAGAGAAAGCTGACACGAGCTGATGGACATTCGTGCTGCCGCAGGTGGGGCATTTGATCTCCGCTTTGTCGATGTCGGAGATGTGGTGGCTCTGGGTAAATTCCTTGTTGCAGTCTGCGCAATGAAAGGCGTATTGAGACATGGCGGGTTCTCCGAGCCAACATCATAGCGCTGATCTTTGAAGAAGGTCATGAATTTGGCCTGAGTAGCCCGGAAATCTGGCAGACCAGTCGTCCGAGTGATGGCCCAGGGGTCGTTTCTGAGGCAGGCCTGCAGTTTACCCAAATTCAATGCAGCTGTGCGGCACGGGAAAACCGTCTTCAACGGAGGCCCGTGCGTCTGCAGGCGTGCGGGTTCGATAGAAATCCCCACATAGACAGGAGTCAGTATGAATTACATTCGCAAGGTAATTGCTTATTCGACCATGGCCGCCATGCTCTCGAGCTGCGCGGTCTTCGCGCAGGATCACCATGACCACGATCGCGATCGCGACCATCGCGATAACCATCGCTATGTGGAGCACCGGGAATGGAGGAAGGGCTACCACATGCGTCATGAGGACTGGGACCGCGGCGAACGGGTTGATTACAGGCACTATCACCTTCGGCGGCCTCCGAGAGGATACGAGTGGCGCGAGGTGGATGGTAATTACGTACTTGCGGCGGTTGCGACAGGCGTAATCGCGACGATCATCGCAGCCAACGCCGCACACTGATCCACGAATGCATCGGTGCGGAATGACGTACGAAATACAAGTTGCCTGGGTGAGGGGAACTCCGAGAGGGGTTCCCCTTTTGTTTTGCATGGAGAAGGGCGGGATTCTACGCATGAAAGTGCCAGACCATGACTTTTTGTAACCAGGAAGGGATCTGGCGAGTCGAAGCGGAGTATGAACCGAAGAAGATTCGTTGGAGCCCTCGCAGGCGCATTAGGAGCGTCTGCCATACAAACGGAGATAATTGCCGCGCAACAAGAGCAGTCGCGCCAGGTCGGAATCAAGGCGATTGCGTTTGACGGCTTTGTGATCTTCGATCCGCGGTCGTTGGAGAAACGTGCTGAGGCGGTACTGCCAGGCAAGGGCGCGGAGTTCGCGAATCTGTGGCGAACGCGGCAGTTTGAATACTGCTGGCTCAGAACATCGGGCGAAAGGTATTCGGATTTCTGGCACGTGACCGATGATGCGCTGCGGTATACGGCGAGAAGCATGAAGATCGCTCTGACCAGCGAGCAGCATGATGCATTGATGGAGGCTTACCTGAAGCTGCAACCCTGGCCGGATGTGCGCGAGGGACTGGCGGAACTGCGCAGGCGGGGGATCAGGCTGGCGTTCTTGTCGAACCTGACTGCGGCGATGCTCGACGCGAATCTGAAGCAGGCGGGACTGAGCGAGTTTTTCGAGCCGCACCTTACGACCGATCGCGTGCAGGCGTACAAGCCGAGTCCGCGAGCATACCAGATGGGGCAGGATATATTTCGCTTGCAGAAGCGGGAGATCGCGTTTGCTGCGTTTGGAGCGTGGGATGCGGCGGGAGCGAAGTGGTTCGGGTATCCAACGGTGTGGGTCAACCGCGGAGGCGTTCCGGCAGAGGAACTGGATGCTCAGCCGGATGTGGTTGCGAAGAATTTCGGCGGGCTGGTGGAATTTGCCGGGAAAGCCTGAATGCAGGCCTCAAACGCGAGACCTGGGAGCCCCCCAACATTCGAGAGGAGAATAGAACTTCCAAAGAAGTCTTGACGCTCTTATACGATGGTGTGAATCACAATTAGGCAAGTCCACCACTGTCGAGGAGCTTCATGGCAACCACGGAAATGGGTTTTCTGCACGGTCAGCTTAGGGAGCGGAAGGGTCGTCTGGAATCGGTGATCGCTGCGACTCCGGGCGATGCGAACCTGCAGGCGTTGCTGCACGAAATAGATTCCGCGCTCGATCGATTTGCGGCCGGCACGTATGGCCTTTGCGATTCTTGCCATGAGTCCATCGAGCGAGACAGGCTGCTCGCTGATCCGCTGATTCGCTATTGCCTTGACCATCTGACCAAACATGAACGGGCCGCGCTGCAGCGCGATCTTGATCTGGCGTCGGAGCTGCAGCGCGGTCTTTTGCCGCCCAGAGATCTAAGGGTAGGCACTTGGGAGACGAATTATCACTACGCGCCGCTGGGGCCGGTGAGCGGCGACTATTGCGATCTCTTTCCTGCGAAAGAGCAGCTCTACTTCATGCTGGGAGATGTTTCCGGCAAGGGAGTAGCAGCCTCGATGCGGATGACGCAGCTGCATGCCCTGTTCCGCAGCCTGATCGGAATGGGTCTCCCGCTTGCAGAGATTGTGGAACACATCAATGGCTTTCTTTGCGAGAGCGGGATTTCCGGGCAGTACGCGACGCTCGTCTGCGGCCGTGCCGAGCCAGGAGGAGAAGTAGAGCTGTTCAATGCGGGCCATCTGCCCGTGATCGCTGTTCAGAAAGGGAAGCCGCAGCTGCTCGAGTCGACTGGGTTTCCGGTGGGTATGTTTCGCGATGCCTCGTTCACTCCAGTTCGCGTGCAACTGGGCAGCGACGACATGCTGTTTCTTTTTACTGACGGTGTGTCAGAGGCCGAGGGAGGAGACGGCGAATACGGCGTCGAGCGCATTGTCAATTTGCTCTGCCGGAACACGCCGTGTTGCGCAGGTGACGCTGTGTCAGCGTGCCTCGAAGACCTCCGTGCCTTCGTCGGAACCCAGCCAGGAACAGACGACGTAACCCTGCTGGCCCTCCGGCATCTCTCGCTAAATTAGTCAGCTGAGGACCGTAGCCAGCTTCACGCTCCGGATAAAGCAATGCTCCGTTGGATCTGCGGATCCTTTCTTGCGAGTGAGGGAGCGGCAGCGGAAGTCAGCTCGGAAGATCGAACAGTTTGGTCCCACAACCATACAACCAGGAAGGTGTCGGGTGGGCCTTCGCAGGTCGCTAGAAGGGCCTTGGGCCGTGTCGAAGTAAGGAGGTCTTACCGAAGGTGTTAGTCACTGAATACGTTTGTGCGATGTACCTAGCTGAGCGGCGGCCCTAAGCTGAACGGTACTCACATTTCAGCACGGTTCTGCCATGGGAACGATGCGATTTGAATATCGAATCACGTCCCGGCGAAGGGATGTGTATAGTGGGAACGCCGATCATCACGCCGGGGTGGGTGGATGGAGATCGGGCGCGCCGGTACATCCACAGCTCGTTTCTCGATAGAGTTCTCGGAAATCTGTTTCCGGATCAGCGGCGGCATCCGCGATTCTTTGCGCCACCCATCGTCGCGTATCTGGGAGGCGTGGGTCAATCGAAGCTCTTCCCCATCATGAATGTGAGTGTGGGTGGCTTCTGCCTAAAGACCGATGAGCTTTGGACGCCAGGACTTGTGATGCCAATCGCCCTTCAGAGGTGGAGGACCATTCCACAGGACGATCCGGAGTCGCTCACCGTGCAAGCGATGCTGGTGCGCCGAGCGGAGAAGGAGGCGGGATTCGCGATTGTTCTGCCTCCGGAGATACTTCCGCACACGCGCAGGCAGCACCAGAACATTCTGCTGCAACAGATGTCGGATTTCTTGAAGGATCTCCCGGAGCCGATGCCAATGGCCACTGCAGATCCCATCCATGCTCCGACTTCCGCCAGATCGCATTCCAATTCGCACCAACTCCATCCGCTTCCGGATAGAACCAAGACTCACAAGCTCTCGGCTT
>Ga0070661_100004042_pt1 | contig 10093 bp, 8 predicted proteins | sample KBSC43metaG_FD_64663 | JGI IMG/M metagenome (GOLD analysis project Ga0070661, IMG submission 64663) | Corn rhizosphere microbial communities from Kellogg Biological Station, Michigan, USA - KBS C4-3 metaG | ecosystem: Host-associated > Plants > Roots > Rhizosphere > Soil ...
CGCTGGCGCTGGCCTCCCGAGAACTCATGCGGATAGCGCGCCAGCGTCCTGCCGTCGAGACCTACGAGCTCGACGAGTTCAGCCGCGCGGCGCAGCGCCTCCTCGCGCGAAACGCCGTGAACGATCGGTCCTTCGGCAATGATGTCGCCCACTCTCTGGCGCGGATTCAACGAACCGTACGGGTCCTGAAACACCATTTGCACGCGGCGATGGTACGGCCGCATTGCACGGCGCGACAGCTCGCGCAGATTTACGCCATCGAGAACGATCGAACCGGCGTCCGCGTCCAGGATGCGTGCAACGCAGCGCGCGAGCGTCGATTTGCCGGAACCCGATTCGCCGACGATGCCAAGCGTCTCGTCGCGTCGCAGCTCGAGCGAAGCATCGTGCACGGCATGCACCGTGCGTCCGCCGCGCCTGAAGAGTCCGCGGTGCGCCCGGTAGGTTTTCTCGACGTGAGAGAGCGCAAGAGTGACGCCGTTGTTGGTGAGCGAGCGCGGCGCACGCGGAGCGAGCCTCGGCACGGCGGCAATCAGCGCTCGGGTATATGGATGTTCCGGTGCATTCAACACACTCGCGGCAGGGCCGGTCTCCACGACGCGACCGCGCTGCATGACGGCAACGCGATCGGCGATCTCCGCCACCACGCCGAAGTCATGGGTGATGAACAGCACACCGGTGCCCTTTTGCCGCTGCAGGTCGCGGATCAGCGCGAGGATTTGCGCCTGCGTCGTCACGTCGAGTGCCGTCGTCGGCTCGTCGGCGATGACGACCTTCGGTCCGAGGATCAACGCCATCGCGATCATCGCGCGCTGGCGCTGACCACCGGATAGCTGATGCGGGTATGCGTCGAGCAGTGCGTGCGCATCCGGAAGCTTGACCGCTGCGAGAAATTCGGCCGCGCGCGCTCGCGCGGGGTTATCGGTGAGATGCGCATGTCGGGCGAGAACCTCCGTGATCTGCCGGCCGATCGTCATCACCGGGTTGAGCGCGGTCATCGGCTCCTGGAAGATCATCGCTATGTCGTTGCCGCGGATGTCCCGCATCCGCTCATCCGATGCGTCAACGAGGTCTTCGCCGTCGAACAGGATTTCTCCCGCGCCCACGCGCACGCGCGGCACGGGTAAAAGACCCATGATCGCGCGCGCCATCACCGATTTTCCCGAGCCGGATTCACCGACGACGCAGAGAATCTCGTCGGCGCCAAGCGCGAGCGTTACGTCATCGACCGCATGCGCGCGGTCGGCACCAGCCGGCAGATCGACGCGCAATCCGCGTATCTGGAGCAGCGGCGAAACGCCGCTCGTGCTGCCGGATGATTCAGCCGTCGGCATGGCGAAGGCGCGGGTTGAGCGCATCGTTCAACCCCTCGCCGACCAGATTGATCGAGAGCACGGTGAGCAGGATCGCAATGCCGGGGAACGCGCAGACCCACCAGGCAGTCCGTAGCGACGTGCGGCCCGCACCGATCAGATAGCCCCAGCTCATCAGGTTCGCGTCGCCAAGGCCGAGAAAGGACAGTCCCGACTCGATGAGTATGGCGGTCGCCACCATCAGCGACCCCGTGACGATGATCGCCGACGTGCAGTTCGGCAGGATATGCCGCAGGATCACGCGCGCGTCCGACATGCCCAGTGAAAGACACGCCTGCACGAACTCGCGGTTGCGCGTCGCGAGAAATTCACCGCGCGTCAACCGCGCCATCGGCGGCCACGAGACGATCGCGATCGCAATGATCGTGCTTCCGAGGGAAGGCGAAAGAATCGCGACGAGCACGATCGCAAAGATGAACGCGGGTACCGTCTGGAACGCCTCGGTCGCGCGCATCAGCAACGTATCGGTTCTACCGCCGAAGTAGCCGGATGCCCCGCCGACGACCACGCCGATCAGGACCGCGCAAATGGTCGCAACGATGCCGATCATCAGCGACGTAATGGCGCCGCGCGCAATCCCGGCCGCGACATCACGTCCCAACTGATCCGTCCCGAGCAGATTGGCGCCGAAGGGCGGCGCGAATGGCTTGCCGACGATCGCAAAGGGATCGCCCGGATACACGAGCGGCGCGACGAGCGCGAGCGCACAGATTGCCACGAGCATGACCAGCGCCGCCGTCGCGGGTGTATTGCGGCGAAAGCGACGCCAGAATCCGGCAAACGAGCGGTCAGCCAAGCTCAATGCGCGGATCCAGCCACGTGTAGACGAGATCGACGAAGAGATTCGCGATGACGACGAGAATTGCGCAGATGAAAAAGATCCCGAGCAGCAAATTCAGGTCGCGCGCGAAAAGCGAATCGAACGCGAGCTGTCCAAGTCCTGGCCAGGCGAAAACGGTCTCGACGATGACCGAGCCGCCTAGGAGCGCGCCAATCTGCACGCCCGCCATCGTGACGACGGGCAGCAATGCATTGGGAACGATGTGATGAACGACGACGCTGCGTTCGTCGAGTCCCTTGGCGCGCGCGGTCGTGACGTAATCCATGTCCGCCTGCTCGAGCATCGCAGCGCGCATCAGTCGCGTGTAGAGCGCCAGATAGAACAGCGACAGCGTCACGGCAGGGAGCACCAGATGGCGCGCAATGTCGGCGATTCGCTTTGGCCCCTCATAAAACGCCGCGACAGTCTCCATGCCCGACGTGGGCAACCAATCGAGCTTGATCGCAAACAGGACGATCAACATGAGTCCCGCCCAGAAAAGCGGCGTCGCGTACGAAAGCAAGGCGAGGACCGAGATCAGGTGATCACGCCAGGTGTTGAGCCCACGCGCAGCCAGCACTCCTAAAAGAACGCCGACACCCACGGCGATGACGATCGTCGTTCCCATGAGCAGCAACGTGGCCGGCAGGCGCTTGCCTATGAGCTCAGCGACCGACATCCCGTGGCGCTGCGAATACCCAAGATCGAACGTCAGCGTGTTCCCGACGTAGCGAGCGAGCTGGACCGGATACGGTTGGTCGAGGCCGAACTTCGTTCGCAGCCGCGCGACCATCTCGGGTGTGGCGGAGCCGGCCTCGCCGGCGAGGACTTCCGCTGCGTCACCGGGGGCTAAGTGCAGCAGCACGAAATTCGCGACGACGATGAAAAGCACCGTCGGTATCGCGAGCGCTAAGCGACGCGCGATGAAGCGAAGCCTCGTGAGCATGGATCCGTCGGCGAAGCGCGCAGCAATGAACTGCTACGCGCCTCCGCCATCCGCGTGTCGAGTGGGTTTCAGCGACGAGCGACGAAAAACGACCTCATTCGAGCCACGCCCTGTTGAACGACGTATAGACACCCAGCGGACTCACCAGGTAATCCTTGAGCTTCTTGCTCGTCACCGTCGTGAACTGCAGCTCGGTGACCCAGATCACCGGCGCCTCGTCGACGACCGCCTTCTGGAAGTCCTGATAGAGCTTCGCACGCTTCGCCTGGTCGGGCTCGACGGTCGCCGCCTCCAACAGCTGGTCCACCTTTGGCAGCGTCAGACGCGCACTGTTCGAGAACGGCGCGCCCGGACGAACATTCTTCGACCAGTACGTGCGATGCACGCCAAGCACGGGATCAGGCAGCGTGAAGAGGAAGTTCGAATTGAATTCGAAGTCGTAGTTCGTGTAGATGCGTCGCAGCCACGTCGGCACGTCCTCGTAGCGCAGCGTCGTCTTGATGCCGACCTTGCCGAGCTGCTGGACGATCAACTCGCCCATGCGCCGCCAATCCTCGCCGTACGGGATGATGTCGTGAACGATTTCGAATCGCGTTCCATCTGCTTTGCGAGGATAACCGGCCTCGTCGAGCAGCTTGTTTGCCATCTCCACGGCGTTGGGCGCGGCGTAATTGCGCACGTCGTTCGTGTAAAAACCGTTCGCCTCGAAATTCGAGCTGATCGGCCCAGTCGCGGGCTTGCCGAAGCCGAAGAACACGGTGTCGATGATCGCCTTGCGATCGATCGCATACGAAAGCGCCTGACGCACTTTCTGATTGTCGAGCGGTTTTTTAGTCGTATTGAGCTCGATCAGAACGAGCGGCGAAACCATCTCATAGCCCTTCGTGGTGACGTCGATCGCCGGCATTGCCTTCAGCCGATTGACCTCGACACCGGGGATCGCGCTGAACGCCGCAATGTGGGCCTCCTGCTTTTCCATCGCCGCGGTGCGAGTGCCCGCGTCTGCAATGAACCGCATGACGATTCGATCGAGATAGGGCTGGCCCTTGCGCCAGTAATCGGGATTGCGGTCGAGCCGGATGTACTGGCCCTTTTCCCAATCCACGAACTTGAACGGGCCCGTGCCAATAGGCTTGTTGGCGTTCGGATGGTTCATGAGATCGCCCGACTCGAACACGTGCTTTGGAAGAATCGGCGATTCGTAGCCGGACAGCGCAACCATTGCGTAGGGCGCCGCCTCCTTGAACCTGAAAACGGCCGTTAGCGGATCAGGAGTCTCCACGGCCTCGAGGTCGCGAAACGTGATCGGCCCGCGCGGATGCACTTTCTTCAATACGTTCATGTACGTGAACTGCACGTCCGCACTCGTGAACGGTTTCCCGTCGTGAAACTTGACGCCCTCCTGCAACTTGAACGTGATCGTCTTGCCGTCCGGACTCACCGTCCAGCTCTTCGCGAGACTTGGCTGCGGCTTGAAGTCGAATCCGTACTCGAGCAGGCCATCGTAGATTTTTGCCGAGACCTGACCGATGGGCGCCGACGTGTTCTGATACGACGCCAGCGATGGCGGCTCCGGTTGCACGATCATGACGAGAGTGCCGCCCGTTTTCTGCGCAAGCGCGGGTATCGGCGTCAGAACCACCATGGCGATAACGACGACGGCTGACGCCAACCAGCGGAAACCTTTCATCACTCCTCCCGATTTGATAATTCGATTAGGTCAACGGCAATGGATCAACTGGCCACGCCGGCGCGCGCGAGCACGGCGTGAAGAAGGACGTTCGCACCCGCCTCGAGATGCTCTGATCGTGCGTCCTCGAGCTCGTTGTGGCTGATGCCGTCCTTGCAGGGAACGAAAATCATGGCGGTCGGTGCAACTCGCGCGACGTAGATCGCATCATGCCCGGCACCGCTTGGCATGTCGCGATGAGACAACCCAAGCGCATTCGCCGCGTCGCGAACTGACTCGATGCACGCAGCGTCGAAGCGCGAAGCTGGAAACTGGTCAACCTGCCTGAGCTCGCAAGCGACGCCCTGCTCCTGCGCGATCTCGTGAGCAGCCGCGCATAGATCACGATCCATCCGCGCGAGCGCCGAGTCGTCAGGGTGACGCAGATCGACCGTCATCGCAACACGACCTGGAATGACGTTGCGCGAGTTGGGCTCTACGCGCATATGGCCGACCGTGCCGCGACCGTCGGGTGCCTGGGCGATTGCAATTTTGTGCACGGCGAGAACCATTTGCGCGGCCGCGCGCAGGGCATCGTGCCTTACTTCCATCGGTGTCGGTCCCGCATGCGCGTCCTGCCCCGTCCAGGCGCAGTCGTACCAGCGCTGGCCGAGCGCGCCGTTGACGACGCCGATCACCGTGTCCTCGCGTTCGAGCACCGGACCTTGCTCGATGTGCGCCTCGAAGTACGCATCGAGGGAGCGATGCCCCACTGCGGCAGGGCCGGCGTAACCGATGCGATCGAGTGCCTCACCGAACGTCACGCCATCCGTGTCGCGCTGCGCAAGCAGGTGCTCGACGCTGAACACGCCGGCGAACGCGCCGGAACCGCCCATCACCGGCACGAAGCGGCTCCCTTCCTCGTTGGTCCAGATCGCGACGCCCGTCGGCTTCTCGGTTTCAATGTTTGCCGCGTTCAGCGTGCGCAGCACTTCGAGCCCCGCGAGAACGCCGTAATTGCCGTCGAACTTCCCGCCGGACGGTTGTGTATCGATGTGACTTCCCATCAGCACGGCCGGTGCGCCGTCGCGCCGTCCAGGCCGTGTTGCGAAGATGTTCCCGACGCCATCGATCGCGACGTCGCACCCCGCTTCCTTCAGCCAGCCGATGACGCAGTCGCGGCCTTGACGATCCAAGTCGGTCAGCGCGAGCCGTCGCACGCCGCCTTTCGGCGTCGCACCGATTTGCGCGAGGTCCATCAGCGAGCGCCACAGCCTCGGGCCATCGATGCGCAGCGGTAACAATGTCATTCGTGATCGTTCGTCGCGCATCAGGGCATTTGATAACCCGGCGTCGACTTCGAGATCGCGCGCTCCTCGTCCGTCATGTCTTCGGATATGCCCTCGAAGAGCGGCGTCGTCAGATAGCGCTCACCGGTGTCGGGAAGCATCGCCAGGATCACGGCGCCGTCCTGCGCCTTCTCGGCAATTTTCATCGCGACACCAAAAGTGGCGCCACTCGATATGCCGCAGAAGATCCCTTCCTGTTGCGCCAGTGCCTTCGCCCATTTGACGGCCTCGGGGCCGGCGATCGGAATCAGTTCGTCGTAATACGACTTGTCGATGGCCTCCTGGAGCACGAGCGGAATGAAGTCGGGCGTCCAGCCCTGGATCGGATGCGGCTCGAACGCCGCGTGGCTTCCCGCGGGCGAGCCATCGACGCCTCGCTGCTGCGTTTTGCCGCTGCCAACGAGTTGAGCGTTCGCAGGCTCGCTCAGGATGATCTTCGTGTCCGGACGCTCGCGGCGCAGCACGCGCGCAACGCCCGTCACGGTTCCGCCGGTGCCGTAGCCCGTCACGAAGTAGTCGAGCCGCTCGCCTTCGAAGTCGCCGATGATCTCGCGCGCCGTCGTCGATTCATGGATTTCCGCGTTCGCTTCCGTCTCGAATTGATGCGCGAGGAACCAGCCATTGGCGTTCGCGAGCTCGACGGCCTTCTGGTACATGCCGAAGCCCTTTGCGGCACGCGGCGTGAGAATCACCTTGGCGCCGAGAATGCGCATCAGCCGGCGGCGCTCGATCGAAAAGCTGTCCGCCATCGTGACGACGAGCGGATACTTTTTCTGCGCGCACACCATCGCAAGGCCAATGCCCGTGTTTCCGCTCGTGGCCTCGACGACGGTCTGTCCGGGCTTGAGCGTCCCGTCGCGCTCGGCAGCCTCGATGATGTTGAGCGCCAGGCGGTCCTTGACCGACGACGCGGGATTGAAAGCTTCGGCTTTCACATACATGCGCACGTTCTTCGGTGCGATGTTGTTGATGCGGATGCAGGGCGTGTCCCCGACCGTGTCAAGAATGCTGTCGAAGAGACGACCGCGTCCGCGGGTCGTCCTCACATGCGAGCTTGCATTCATCGAAATCTCCCAAGCGCCCGTTGGCGGATCGCCAGTATTTTGGCGATCGCCCGCGAAGTCAATGCGAATTAAATGGCGTCACGGCAGGCCGCGCCACTGGGCCCGCGGCCGGTCGAGTGCGGCACGGTCCCACCGGGCGAGATCGGCCGCAGCCTCGTAGGTGGACTGCAGGAACGCGAGCAACGTCTCGTCGGGGTTTGCGGCGCTGCGCACGGCTTCGTACGGCAGCACGAATTCGTGCAGGTCGGGATGATAGTAGGCCACGTCCGGTTCGACTCTATGCCGAGAGTAGCCCAAGGGCTCGGGATACGAATATGCGTAGAACGCCGCGTCAGCCACCAGTCCGCCACCCGGCCAGAATCCGAAGCTCGCGCATTCCTGCGAGTACGCCTCCACCATCACGTAGTCCGGACAGTTCGGGGCACCTCCCGGATGGCGCGGCGCGCTGCGTCCCGAAAAGCGCGTCGTTGCCAGATCGAAGCTGCCCCAGAAGAAGTGCACGGGGCTCGCCTTGCCGACAAAACGCGAGCGAAAGACCTCGAATATTCGGTGCACCTGCAGCAGGATTTGCCAGTGCCGTTGCACTGCGTCGGGGTCGTACGTCGCATGCGCGAAATCGCGTTCGAAGGGGATCGCCGTGACGATCTCGACGGGGACTGCGTGCAGCCGTGCATTGATGTCGAGCGCGCGCAAAGCGCTCACGTAACTCGCAAAGAATTGCGACACGGATGTCGACGTCAGCGACAGCACTTCATTCCGGCCATCGCTGCAGCGAATCGCGAGCACGTGGTCGCGAAAATCGAACTCGATTTCGACGGCTCGTCCATCGCACGGCATTGCGCCGGTCGAGAGTCCGCGCACCGTCGGGTAGAGCGCCACCTGCCACCAGTGATTCTGCAGCGGAGCGAGCGCCAGACGAGTCTTGCCGACGATCTGCGTCCACATGTGCAACGTCTCGTAGGTCGGTTGCCACGCCGTGAGCGGCAGCTCGGGCCACGTCGTGGCAGTCATCGCCTGTCTCCTGAAGTTCGATTCCATCCGCATTGGCTGACGAGCTAGCGTGAGGGCCACTTCATCGTCCGAGTAAACTTCATTATGCGGCGCCAAGGATTGCTTATATGACGAGAGACAACAAATCGCGCGGTATCGCTCCGGAGGCCGAGCCGCGCGAAGAATCGCTTTTGGACGATGCGATCGAAGACACGTTTCCGGCAAGCGATCCTGTCGCGCACGGTCAGCCGGGAAGCATCGTCAATCTTCGCTATGCAGCACTCGAAGACGCGCAACGATCCCAGCGCAGCGGTCGGACAGCGGGAAGCTTGTTACTGATGGGTGCCGCGTGCGCGTGTGTATTCGTGCTCGCGCGACGACGAAAACGCTGAAGCTAGGTGCTCGCTGTCTCGATGTTGTATTGATCATGCCATGCACCTAGGCAACGACCGGAGTTTGACATGAGCGAACTCGTTCGAATGCCCGCTGCATTCATTGGCCACGGTTCGCCGATGAACACGCTTGAGCGCAATGATTTCACCCGTTCGTGGCGGGCACTCGGCCAAGCGCTGCCTCGACCGCGAGCGGTGCTCGCGATCTCCGCACATTGGTTCATCCAGGCGACCGCCGTCACCGCGATGGCGCGGCCACGCGTGATTCACGACTTCTACGGCTTTCCGAAGGAACTGTTCGCGTTCGATTATCCCGCCCCCGGGAGTCCGGAGGTTGCGCGTGAAATCGTCGACGTCGTTGGACGTGAAGCCGTCGGACTCGATCACGACAGCTGGGGACTCGATCACGGCACGTGGTCCGTGCTGGCGCACGTCTTTCCCGCTGCCGATATCCCGGTGGTGCAGCTATCGATACATGGCGGCGCCCCGCTCGCCTACCACCTCGAGCTGGGCGCACGGATCGCGCCGCTGCGCGAACGCGGCATCTTCATTCTCGGCAGCGGCAATGTCGTCCATAACCTGCGTCGGATCGACTGGTCGTATGGCGATCGCGGCTTCGACTGGGCAGACCGATTCGACGTGGATGTTCGCGGCGTGATGACGTCCCAACCCTCTGAGCTGGAACGCGTCCCGCGACACCGCGACTATTCGCTCGCCGTACCCACGCCGGATCATTTTCTGCCGCTCGCTTACCTCGCCGGACTTTGCAGCGCCGCGAACGAAACGGCGCGACCATTCGCGGATGCGCGAACGCTCGGCTCGCTCAGCATGACGAGCTATCTGCTTGGAATGGAAGTGCCTCCGTTCCGCGAACGCGCAGAGCACGAACAATCACTGCCGACCGACGTACCTCCAGAGCAGACGAATACCTGAAGCGGCGCTCTAGCCTTCCATGGCCCGCAGTGGCATCACCTCGATCGTCGCCTGGGGAATGCCGAAATGGGGATGGCCTACAAAAATCTTCGCCGCCTCATCGGCAGAGCTCGCCTGAACGATCTGATACATCATGATGTCGTTGCGAGCATCCTTGACGCCCGATTCCGAGACGACTTTGGGCTTGCCCGCACCGGCACCCTTGTCGCTCAATTTGCTCGCGTTCGCGCTCATCCACTTCTTCCACGCGTCCATCATCTTGGTCTCTTCGGGCTTCCGCTCCTGCTCGGGCTTCTTCATCCATTCATCGACGACCGCATTCGGCGCCCTGTAAAGCACCAGGAACTTATCCATCGTTGCCTCCGTTGTTGAGCTCGACGAGAGCGTGAATTGTGATTGTCGCCGAACCTACCATGGCTCGCAAACGTGCATGACCGCAGCGCGTCCGAACGACGGACGACCGATACCTTGACGTTCTCGCGCAGGGGAGTTGGAGTGCGTGCGCCTGGTTCTTGTCGCGGGGGTCGTTCAATCCGGTCAATACTAGTTGATCTCGG
>Ga0070661_100004043_pt1 | contig 10092 bp, 8 predicted proteins | sample KBSC43metaG_FD_64663 | JGI IMG/M metagenome (GOLD analysis project Ga0070661, IMG submission 64663) | Corn rhizosphere microbial communities from Kellogg Biological Station, Michigan, USA - KBS C4-3 metaG | ecosystem: Host-associated > Plants > Roots > Rhizosphere > Soil ...
CACGTCCGGTGCGAGAAGCTCGTGCTCAACGGCGACATCATCGACGGCTGGGCGCTCCAGCGCGGCGGTCGCTGGCGCGGCCGCCACAGCCGGGTGATCCGCAAGGTGCTCAAGATGATGGAGAAGGACAAAACCGAGGTGGTCTACCTGCGGGGCAACCACGACGACATCGTCGGGCGTTTCCTGCCGCTCGCCTTTGGCCGCCTGCAGATAGACAAGGAACACGTCCACGCCGGTGCCGACGGCCGGCGCTATCTGGTCGTCCACGGCGACGGCTTCGACAGCGTTTCGACCAACTACAAGTGGCTCGCGGTGCTGGGAGCGGTCGGCTACGACCTGCTGCTTCAGGTCAACCGGATCTACAACCGCTGGCGCGCCTGGCGCGGGCTGGAGTATTTCTCGCTGAGCAAGAAGGTGAAGGCGAAGGTCAAATCGGCCGTCAGCTTCGTCGACCGCTACGAGCAGCAGCTCCAGGAACTCGCCCGCCATCGCAAGTGCGACGGCATCATCTGCGGCCACATCCACACGCCGGAGGACAAGCAGGTGGGCGAAATCCGCTACCTGAACTCGGGCGACTGGGTGGAAAGCCTGACCGCCATCCTCGAGCACCACGACGGGCGGATGGAGCTGGTCGAATACACGGACTTCTTCCGCCGGCTCGAAGGCGAGCCGTTCGACGAGCTCGGCGAGATCGCGGCGTGAATGGTGCGAACCTTCTTGTTTGCGAATCCGGGGAGCGCGGGCGGCGACGCCCGCGCTTTTTTAGGCAGGGGCGAATCGCCGTGTTTGCCCGAAGCGTCTTCGTGGTGAGGCCGGTCCGCGTTTGAGTGGCCAGGTGCCAGTGGTTAGTGGCCAGAAAAGAGGAAGAGGGAGACGTTGCACTACGAAGTGCATCCCGCCTCTGACGAAGAGGATCCAGACACTGGAACTCGTTCTTCCCTAACCACTGGCCCCAAGCCACTTGGCACTCAAGGCCGAACGGTCTTTGCCGGCCCCCTCAATAGCAAAACGCCGGCCCCTTACGGAGCCGGCGTCACATGATGCGGGTTCAACCGAAAACCCGTTGGCTCAGAAGTTGGTGCGGAAACCGAACAGGTAGGTGAACGCGCTGGCGTCGCCTTCCTTGTAGAGCGGGGTGTTGAGGTTGGTATACTCGACGCCCGCCTGGAACTTGAGGTTGTCGCCGCAGACCAAGTAGTTGAGGCCGGCGTAGACCGTGTGGAGCGCGTCGCCGCGACCGCCGTTGACGTCGCCCGCGGTGGCGGCGCCCGCCTTGCCGGTGTTGTCGACGTTCTTCGAGCCACGGAAGTAGCGGCTGTTGGTGCGGATGCCCTGGCCGTCTTCGGAACCGGCATACATGTATTGGACGACGGCCTGAAGCTTGGCCGGGACGATCCAGTAATACGGCGTAAGGACCACGCCGCCGAACATGCCACGGCGGTCGTATTCTCCCTTGGTCTTGTGGTCGTCGATGTTGCCGTTGTCGCCGTAGAACAATTCGGAGTTCAAGCCGAAGCGGTTGACGGTGTATTCCGCGGACAGCGTGCTCGCCCACTTGTAGGGGAGGAGGTTGTCGTTGCCGGTGGCGAAGTGGTTCGAATATTTGTCGGCGTCGTTGTAGAGGAATTCCCAACCGAAACGGAGGTCTTCGTTCGCGGTGTAGATGACCTCGGTGTTGAACATGAGGTCGTCGTGCCAGCCGCTGAGAAACTCGTTGTTGTTGCGGTTGTTGAAGTTTTCGCCGAGGTCGGTGTCGGGTTCGCGGCCGTCCGAGCTGTAGATGCCGGAGGTCACGTTCCAGTTGCCTTTGACGACGTTGACGGCGAAACCGGTCGGACGGGCGCTGTCGTAGAGCTTGTTGGAAAGCGCGGAACGCTCGACGGTGAGGAGATCGTTCGAGGAGGTACGCGCCTCAAGGCCGCCGTGCCACTTGAAGCGGCCGTAGATCAGGTTCAAGCCGTCCACGTCTTCGATGCCGAAGGCCTTCTTGGCGTTGAAGGAGAGGGTCGCTTCATCGACATCCTCGTAACCCCAGTTGAGATCCTGCGCTTCCTTGACCGCACTGCCGTTGCTGCGCTGGTCGTCGACCAGGTTCACCGCGCCCTTGAGGGTGAAGTATTCAAGGAAGCTGATCTTGCCGCCAAGGCGGAAGCGGCGCACTTCGGAATAGGCTTCGTTCCAGTCCTTGCCGTTGGCGCCTTCGCCGTCGACATAGGCCGCGTTGTAGTGGAAGCGGCCGTTGATCTGGAATTCGCTGATCCACGGATTGGTGGCGTCCTTGTAAAGGGTGCCCGGTTTGCTCGACAGCCAGGAGCAGAAGTCGAACGGAGCGGCGCTCGGTTCGGCAGGGGCCTGGGCCATAGGTTCGCCCGCAAGGGCCATGGAGGAGAGGCTGCAAAGGAGGGCGGCCGTCTTCAGGGTGGTTGCTTGGTGTTTCATGGATGGGTCAAACGAACGCCTTCGGGTATGGGGGGCCGGCTGGCGAGCGGCGGCAGTTCATGAAATCCGTCAAGCGATCCGGTAGAAAACTTTGGTGACGGTGCTGTCACGGAGAGGTTTGCGAGTTTTCAGTGTTCAGTTTTCAGGGAAGAACACCGGTGCGTGCCGTTTTGGAAATGATCCTCTTTCTGAAATCGGGACACTGAAAACTCGCAAACTCCCCGCCAGGGGCGATCGTGACAAACTCGTCACAGCGCGCCCATGGACGGATCGGGCGGAGGAAAAGAAAGGATGCGGCGTGCGCCACGATGCGCACCGTGAAACCAACCACCACCCATGCGAACCACCATCCGCACTTCCATCGGTCTCCTCGCCGGCGCTCTTCTTGCCGCCACCGCCGGAGCGCAGACCATCAGCATCAAGGGTTCCGACACGCTCGGCGCCAAGCTCGTGCCGCAGCTCGCCGAGAGCTTCAAGGCGAAGCACCCGGGCGTGAAGTTCGAGATCGCCGCCGAAGGTTCCTCCACCGCTTTCCCGGCGCTGGCCAACGGCACCGCCCAGATCGGCATGTCGTCCCGCAAGGCGAAGTCGGAGGAAATCACCGCCGCCCGCGCCAAGGGCATCAAGCTCAACGAGGTCGAAGCCTGCCACGACATGATCACGGTCATCGTGAACAAGGGCAACCCGGTCAAGGCGCTCACCAAGGACCAGGTCGCCAAGATCTTCACCGGCCAGGTGAAGGACTGGAGCGAAGTCGGCGGTGCCCCGGGTCCGATCTCGGTCTACACCCGCAACACCTCCTCCGGCACCTACAAGGACTGGCAGGGCCTTGCGATGAAGGGCCGCGATTACGCGCCGGGTTCGCAGAAACTCGCCGGTAACGAGCAGATCGCCCAGGAAGTGGCGAAGAACAAGAACGGCATCGGCTACGTCGGTCTCGCCTATTCCAAGGCCAACGGCACCCAGACCGTGTCGATCGACGGCGTCCAGCCGGTCGCGGCCAACGCCAAGACCTTCGCCTACAGCCGCGCCTGCTACTTCTATGTGCCGGACAGCGCCGACGCCACGGTGAAGGAATTCGTCGAGTTCGCCACCGGTGCCGAAGGCCAGGGCATCGCCCAGCGCATCGGTTTCGTCCCGAACCACTAAGCGGACATTTTTCCGTTCTTCGTGCGATCCCGGCGCCCCAGTGCGCCGGGATTGTCTTTTCCCGCCCGCTCTCCCCACGTTAAATCCGCCGCGCGCATGACGGATTCCGAACGCCGAACAGTTCCCGCCGACCATCCGTTCCGACGGAAGGGGCGTAGCAACGAAGGTCTGATCAAGACCTTCTTCCAGAGCAATGCCGCTCTGACGATCATCATTCTGGTTCTCATCATCCTGTTCCTCCTGCGCGAGGGGATCGGGTTTTTCCCGCACTATCGCGACGAGCTCGCGGTTTATCGGCGCGCCGGGCTGGAGTTCGTGGACATCTCCCGCAAGGACCTGACCGCGCACGAGCAGATGGGCTCGCTGCTGAACCGCGCCTACTTCGCCCAGGTCAACGCCGGCTGCCGCCGCGAATTGCAGCGCTCCACCGAGGCCGCGGCGCTGGCGAACTACGTCAGCGAAACGGTCGATCCCGCGCACGACGCGCTCGAACGCGTCAAGGAAGCCGCCGGCGACAACGCGCCGCCGGCCGAGCTGATGGAAAAGCTCACCGCGAAATACCGTTCGTTGCTGGCCGACGCGCTGGCGGGCCGGGCGGGCAAGGGGCTGCCGGCCACCCCGCACCTTTCCGACGGCGAGCGCCGCACGCTGCTCGACCAGCTGGCCGTGCGCGACCCGCTCTCGACCGACGACCCGGCGCTGGTGGCCGAGCTCCAGGCCGCGGTGGCCGCCAAGCAGGCGGAATCCGCCGCGCCTTACGCCGCGTTCCGCGAGGCGGTCGACGCGTTCCAGGACAGTTCGTCCTCGCTGACCCTGCTGATTTCCGAAACCGGCGACACGGTGAAGGCGACCAAGGAAGCCGCCGTGCTGCACGAGATCGAAGTCATCAAGCGCGGCACCCTGTTGGAAGCGGCGGCCAAGGCGAAGAGCGCCGACGAGAAGGCGCAGCTCGAAGCCGACGCGAAGGCCGCCGTGACGACCGAACCGGTGAATTTCGCCGAGGCGATCGCGCCGGTGCTGGCCCGCGTCCCCGACTGGCGCGCCGCCAACGCCGAGATGGTCAAGGCGCTGGCGGAGGTCGGGCCGAAGCTGCCCGCCACGCTGGCGGACGAAAAGGCGAACCGCTACCTGGCCACCTTCCGCAAGGCGGAGGACGCGTTTTCCCGCGAACTGGCCGACACCCCGGCGAAGCTGGACGCCTGGAAATGGGACGCGCCGGTCGGGCTGGGTTCCACATTGCTGGGTTTCCTGACCGGCCGCGACTGGATCACCGGCGGCGAATGGCAGGACTTTTACGGCATCGTGCCGCTGTTCGCCGGCTCCGTCATGATCTCGCTGATCGCGCTGGTGTTCGCGATCCCGTTCGGGGTCGGGGCCGCGATCTACACGAACCAGCTCGCCGGCCAGCGCCAGCAGCGGTTCATCAAGCCGACCATCGAGTTCCTGCAGGCGATCCCATCGGTCGTGCTCGGCTTCGTCGGCATCGCGGTGCTCGGCACGTTCCTCTACGAAATGTCGGCGAAGGATTCGCTGTCATGGCTCCCCGGCTTCCCGATCCAGCAGCGTCTGAACATGTTCACCGCCGGCGCCCTGCTCGGTCTGATGGCGATTCCGACGATCTTCACGCTGTCCGAGGACGCGCTGAACAACGTGCCGTCCGCCTTTTCCGAGGCGTCCGACGCGCTCGGCGCCTCGAAGCTGCAGACGATCTTCCGCGTCACCGTGCCGGCCGCGATTTCCGGCATCCTGGCGGCGGTGCTGCTCGGCCTCGGCCGCGTGATCGGCGAGACGATGGTCGTCCTGCTGGTCGCCGGCAACCGCATCCAGATCCCCGATTTCACCGAGGGACTCGGAACGATCTTCCAACCGGCCCACACGCTCACCGGCATCATCGCCCAGGAGCTCGGCGAGGTGCCCTTCGGCAGCGTCCACTACCGCGCGTTGTTCGTGATCGGCATCCTGCTGTTCTCGATCGTGCTCAGCATCAACTGGAGCTCGCAGCGCCTGCTCAAGCGCTTCCGCATTGGCCACCACTGAACCGCTTCCGATGGACAATCCTGAACAACTGATCCGCGGCGGATTCCGCAAGGGCGCGCTCGCCGAAACCTTCGTCAAAGCCCTGCTCGGGGGCATGACCTGGGCGATCATCGCCATCGCGCTGATGATCTTCGGCCGCATGTTCCGCGACGGCGCGCCGGCGCTTTTCAAAAGCGAGGCACCCTACGTCGACGTCGGCTTCCTCACCGACAAGAACGAAACGCTGCACGTCTTCGACGACGCCGAGGGCAACCGCCACCAGATGCCGGCGTCGGAATACCACCGCTGGACGGACGCGCACGGTGCCGACGCCGTGTTCAACGAGCAGACCTTCGCCTACTCGGGCGGCGGCATCGCCGGGCCGATCGTCGGCACCGCCCTGCTGACGCTGCTCAGCGTCGGCCTCGCCTTGTTCTTCGGCGTGGCGGCGGCGATCTACCTCAGCGAATACTCGAAGCAGGGGAAATTCATCGGTTGGGTCCGCCTCGCGATCCTCAACCTCGCCGGCGTGCCGTCCATCGTCTTCGGCCTGTTCGGTTTCGCCGTGTTCGTGCTGGCCGCGCCGGTGCTGACTTCGGTCCCGGCGGACCGCAGCCTGCTGGCGATCCCGCTCGGTTTCACCTGGCTGAGCTTCGAAGGCTGGAACTCGTCGCTGATCGCGGGTGCCGCGACGCTCGCCTGCATGATCCTGCCGGTGATCATCACCGCGTCCGAGGAGTCGCTCAAGGCGGTGCCGCAGGGTTTCCGCGAGGCTTCGCTGGCGCTAGGCGCGACCCGCTGGCACACGATCCGCAAGTGCGTGCTGCCCTTCGCCATGCCGGGCATCCTGACCTCGTCGGTGCTCTCGCTCGCGCGCGCCGCGGGCGAAACCGCGCCGATCATGTTCACCGCCGCCGTCGCGGCGAAGGACACCCTGCCGTGGGAAGGCTTGGCCGCGGGCGAAAACCCCGGCCTGTGGGAGCGTTTCACCTCCTCCTTCGGCATGCTGGGAAGCCAGGTGCAGGCGCTGCCCTACCACATCTACACGCTGGCCGCGCGCATCCCGACCTCCGAATACACGCAGCGCGCCCAATACGGGTCGGTCTTCGTCTTCCTGATGATGATCTTCCTGTTTTCGGCCGTTTCCATCGTTCTCCGCAACCGCGTCCGCTCCAAATTGAAATGGTAAGCGATCCCTCCACTCCGGCGGTGCCGGCCATCGAAGTCGAAAACCTGCGTTTCCACTACGGCACCAAGCAGGTCCTGCACGACGTCAGCCTGTCGATTCCGGCCAAGCGCATCACCGCCTTCATCGGACCGTCCGGCTGCGGCAAATCGACCCTGCTGCGCTGCTTCAACCGCATCAACGACCGCATCCCGGGCGCCCGCGTCACGAGTGGCGCGATCCGCGTCGCCGGCATCGACATCGCCCGGCCGGACCTCGACCTCCAGATGCTCCGCCGCCGGGTCGGCATGGTGTTCCAGAAATGGAACCCGTTCCCGAAGACGATCTACGACAACATCGCCTACGGCCTGCGCATCCACGGCGAGAAAAGCCGCAGCACGCTCGACGACACCGTCGAGCACTGCCTGAAGGTCGTCGCGCTGTGGGACGACGTGAAGGACCGCCTGAAATCCAGCGCCTTCGGCCTGTCCGGCGGCCAACAGCAGCGGCTCTGCATCGCCCGCACCATCGCCGTAAAGCCCGACATCATCCTGATGGACGAGCCCTGCTCGGCGCTCGACCCGCTCTCGACCCTCAAGATCGAGGAACTGCTGCTCGACCTGAAAAAGGATTACACCATCGTCATCGTCACCCACAACCTCGCCCAGGCGAGCCGCTGCTCGGACGAAACCGCCTTTTTCTACCTCGGCAACCTCATCGAGCATGGCGAAACCATGCAGATGTTCACGGCTCCCCGCGAAAAGCGGACCGAGTCTTATATCTCCGGAGGATTCGGCTGAAGTGTCGCATTTTCGGACATAACGCGATTGCGTGATGGTCTTGAGGCCGATTTTGTGACATATACCTTCTTGTCAGCGCGAGGTTTCCCCAAGACCAACCGCTGGCGCTCCCTCCAAAGCCTGAGCAATCGGCGGATCTCGGAACTCTCCCCCCTTCCGGATCCGCCGTTTGGCGTTTCAGGGGGAGGGATTCAGAACGGGCTGGCGTTCTCGCGCTTCTGGACTTCGTTCGGCATCCAGGTCCAGGGATCTCCACTTGCGGGTGTGTAAACGGCGAGGCCGATGACGCCGACATTACGGGTGTCGCCCCGGCTGAGGTTCGCATAGGAGCCGGAAACCGACGAAAATCGGAACGCGGCGACGGAATTATAGCCGGTGCGGTAGCCCTTCACCTCCAGGGTTTCGCCCGCCGGGATGACGTAGCCCCGCTTGGTCACGCTGGCCGGGCGACCGTCGATCACGTCGAGTCCGTCCACGCTAAGCACGACCTGGAGGTCGCATTTGCAACGGTTGCGCAGGACGATCGAATAAGTGCCGCCTTCGGTGCCTTCGACGAAACGGCGTGCGGGCGTGCGGGGTGCGCCATAACCGTAGAGACCCGGGTGAGATTTGTAGGTTGGCAGGAATCCGAACGCGCCTTTGACGCCCCATTCGAGCACGCCTCCCGCGGCGGATTGCCAGCCGCTGACGCGCACGTCCCGGCCTCCCATGGCATTCAAGCCCTCGCGGTCGTTGTAATAGATCGCGTCGATGCCATGGGGCTTGTCCGATGCGCGCTTGAAGGAAGTCGGCGGCATCGGATCCTTCATCGACCGTCCAAAGGTGGTGGCGAGCCCGGGGCGATCCTTTTTCGGAACCGCGAAGGCGTCCTCGGTCGTAGCCCGATCAGACGAACCGGGGGTGGCTTTTCCTAAAAAGGCTTCTCCGGTACTTCTACCACCGCCGGACATGCTGCAGGAAGCGAACATCCAAACCGACAAGCCCGACGCCACCATCAACCATCGCAGTTTCATAGTGCTGGAAAAACAGCATTTGTTGGGACGGGGCGTCAAACCAAAATGCTGGAAATGCAGCATTTGGATTGTCGTGAGCGTCAGGTTGGTTTCAAAGTGTCGGGGTGAAATCCTCCGATAGCGCTCTTTCCCGCCGCGAGCGGCAGGTGATGGACATTCTGTTCCGGCTGGGCAAAGCCACCGCCCAGGAGGTGTTGGACGAGTTGCCGGATCCACCAAGCTATTCGGCGGTTCGCGCCTTGTTGGTGACACTCGAGACCAAAGGGCTGGTGAAGCATGCAAAGGAATCCCGGCGTTATGTTTACGCGCCTTCGGTGCCCGAAAAGCGGGCCAAGCAATCGGCGCTACGCCAGTTGCTTTCGACCTTCTTCGAGGGAAGGCCGGATAAGCTGGTTGCCTCGTTATTGGATCCGGAGGACCAGCAATTGAGCAAAGAGGAAATCGAGCGCATCCGGAGTCTCATCGAACCCAAATAGTGCGTCGTGAAAGCCATGATCCTGTTTCCATTGGTGGCCGCCTTCGCGGTCTGGTGCATGGGCCGACGCGATTCGTCCCGCGATCCCCGCCTGACCACCTTGGCCGTCACCTTATTGGCTGCATTGCCGGTGCTGCTGATTTTGCCAAAAATTCCGCTGCTGCCTGCGGAATCGGCGGTTTCCGGGAACGCGGGCGATTCGCGCTGGAGGTGGCTCTTGGCAGGTGTTTGGCTGGCGGGATGTTTGGTGGGTTGGTTCCGCCTCGTGGCTTCGGCGGTCGGTCTTGCCCGTTGGCGGCGCGCGTCGAAGTTGGCCGACCGGATCGCCGGCAACGTCGAGATCCGCGTATTGCCAGGGTTGCCGGGGCCGGTGGCGGCGGGGATTTGGCGGAAAATGATCTTCGTGCCCGTCGATTGGTGCGCATGGGACGAGGAAACCCGTCAGGCGGTGTTGTTGCATGAACTGGCGCATCACCGCCGGCGCGATCCGTTGGTCCGCTGGCTGGCGGCGTTCGCCTGCACGTTCCACTGGTTCAATCCGCTGGCGCATTGGCTGCGCAAACGTCTGACGCTCCAGTGCGAGCAGGCGTGCGATTTCAAGGTCGTCGATACCGGTTTCCGAGCGGAGACCTACGCGGAAATCCTCTGCCGGTTCGCCTCGCCGCGCGCATCGCAAGTGGCGGCGCTGGCCATGGCGGAACAGTCTTCACTGGAGCGCCGGGTGCGCCATCTGATGAACTCCCATCCCTCGCGCGGAGGCACGGTGTTTGCGGTGCTCGCCGGATTCGTGTTGTGGGGGGCTCTGCTGTTGGCGTTGTTGGGGCCGAAACCGGGATCGGGCGAGCCGCCTGACAAACCGGAAATCGAGCTGCGCCTCCGTGCCGATCCGTTTCCGGCGGATTCCGAGTAATCGTTTCGGCGAAAAGAAAAACCCCGCGGCTCGGGCAGGCGCGCGGGGTTGAGAAGAAGGAGGGCGATTTTCAGCCCGCGATCTTGAGCCACAGCCACATCGCTAGATAGGCGACGCCGCCGGCG
>Ga0070661_100004045_pt1 | contig 10091 bp, 9 predicted proteins | sample KBSC43metaG_FD_64663 | JGI IMG/M metagenome (GOLD analysis project Ga0070661, IMG submission 64663) | Corn rhizosphere microbial communities from Kellogg Biological Station, Michigan, USA - KBS C4-3 metaG | ecosystem: Host-associated > Plants > Roots > Rhizosphere > Soil ...
GCGCGCTCGCGGTAGAGCTTGACGAACTCGGCAGCGCCCGGGTTCGACGTGAACGGCGGCTGCTCCTCGAAGATCGTCACCGAGAGCGCGTTCTTCGCCTCCGGCAGCGACACGAGCGGCCCCGGCGCCGGGTAGAGATAGAAATGCTGCGGCGGCTCGTAGTCGATCTTCTTCATCGCATCGAGCAGGAGGTTGCCGTCGAGCCCGATCGCGCCGACCCAGACGAAGTCGGGCTTGGCGTCCTTGATGCGGGCAGCGATCGGGCCGAAGTCGCGGTTGCCGAAATCCCACTCGAGGAACAGCACCTCATTGAGGCCGCGCTTCTTCAGCACCTCGCGCGCGCCCGCGCTCATGAACTGGATCGACGGGAACTTGCTCGTCACGACGGCGACCGTCTTCGGCGGCTTCGGGCCGGCAGCGAGGGCGTCGAAGAGCGTGTTGGGAACCGTCGTCGCCGGCTCCGAGCCGAGCGACCAGGCCGGGAACTGCATGTCGTACTTGGCGAGCGACGGGATACCGAGCGTGTGGTGGACGAGCACCTTGTTGTAGCGCTGAGCGACGCCCATCGCCGACAGGATCGCGCCCGTCGCGTACGGCCCCATCAGCAGATCGACCTTGTCGGCGGTGATCAGCTGCTCGTAGAGCGTGCGCGCGAGCTCGGGCTTGCTCTGGTCGTCCTTGACGACCCACTCGACCGGACGGCCGAGCAGGCCGCCGCGCTTGTTGAGCTGCTCGACGTAGATCTCGCCGACGATCTTGTGGATCTGCGCCGTCGCGGCAAGCGGCCCCGTGAGCGCGAGCGTGCTGCCGATCCGGATCGGCTGCCCCGAAGGCGTCTGCGCGAGCACGACCGGCAGCGCGACGGCGAGCGCAGCGGCGAGCGCGGCGCGGCGGGTGAAGTGCATGGCGTTCATCGTTGCGTCTCCTTGGTGGTTGTCGTTGGGTCGCGACGGCGGCGTTCGTTCGTGCGCTCACGCCGAAGCGGCGCGGCGGCGCGCCGCGAGCTCGCTGCGGATCTCGTCGTTGTGCTCGCCGAGCACCGGCGGCGGCCGCACCGCGAGTGCGCGCTCGCCGTCGAACGAGACCGGCGAGCGCACCGTGCGGAAGAGCCCCATCGTCGGGTGCATCGCCGAGGTCTGCAGCTCGAGGTGCAGCGCCTGCGGATCGACGAGCGCCTCGCTGGTGTCGTACATCGGCGCGTTCGGGACGTCGAGCGCCTGCAGGCGCGCGCACCATTCGTCGCGTGGGCGCTCGCGGAAGCGCTCGCCGAGCAACTCGATGAGCGCTTCCTGATGCGCGATGCGTGCCTCGCGCGTCGCGAAGCGCGGGTCGTCGAACAGGTGCGGCTGCTCGATCGCCTTCGCGAGCCCTTCCCAGAACTTCGGCGGCGACGACATGTGCAGCGCGATCCACTTGCCGTCGCCGCATTCGAGAACGTACGACTGCGAGACACGCGGCCGGCTGTACGGCCCCATCACCTCGCCTTCCTGCAGGAAGTGGGTGAACGCGTCGAGGTTGAAGTGCGCCATCGCCTCGAGCATCGAGACCTCGACCGTGCGTCCCTTGCCGCTGCGGCCGCGCTCGACGAGGGCGCCGAGGACGCCGTAGGCGGCGTAGAAGCCGGTGAGCGCGTCGGCGATCGCCGGCCCGACGACGCGCGGATTCTCGGGATTGACGAGCAGGTTCAGAAATCCGCTCGCCGCCTGCGCGACGGTGTCGTACGCCGGCCGCGCCGCTGCCGGACCGGTCGCGCCGAAGCCGCTGATCGAGCAGTAGACGAGGCGCGGGTTGAGCGCGCGCAGCCGCGCTGCGCCGACGCCCAGCTTGTCGGCAACGCCGGGGCGGAAGTTCTGGATGTAGACGTCGGCGCTTTCGACGAGGGCGTCGAGGACGTCGCGGTCGCCGGCGTCCTTGGGGTCGAGCGTGACGCTGCGCTTGTTGCGGTTGTAGGTCTGGTAGTGCGGGCTGTAGAGGCCGCCCTTGAAGGCGCGGAACGGATCGCCGGTGCCGGGCTGCTCGACCTTGACGACGTCGGCGCCGAGGTCGCCGAGCAGCATCCCGCACGCCGGGCCGGTGATGAACGTGCCCTGCTCGACGACGCGGATGCCGGTCAGCACCGGCGTCACGCGCGGCCTCTTGCGTTCGCGGTCGCGTTCGCGCTCACGTCGCGGCGCCGAAGCCCGGCGGAACGCTGCCGTCGTACTGGACCTCGCGCGTCGCCTGGTACGAGAGCGCGAAGCCGATCGGCTGGCCGATCTCCTCGTAGAGATGCGCGATCAGCCCTGCCGTGCGGGCGAGGATCGGAACACCCTTCAGCGCCTCGACCGGGAAACCGGCGCCGAGCAGGACCGCGGGGATCGCGCCCGAGACGTTGAGCTTCAGGGGCTTGCCGAGCACTTCGGGAACCATCTTCTCGCTCGCCTCGGCGATCGCGACGAAGCGTGGATCTGTCTTGGCCTCGCGCGCGACCGCGAAGAGCGCGCCGACGCGCTCGTCGCGCTCCTTGTGGAGCGGATGGCCGACGCCGGGGATCGTCTTGCCGGCAGCGCGCCAAGCCCGCATCACCGCGACCGCCGCCGGCTCGATCGCCTCGCCTGCCGCCATCCGCGCGTCGATCTCGCTGTACATGCGTCCTGCGGTCTCCGACGAGCCGAGGACGACCGAGCCGCAACCGAGGATGCCGGCCGCGACCGCACCCTGCATCGCGTCGGGCGCGGCCGCGAACGTCATCCGCGCCGCCTGCACGCTGGGAACGAGGCCGTGCTCGGCGATCGCGACGAGCGTCGCATTGAGCACCGCGGCTTCGCCCGCGCTCGGCATGCGGCCGACGAGGAGGAGGAAGAAGTGATCGGTGAACGAGACCTTGCCGATCAGCTCCTTCGACAGGTCGCGGCCGCGGACGACGATCGTGTGCGCATCCGACGTGCAGATCGCGGTGCGCGGCACCGTCGCCTTGCCGATCTTCACGGCTGCGGCGCGAGGCGGAAGTCGTAGCTCGCCGAGTGGTACGGCACCTTCATGTCGCGGCCGTCGACGGCCTTGCCCGGCGGATGCTTCTCGAAGTCGACGACGAGGCTGTCGCGCTTGCCGAACACCGCGTCCTCGTCGAGGTACGGCCCGTTGGCGACGAAGATGTGCGTCGTCACCGGCACGTGGCCGTCGGCCGACACCATCATGTGCATGTGCCCGGGGCGGTTGATGCCGCGTTCGGTCGCACGCATCAAGACCCCGACCGGGCCGTCGTCGGGGATCGGGTAGTAGTTGGGCCGGATCGACCAGAACCAGTAGCGGCCCTGCGGATCCGTGCGCAAGCGGCCCCGCCCGCGCATCGTCGGCGTGCTCGAGAGCTGGACGTCGTACTTGCCGTCGCCGTCGCCCGACCAGACGTCGAGCAACGCGCCCGCGAGCGGCTGGCCTTCGAGGTCGGTGACGCGGCCCATGTAGAGCGTCGGCTCGCCGGGCACGCCTTCGCCGATGTCGCCGCCGAGCGGCACGTCGGGAGCGCCGGGCCAGTAGAACGGCCCTTCGACGGTCGCCTCGGTCGCTTCGCTCGCGCCCTTCGCCTGGCCGCTCGCGCGCGCCTGCGCGAGCGAGACGACCATCATCGAGAGGCCGAGAACGTCCGACAGCAGGATGAACTCGGGCCGCCGCTCGGTCGAGATCTGGCCGGTCTCGGTGAGGAAGCGCATTCCCGCGAGCCACTCCTCGGCAGTGAGGTCGACTTCGCGCGCGAACGCATGCAGGTGCTTCACGAGCGACGTCATGATCTCGCGCAGGCGCGGATCGCTCGCCTTCGCGAACGCGGCGACGACCTCCTCGGTGAGCTTGTCCTGGTTGTATTCAGACATGGCGGTCCCCGTCCCGGACACGCCGCGATCGGCTAGCGATCGCGGACGCGCACCTGGCCGTTGTTGTAGACGATCTTGCCGCCGACGACGGTCAGCACCGACCCGAGGTGCTTGAGCGACTCGTCGGGGACGCTGAAGTAGTCGCCGTTCAGGACGACGAGGTCGGCGAGCTTGCCGGTCTCGATCGAGCCGAGCTTGTCTTCCTCCTTGCTGAACCAGCCGTTCTCGCGCGTGTAGAGGCGCATCGCCTCGTCGCGCGACAGCGTCTGGCCGGCGTTGATGACGACTCCCGAGCTGTTCTTGCCGGTCGTCATGTAGTAGAGCATCAGCCACGGGTTGAGCGTCGAGATCTGCGCCGAGTCGGAGCCGGCGCCGACCTTGATGCCGCTGTCCACGATCGTGCGGTACGGCGGGCCGCTCGAGGTCGGCGTGCCGGCGAGGTAGCGGAAGCCGTGCAGGGCGAGGCCGCCGCCGATCGCCTTCAGGCGCTGGATGTTCTCCGGCGTGATCGTCAGCGCGTGCGCGACCGACCAGTGCAGCGGCGCGATCGGGATCTGAGCGTTGAGCTGCTCCCACGCCGAAATCGCGACGTTGTCCTCGGCCGACGAGAGCGTGTGCTGCTGGTAGATCCAGCCGCGCTCGGCGGCCGTGTGCACCGCGGCGGCGTAGTTCGACGGCGGCACGACCTGTCCGAACAGCGGCCAGTTGGTGATGAACTCGCCGAGGCCGGCGATCTTGAGCCAGTCGTTGCCGAACTCGCGGAACGCGTTCTCGACCCGGCGCGTCAGGATCGGGTTGTCGGGCTGCGTGTCCATGCTGAGGAAGAAGACGCGGATGCGCACCTTCATCTGGCCGTTGCGGTGCAGGTCGAGCAGCGGGTCGTACGCCGTGTAGGGATCCCAGCTCGCGGCGCCGTCGAAGGTGAACTCGCTGTCGTGATCGGGCGAGCCGGGAATGAGGAAGCCGCCCATGTCGAAGCTCGACGTCACGCCGAGCTGAGCGGCGTAGTTCATCGCGTCGACGGTCGAGCGCTTCTTGTCGTCGAACGTCTGGATCGAGCGCAGCGCGTTCAGCGCCGCGACGGTCGGCGCGTTGGCGGCGATCGAGCCATCGGCGCCGACCGCGATGCCGCGGCTCGCGAAGAACGTCTTGCCGGCCGAGTTCGTCACCGACGGGCCGGTGAACGAGACCTGGATGTACACCGGGTTCGCCGGCGCGATCGCATCGAGCTCGGCGAGCGTCGGCAGCCGCTTCTCGGCGAACTGGACCGGGTTGAAGCCGCCGATCGTCGTCACGAACTGCCCGGCGGGAACGCCACCGGCAATGCGTGCGCGGTAGATCGCCGCGATGTCGGCGATCGACGCCGCAGTCTCGAGCGGCGTGTGGTACCCGGGCCGGAGGCCGAGCAGGATGATGTGGTTGTGGTTGTCGACCAGGCCCGGGACGACCGTGCGCCCGTTCAGGTTGATCACCTGCTTGCAGCGGTTGTCGACCAGGCCGGCGTCGTTGCCGACGGCCGAGAACTTGTCGTTGTGGACCGTCACCGTCGAGACGACCCGGTTCTGCGCGTCCATCGTGTGGATGACGCCGTTGACGAACACCGTGTCGCGGCCGTTCGGGCAACGCTCGGCGTCGCCGGAGTCGGCGAACGCGGCGCTCGCCAGCATCGCCAGCGTCGTCGCCAGCAGGCGGGCGCGCCGGCGGTCAGGAAGTGTGCACAAGGTCATCTCGCTGTCTCCTCTCGTCTCGGCGGGCGTCGCCGCGTTCGCGGGGCACGATAGGCGCCGCGGGCGCTGGCGACAAATGGTCGATGCCGATCGATATGATCGATGCGATCGATTCGCCGTCCGGGTTTCCATGGAGCTCAGGCACCTTCGCTACTTCGTCGCGCTCGCCGACTGCCTGAGCTTCACGCGCGCCGCGGACCGTGTCCACGTCACCCAGTCGACGCTGTCGCACCAGATCCGCCAGCTCGAGGACGAGATCGGGCAGCGCCTGTTCGAGCGGATCGGCAAGCGCGTCGTGACCACCGAGGCCGGCGAGCTCTTCCTCGCCTTCGCGGTGCGGGCGCTGAAGGAAGTCGATCTCGGCATCGCGATGCTCAAGCCCGGCGGCGGCGGCCTGAGCGGCCAGGTTCGCGTCGGCGCGACGCACACGTTCAACGTCTCGCTCATCCCCGAGTGCGTCGCGCTCTTTCTCGCCCGCCATCCGACGGTGCGCGTTCGCGTCGACGAGCTCGCCGCCGAGCAGGTCGCGAACGGCCTGCGCGACGGCGAGCTCGACATCGGCATCGCCTACCGGCCGACCGGCCCGACCGACCTGCGCTTCGAGCCGCTCTACCACGAGGAGATGGTGCTGGTCATCGCCCACGGCCATCCGCTCGCGCGCCGCAAGCGCATCCGCATGGTCGAGCTGCACCAGCAGCGGCTCGTGCTGTTGCCGCGGCATTTCGCGACCCGGCTGCTGCTCGAGGAGTGCTTTCACGCGAGCGGCGCCGAGCCGATCGTCGTCGCCGAGATGTCGGCGATCGCACCGATGCTCGGGCTCGTCCTGCGCATGCCGATCGGCACGATCGTCGCGACCAACGCCGTGCCTGCAGCGATGCAGGGCCTGGCGACGATCCCGATCGAGAGCCCGACGCCGGTGCGCACGCCCGGCCTGCTCTGGCGCCGCGAGGCGCGCCAGGATGCCACGGTGAAGTCGTTCGCCGTGATCGTCCGCAAGACCGCGCTCGGCAACAGCCTGCGCGGCCAGCAGGCGCGCTGAGCCCCGCGTTCCTATTGCGGCGCTTGAGAAAAGCGATGCCGCCAGCGTCGGCGCGGCGCTACCCTGTGCGCCCGCACCACAGGAGAACGACGACATGGCCAAGCCCGCGCCCCGCATCAACATCGGCATCGACGAGGCCGACCGTGCCGCGATCGCCGAAGGTCTCTCGAAGCTGCTCGCCGACACCTTCACGCTCTACCTGACGACGCACAACTTCCACTGGAACGTGACCGGCCCGATGTTCAACACGCTGCACCTGATGTTCATGGAGCAGTACACCGAGCTGTGGAACGCGGTCGACCCGATCGCCGAGCGGATCCGCTCGCTCGGCCACCACGCGCCGGGGTCGTACGGCCAGTTCGGCCGCCTCGGCTCGATCGGCGACGTGCCCGAGACGCCGCCAGCCGCGCTCGACATGGTCAGGAAGCTCGTCGAGGGCCACGAGGCGGTCGCGCGCACCGCGCGCGGCATCTTCCCGCTCGCCGACAAGGCAAGCGACGAGCCGACCGCCGACCTGCTCACGCAGCGCCTCACGGTGCACGAGCAGACCGCCTGGATGCTGCGCAGCCTGCTCGAGGACTAGCGGCGCGCAGCGCACCGGCCATCCGCTACAGCAGCTCGTCGATGTGCTTCGGCCAGCTGCTCTTCAGGAGCTTCGAAAGCGCGCGGTCGGCGAGCAGCTTGCCTCCCGTCTGACAGCGCGCGCAGTAGTTCGTCTCGTTGTCGGCGTGGACGATGCGCTGCACCGGGGCGCCGCAGTCCGGGCACGGCTGGCCGAAGCGGCCGTGCACGGCCATCGCCGGGTGGAACGCGGTGACCTTCTGCGGCCAGTCGCCGGCTTCGCCCGCCAGCCGCTCGGTCCATTCGGCGAGCGTCGTCTTCGTCGCGGCGAACAGCCGGTCGATGGCCGCGGCGTCGAGCGATCGCGTCAGCGCCAGCGGCGACAACCTCGCGCGGTGCAGGATCTCGTCGGAGTACGCGTTGCCGATGCCGCTGAAGAGGCGCGGGTCGGTCAGCGAGCGCTTGACGGTGTGGTTCTCGGCGACGAGCCGCGCGGCGAACGCGTCGCGTGTCGCCGCCATGACGTCGATGCCGCCCGCGTCGAGCGCAGCGAGCGCTTCACGCCCCTGGACGACATGGAGCGATGCGCGCCGCTGCTTGCCCGCCTCGGTGAGCGCGAGCGTGCCGCCGGCAAAGGCGAAGAACGCGAGCGCGTTCGGCGCCGTCGTCTTGCCGCGCTCGAGCCAGCGCAGCCGTCCGGCGATCATGAGATGGACGACGACGAAGAGGTCGCCTTCGAACGCCAGCACGATGCGCTTGCCGAGCCGCTCGACCCCGACGACGAGCTTGCCCTCGACCGCCGAGATCGGCGGCGTCACCGAGCGGAGCAGGAACGGGTGACGGATCGAGACGCGCTCGAGACGCTGGCCGACGGTCTTGGCGGCGAGCCGCTCGACGTAGACGGTGACGTCGGGGAGCTCGGGCATCGCGGCAGTGTGCCATCGCGAGCCGCGCACCTCTCCGGCGCGGCGGCGCGAGCAGCGCCGGTTGTTCGGACAACGCCGGGCATCCGGCAATTGCGCGGCGGCGGCGTTGCCAGTACACGGTGAACCTTTCCAAAGGAGAGGAGACAGCCATGGCCATCGCCACCCGTCGCGCCACCCTACGGGCCCTCGCCTTCGCGTCGGTGTCGCTCGCCATGGGCGCAGCGTCCGCCCAGGCGTCGCGGCAGTTCAGCTTCGCCTACGACCAGCCGACGACGACCGCGTACGGCATCGCCGGCAACATCTTCGACGCCAAGCTGAAGGAGCTCTCCGGCGGCAAGCTCAGCATCAACCAGTTCCCGGGCGGCCAGCTCGGCCAGGAACCGCAGATGCTGCAAAAGCTCCGTTCCGGCGACATCGATTTCGTCATCACCTCCACGGCCAACGCGTCGACGGTGGCGCCGCAGGCGGGCGTGTTCTCGCTCCACTTCCTGTTCCGCGACCAGGCGCACCTGCAGAAGGCGCTCGCCGATCCGGCGATCGCCGCCGAGTTCCGCGCCCTCATCAAGGACCAGGTGCAGGGGGCGCAGGTGCTCGGCCTGCTGACCATGGGCCTGCGCAACATGTACAGCAAGCAGGAAGTGAAGTCGGTCGACGACATCAAGGGCAAGAAGGTGCGCGTGCAGGCGACGAAGACCGAGGACACGCACTTCCCGGCCTACGGCGCGCAGACCGTGCACATGCCGTTCGGGGAGGTCTACACGTCGCTGCAGACCGGCGTGGTCAACGTCGCCGAGAACGGCATCAACGTCTACCTCGCGAACAAGCACTACGAGGTCGCGCCGGTCCTCTCGATCACCGAGCACGAGGCCAACAACAACTGCCTCTGGGTCAGCGACAAGACCTGGAACAGCCTGACTCCCGAGCAGCAGCGCTGGGTCCAGGCCGCCGCCGATGAGGTCTCGCGGACCGAGCCGGCCATGGCGCTCAAGCTCGAGAAGGACTCGGAAACGAAGCTCAAGTCGATGGGCGTCAAGGTCGTCGAGAACGTCGACAAGAGCGGCTTCATGAAAGCGGCGTCGCCGGTGCAGGACCAGCTCGCTGCCGAGCTTGGGCCGCACGCGGTCAAGCTGCTGAAGATGGTCCGCGAGCTGAAGTAGCGTCGCCGCGTCCGCGGCCCCGGACGTTCGCGGCCGCGTTCTTCTTGCCCCCCGACAGACGATGGCCGACTACCGCGCGCTGATCCTGCAGCGCCATCGCCAGCTCAAGTGGAAGTCGCTCGACTGGCTCGAGGCGACGCTGATGGTGCTGTGCGGCGTCTGCATCGGGGGGTTCACGCTCGGCGTCTTCCTCGACGTCCTGACGCGAACGATCGGTGCGCCGTGGCTCTGGCTGCAGCAGGTGACGACCGCGTTTTTCGCCTGGGGAGTCTTCCTCGGCATGGCCGCGGCGACGCGACGCAACGACCACTTCTACCTCACCGAGATCACCAAGCGGATGACCGGCGCACCGCGGACGGCGATCGAGGTCACCAACCGCGTCGTCGTCCTGGTCGTCTCCGCGCTGCTCATCTGGTGCGGCACGCAGAACGCGCTGCTCGACCTCGGCAGCTACCGCATGCCGTCGCTGGTGCCGCTCGCGGTCTACTCGGCGATCGTTCCGATCGCCGGCGTGCTGATCCTGCTGTTCACCGTCGAGCAGCTCGTCTGCGGCTGGCAGCACCGCTTCGAAGGCCCCGAGGACCGCGACGACTCGCGCGAGGCGGTCGAGTGATGAGCACGACCGCGGTTCTCCTGTTGATGACGCTGCTCTTCCTCGGCTTCGGCTACATGGGCGTGCCGGTCGCCTTCGCGCTGATCGCCGGCGTCCTCGTCGCGAGCGCCTTCACGCCGGTGAGCATGCAGTCGCTCGTCGGCCAGCTGTTCCACGGCATCGACTCCGAGACGCTGCTCGCGGTGCCGTTCTTCCTCCTCGTCGGCGAGCTGATGGCGTC
>Ga0070661_100004047_pt1 | contig 10088 bp, 8 predicted proteins | sample KBSC43metaG_FD_64663 | JGI IMG/M metagenome (GOLD analysis project Ga0070661, IMG submission 64663) | Corn rhizosphere microbial communities from Kellogg Biological Station, Michigan, USA - KBS C4-3 metaG | ecosystem: Host-associated > Plants > Roots > Rhizosphere > Soil ...
GCGGGCAAGTCCACGCTGGGCAAGGTGCTGGCCGGGATTCACAAGCCCGACGGCGGACAGCTGGAGATCGACGGCGAGAGGCTCGTGTTCTCCTCGCCGCGCGACGCCCAGGAGGCCGGCGTGGCGATGGTCCACCAGGAACTCGCGTTTTGCCCGGACCTCAGCGTGGCCGAAAACCTCTGCATGGGGCATTACCCGCGCAAGAACGGCCTGCTCGACCGTGCGGAAATGGCCCGCATCGCCACCAACCTGCTGGCGGGCATCGGCGTGGAGCTCGATGTCTGGCAGCCGATGCGGACGCTCTCGACCGCTCAGGAACAGCTGGTGCAGATCTCCGCGGCGGTTGGCACCAATCCGCGCATCATCGTGTTCGACGAGCCGACCAGCTCGCTCGCCGAGCCGGACGCGCAGAATCTGTTCAAGCTTATCGAGAACCTGAAGGCGCGCGGCATCACGACGATCTACGTTTCGCACCGCATGCCGGAGTTGTTCCGTCTGTGCGACAAGATCAGCGTGCTGCGCGACGGCCACTACGTCGGCACGCTGGCGAAGAGCGAGATGACCCACGACGCCGTCGTGGCGATGATGATCGGCCGCAGCGTGCAGGATTATCTGCCCGCCCACCACGAGCGCAAGCCGGGTGAGGTGGTGCTGCGGGTGAAGAACCTCTCGTCGCCGGGCAAGTTCCGTGACATCAACTTCGAAGTGCGCGCGGGCGAGATCGTCGGTTTCGCCGGCCTCGTCGGCGCCGGCCGAAGCGAGATCGCCCAGGCGATTTTCGGCCTCGATCCCCGCGCCCGCGGCACGGTCGAGCTCGACGGCCAGACGATCAAACTCGGCTCGATCAAATCGTCGCTCGCGGCGGGGGTCGGCTTGGTTCCGGAAGACCGCAAGCGCCAGGGCTGCGTGCTCGGCATGTCATGCCGCTCCAACATCGGCATGGCGATCCTCGACCGCCTGCGTCGCTTCGGCATTCTCAACCACCAGGGCGAGAAGAAGATAGCGGAGGACTATTTCGCCAAGCTGCGCGTGAAGGCGGCCTCGCTGGAGGCGCCGGTCAACTCGCTCAGCGGTGGCAACCAGCAGAAGGTCGTGCTCGCCAAATGGCTGGCGCGCGGCGGCAAGTTCCTGATCGTGGACGAGCCGACGCGCGGCGTCGATGTCGGCGCGAAGGCCGCGATCCATGCGCTGATCGACGAACTCGCGCAGCAGGGCTTGGCGGTGATGCTGATCTCGTCCGAATTGCCGGAGCTGATCAACCTGTCCTCGCGCGTGATGGTCATGCGCGAAGGCGATCTGGTCGGCGAGCTGTCCAATGCCGAGGCCTCGCAGGACGCCGTGCTCCGCCTGATGGCGGGCGTGGCTCCGGCCGCGGCGTGATCCCCGTTCCGATTCTAAGAAAAACGCGGAATCCGCCCGGCGGGTTCCGCGTTTTTTTCATGCCGGGCGCGCCGCTCAGAGCGCGCCGAACCGGCGATGGCGGCGGCGGTATTCTTCGACCGCCTCGAACAAGTCGCCCTGGCGGAACTCCGGCCAGAACTTCTTCACGATCACGATTTCCGCGTAGCTAATCTGCCACAGCAGGAAGTTCGAGACGCGGAGTTCGCCCGACGTGCGGATCAGCAGGTCGGGGTCGGGAAAGGCGGCGGTGTCGAGGCGCGAGGCGAACAGCGCGTTGTCGATCCGTGCGGGATCGAGTTTGCCCGCGGCGGCGTCGGCGGCGAGCGAGCGGGCGGCCGCCACGATTTCCTCGCGCGAGCCATAGGAAAGCGCGAGCACGAGGGTGAGTGAGCGGTTGTTCGCCGTCTCTTCGATGATCTGGTTGAGGCGCTTGCGGGTCGGGCCGGGCAGGCGGTCGATCTGGCCGATCGCTTGGAGCTTCACGTCCTGCTTCATCAGATCCTTCGCGCGCTCGGCGAGGAAGCGGTCGAGCAAGGCCATCAGCGCGGCGACCTCGGCGGCCGGGCGGTTCCAGTTTTCCGACGAGAACGCGTAGAGCGTGAGGAATTCGACGCCGAGTTCCTTGCAGGCTTCCACTACCTCGCGCACGGATTCCGCGCCGGCGCGGTGGCCTTCGCGCCGGGGCAGCCCGCGCTCCTTCGCCCAACGGCCGTTGCCGTCCATGATGATGGCGATGTGGCGGGGATTGTCGGAGTGCGGGGCCATCGTCGGGCACGCCGTTTCAACCATGGATGCGGCGGCAGGAACAGCGGAAGTTTCGGAAGTCGGCACGGTCGCGAAGTTTACCCGCCCGAGCGGGGCGGCTGCGTGAAAATCGTGTGAAATCGTGCCTGGAATGCAAACGGGCGAAGTCCGTGGAGAACTTCGCCCGTGCGGAAAAAGCGGGATCAGACGACCAGGGTTTGGTCGCGGTCCGGGCCGACGCCGACGAAGCTTACGGGCGCGCCGCAGAGCTCGGCGAAGCGGGTGAGGTAGGCCTTGGCGTTCTCCGGCAGCTGGCTGTATTCCGTGCAGGCGGTGGTGTCGACCTTCCAGCCGGGCAGCGTTTCGTAAACCGGCACGGCCTTGTCCCACGCGGCGCGGCAGGCCGGCGGCAGGTCGTGGCGGACGCCGTCGACCTCATAGTGGGTGCAGATCTGGAGCGTGTCGTAGGCGTCGAGGCCGTCGAGGTTGGTCACCGCGAGGTCGGTCACGCCGTTGACCATGCAGGCGAAGCGCAGCAGCACGGTGTCGAGCCAGCCGCAGCCGCGCGGGCGGCCGGTGGTGGCGCCGAACTCGCGGCCGAGGCCGTGGAGGTATTCGGAAAGTCCTTCGTCGCCGGTCGGGAACGGGCCGGAGCCGACGCGGGTGGTGTAGGCCTTGCACACGCCGATCACGCGGTCGACTGCGGTCGGCGGCATGCCGGAGCCGGTGCACGAGCCGCCGGCGGTGGTGTTCGACGAGGTGACGAACGGGTAGGTGCCGAAGTCGATGTCGAGCAGGGTGCCCTGCGCGCCTTCGAACAGGAGAACCTTGTTTTCCTTCCAAGCCTTGTGAAGGGCGGGGATGGTGTTGGTCACGTGCGGGCGCAGGCGCTCGAACGCGGCGTAGACTTCCTCGACGACCTGCTCGGCGGTGAAGGTCGGCAGGTCGAACTTGGCGAGCACCTCGTTGGCGTCGACCACGCGGCGGGCGATCTGCTCGGTGGTGAACTCCTTGTTCAGCAGGTCGGCCATGCGCAGGCCGCAGCGGTTGATCTTGTCGGCGTAGGTCGGGCCGATGCCGCGCTTGGTGGTGCCGATTTTCTGGTCGCCGAGAGCGGCCTCACGGGCGGCGTCGAGCTCCTTGTGGAAGGGCAGCACGACGTGCGCGCGGTCGGAAATGAGCAGCTTCTCCGGGGTGATCGAGACGCCCTGGGCCTCGACCTTCTGGATTTCGGCGACGAGGCCGACCGGGTCGAGCACCACGCCGTTGCCGATGACGTTGAGTTTGTCATCCCACAGGATGCCGGACGGGAGGAGGTGCAGCACGTACTTCGTGCCGCGGGCGATCACGGTGTGGCCGGCGTTGTTGCCGCCTTGGCCGCGGATCACGACGTCGGCGGTTTCCGTCAGGTAGTCGACGATCTTGCCCTTGCCTTCGTCTCCCCATTGGAGACCGGTGACGATGGTGTTCATTGAGAAAATAGGTCCTATGTGTCCTGTAAGTCCTTAGGACTTATTTCGTCTGATCGATCAGCGCCGCGAACTCGTCGAAGAAGTAGGTCGCGTCGTTCGGGCCGGGGGCGGCTTCCGGGTGATACTGGACGGAGAACACCGGGAAATCCTTGTGACGCATGCCTTCGACCGTGCCGTCGTTGAGGTTGACGTGCGTGACCTCGACGTTGTCCGGCAGGGAGTCGGGGTCGACGGCGAAGCCGTGGTTCTGCGAGGTAATGGTCACCTTGCCGGTGCGCAGGTCCTTGACCGGCTGGTTGCCGCCGCGGTGGCCGAACTTCAGCTTGAAGGTCTTGCCGCCGAAGGCGTGGGCGAGCAGCTGGTTGCCGAGGCAGATGCCGAAGATCGGCTTCTTGCCGATGAGCTTCTTGAGCTCGTCGTGGACGTAGTCGAGCGCGGCCGGATCGCCCGGGCCGTTGGACAGGAAGATGCCGTCCGGGTTCTTGGCGAGGACTTCCTCGGCGCTGGTGCGGGAGTTGACCACTTCCACCTCGAAACCGGCCTGGCGCAGGCGGCGCAGGATGTTGAACTTGATGCCGAAGTCGTAGGCGACGATCCGGTGGCGCGCCGGCGGCAGCTCCTGGTAGGGGCCGGGTTCGCCGGTCGAGGCGTTCGGGATGATCCAGTTCCGCGACTCCTGCTCCCACTGGTAGTTGGTGGGGGTGGAGACTTCCTTGACGAAGTCGGAGCCTTCCATCGACGGTGAGTTTTTCGCGGCTTCGACCGCGGCGGCGGCGTCGAGCTCGGTGGTGAGGCAGGCGCGCATCGCGCCGAGCGAGCGGAGGTGCTTGGTCAGCGCGCGGGTGTCGATGTCCTCGATGCCGAGGATGCCGTGGCGGGAGAAGTAGCTGGAGAGGTTTTCCGTCGAGCGCCAGTTCGACGGGACGTTGCAGAGCTCGCCGATGACGAAGCCGCGGACGTGGGGCTGGGACGACTCGTTGTCCTCGACGGTGATGCCGTAGTTGCCGATCTGCGGGTAGGTCATCGCGACGATCTGGCCGCGGTAGGACGGATCGGTGACGACCTCCTGATAGCCGGTCATGGAGGTGTTGAAACAGATTTCCCCGGTGGTGGTCCCGGTGGCTCCGAAGGCATTTCCTTCGAAAACCCGACCGTCTTCTAGAGCGAGAATGGCTTTCATGTCGTGCGCGGCGGGCGGAAAGTAGGGGGCTCGCCGGGGCGATGCAAGAGAATGCGACGTCGGGGTGCCGGAACGGCGGAACGCCTTGGCCGGGAACGGGTTCTGCCCGCCGCGTCAGCCGGGCGGCACGATCTCGACGCTGCCGTCCTTGCGGATGATCGAGAACTGGCCGCCGGTGCCGTGGGCGAGCGCTTTCATGGCTTCCTCGGCCTTCGGCTCCATCATGGCGATGGTGTTGATGACGGTTTTTCGGGATTTCGCGCGCTGGCTGATCGCCCGGATCGCCTGCGGGTCCTTGCCGCTGGCGGAGACGCCATCGGTCATGAAAAACACGATGTCGGGCGCCGGGTCCATGGCGAGCGCCATTTCGAGCGGGGTGATCCAATAGGTGCCGTAAACCAGCGGGGTTTCGTGGATCTGGCGGTGGGCGGTTTCCAATGCCTCGCGCCGGGCGTCGATCCAGCAGGCCTTGGGCTTCCGGCCCTTCGCTTCCCAGCCGCCCGGGATGTCGCCCGGTTCCCAGTGGTATTCCGTTCCGCCGCTGGTCACGGTGGCCGAGCGGTGGTTCTCGTCCATCTTGACCTGGTCGCCCGCGAACCAGACCGGGCCGGAAAAGAAGATGAGCTGGAATTGCATCAGCGGCGAAAGCTGGCCGACCGATTTGCTCAGTTCGTCGCGCATCAGCTTCTCGCGTTTGCCGCGCATCGACGCGGAGTAGTCGATGACGTAGGCGATCCGGCGGGCACGGATTTCCTGGCGGAAAAACGTCACCGCGCCGGATTGCCCGCCGAGGCCGGGGTTCATGCCATCGGCGAATCCGCGGCCGGGGGCGTTGCCATGGCCGAACCCGCCGCCTTTGCCGAGTCCGGCGCTAAGCCCGCCTCCGGTCGTGCCCAGTGAGGACATGCCGGGCATCTTGCCGAACGAGTCGGCGGAGGGGGGAAGGGTGAGTTTCGAGATCGCCCCCTCGGCGAACACGCGTTTGAGGCCGGCGTCGAGCGGGGCGGTGCGCGCCTGGTGGGCCCGTTTTTGCACCGAGACACGCTCGGAGCCGCCGCCCGATGGCCGTGCGGCGGGCAGGAAGTCGACCCGCTTCTCCGGTTCGCGGAGGGTGTGGAAAACCCAGAACGCGGCGCCGCCGAGCAGGCCGAGGTGAAGGAATGTGGCGAAGGTCAACGAGGTGCCGCCGGCGAGGGTCCAGAGGAGCCGGAACTTGCCGGGCTTTTTTTCCGCGAGTTTGGACGGCGTCGCCGGGGTTCGGGCGGGCGCGGGTTTGCGGGCGGCCGGCCCGGGTTTCGTCGGTGCGGGGGCGGCGGCGACTGGCGTCTCGGTTCGGCGGGGCGGAAGCATTTCTCGGGTTGGAGATGATATGGTTTATGTCGGTGATTTGTGATGTGTAAATGATGGTTTGTTTTTAAAAAATGATGTGTCCGATTTTGCTCCGAACTTGCCGCTTGGTCGCGGGCGGTGCTTCCGGCTAGCCTCGCCGCATGCGTGCCCGGATCACCAAGGATTTCCGCTTCGAAGCGGCCCATACGTTGCCCAGTCTGCCCGACGACCACAAATGCCGGCGGATGCACGGCCACAGCTTCAAGGTGGAGATTTCGGTCGAAGGCGAGGTCGATGAAACGATCGGCTGGGTCTACGACCACAAGCGCATTTCCCAGGCGATGGCTCCGCTGCTCGACCAGCTCGACCACGGCTATCTCAACGACATCGAAGGCCTTGAAAGCCCGACCATCGAGCGGATGGCGGCGTGGTTCTGGCGGAAGCTGGAAAAGGACCTGCCGGGGCTGGTGGAAATCGTCATCTACGAAACGCCCACCGCGCGTTGCTCCTTCAGAGGGGAGTTTTGAGAGGATTTTTAACCGCAAAGAGGCGCAGAAGCCGCAAAAGGAAGAGGCTGAATTCTATCTAAACGAAAGCGGCGGAATCTGAGAGGAGTCCGAGCTGGAGATTTTTGCGTCTTTTGAGCCTTTTTGCGGCTAAAGAACTCTTCATCCCACCATCTCGCACGCCAGCCGGATCGCCCGGATCATCGACGACGGATCGGCGAGGTTTTTGCCCGCGATGCCGAAGGCGGTGCCATGGTCGGGGCTGGTGCGCGGTTTCGGCAGACCGAGCGTAACGTTCACCGCGGTGTCGAAATCGAGCAGCTTGAGCGGGATGAGGCCCTGATCGTGGTACATCGCCAGCACGCCGTCGAAGCGGCCCCGGGCGGCGTCGCGGAACACGGCGTCCGGCACCTCGGGGCCGGTGAAGCAGGCGACGCCGGCGGCGTTCAGTCGTTCGATCGCCGGGGCGATGATCCGCTTCTCCTCGTCGCCGAACGCGCCGTTTTCGCCCGCGTGGGGATTCAGCCCGGCCACGGCGATGCGGGGCACGCCGCCCTTGCGGGCGAGGAATTTCGCCAGCAGCAAGCCGGTTCGGACGATGCCGTCGATGGTCAGCAGTTCCGGCACTTTCGCCAGCGGTTCGTGAATGGTGGCCAGCCCGACCGTCAGGCGGTCGCCACTCAGGCACATCGCGAAATCGTCCACGCCGAGCGCGTCGGCGAAGAACTCGGTTTGCCCGGGAAAGCGGAAGCCCGCGCGCTGGAGCTGCTCTTTCGACGCCGGGGCGGTGACCACGGCGTCCGCCTCGCCCGCGATCAAGCGCCGGGCGGCTTCTTTCAACGCGTCAAAGGCGGCTCGCGCCGAGCGTTCGTCCGGCTGCCCCGGTGTGCCGGCGGCTTCGTCGCCGACGACGTCGAACTCGAAACCGGCGGGCAATTGCCCGGATTCCAGCGCCTTGCGGGTGACCTCGGGACCGATGCCGGCGGGATCGCCGAGGGTGATGACGATGCGGGACACGGGGAGCAATGACGAATGACCAAACCCTCATGACGAAGAGAAGAGCCCAACCAAGCGCTCTTCTCTCACTTCTGGCGTCTTCGAGTCTTCCGTCTTTTCAGATCTTCCGCTCGATCACGGCGTGCTTGCGCTTGGTGGCGATCCAGCGCTCGTACTCGGTGGAGGTCTTCTTGCGGCGGACGCGTTCCTCAAGCTGCTCGCGGACCTGCGACAGCGGCGGCGGCGGGCCGAGTTCCTTCTTGGTGACTTTGATCAGCGTGAAGCCGGACGGGTCCTGGAGCGGGCCGACGATTTTGCCGGGTTCGACTTCGAACAGGATCGCGGCGAACTCGGGCGAAAGGTCGGTGCGCGGGACGTTTTCCTGCACGCCGCCTTGTTCGGCGAAGGCGTCCATCGAGTTCGCCTTGGCGAGTTCGGTGAAATCCTTGCCAGCCTGGAGCTGCTTCGCGATGTCCTCGATCTTCGCGAGCTGGGCTTCCGGCGTGGCGGCCGGGTTCTGCGGATCCGTCGCGGCGATGAAGATCTTCTGGAAGGTGATCTTGTCCTTCGTCGTGTCACGGATCTGCGTCTTGATCTCGGCGTATTCCTTCTCGATCTCGTTCGGCAGCGGCGGCGGCGCGTCGGAGAAGTGCTGGGCGCGCATCGCCTGCACCACCAGCTTGTCGCGGGTCATCTCGCGGTAGCCGTCCATCGTCAGGCGGCTCTTCTTGAGCTCCTCGCGGAACTTCTCCTCGTTGTCGTTGTACAGCTCGTGGACCTGGCGCTTGATCTCCTCGTCGACGATCTGCGGCTTGAGCGAGGCACCCATCGCCTTGAACTCGCTGAGGATGATTTCGCGGTCGATCAGTTCGTTGAGGATCTTGTCGCGGGCGTCCTTCAGCTGGCGGTCGAACTCGGCACCGCGGCGTGGGAACTGGGCGGCGAGCTGGGCGTAGATCGGTGCCAGCATGAACGAGATCTGGTTCTTGGTGATCACGCGGCCGTTCACCTTCGCGGCGATGGCGTTGACTTCGACCGGGCCGGAGCGCACCGGGCGGGGCGGAGCCGTTTGGGCGTGAGCGGCGCTGACGCCGAGCAGGGCGGCGAGGAAAAGCTGCGGTTTCATGAGGAAAATGGGGAAACTCCGGGCGCTCCGCGCGCAGGGCAACGCGGCGGAGCTTTCCGGCTCAAGGCCCTGATTGCAAGCCGGGAAAGCCCGCCGCGGTGCGGGAATCGGGAGAATGTTTCCCGCCGGGAAACGGGGGGACAAAGGGCGGGTCCGGCGGCGCTTCCGGAGAGCCGGAAGGCGGCTTCTTGCTTCGATCCGCCCGCCGGGCGTAGATTGCGGAATCATGGGGCCTGATCGTTACATCATTCGCTGCGATTCCTGCGGCGCTCTGGGGCATGCCGAGATTTTCGACGAAGGCGACCGTGTCAACGGGACCTTCTGGCCGGCGGAGGGGGTCTTCGACGGCTTCGACTCCGTTTGGCATCAGGACGGCCCCGGTGCGGAGCCGGTCTTGGTCAGCGCGACCTGCAAGAAATGCGGCGGCAAGGCCTCGCTGGTGGAAGAACACATGGACGGCGCGGACTGAGGTTCCGTGTTCTCCAGGCCGGGCAGGGCGGAGGCAGGCGGGTACGAAAAACGGGCGAATCGAATGGCTTCGATTCGCCCGTGGGTGTCGGAGGACGTGTTCGCCCGGATGATCGCGCCGGCAGGGTCCGGTGGCTCAGGCGGCGAGCTCGACTCCGGCGACTTCTCGCGCGGCCTGGAGGATGGCCGCTTTCAAATCAGGATTCCGGACGGCGGATTCGTCGTCGACGAGTTTCAACGAAGTGATGCCTTCGTCATACAGGCTGCCGAAGGGGACGCGCAGGAACACGCGGTAGACGAGCAGCTGGCCGGAGATGCCGCCGCCGCCCTTGGTTTCGATCGCCTGGATCACCGGACGCAGCTTCATCGGGTCGTGGCCGGGCACCGCCGCGGCCACCGGGCGTTCGACGGCGCCCGTGAGGCGGCCGGTTTCCGGCAGCAGGGCTTCGCCGAAACGAGCGATGAACACGACGCCCTCGACCTTCTGGACGGGCAGCAGCCGGCCGAGGCGGGTGGAAACGGCGGCGATCGCCCGTGCCGGGGCGGCCGGAGTTTCCTCCCGTTCGAACGGGATCTCCGGCTTGGGCAGGACGGTCAGCGTGGGCGCGGTGGGGATGGCGGGCTGGGCGGCCGGCTCGGCGGTGCGGCGGGTGCCGTTCCGGCGGGCGATGAACTCCTGCAGGGTCATCGTGTGGCGCTGGATCAGGCCGCACTGGATCAGGCCGTCAACGGCCTTGGCGGTTTCGGATGGCGTGAGCTCGCAATGGCTTGCGAGGTCCGCGACGGTGGCCGGCCGGTTGAGGGCGAAGGCGACGAGCCACATTTCCTCCGACAGCCGCTGCGCCTCGGCGAGGCGCTCGAAGTCG